>Ga0307372_10000377_pt1 | contig 79726 bp, 61 predicted proteins | sample OX1MG_FD_202533 | JGI IMG/M metagenome (GOLD analysis project Ga0307372, IMG submission 202533) | Soil microbial communities from Risofladan, Vaasa, Finland - OX-1 | ecosystem: Environmental > Terrestrial > Soil > Coastal area > Acid sulfate soil | place: Finland: Risofladan, Vaasa | collected... | reverse complement strand
CCCCGATCCCGAATGCCCGGTCAACGTGATTCATGGCAAGCCGCTGGCCGGCGCCGCCCCGACGGCCGTGCTCCTGAACCGCGCCCCGATGGGACAGTCGGTGGCGATCGTGCTGGCGCGCTAGCCCAGGGATAGCTCCTTAGTCGACCCAGTTGACCGACCGCAGGTTTGGGACCTCTCTGAAATGTCGCAGATTCCGAGTCACGAGGGTTGCGTCGTGCGCCAAGGTGATGCACGAAATCAACAAATCGGCCCGACCGATCGACTTCAACCTTCGCACTCGCCGAAGACGCTCGAATTCTTCCGCGGCCGCGTCGTCGAAGCGGACGGTGGTGATTTCATCCAACAGGGCTTCACTTCGGTCAAGCCGTTGCTGTGCGAGGAGCAATTGATCGGCGTCACTTGCTTTAAGCAGATTCTCGAATCGCGCACGCAAAATCTCGACATGTGTAACGATCGTCGTGCCGATCTCAATCGTGTCCACCGCACGTACTCGCTGCGTAATCCGCGCGTGGCCGGCGTGAAAGTGCGACAGGCTGTCCGTGTCCAGCAGATACATCAGCCTACATCGAGTTCGGGGCGCCCGCGGTCGTTGTAGATCCGCTTGAGCATTTCGGGCAGCGATGGATCGTTGGCCAACGCGCCGGCCTGCCGGAGGAGAGTTTCCTTGTCATTGCGCCCACGCAGCCACTCTTGCAAGGCCGACTTGAGAAACCGCCAATCCTCGCCGAGGCGTCGAGCGGGCAATTCTCGCCGCAGCGCAAGGCTCTCGACAAGTTCTTCGGATACTCGCAGGTAGGCCGCCGCTTCTTCCAGCGTCAAGACATCGTGATTGGAAAGCACTGGTGACATGATTGGATTCTCCGCCGGCGCACTGGTCACCTCCACGCCGCTTCAAGTCGCTCCCTCCGCGATCACCCTGTTTGATTCTATCGCGCGAGTTGTTCGACGGCTAGCCTGGATTCCCCCGCGGATGTTTGGCTCACGCGGGGAGGGGTTTCGGAGTCGGTTTTCTTCGCGCAGCGTTGTGCGCCGGCAACGCGGCGCTGTCGCCTTGCTGTCACGGCGCGGTGTATCTGATGGGAGGCGCCTTATGAGCGAGTACCAAGTTCAGTTGGTTCAAGAAGGCCTGGCCCAGGCCAGCCTGTCGCGCTTCAAGGTGGTCCCTCGCCACTTCCGTGTCCCGGCTGGCTTCCGGTCGCAAGACGACCGGCAAACTCATGGCTTCCTCGACAGACGGGCCAACACATCCTCCCAGGGCTCGGCCGCGCCCGGGTCGGCGTCGGCGGCGGCGAGGCGCCGCTCCAGTTCGCGCAGGTGCCAATCGCGGGGAGTGCCAGGAACGTCGTCAGGGAGACTGTCCCAGATGAGGCCGATGAGATCAAACCGCTCCTGGGGGCTCAGGCGGTCGATGCCGAAATGCTCCAGCGTCAGGCCCATGACAGAAACCCTCCAATGTATAGTGGACCACGCCCTTAGCATACCGCGCAGGCGGCATCCCAACAACGGTTCGCGTGGTCGCCGGCCCGCTGCCGCCGGAGGCGGCAGCGGGCCGGCGACCACGGAAAAACGGCTGGATTCGCGGGTGCGCGGCTAGCCGGAAAAACTACTTCACCGTGCCAGGCAAGCTGGCAGGGGTCGTGGCAAAGTGCGCATCCGTTCCATATGAACAAGCGTAGCGATCGACGTTTGGTGGGCCGACAAAACGCGGCTTCGGCGCAGCCGAAACTGCGCAAGAAAAAACTGGCAAAACCGTACCAGTACCGACCAGGAAATCCGTCTCGGCGGATTGCCCGGCTTTAGACGCGTTAAGACTTCTTCACCCGCGCCCTTCATCTGTGCCACACGCGCCGAAGCTTTCGTCGGGTAAAGGTACGGTTTTGCCAGTTTTTTCGCGACGCGCCCCCCTTCGTAGTCGATGTCCGCGGCTCGCGGACCGGGAGCCCGCGTCGCGCCGCCGAAGGATCACCCTGTCGGTTTCCGACGCCGTTCTCGCGATCGAGGCCGATCAAGGCAACCATGTGTGACGCTGTGACGCTTGGTACGATGAATTCGCACCTTGCGAGTGAGTTTTGAGGAATTTTGGGAGTTTCGGGTAATATGGGTCGGACTCGCCAGAATGCGCTACAATCCGATCAAGGCCGACGCCGAACTCATTCGCGCGCACACCGCTAAACGTGGCGCGATCTACCGCGAATTGTCGTTTCGCACGATCACGCGAGGGGTAATCGCGCGCTGAGCATCGTCGCCGCGCGAAAAAAAACGATTCCGAAACCCCTCCCAAAGAGATCCAAAAGAGCGTGGGGCGCGGCGAAGGGGGGCGCGGTAATTGGATGCCGCTTACGCGGCTCGCTCAGACGTCATGGGGTATTCGGAAGTCGTTTTTTTTCGCTTCGCCGCCGTTTTGTTTTTCGCACGTTCGTTGCTGCGCAACGAGCGTGCTTTTTCGGGAAAATGATCCCTACCCGTTCGTGGGCCGCACCGCGGACCCCGCGAGCTTGCGCCGCGGGTTCGTGTGACGGCGCTCTGCGCTCGTTCCCCCGGGACCATGAATCATCCGCTCTAATGCCGGTGCCGGCCGGCGGCTGGGCTCAAACCGCCATGGCGCGGCGGCGAGTTGCCGAAGACACCTTGCTCGTTCATTTGCAACGAGCTGTACTTGGCGCCCGAATTGCGGAAGATCAACTGGTTCGGGTGGCGCGCGATCTTATTGGTGAACGTGCGGACGTCGGAGACGATCGGCCGCAACTGGCTGGTCAACTCATTCAGGTTGGCCACCGCCGAATTGGCCTGCTGGTACAGGTCGGGATTGTTGAGCAACTGGCCGAGCGTGCCCTTGGGATCGTTCAGCCCATCGCTGAAGGCCGCCAGGTCGGCGAGCACCTTGTCGAGATGGTCCATCGCGCTGGCCAACTGCTCGCCGCGCTCGCCCAAGGGCCTGGTGAAGAGTTCGACGTTGGTCAGGATGGGTCCGACGCCGGACAAGGTGTCCCTCAGGCCGCCCACCGTTTCCCGAGTTTCTTCGAGCAGCGCGGGAAAGCCGGAGATGGCCCGTTTGAAGTCGTCCTTGAGCTGCCGGTCGCCGAGGAACTCGTCGATGTTGCCGACCGCGTCGCGAAGCCCGTCGATGGTTTGCTCCGTCTTGTCGACGATCCGCTTGAATTGCTGGTCGTTGGCGCCGAGGATGTCGTTCACGTTATGCGACAGCGCGCCGATCTCGTCGCTGGTGCGGCTGATCGACTTGATCGCCACGCTCAGATCCCCCTCGATGTGGGAGATGACGTCCAAGGGGCTGGAGCGCACGCCGCCCCTCAGACGGGCGCCGTCTTCAATGAATTCGTCGGCGTCTTCTTTCAAGTCATCATCGACGAACTCGATCACCGCGTCGCCGAGCACTCCGCTGGTGATCATCGGGATCTCGTCGGCGCGCAAGCGGTACTGGGAAGTGATCTTCGCCGTGACCAGCGCGCCGGTGTTGTCCTCGTTGAAGCCGATGGTCGCCACGCGGCCGATCAGGATGCCGTGCTTCTTGATCGGGGTGTTCGCGCCGACGCCGGGGGCCGACTTGAAGTCGATCAACACGGTGTACGTCCCTTCGATCAGGGACGGCAACTTGCCGATCAACAGCACCAGCGTGGCGGCGATGATCAAGGTGGCCAGCATCATCACGCCGACCCGGAACCGCATCACTCGTTCGTTCATCCGCTCACCCCTCCCATGCTCCGTTCGCGCATTTCCATCAGGCGTTCGCCCGCCTCGCCATGCACGAACTGCGTCACCCGGCGGTCGTCGGCCGAGTCGAGTTCGGCGGGCGTGCCGTCGAAGATCATCTGGGCCTCGTCGGGCCCGAGCCGCGACAAAGGATACAACATCACCACGCGGTCGGCCACCTTGCGGGCCGTGTTCATGTCGTGCGTCACCACGATGCTCGTCACCGGGTTCTGCTTGCGGGTGCGGACGATCAGCTCGTTGATGACGTCGCTCATGATGGGGTCCAAGCCGGTGGTCGGCTCGTCGTAGAGCACGACCTCGGGGTTGAGCGCCAGCGCGCGTGCCAGCCCGACGCGTTTCCGCATGCCGCCCGACAGCTCGGCCGGCTTCTTGTCGGCCACACTCTCGGGCAGCCCCACCTCGGCCAGCCGCGAAACGACGATTTCGCGCATTTCGTCGTCGCTCTTGGCCGTGTGTTGCCGCAGCGGAAAGGCGATGTTCTGAGCCACGGTCATGCTGTCGAACAGCGCCGCCTGCTGGAACACGAAGCCGAAGCGAATCCGCTGCCGCGTCAGTTCCCGCTCGTCCGTTTCGGCCAGGTTGAGCCGGTCGAACAGCACCCGGCCGCCGCTGGGCTTCACCAGGCCAATCATCGTCTTCAGCAGCACCGTCTTGCCGCAGCCGCTCTCGCCGATGACCGCCAACGTCTGACCGCGCGGCACCGTGAGATTCAGTTGGCGCAGCACCTGTTGGCGGCCGAAGCGCACGTCGATCGCGAGCAACTCCAAGAGCGGCTCGGGCTCGGCGGCGTGATCGACGCGACGGCGGCTCATACGAACAACGACGCCCCCTGTGGCCAGAAGTAATAGTAAATCGTATTCAGCACGATGCCCAGGAACAAGTCGAGCACCAGAATCAGCACGAACGAATAGACGAAGGCGCTGGTCGCGGCCCGCCCCACTCCCTCGGCGCCCGGATCACAATGAAAGCCGCGGTGGCAGCTCACCAGCGAAATCGCCGCCCCGAAGAACAGGCTCTTGAGCACGCCGGAGAACAAGTCGAACACGCCCACCACCTGCCGCGCGTTCGACAAGTAGTGGTGCGAGTCGATGTCGAGCCGCAGGATGCTGTAAAACGCGCCGCCGGCCACCCCCATGAAGTCGGCCATGATCGTCAGGGTGGGAATCAAGAGCAAGCAGCCCAGGAACCGCGGCACGACCAGGTAATGGACGGGGTTGGCGCCCATGCTCGCCAGGGCGTCGATCTGCTCGGTCACGCGCATCGTACCCAGTTCGGCGGCCATCGCGCCGCCGACGCGGCCGGCGAGCATGGTGGCGGCCAGCACCGGCCCCAGTTCGCGCAGGAGCGAGACGTTGATCACCCCGCCCAACCGTGTTTCGAGATGGAAGAAACGGAACTGCGCATAGCTCTGCTCGGCCAGCACCATGCCGATGAACGTGCCCGTCAGCGCTACGACCGGCAGGCTCAGCACGCCGATCTGGTAAAAGCTGGGCAGCAGCGTCCCCTTGCTGGGAAGCCGCGCGAAGGTCCAGCGGAAGGTGCGCAAGGCGAACAGTGTCACGTCGCCCAGGGCCGCGAAGCGCGCGATCACCAACTCGCCCAGATCCTCAACCCAAGCAGTCAGCGCTGACGTGGGACGCCACGGCCGTGACAGGTCGCCCGGAACGGGAGTGTCGGAACCCATGGCCATTTCGCGTCAATCCGTGCTTGATTTGTAGCGTGTTCGTGCCGATCCGCTACGTCGTCCTTAGTTTCGGCTGTTCAATCTTACGGCATGAGGGAAGTTTGTCGATCGTTCCGACGGGGAGGGCCAGGTAAAATAGGACGGATGCACGTGGGGTTATTAACAACGGCCCGCTGAAAGACTAGGATTTGCCACGGAGTCGGCCCCGTCTTCGCGTATTGTACCAACCCGGCGCGCCGCCGACAGGCGCGAACACCATGCAGGCAGTTTCGCGTCCGTCGCGCCGTACCCTGGCGAGCCTGCTGGCACTGGCGCTGGTCGTGCGGTTGGGCGCGCTGGTACTTGGCGCCGATGGGCTTTCCCGAGATCCCGACAACTACCGCGGCCTGGCGGAAAACCTGCTCGCGCGGGGCGTGCTGGGGCAACGCGAGACGCCTTCGGCCTATCGCCCGCCGCTTTATCCTCTGTTGCTGGTTCCGTGCGTGGCATTCGGGGCGTGGTCGCCCGCGGCCATTGGCGCACTGCACCTGACGCTGGCAGTGGCCACGGTGTGGGGCGTCCATTGGCTGGGCCGGCAATGGCGACTCGGCGGTGCCGCCTGCTACGCGGCGGCGCTGGTGGCCTGTGACCCGATTCTGGTTCATCAGACGACGCAAGTCATGACGGAAACGACGGCCGCGTTTCTGGCCACCGCGGCGCTGATTCGATTGACCTTGGCGTGCCAACGGCCGACCGCGCGCACGGTCGCCGCCGCCGGCGCGTGCCTCGCTTTGGCCGCGTTATGCCGGCCAACGTTTCTGGTCTTGCTCGTCTGCGCCGTGCCGTTCGTCGTCCGCTGGGCGCCGACATGGTCGTCGCGCATGGGCCTGGCGGCGGCGGGTTTCGCCGCGGCGGCGGTTGTGCTCACGCCCTGGGCATGGCGCAACCAGGCGCGGCTGGGGCGACCGATCGTTGCCACGACGCACGGAGGTTACACGCTCTGGTTGGGAAACAATGCCTCGTACTATGCATTCCTGCGCCGGCGGCGCGGCGACGAGGTTTGGCGCGCGGCCGACTTTGATGCTCAGGTGCTCAGGGCGAGGTTGGCCGGCGGCGGCCAGGGCGAGATCGAGAACGACCGCCGCGAGTACGCCCGAGCGTGGCGCGAGATCCGCGAGCAACCGAGGATGTTCTTCCAGGCCTCGCTTGTGCGTATAGGCCGTTTCTGGGGACTGGTTCCGCGCCAGCTCACCGACGACGAGGGTGGCTGGCGCCGCTGGGGCCGCTACGCCACCGGCGCGTGGTACGCGCTGGAGTTTGCTTTTGCCATGCTCGGCCTATGGCTGCTCGCGCGTATGGCGAGCCGACCCACTGCGCGGGTGCCCCGGCGTAAGCCCCCTGTTGAATTGGCGAGCGGGGGGCGTAAGCCCCCTGTTGACTTGGCGAGCGGGGGGCGTAAGCCCCCTGTTGAACCGGCGAGCGGGTTGCGTAAGCCCCCTGTTGAACCGGCGAGCGGGGGGCGTAAGCCCCCTGTTGACTTGGCGAGCGGGGGGCGTAAGCCCCCTGTTGAACCGGCGAGCGGGTTGCGTAAGCCCCCTGTTGAACCGGCGAGCGGGGGGCGTAAGCCCCCTGTTGAACCGGCGAGCGGGGGGCGTAAGCCCCCTGTTGACTTGGCTCCTTGGCTGATGGGTCTGCTGCTAGCGGCCAGTTTCACAGCGGTCCACACGGTGTTTTGGACCGACCTGCGAATGCGTGCTCCGGTCGCGCCGCTGGTGGCCCTCTTGGCGGCGGCGGGCATCGACTGGTTGATAACGGTGTGGCTGGGAGGCTTCACTTGCGGTCCCGATGTTGGTTGTCGTATCATGGCTACGGGATCGGTGGGAGAACTCTCGATGTTTGGTGACGGCGCTCTGACGTTCCAGGAGTTCATGATGGGCGAACCCCTGCCACTGGCCACGATCCACGACGCGGTGCTTGAATTCCTGCGGGGCAGGGACGACGCGGTGGTGTTCGGCGCCCAGGCGGTCAACGCCTATGTCGATGAACCGAGAATGACGCAAGACGTCGATATTCTTTCGACACGGGCCGCGGAATTGGCCGAGGAGTTGCGGGTGTTCCTTGGGAATCGCTTCCAGATCGCCGTGCGAGTGCGCGAAGTGGCTCACGGGCTCGGGCTGCGGCTTTACCAGGTGCGAAAGCCCAAGAACCGGCGCCTGGTCGATTTGCGGCCGGTTGACCAATTGCCCCCGTCGCGGCGAGTGGGAAACGTCGCTGTGGTTACGCCGCCTGAGTTGATCGCGCGCAAGGTGATGGCCTACCTGCGCCGCCGCGGCACTCCCAAATCGGGAACGGACTGGCGCGACATCGCGGTGCTGCTGCTCGCGTTTCCCGAGTTGAAGTCTCTCAGCGGTCCGGTTCGCGAACGCCTTGATGCGGCCGGCGCCGACGCGGTGACCATTGCCGCCTGGAACGAGCTCGTCGCCGAAACGATCGTTGCGGACGTGGAGGATTAGTTAGAAGTGGGTGGAAAAAACCCTTGCGGTTCCCACCCCAGGCACCTTATAATCCATAAGACAACTTCGATGGATTGTATTGCCCGCCTTCGATCGGCTCCCGCCTCGACCCCACGATAGCCGACGCCACACTCACGCCAGGGAAAGGACCAAGCGCCTATGAGTCGCTCGATTGCGGCAGTTTTGGCGATTGCGACCACCTGCTTCGCCGCCGGACTGTCGGCCCAACCTCCGGCGGTGAGCCATACCCAACCGTCGGCCGCCCTGCCGGGCCAGGCCACCGATATCGTCGTTTACGGCGGCAACCTGGCCGGCGCCGCCCATGTATGGACGACGCTGGCCCCCACCGCCAAGGTCGAACTGACGCCGGGCGTCGAGGGCAACGGCACGAAGGCCGACAACGTCTCGTACCGCGTCACGCTGCCGGCGGACGCGCCGGTGGGAATCTACGCCCTGCGTCTGGCCACGCCGGGCGGCGTCTCCAGCCCGAAGCTGTTCATGATCGACGACTTGCCGACCGTCATCGACAACGGCGCCAATAAGACGATCCAAACCGCCCAACTCGTCACGCCGCCCGTCGCCGTGGACGGGGCCTGCGAGGCGGAAAGCTACGATTTCTATAAGCTCGCCGTCGTCGCCGGCCAGCGGATCAGCGTCGAAGTGGTGGCGCGGCGGCTCGGTTCGGCCCTCGATCCGGTGATTCGCCTCCTCGACGCCGGAGGCCGTGAACTGGCCTACAGCGACGACGAAGGAGGTATCGGCGCCGACAGCCGCTTCGCTTATCAATTCGCCGCCGCGGGCGACTACTATCTTGAAATCCGCGACATCCGTTACCAGGGCGGCGGCAACCATCGCTATCGCCTGCGCGTCGGCGATTTCCCGCTGGCCAACACGCCGTATCCTTTGAGTGGCCAGAAGGGAACCACGCCCAAGCTGGCGGTGGCCGGGCCCAAGGCCGACGGCATGCCCCCCTTGAACGTCTTGGTGCCGGCCGACGTGCCCGGCGGCCGGCTTGCCGTCGGCGCCAAGTACCCCCAGGGGCAAGGCTCCGCGGCGCTCACGCTGTTCGCGTCGTCCGGTTTGGAGCAAGTCGAAATCGAACCGAACGACACGCCGGAGACGGCCACGGCCATCACGCTGCCGTTCGCGGTCAACGGCCGCTTCGAGACCCCCAAGGACCGCGATTATTTCGAGATTCAGGGGAAGAAAGGCGAACGCTACGTGATCTCCGGGCGGACGCGGAGCATGGGGTCGCCCGCCGACTTGTTCCTGCGGCTGTACAAGGCCGATGGCGCGCTTTTGGTCGAGGCCGAGGACGCCGGCACCGAAGACGGTGTGATCAACTACACGTTTCACGAAGACGGCGTCTACCGGTTGATGGTCGAAGATCTGCTGCGCCGCGGCGGTCCCGAGTATGTCTACCGGGTCGAGTTCGAGCCGTACCGGCCCGGCTTCACGCTGACGGTCGATGCCGACAAGTTCGACGCGCCCAAGGGGGGCGTGCTGGTGCTCAAGGTCGCCGCCGCGCGGATCGAGTACAACGGACCCATCACGCTTTCGGTGGTCGGCGCGGGCAACGGAATCGTATTGGCGAACCAGGTGATTCCCGAAGGGAAGCCCGACACGCAACTCTCGATCACACTTCCGCCGGGCTTCGACCAGGGGCAAGTCCGCATGATGAACATCGTGGGCACGGCCAAGATCGGCGAATCCGATTTCACGGCCAAGGCGAGCACGCTCATCCCCCTGCGGACGCTTCTCAACGGCTTACCCTATCCGCCCGCGGGACTCGACGGCTCGATCGGGCTGGGAATCGGTCCGCTGTTCGCCGACTTCTTCCAATTGGCCGTCGAGCCGGCCGTCGTGCCGTTCGCCCAGGTCGTCGGCGCCGCGACCTTCACCGTCAAGGCGACCAAGCTCAATGGCTTTGACGACCCCATTACATTGGCCGTCGAGGGCCTGCCGCCGGGCGTCACCGCCGTCGTCGCTCCCATTGAAAAAGGCAAGGCCGAAGTCGCGATCCAACTTGCCGGGCCGGGCGCGATGGCCGAAGGGGACCATGCCTTCCGCGTCGTCGGTTCCGCCACGTTTCAAAACCAGCCCAAGAAGGTGGCCGCGGCCGGAGTGCTGCGGGTGGTCAAACCGATCGAAGTGACGGCCGTGCCCGCGGGTGCGATCAACCGCGGCGCGACGCAGAAGATGAAAATTACCGTGACGCGCAACCCGGCCGCGACGGCCGCGGTTTCGATCAAGTTCAAAAACCTGCCCGCCGGGGTGGGTGTTCCCGCGGAAATCACGATTGCCGAGGGGCGGAACGAAGTTGAAATCGACGTCACCGCCGCGGCCGACGCGTTGCTGGGTCCGACCCCACTCACGCTCGTCGCCACGACCAAAGTGAAGGAAAAGACGGTCACTGTGGAGAGTCTGCCGGTGGCGTTGCATGTGGCCATGCCGTGAGGGTCCATACTTGACCGAACTGCTGTTAGACATTTTGCCACGAGAATTTTGCCACGAGAAAGTGGTGGCTGGTGGCAGAGCGTAAGCGATGCCCCGGATAAATAGTCACCGGGGCATCGCTTACGCTCTGCCCCAGCCACCCAAGCTGGAATTCCATTGACGATTTTACGCTCAACATAAGGGAGGAGCCATGCATCTGACGAACGGGTTGCGACGCGAGGGATCGGGGCGAACGGGCCGGCATATCGCGCTCGCCGGGTTGGCGCTCATGGCGGCCTGGGGCTGGTCGAACGGTGGCTGGGCCGCGGAGCCGGCCGCCGCGTCACCCGAACAAGCGCTGGAGCCGATCGTCGTCGGTACGCCGGAGAAGATCGAGGTCTACCCGGCCAACGTGAAGCTGGGCTCGACCCGCGCCCGGATGCACGTCGTCGTGAGCGGCTTTTATCCCGGCGGCGGCGTGCAGGATCTGACCCGCGCCACCGAGTTCGCCTCGACCAACGAGGGCGTCGTCAAGATCGCCGGCGGCATCGCCGTCCCGGTGGCCAACGGCCAGGCCGAGCTCGTCTGCCGCGTGGCGGGCCAGGAGCTGAAGATCCCGGTGGTCGTCGCCGGACAAGAAGCGCCGGAGCGAGTGAGTTTCAACTACGGCACGCTGGTGGCCCTCTCGAAGCAAGGTTGCAATTCGGGCGCCTGCCATGGCTCGCCCAGCGGCAAGGGCGGTTTCCGCATGTCGCTGCGAGCTTACGACCCAACCGTCGACATGACCACCTTGGTGCGTGAATCGTTCAATCGCCGCACGAACGCCTTCGAGCCCGAGAACAGCCTGCTCTTGAAGAAACCCTTGATGGAGGTCGCCCACGGCGGCGGCCGGCGGATTCGCAAGGGCGACCCGAGCTACGGCATCCTTCACGACTGGATCGCCCAGGGCTGCCAGATCGACCCGGCCGACGCGCCCACCTGCGTCAAGGTCGAGGTCTACCCGCGGCAGCGCATCTTGCACCGCCCCGCGCACACGCAGCAATTGCATGTGCTGGCCCATTTTTCCGACGGCTCGCTGAAGGATATCACCGACCTGGCCGCCTTCTCCAGTTCCGACGAGGCCGTCGCGACGGTCGACGCCAACGGCTTCGTGGTCGGCCACGACCGCGGCGAAGCGGCGATCCTGGTGCGTTACCTGGAAAAAATCGAAACGGCCTACATCATGTTTCTCAAGGAGATACCGGGCTTCGCCTGGAACAACCCGCCGGAACAGAACTACGTCGACAAGTTCGTGTTCGAGAAGCTCAAGCAGTTGCAGATTCTTCCCTCGGACCTTTGTACCGACGAGGAGTTCGTCCGCCGCGTTTACCTCGACGTGATCGGCGAACTGCCCAGCGTGAGCGAGGTCGATGCGTTCATGGCTGGCCAAGATCCGCAGAAGCGGGCCGTGTTGATCAACACCTTGCTCGAGCGGCCCGAGTACGCCGATTTCTGGGCGCTCAAATGGAGCGACCTGTTGCGGTTGCGCAACAACAAGGTCACGCCGGCGGGCGTCCACAAGTTCTATCGTTGGGTCGTCAACGCCCTGCGCACGAACATGCCATACGACCGCTTCGCCCGCGAGTTGTTGACCAGCGCGGGCAGCACGTTCGACAACCCGGCGGCCAATTTCTTCCGCACGGCCACCGATACGAACGACTGCACCGAAACGACCTCGCAGTTGTTTCTCGGCATTCGCATCCAGTGCGCCAAGTGCCACAATCATCCCTTCGAGCGTTGGACGCAGGACAACTACTACGGCATCGGCGCCTTCTTCAACCGGGTGCAGCGCAAGCCGAGCGCCCGGCCGGAAGAGCAGGTGATTTTCGTCGCTCGCGCGGGTGAAGTCACCCAGCCGCGGACAGGTAAGCAGATGAAGCCCTGGCTGCCGTTGACGGGCGACGCCGACCTGCCGGGCGAAGACGACCGCCGGCAGATCTTCGTCGATTGGCTGGTCAAGGCCGACAACCCGTTTTTCGCCAAGGTCGAGGTCAACCGGCTCTGGGGGCACATGCTGGGCCGTGGCATCGTCGAGCCGGTCGACGACTTCCGCGACTCGAACCCGCCCTCCAGCGCCGCCTTGCTGGATGCGTTGGCCAAGGACTTCGTGGCCCACGGCTTCGACCGCAAGCACATTTTACGGACGATCCTCAACAGCCGCACGTACCAGTTGAGTTCGCGCAAGAATGAATTCAACAAGACCGACGGCAAATACTTCTCGCACGCTCGCACCCGGCTTCTGTCGGCCGAGCAGTTGCTCGACGCGATTTGCCAGGTGACGGCGGTGCCCGAGAAGTACGCCGGGCTACCGGCCGGCACGCGTGCCACGCAGTTGCCCAGCCCCGACGTCGACAATTATTTCCTCAAGGTTTTCGGCCAGCCGGCCCGCGAGACCGCCTGCCAGTGCGAGCGCTCGAGCGAGTCGAACTTGTCGCAGGCGTTGCAGATGATCAACGGACCGCTGGTGCATGGCAAGGTGCGCGATGAGAACAATCGCCTCAAGCTGATGCTCAAGGCCGGCAAGACGACACCCGACGTGATCGGCGAGCTTTATCTGGCCGCCTTCAGCCGCAAGCCGAGCGAGCCGGAGATGACCGCCGCGGTGAACCACGTCACGGCCAGCGGCGACCAGGTCAAGGGGTTGGAAGACGTGTGTTGGGCCTTGCTCAACGCCAATGAGTTCTTGTTTCAACACTAAGCCAGAGGTTCCTTATGCGTCATCGTACCGTTGCGTTCGCGATCTTTGTCCTCGCCTTGACGTCGGTCGTCCACGCCCAGGCTCCGGCGCCGGTCAGCTTCATCAAGGACGTCGCGCCGGTGCTGATCAAGAACTGCCAGGCCTGCCACGGGCAGACCGATCCCAAGGGGGGCTATCAGCTTCTCAATTTCACGCTGCTGATGAAGCCGGGCGATTCGACCACGGCGCCGCTCACGGCCGCGAAGCCCGACGAAAGCGAGTTGTTGCGGTTGATCAGTTCGCAGGATAAGGACGAGCGGATGCCCAAGGACGCCGATCCGCTCACGGCGGAGCAAATCGCGCTGGTCAAGCGTTGGATCGAGGAGGGGGCCAAGTTCGACGGTCCCGATCCGAACGCGGCGCTGGCGTCGATCGTCCCGAAGGTGCCGCATCCGGCGGCGATGGCGGCATACAGGACGACGATTCCGATCACTTCCGTGGCCTTCCGCCCTGACGGGCAGGAACTGGCCGTGGGCGGATACCACGAGATCACCATCTGGAACCCGGCCAACGGCCAGTTGATCCGCCGCATCGGCAACGTCGACCAGCGGACGTTCGGCCTGGCCTACAACAAGGAAGGCACTCTCTTGGCGGCGGCCAGCGGCACGCCCGGCATCTCGGGTGAGGTGGCCCTGTTCGATCCGAATGCGGGCACGCTGGTCAAGCTGTTGGGTTCGATGAGCGACAACGCTTTTGACGTGGCTTTCAATCCGGCCGGCGACAGGCTTGCCGCCTGTTCGGCCGACCGCTCGATCCGCATTTACAACGTCGCCTCGGGCGTGCAGGAGAAGCTGATCGAGGATCATGCCGACTGGGTGATGGGCATCGCCTGGAACCACGACGGCACCCGGCTCGCCTCGGCCAGTCGCGACAAGACCTCGAAGATTTTCGACACCGCGACGGGCGATTCGTTGGCCACATTCCCCGGCCACGGCGAGCCGGTGTACGGCGTGTCGTTTACCGCCGACGGCGCCCAGGTCTTCACCGGAGGCGGGAACAATCAGATCCACGTCTGGAACCCGGCCGACGGCAACAAGATCGCCGACATCGGCGGTTTCGGCGGCAACGTGTTCAAGGTGTTGATCCGCGGCCCGATGGTCTTCAGTTGTTCGGCCGACAAATCAGCCCGGCAGAACAACGCGCCGGATCGGGCCCAGGTGCGGGCCTTTGCCGGCCACACCGACTGGATCTATGCGCTGGCCGTCAACGAGCCGACCAAGCGGCTGGCCACCGGCAGCTTCGACGGCGAGGTGCGCATTTGGAACCTCGACGACGGCGCCCAGGTCGCCGCCTTCAAGGCCGCGCCCGGTTTTCCGCCCGCCGCGCCCGCGGCGGCGGCCGCCGCCGCCAAGTAGGTTATACGGGTTAATCGGGTGGCTCTCATGCGGCGAATGTTCAACGATGCCGTCGTCGAACTGTACCAGGGCGACATGAGCGACGAAAAAGTCGACGTGATCGTCAACGCGGCCAATAGCCGTCTGGCGGGAGGCGGCGGCGTGGACGGCGCAATCCACCGACGCGGCGGATCGGAGATCATGGCCGACACTGATCGCCGCTATCCAGAGGGCTGTCCGGCCGGCTCGGCGGTGATTTCAGTCGCCGGCCGCCTTGCGGCCAGGTTCGTGATCCACGCCGTGGGACCGGTCTGGGCGGGTGGGAGCCGAGGCGAAGCGGACGTGCTCAGCGGCGCCTTCCGCCGCTCGTTGGAATTGGCCGTTGAACACCATTGTCACTCGATTGCCTTTCCAGCGATCAGCACGGGCGTGTACGGCTACCCGATCGACCTGGCCAGCCGCGCGGCGTTGACCACAGTTCGCGATTTCCTCCTCGAGCATGGCCGGCCGGCGCTGGTCCGCTTCGTGCTTTTCGGTCCTGGCGCCTACGGCGCGTTCGCCGCGGCGCTGGAGGAAATCTGATTGCGGCCGAGCGAAGCGAGGCCGCGTTGCGAATTCCGAACCGCACCGGAAAGTCGGCCCCGCCTTCCCGGTCGTCTTGACCCGTTTGGGTATACTGGGCCTTGCTTGCGCCGCGGGTTCGTGTGAGGACCATGAGTAATATGGGATAGGGCGCGGGGTGAAAAAAAATGAGGGTCCTTGTTCGCCGGGACAAGGACCCTCGACAAAGGCTGTCCAGATTCCACAAAGGATTAGTTTGCTTTGTCTGGAGACCCACAGCCATTAGCAAGCTATCGGGCAATCACGGGAGATTACTTTAAATCGCCGTCGCTGCGCCGCACATGCTGACTTGATGATTTACAACGGCTCGCTTCAAGGCTAGGATCGTCGCATAGGGATCTATAGGGAACGGCCTCCGTGTCGTGCCAGAAGGCGTCGCACCCGCTTGGCGGAACGCCACGGAGGGCGTTCCCTACAGAAACGGAACGCCACGGAGGGCGTTCCCTACAGAAGCCGAACGCCACGGAAACGGAACGCCGACGCAGGCGCTGGAAAACATGACTCAACCCGCCAAGCTTGCCCTGGAAGATGGAACGGTCTTTTGCGGCGCCGCGTTTGGCGCCGTCGGCGAGGTCGACGGCGAAGTCTGCTTCAACACCTCAATGACCGGCTACCAGGAAATCCTCACCGATCCGAGTTATCGGGGGCAGATCGTGGCCATGACCTATCCCGAGATCGGCAACTACGGCGTCAACCCGGAGGACGTCGAGAGCGACCGACCGCACCTGGCGGGCTTCATCGTCCGCGAGTTGAGCCGCGTCGCGAGCAATTTTCGTTCGGCGGGCGGCCTGAGCGATTACCTGGCCTCGGCGGGGGTGGTCGGCCTGGCTGGCATCGACACCCGCGCCTTGGTCCGCCGCTTGCGCATCCGCGGCGCCATGAACGGCGTGCTCTCGGCGGTCGATCTCGACGACGCCAGCCTGATCGCCAAGGCGAAAGCCAGCCCTGGGCTGGTGGGCCGCGATCTGGTGCGCGAGGTGGCGCCCGCCGAATCGCGCGTCTGGCAGGAAGGACTGAGCCGCTGGGCCACGCTGGCCGACGTGGCGTTCGCGCCGGTAGCCGCCGAATTGGAACTGCCGCACGTCGTCGCGCTCGATTATGGGATGAAGTGGAACATTGCCCGGCACTTGCGCTCGCTGGGATGCCGTGTTACCGTACTCTCCGGCGGGTCAACCGCCGAACAGGTGCTCCAACTCGATCCGGACGGCGTATTTCTCTCGAACGGTCCCGGCGACCCCGAACCGCTCGACTACGCCATCCAGACCGTCCGCGGCGTGCTGGGCCGCGTACCGGTGTTCGGGATCTGCCTGGGACACCAGTTGTTGTCGTTGGCGTGCGGGGCCAAGACGTTCAAGCTCAAGTTCGGGCACCGGGGCGCCAACCAGCCGGTATTGAACCTCCAGACCGGCGCCGTGGAAATTACCTGCCAGAACCACGGTTTCGCCGTCGACGAGGCGACGCTACCGGCCGAGTTGGAGGTGACCCACCGCAACCTCAACGACGACACGATCGAAGGCATCCGGCACCGCGATCTGCCGGCCATCAGCGTACAATACCATCCCGAAGCCTCCGCGGGTCCGCACGACAGCAACTACTTGTTCGCCGCCTTCCGCCAAATGTTGCCTGCGCGTGCCGCGGGTTAGGCGATTGAATCGACAAACCGATCAACGCGTTTCGCCAGAAGTTCCCGCGGCACGGGCAACAGGCTCCCAGCGGCTTGGCAAGCCCTGGCCCAATCGACCAGCAGGTCATACATCGCCTCTCCCGCCAGTCCGCCAAACCAGTCGATACCGTGGCGAGTGATGACGACGGCCACATTCGCCACGTCGCACGGTCCCAGGCAGCCGGAGATGGTCAACTGAATCGCGCGATTGAGTTTCTCGGCTTTCCAAACGGCCTTGATTCGCTCCACGGGAACCTCGGGGAAGCCGCCGGCCGTCCGGCCGCAACAGCACCCTTTGCACAACACGAGTTGACCGAATTGATGCCCGACCCTCGTTGTCAAGAGCGCGGCAGTCGTGTCGGGCTCGTTCATGCCGGCTTGAGGGACCGAACGACCGGAATCCGCTACGGTCACTTGCTCGGTCACTTCGATGACATCGGCGGCCCGCGGAATCAGGCCGGCCCATTCTGACGCCGGCCAGCCGGCCAACGTGCCACGCAGGGCCGCGATCGAACCGCCGTGGGCGATCGCCACGATCAGGCCATGCGGCGGCAATCGGCGATACCAGCCAAGAACGCGCTCGCATAGCGCGAACGCCGTCTCACCGCCCGGCGGCGAAAACGTCGCCGGCTCGCGGAGCAAACGGTCGAGCGCGTCGGGCGCCGCGGCGTGGATTTCGTCCCACGTCCACAGCTCCCAATCTCCAAAATCGAGTTCCTGCAACTCGACCGCGGCAAGGGGCGCCAGGCCGGTCAAGCCGGCGATCTGGTCGGCCAACTCGCGCGCGCGAGAGAGGCCGCTGTGAAACAGATGCGTGATCGGCAACGCCGACAATCGTTCAGCGAGATCCTGGGTCTGCCGGCGCCCCTCGTCGCCAAGCTCGACGTCGCTACGGCCGTAACAGCGGCCACGGTAGCGCTCCGCCACGCTGCCGTGGCGCACCATGAGAATTCGACGCACTGGTGTTTCATCGTTCATAGGGTCGGCCAGCGGGCGCTGGCGCAGAGCAGTATCCAAATTTGCGCCACATAGCAGAGGCAACCAAGACAATCGCCGGTCATGCCGCCGATCCGGCGGCGGACGTAGGCCACGAAACAGGTGACGAGGATCCCCAGCCCCGCGGCGGCCACGGCCATGCGCCAGGGAAAAATCCAAACCAGCGGCAGCGCGCCGGCAAGCATCCCAAGCCCACCCAACCCGACGTCCCGCGCCGTGACCAGCCGCCCAAAATGCCGGGCGAGGCTTTCGCGTCCCGCGACCGGCGGCAAGGCGGCCATCGCCGGCAGCATCGCCCAACGGCCCGCCGCGGCCGAAGCGACGGCGGCGGCCAGCAGCGAACCGGGTTCCAACGACGCCAGTGTTCCGGCCCGCAGCAAGACCGCCAGCACCAGCCCGAGCGTTCCGAAGCTGCCAACGCGGCTGTCATCGAGAATCCGCAGCACGTCTTCGCGCGTCCAGCCGCCGCCGAACGCGTCGCAAAAGTCGGCCAGGGCGTCCTCGTGCAACGCGCCCGTCAACCAAGCCTCCGTCGCCAGGCCGATCCCGACGGCCACCCACATGGGCCAGAACTGCGAGCTGAGCCAAATCGCGGCGCCGGTGATCAGCCCGACAACGATGCCCACCCATGGAAAGAAGGCAGCCGCCAGCCGTAACTCAGCCGCGCCGAGCGGGCCGTCGCCAAGCCACCCGGACGGCACGGGGACGCGAGTCAGGAATTGCACAGCCGAGAGCCAAGCTCGCCACGCCGTGCGCAACGACCAGCCACGTCGCGGGGTACTTGCGTCCGGCGACGGCGCACGGAGTGCCACATGGGGAGCGGCCGGAGGCGGTTCATCAGGCACAGTCAACGGCGGCTCGGTCATAGGGAAGCCCGGAGGGTCAGTGTGCCGCCAGCACGGCTCGCACTTCGCCGGCGCGGCGGGCAAATTCTACGTCGCCAAGCACCGCCGTCGCGCCGTCGGTCGAGACATTTTCCGCCAGTTCGACCCACGACTTGCAACCAGTATATTCCTCGCGCAGTTCGAGCGTGACGTTCCGCGGCAACTCGTAGACGCGTACCAGCAGGGCGTGGATGGCGTCACGCCAGCGGTGGAAGCGTTCTTCGACCACGTCGTCGGACCAGATGTGCCGCCCGCGCAAGCCGAGCACCGCCTCGAGCGAGCGGACACGTAGCGAGTCGGTGACGACGGCGTAATGTCGAAACGCCACCGTGCCCGCTTCGGGCTGCTCGTCCTCCAGTTCCAACAGCCATGGCCTGGCCTGGGCCACGACGCTGTCAGGCGACTGGTGGGAGTACGTGGGAAACAAGAGAAACTCGGGGCGGTCGGGACGGAATTCGCCCCCTTCCTCGACGATGCCGCCCTTGCGCAGAATCAGCACTTGCTCTCCGCGCGCCAGGGCACGGCAAATGACGGCCCATTCCTTGAACGCGGCTCTCATGGGCTCGCCCTCCGGAAGGCGTGGCTGAATGTTTCGTCGTACAATTTCGAGCGGTGCCCCTTGGCCGCGAGCGCCTCGCCGACGATCACAATCGCCGTCATTGAAATACCCTGCTCAATCACCTGCTCGGCAATGTTGTCGAGCGTGCCGCGAACGATCTTTTGATCGGGCCAGGAAGCCCGGTAAACAACCGCCACGGGAGTTTCAGGTGAGTAGGCTGTGAGCAACTCCTCCACGATCATACGAATGACTTGCGTGCTGAGAAAGATCACCAGCGTGGTACGGTGACGGGCCAGGTCGGCGAGCTGCTCGCCGGACGGCATCTTCGTCCGCCCCTCGGTGCGCGTGAGGATGATTGTTTGGGCGACGTCGGGCACGGTCAGCTCGTGGCCCAGGGCGGCCGCCGCAGCCAGAAAGGAGCTGACGCCCGGCACGACTTCGTAAGCGACCCCCTCGCGTTGAAGCCACTCGACCATTTCCCCCATGGCGCCATAGATGGCCGGGTCGCCCGAGGCGAGCCGCACCACCGAGTGGCCCGCTCGGGCGGCCTCGACCATGATCGGCATGAACTCGCCCAAGGCCATTTTGGCGGTGTTGTGCCAAGCCGAACCGGGTTTGGCCAGATCCAACAATCCGTCGGGCATCAGGCTGCCGGCGTACAGCACCGTATCGGCTTGTTCCAGCAGCCGCCGACCTTTCACCGTGAGCAGATCGGGGTCTCCGGGACCCGCGCCGACAAACCAGACTTTCATGCGAACTCCTATGGGCCACGGCACACCGACCCGCTTCCTCGGTGCCTACTGTACTTCACGCGGCCGACCATGAGACATTGTGCCGCGAGAAAGTGGTGGCTGGTGGCAGAGCCTAAGCGATGCCCCGGCCAGGTAGCGACCGGGGCATCGCTTAGGCTCTGCCCCAGCCACCGTGAATATGTCATTCTCGGCCGCGTGCGGTATACTTTACCAGTCGGCCGTTACCATTCAATTCCCCGTTGGGCCTTGATCCCTTTCTTGTAGGGGTGCTTGACCTCGCGCATCTCGGTCACCAGGTCGGCCAGCTCGATCAACTCGGGCTTTGCGTTGCGGCCGGTAAGAATGACGTGGACGTGCGGCGGACGTGAGCGCAGCGCCGCCAGCACGTCGTCGAGGGGCACGTAGCCGTAGTCGATCGCGTAGTTGATCTCGTCGAGCAGCACCAGATCGGTTTGGCCGGCGAGTACTCGCTCGCGGGCGAAGCCCCATGCCTCGAGCGCCACCCGCGTGTCGCGCTCGCGGTCCTTGGTGTCCCAGGTGAATCCCTCACCCATCGAGCGGAACTCGGCATTGGGAAACCTGCCGAACGCCTCCCGCTCGCCGGTCTTCCAATGACCCTTGATGAACTGCACCACGAGCACCGAAAAGCCGTTGCCCAGCGCGCGCATGGCCGTGCCGAACGCGGCGGTGCTTTTGCCCTTGCCGGTGCCGGTATTGACGATCAGCAGACCTTGGCGGTATTCCACGCGGGCAGCTCCTGAACATCGTCGGTTTTCAGCACTCGAATCAAGCACACCCTCCCACGTAAAAACCGTCAGGCATTCGACCCGCCCAGAGGTTGGCTGTCAAGGCGTGGTCCGAGCACCCGTGCCTTTGGATTCGGCTTCATGGTCCAACACGATCCCGCAGCGCAAGCAAGGCGCGGCATTGAACTTAGCTTGCTTGCGCCGCGGGTTCGTGTGACAGCAGTCTGTGCTCGTTCCCCACGGACCATGAATAATCCGGGCTGGCCGAACCCATCAAAAAAAATTGATGGTTGGTATTGCTTGTTGGGCGGCCGGTCGCCACAATGAATGGCAGACCTACCCGGTTCGTTCGCCTACGAGTGTCCCACCACCTTCCTCGGTCAGGGGCCGAACTACCGATGATTGCCCGCCTGTTCGCGCGATTTGTCCGTTTGCCGCCGGCATCCACTGCCTTGGCGCTCGCGGTGTTGTTTTGCCTGCGGCCGGACTTTTCCGCCGGCCAGGAGCCACCGCTCAACGCGTTGATCGACCAGCAAATAAGCTCCGCGCTGGCGGCCAAGGGAATTACGCCGGCCGGTTCGTCCGGCGATGCCGAGTTCCTGCGGCGACTTTATCTCGACCTGACGGGCACGATTCCCACCCTGGGCGAGGCGAAGGCGTTTCTCGACGACCCTTCGTCGATCAAACGGCAGCAACTCATCGAGCGATTGCTGAACAGCCGCGAGTTCGCCCGCCAGATGCAGCGAGTCTTCGACGTGGTGCTGATGGAACGCCGGCCGGCCAATCGAATTCCGCAAGCCCCATGGGAAGAATACCTGCGCCAATCGTTCGCGGCGAACAAGCCGTGGGACCAATTGGTGCGCGAGATCCTGGCGGCCGACGGCGCCGAGGGTGCCCTGCGCCCGGCCGCGCGCTTCTATCTCGACCGCGAGGGCGAGCCGAACGTGCTGGCCCGCGACGTGGGGCGGTTGCTGCTCGGCCGCGACATGCAATGCGCCCAGTGCCACGACCATCCGCTGGTCGACGATTACTTGCAGGCCGATTACTTCGGGTTGTTCGCCTTCTTCAATCGCGGTTTCGTTTTCACTCCCAAGCAGAAGGATCAGCCGGTCTTGTACGCCGAAAAGGCCGAGGGGGACGTGGCGTTCAAGTCAGTTTTCGTCGCCGGGGCGACCGACCAGCCGACTCGGCCGCATTTGCCCGGCCAGAAAGAACTCGATGAGCCGCAATTCGAGAAAGGACAGGAATACTCCGTGGCCCCGGCCGACGGAGTGCGGCCCGTGCCTAAGTACAGCCGCCGGGCGCAACTGGCCGCGTTGCTTCCGCGCACGGACACGACCGCCTTCAAACGCAATATCGCGAATCGTCTCTGGGCGCTCCTGATGGGCCGCGGACTGGTGCAGCCCTTGGACATGGACCACGGCGGCAATCTGTCGTCGCACCCCGAATTGTTGGTGCTGTTGGCCGAACGGTTCGCGGTGATGAAGTTCGACGTCAAAGTGTTCCTCCGTGAGATCGCGTTGAGCCAGGCGTACCAGCGCGCGAGCGAACTTCCGACCGGCGTCGAAGCACTGCCGCCGGAAAGTTACGCGGTCGCTCAACTCAAGCCGCTCTCGCCCGAGCAGTTGGGGCTGGCCGTGCTGCAGGCGACGGGCATCGCCGACGCGCATCGCATCAGCCTGGGGCCGGCGCTGAACGAGCAGACGTTGCACGAACGGATCGCCGGCAGTTTGGCGCCGTTCGTGAATACGTTTGCCGGCCAGGCGGGCCAGCCGGAACAGGATTTCCAGGCCACGCTCGAGCAGGTGCTGTTCGTCTCCAACGGCGCCGTGCTGCGTTCGTGGATCGCACCGTCGGCCGGCAACCTGGCCGACCGCTTGAACAAGCTTCCCGAGCCGTCGGCGGTGGCCGAAGAGTTGTACCTTTGCGTCTTCACACGGCGGCCCACGCCTGAAGAAGTTGCCGACGTGACCAGCTACCTGCAGAACCGCGCCCACGACCGGCCGGTTGCCTTGCAGGAATGCATCTGGGCGCTGGTGGCGTCGGACGAGTTCCGTTTTAACCACTAATTGGTCATTCGTCATTGGTCATTTGTTGGACGCGTGCGCAGGCGAACCAGAATGCCTTTTCCCAAAACCACTGAGACGCTCATGTCCGATCGCAACTACGCCTGCCAATCTCCCGAACATCGCATCTCGCGCCGCAGCCTGCTCGCCGGGCTACTCGGCGGGTCACTCGGCACCGGGCTCGTGGATGCCGGTCTGGGGCACATCGCCGGCCTGAGCCACTTGATCCGCCCGGCGGTGGCCGGCGAACTGGCCGCGCGGCAAAAACGCGTGCTCGTTTTCTTCATGGCGGGTGGCTTGAGCCAACTGGAAAGCTGGGATCCCAAGCCCGGCACCGATACTGGCGGACCGTTCCGCGCCATCCCCACCAGCGTGCCCGGCGTCCACATCAGCGAGCTGTTGCCTTACACGGCCCAGCAGATGCACCGGCTGAGCCTGGTTCGCAGTGTGAACACGAAAGAAGACGACCACGGTAAAGGGGCGATCTTCATCGAGACGGGCCGCCGCGACATGCCCGGACAGCGCTTCCCCACGCTCGGCTCGGCCGTTTCGCGGCTTTTGGCCCCGGCCGGCGCGGCATTACCCGGCTACGTCCACATTCAGCCGGGAGGGGCGGGCGTGAACAAGGCCGACGCGGCCTTCCTGGGGCCTAAGTTCGCTTCGATTTCGATCGACAACGGCAAGCCGCCGGCCGACCTGTTGCGGCCCGATGGCCTTTCGCCGGCCGCCGACCTGACCCGCAACGAATTGCGCCGCAAGGCCAACCAGCGGTTCACCGCCCGCCGGCGCACGGCCGACACTGAGGCCTATGGCTACTCCTACGACCAGGCATTGCAGCTCATGGAGCGGGCCGACGTGTTCGACGTCACCAAGGAACCGGCGGCGGAACAGGAGCGTTACGGTTCGCACGATTTCGGCCGGCACTGCCTGCTGGCACGGCGTCTGCTGGAACAGGGCATGACCTGCGTCAAAGTGAGCCACTCGAACTACGACACGCACTTCGAAAACTTCGACTTCCACATTGAGCAGTTGGGCGAGTTCGACCGTCCCTTCGCCACGCTGATTGACGACCTGGCGCAGCGCGGGATGCTCGAGACGACGTTGGTGCTGGTGATCTCGGAATTCGGCCGCACGCCGAACATCAACCCGGGTCTGGGCCGCGACCATTGGGGCAGTGCCTGGAGTGTGGCGATGGCCGGCTGCGGTATTCAGAAAGGGGCGGTCATCGGCAAGACGAACGACAACGGAACGGCGGTGGCCGAGCGCGAGGTGGACGGCCGGCACTTGTTCCATACCTACCTGGCGGCGTTGGGGCTCGACCCGAAGGAAAATTATCCCAACCTCAATCGGCCGATTCCCATCGGCGATCCCGCCGGAGAGAAAATCAACGAATTGTTGGCGTAAGAGAGGGGGCAGGTAACAGCCAGCGGTGGGTAACTGCCGTCGAACCGTAGCCTTGACTTGTACGCTCGGACGATTACTGAACCCTGAACCCTGAACCCATGGCCGAAGTGCAACCCACGCCCGCCCAACCCCCAAGCCAGCCCCCCGCACCGCCCGCTGCGCCGGTCATGGCCGACCCGACGCAGGTTCGGCAGGTGAAGGAGTTCAAACACAACCGGCCGCTGTTCGCCGCCCGCGTCGATCCCTCGGGTCGTTTCGTCTGCACCGGCGCCCAGGATAAGCTGGTCGCTCGTTGGGACGTCGACGGCGATAAGAAGCTCGAACTGGCCGGTCACGAAAGCTGGGTGCGCGGCATGGCCTTCCAGCCCGGCGGCGAACTGCTGCTCTCAGGCGATTACACCGGCCGTCTCGCCGCCTGGCGTTACGCGGCCGAGCCGCCCCAGCCGCCGGTTTATACGATCGAGGCCCACAAGGGCTGGGTGCGAGCCGTGGCGTTCAGTCCCGACGGTGCGACGGTGGCCACTTGCGGCAACGACAAGTTGGTGCGTCTTTGGAGCGCGGCCGACGGCAAGCCGCTGCGTGAATTGGCTGGGCACGAGAGCCATGTTTACAACGTCGCGTTCCATCCCTCCGGCGGGCACCTGGCGAGTTGCGACTTGAAGGGGGTCGTCAAGCACTGGGATCTGGCGACGGGCATGGCCGTGCGGCAACTCGACGCCTCGGTGCTCTGGAAGTACGACCCGACGTTTAAGGCCGACATCGGCGGGGCGCGGGGCATGGCCTTCAGCCCCGACGGCGCATGGTTGGCCACCAGCGGCATCACCGAAGTCAGCAATGCGTTCGCCGGCATCGGCTTCGCAGTGGTGGTGCTGTTCGATTGGGCCAGCGGCGAGCGCAAGCAGGTGTTGCGCCCCAAGGAGAACTTTCAGGGGGTGGCCTGGGCTGTGGCGTTTCATCCCGCCGGGTTCATCATGGCGGTGGGAGGCGGCGGAGGCGGCGGCGCGCTATGGTTCTTCAAGCCCGACCAGCCAAACCCGTTTTTCGAGTTCAAGCTTCCCAACAACGCCCGCGACCTTGCCTTGCACCCCGACGGACTGCGGCTGGCGATCGCCCACTTCGACAACACACTACGGCTGTACGATATGTCGCCCAAGCCGGCGGCGTGAGGCGGATTACGAACAAGCTACAGGGGCTTGGTCCGACGGTGCAATGTTACGCTTCGCGGCGGCGCGGTGCGGGAACAGCCGCCCCCCGGCCGCGATGAGCAGCAGCGAAGCGGTCCCAGCCAAGCTCCCCAATGCCCCCACGCGACGCTCCCGAATTCCGGCGAATCCGGCTACGTGGGGGCGTGTCGCCGGTCATTTCTCCAGCGGCTTGACGGCAGGCATTCGCGTGATCTTGGTTTCCTTGACATTGATCTTCAACCAGTCGTCCCAGCCCTTGAGCTTTGCCATTTCGCGGGCTTGTCGCTCGGCATGTTGAGCCCGGTGGCGGCGCTGATTCTCCGCCACGTTGACGTTGTAGAGCACCTCGATTTGGATGCTGTCGGGCTGAGCCTGGTCGTAGTGGTAGACGACCCCGGCGCCATCGGCAAACTGAAGGCTGGACGCGGCGGCCTGGTCCGAGTTCAAAAGTACGCAGAGCCACTCGGCGCGCGTCGGCGAGTAATGGGCGCCGCCGCCGGAGTCGGAATCGGCCCCCCACGCCAAGCTCCCCAAGACGGCGGCGACGATCGCCGCCACGGACCATGCGGGTCGGTTCATGATATTCTCCCAAAGTGCTGTTGACTAGTAGCTTCAATGGCCCCGTAGATTAGCCGTTGCGACCCTTGGTGTCGAAACTCAAGCCGATGGTTCCGAGCTTGTTTCGCCGGCCAACTCGGCGGGCCGCGCCGCGCGTTCGATCCATTCGATCGCCCACTGCTGGTCTTCGGGCGACAAGGCAGGCACGCAGGGGGCCTCGTAACGGAGGCGGTCGCGGTAGCAACCCTTCTCGTAGGTCGTCGCGAGCACGGCCTGCAAGTCGGCCCTCACGTCGTCATCGCCGTGGGCCAGGGGAATTCGCACCCGCGGCAGCCGGTCGCGGAGCTGGCGGCGATACCACTCGTAACGGCTCCGTGTTTCACCGAACCGGTTGATACACACCAGGTAGTCGTAAGGGCCCCGGCGACGCGGGATCCATTCAGGAACCGCCAGGGTGTGCGACCCCAGGCGCAGCAGATCGATCTCGACCAGGTGCATCCGGCTGACGAGCACCTCCGCTTGCTTCTGGAGGTACGAATCGTGGCCTGGACCGCTCAACTTGTTCGTCGGGCTGAGCAACTCGATCAGCGACACGAGTTCTTGCCCGCTGGCATGCTGTCGGATCTCGATATAGGTTTCGCGTGTTTCGAGCGACTCAATCGTTTGCACTTCCGGTTCATCGGCTTCGATGACCCCGGTGGCCAGGCATCCGCCTGGCGAGCGCGATCTCAGCAACCACACGTCAGGCGCAACCAACCGATCAGGCCCGTCAACGAAGACACGCTCCTCGACCGTCGCGAAATAGCGCGGACGCAAGAGCGGCTGAATGGCATCGCGAAGGTAAACAATGAAACTCGCATGGACGCTCGGCCAGATTCGCGCATCTTCGAGGTAGGGGTCCATGCCGGGAAAGATCGGACTTAATAGCTGCGACATGCTCTCAAATCTCCTGTTGTTCTTCAGCCGGCTTCCGATGCCGGAGTCCGCGCCGCGCGTTCGATCCATTCGATCGCCCACTGCTGGTCTTCGGGCGACAAGGGAGGCACGCAGGGGGCCTCGTAACGGAGGCGGTCGCGGTAGCAACCCTTCTCGTAGGTCGTCGCTAGCACAGCCTGCAAGTCGGCCCTCACGTCGTCATCGCCGTGGGCCAAGGGAATTCGCACCCGCGGCAGCCGGTCGCGGAGCTGGCGGCGATACCACTCGTAACGGCTCCGTGTTTCACCGAACCGGTTGACACACACCAGGTAGTCGTAAGGGCCCCGGCGACGCGGGATCCATTCAGGGACCGCCAGGGTGTGCGACCCCAGGCGCAGCAGGTCGATCTCGACCAGGTGCGTCCGGCTGGCGAGCACCTCCGCTTGCTTCTGGAGGTACGAATCGTGGCCTGGACCGCTCAACTTGTTCGTCGGGCTGAGCAACTCGATCAGCGTCACGAGTTCTTGCCCGCCGGCATGCTGCCGGATTTCGATGTAGGTTTCGCGTGTTTCGAGCGACTCGATCGTTTGCACTTCCGGTTCATCGGCTTCGATGACTCCGGTGGCCATGCCGCCTGGCGAGCGCGATCTCAGCAACCACACGTCGGGCGCAACCGACCGATCAGGCCCGTCCACGAAGACCCGCTCCTCGACCGTCGCGAAATAGCGCGGGCGCAAGAGTGGCTGCAGAGCATCGCTCAGGTAAACGATGAACCGCGCATGGACGCTCGGCCAAATTCGCGGATCTTCGAGGTAGGGGTCCATGCCGGGAAAGATCGGACTTAATCGCTGTGACATGCTCTCAAATCTCCTGGACCTGGCCAAAAGCAACCAGCTTTCCGCCGAAAGGCGAGTTCATGGCCCGCGCAATGCCCAAGACGCCAGTATATCCCATGGCCTGACCTCTGGCGAGTTCAGCGAATGGGCACCCGGCCCGATTCTGTAGGAACCTCCTCCGCGTTGTCGTATTCGCCATCATCGTCGCCGCCGCCTTCCTCGTCCTCGAAAGCGTCGTCGACCGAGGAATCGTCGTCGACGACGTGTCCATCGGCGTCGTCCTGCTCGTCATTCTCCTCGTCGTCGCTGAAGTCGTCGACTTCTTCAGCGGGGTCGGCATCGACGCCGAAGGGCGGTGAACCGTCGCTCGCCGAAACTTCTTCATCGTCGGGCTCCACGGCGACCGGCCGCACCTGGTTGCGGCGCCGTTTCGGCGCTTCGGGCGGCGGTGCCGGGGCGGCCTCGGCCGCCTGGCCACTCATCTCCTGCCACTGTTCGAGCGTGATCAGGATCTCGCGGGCCTGCGAGCCATTGTAGGCGCCGACGATCCCGTCCTCGGCCATGAAGTCGATCAGCCGGGCGCCGCGGCCGTAGCCGATGCCCAATGCCCGCTGCAAGAGCGATACGCTGCCGCGCCCCTCGCGGATCACCAACTCGATGGCCGCCTCGTAGAGTTCGTCGCGCTTCTTGAAGCGGTCGGCGTCCCCTTCGCCCGGCCCGGCGGCCTTCAACTGCACCAGCTCCTTGACGAACTCCGGTTCGGTCGTGCCGACGAAGTCGACGATCCGGTTGATTTCGTCGTCGCTGACGTAGGTGCCTTGGCCCCGCAACAGGGTGCTCGTGCCGGGCCAGAGGAACAGCAAGTCGCCGTTGCCCAACAACTTGTCGGCCCCCATTTCATCGAGCACGACGCGGCTATCGGTGCGGCTGGCCACCTGGAAGGCGATCCGCGCCGGAAGGTTCGACTTGATCAAACCGGTGATCACGTCGACCGTGGGCTTCTGCGTCGCCAAGACCAGATGGATGCCCACCGCGCGGCTCTTCTGGGCCAGGCGAATGATGTGCGTCTCGACCTCCTTGGCGGACGTCATCATCAAGTCGGCCATCTCGTCGGCCACGATCACGATGTACGGCAGGTGGGTGGGGATGTTCCGGCGCTCCTCGTCGCTTTCGGGCTGGAGGCGGTCCATCAACTCCTCCTCGCCGAGCTGGTTGTAACCCGAGATGTGCCGCACGCCGGCGCGGGCCAGCAGCGCATAGCGTTCTTCCATCTTGTCCACCGCCCAGGCCAGAATCGCCTCGGCCTTGCGCATGTCCGTCACGACGGGGTGCATCAGGTGGGGCAGCGTCTTGTAGGGGCTGAGCTCGACCATCTTGGGGTCGATCAGGATCATCCGCACTTCGTCGGGCCTGCGCGTCATGAGCAACGACACGATCAACGTGTTGAGACAGACGCTCTTGCCCGTGCCGGTGCGGCCGGCGATCAAGAGGTGCGGCAACGTGGTCAGGTCGGCGACCATCGGATTGCCCGACACGTCTTTGCCCAGGAAGATCGGGATCTTCATCTTCTGCGACTTGCCGTTGGACTCCTCGATCACCTCCCGCAGCCGGACCAATTGCCGCTCTTCATTGGGCACCTCGATGCCCACCGTGTTCTTGCCGGGGATGGGGGCCACGATCCGCACGCTCGGGACGCGCAGGGCAATCGCCAAATCGTCCGCCAGACTGGTGATCTTTGAAAGCCGCAGGCCCGCTTCCAACTCCACCTCGAACTGCGCGATCACCGGCCCGGTCTCGATCTCGACCACCCGGACATTGAAGCCGAAGTTGAGGAATGTCTTTTCAAGCACCTTGGCCTTGCGGCGGACTTCCTTCTCTTGCTCCTCGAACGCGAACGGCTCACTTTCCAACAACATGTCGATCGATGGCAGTTCGTAGTCGGCCGCCTCATCGGCGCGGCTGGCGGCGTCGAGCGATTTCATCACCTCTTGCCGCTCGTCGCGCTTTTTCAGCGGGGGGCGGACACGGACTTCGCCGGCCGGTTTCGACTCGGCCGATTTCAACGCGGCGGCCAAAGCTTCCTCGTCGTCGTCGTCCGGATCGCCGGCCTCGCTCGTCGGGGCGTCAATACCCTTCTCATCGTCGAGGTTCTCCTCCGGTTCGTCGCGGGTCTTGCCCTTGATTCGCACCTGAACCGCGGCGGAATCGTCGTCCGGCGCATCATCGCTCGTCAGATCGCTGCGTCGCTTCTTGCGTCGATCATCGGCGCGACTCATGCGTCGCAGCGACAAACCCATTCGCTTCGCCGGCGCCGCCAGCAGCCAACTCGACATGTGCCATAGCAGGTAGTCGGTCGAAAGGAGCCAACCGCCCAGGATGAGACTTACGACCAGGATGTACGCGCCGGCAGTGGCCAGGTGCAACTCCAAGAACCCGCGCCCCGCGGCGCCCAGATAGCCACCGGACCCGATCACCGGGCCGGGCGACAAGCCCGGCAAGGCCATGGCGGCCAGCACCGTGACACCCAGCAGCGACAGGCCCCAGCCGATCGCTCGCAGCCATCGTTCGCCGATCACCCGCCGGCGCAAGAGCGCCGCGTCGAGCACGGCCAGCGAGACGACGAGATAGTACGCCCCCAGCCCGATCGCCTGAAACAAGCCATGCGCGGTCCAGGCGCCAAGCCGTCCGCAGGCGTTGTCAAACGTGGTGCGGGGTGGATGGACCAGATCGCCCGGCGGATCGGCCGGGTTGTAGGTCCACAGTGCGACCGCCAGAAAGACCAACAGCGCCAACAGCACCAGCGCGGCGAGGTCGGCCTTGAGATTGCGTTCTTCGGGCATGGGTGTAAGCGTCTCGGTCGAGAGACCGGCTGCCACCGCGAGGGCGACAAGGCCGTGTTTCCAGGGCCTGTCCTTGCCCGACACAAATCCGTATTGGCATTTCTGAAATCGGCGGATCGCCCCCCCGTCGGTGACATTCGTGGACCGAGGCCATCGCCATGACCCAAACGGGAGGCGTCGAACGATCGTCGCCGTGGGTGTCATCCGCAGGGTGGGCGCCGCCCACCGTGCTTTTCAACACTAACTCGCGTCCACGGCCTGACTTCTTGCGAAGCCAGCTACGGGACCATGAATAATACGGGCTAGCGCCGTCGGCCGGGGAAAACCGGACGGCGCGCAGTCGACATGGGGCTAAGCGTGTAAAATGCCGGCCGGTCGTGACGGTTGTAGCGGGCGAACTTACGAGTCGACCTTCGTGGCCGACACGAACAAATCGTTTCCCAATCGCTCGGCGCCGATGCGCACGCGCGGCGCGGGAATGCCGGCCTGCTCGGCCAACCGCGTCAGATCGGCCGCCGTGCGGTAGATGAGATACCAATTGCCGATCCATTCCATGTAGGCGCGGGTGGGGCAATGGGGCGCGAAATTGCCGACCAGTAACATGCCCCCGGGCGCCAACTGCCGCCAGAACAGCCGCAGCAGGGCGGTCGCCGGCTCGTCCGCCAGATAGTCGAACAGGCCCGCGCAAACGAGCATGTCGGCCCCGGCCAGCGGCGCGGCGGCGCCGGGCTTGTCGGCCAGGCGAAAGAGGTTGTCGCGGACAAGTACCAAGGGTTCGCCTGGCAACCACCCCGCCAGCCGGCGACGAGCGTGTTCCAGCGACTCGGCGTCGACATCCAGGAGCGTCACGGCCAGCCGGCGGCGCAGCGGTTCGCTCAGCAATTTCGCGGCGCGCTCGATGTCGATCGCCGGTCCCGAACCGACGCTCGCCAGCCTGAAGCTCGGTAATTCGCGGTCGGCCATCAACAGGCGCGCGGCGATCGCGGTGGCGATCTGATCGGTTCGCGCCCGAACCGACTCGACGGCGGCTTGCTGTTGAAAATAACGATCGAACTGGCGGCCCAACGGGTGTGGCGTGTGGAGGCCGTCGCAAATCCAGGCGAACAATTCATGGTCGCCCGCGTAGCCGCGGGGCTTGGTCCGGGCTCGTAACTGCATCGGGCCGCACTCCAGGATCGACCCGGCGATCGCCCAGAATTCGTTCGAGAGCGGTTGGTTGTCACGTCCCCAGAGGCCCGTCTCGGTCAAACGAGCAAGGCATTGGTCGAGCGCGGTCTGGACCAGGGCGAACGACAACGGCTCGTCGCTCCAGCCTGACGTGAGCCGCTCGCCGCGGGTTAAATCGGCCACCAACCGTTCGGCCGCTTCACGCACATACCGGTGCGCGGCGTGCGGCTGCATTGGCGCGGGCGCGTTCAATTCACTCAAGCGCGCCGTTTGCCAGCCTGGACCGAATACCATGGCCGCATTCTACGGCAATGGTCCGTCGGAACGCCAGCACGCTCGCCACCTTCGGCGGATTTCGCTTCGGCTCAACAGCGGCGTCCCTGCGCGGCGTTGGCGTCACGATGTCCGCCGAGCCGCTACGCTACGCGAAAAAAAAACGACTCCGAAACCCCTCCCCTCGCACGCTGTTTGCCTAACCCGGATTATTCATCATCCGGGCTAGACTGTGCTCGTGACGGTTCGAGCGAGCGACCGCAGATCGCCGTCGCGGCGAGTGAAACCGATACGGTCGAGGTATTCGCACAACGGCACGGCGTATTTGCGGCTGACGCCGAGCAACTCGCGAATCTGGCTGACGGTCATGCCACCCTCGGCCAACCGATCGGCCAGCGTGCGGCGAAGCTCCGCTTCGACTTCGGCGTGCAGGAAGAAGCCCGGCTCGATTTCGACAAGCTGGCCTTCCGCGGAGGCCAGCGCGATCAATTGCGGCACCACCTGCTGGTTCTTCGCCGCTTGCGCGCGGACTTCCTCGACCGTCGGCGGATGATAACCGGCGGCGCGGTAGCGGTCGATGATCTGGCCGAGCAGCTTCTGCTCGTTGTGTGAAAGCTGCGGCCCACGGCCCGGCAGCGCCACCCCGCGCTCGCTGACGCGCAGGCGGCCCGATCGGGCCATCGCCGCCAACACCGACGCCACCACCGCGTCGCCGCCCAGGTATCCGATACGGTTGGCCAGCCGCGAGCGGTCGAGCATGGCACGCAACGGAAACTCCTCGTGCTCCTTTTCCAGCACGGCCTCGATCCGCCCGAACAAGTCGGCCAGCGCCAGGCGGTGGACACGAAGCGTCCGGCTGGGCGAGACGACCAGATCTTGCAGATCGCCGCGCCGAGCCAACTCGTCGGCGGCCGCTTGCGGGTCGTCCACTCCGGCCGCGCGCGTCAGATCGTGCAGTTGCCAGTCTCGCAGCCCGATGAAGTAGAGCGCCGCCGACCCTCGCTCGATCGGGTCGTCCGAAGCGAGCTGCTCCAGCCGTTCGATCACGGCCGGTTGATGACGCGCGAGTTTGGGCGCGTGAGGATCGAGCACTTGCCCCCCACCCAGGGTCACCACCGGCGATTCGCCGCGGACGACGAACGGCTGGCCCCAGGTGGTGACCGCCGGATCGCTCAGGAAAAACTGCGCGTGACCGCTTTGGCCCGGCTCGAGGCGGTCGCGATCCAGAAGCACGACCGAGGCGATCAATTCGGCGGTTCCGACGTGGCAACGCACTCGGGCACGGTTCTTCAAGGGGCGTTCGGCCCCGTCGAGCAGGCCCAACCCAACGGTGATGAGTCGGCTGGGCAGCAGGAATCCGGGCGAAGCCAATTCCTGGCCGCGTCCGATCTGGTCGTGGTGAACGCCGACCAGGTTGATGGCCGCGCGTTGGCCGCGGTGTACCTCGTCGGCCGGACGGTCATGGTTCTGCAAGCCGCGCACGCGCACGGTGAGCCCGCCCGGCTCGAGCGCGAGTTCGTCGCCCACGCGCGCCTGGCCGCCGGCCACGCTGCCGGTGACCACGGTGCCATGTCCGGCGATCGTGAAGGCACGGTCGATCGCCAGACGGAACGGGCCGCGCCGGAGCGAGTGCCGGGGCGCGGCGGCCGCGCGGCGGGCGACCCCGGCCAGGGCCCGGCGCAAGGCGCCGATGCCCGCCCCGCTGACGACGCTCGTGCGGACGATCGGCGCCGACTCAAGGAACGTCCCGGCCACCAGATCGCGGATTTCCTCCTCGACCAGGTCGATCCAGCCGGGCTCGCCCAGGTCGCATTTGGTCAACGCGATCACGCCCTCGTCGAGCCGCAGTAGCCGGAGAATCTCCAGATGCTCGCGGGTCTGGGGCTTGATCGAATCGTCGGCGGCGACGACCAGCAGGGCCAAATCGATGCCGGTGGCCCCCGCGAGCATGTTGCGGACAAAGCGTTCGTGGCCCGGCACGTCAACGATCCCCAGCCGGCAATCGCCGAGCGAAAGCTCGGCAAAGCCCAACTCGATGGTGATACCACGCAGCTTTTCTTCCGGCAGGCGGTCGGTATCGACTCCGGTCAGCGCTTTAACCAGCGCCGTCTTGCCATGATCGATGTGTCCGGCGGTGCCCAGGATCAAGTCGATAGCCATGCGGCCATTGTAAGGCGTGCCGGGCAAGACCGCCAGCAAGCAAGCGAGAGTTCACGAATCAACGGCCCTTCTGTCCGCAACAGAACTTGTACTTCCGGCCGCTATGCCAGCCGCTACCGCTTATAGGTTCCCATCAACTCGCCTTCGGCCAACACATGGCCTTTCATCGCCTTCAGAACTTCCGCCTTGTTGGCTTTGGCTTCCAGCTTGAGCAAAGCATCCAAGGCGTAGAGGCGGAAGTGATAGTGGTGCGTGCCGCTCGGCGGCGCCGGACCGCGATAACCGACCGTGCGCCCCGAAGGCCACGAATTCACCCCCTGCAACGCGCCGGGCGGCGAGCCGAGCCGCTCGTCGGCTGGCACGCCTTCGGGCAACTCGCGGACCTCGCCGGGGATCTTGTACAGCACCCAATGCACCCAGGGCTCCTTCGATGGAGCGTCGGGGTCGTCGCAAATCAGGGCGAATTCTTTCGTGCCCGGCGGCACGTTGTCCCAGGCCAGCGGCGGCGAGATGTCGTCGCCGTCTTCGGCGTACTTGTCAGGAATCGCCGCGCCGGCTTGGAAGGCGCTGCTTTCAAGTGGGATGGTCATCAAGGAACCTCCTTCTTTCCCGCAGCCGGCCCAACACGCCCCCAAGGCGGTGCAAAGGACAACGACGGTGGTACGCAACCATGGTCTCATAAGATGGGATTGTAGACGACAATCCGCTTGCAGGCTAGAACCGGCGAAAGAGGGGCATGCCGCCCCCCCGTTCCCGATCGGCCGGTCATAAGGACGCGACTCGTGAAAAATCCGCGCGCGGGCGCTTGACAGCGCGTCCTAATGGCACTATATTGCCATCTGGCAATTCAATCACACACGGGTCGGAGGTTTTCGTCATGGCCAAACGCAAGGCGCCGCGCGCACTGGGGCGGCGCGAGCGGCAGATCATGGACGCCGTTTATCAGTTGGGCGAGGGTTCGGTCGCCGAGGTGCTGGGGCGCTTGGCCGATCCGCCCAGTTATTCGTCGGTTCGGACGATGATTCGCCACCTGGAGCGGAAGGGTCATTTGCGTCACCGCCGCAGCGGCACGAAATACGTCTACCGGCCCACCGAGTCGCACGAGTCGGCCAGCCGTTCGGCGATCGGCCATGTGCTGGAGATGTTTTTCGGCGGCTCGGCCAGCGACGCGGTGGCGGCCCTGCTCGACGTATCGTCCGACCGGCTCAACAACGACGACTACCGCCGCATGCGACAGTTGATCGAACAAGCGCGAAAGGAGGGTCAGTGAAATGTCGACACAACTTGAGAAGTACCTGGCTGAGATGACCAGCGCCCCCTTCGCGCAGTTCTGGCTCGACGCGGCGGCGAAGGCGACGGTGCTGTTGCTGGTCGCGATCGCGGCGACGGCGCTTTTGCGGCGATCGTCGGCCGCGCTGCGGCACCGGATATGGTGCATGACGTTTGCCGCGCTCGTGCTGTTGCCGGGCTTGTCGGCGGCCCTGCCCGAATGGCAACTTGCGATTTTGCCGCACCGTAGCCCTCTCGCTCCGCGAGAGGAAAGCGGGCCGCTTGCTTCGCAAGCGAACACCGGTCCGCAAGCGGCTTTGTCGCTCGGGGAGCAAGGCAGTCTCGCTTCGCGAGACGGTTTACCTCTCGCGGAGCGAGAGGACTACGTTACGCTCGCCCGCAACGCCGAGTTACAAGGCGCGCCTCCCGTTGCGCCTCCAGCCGATGCTCAGGCGCCTGCTCATCCACCGCGTAGCCTCGCGGTGCTCTGGCTCGTCGGCGCGCTGCTCGCCCTCTCTCCCTTGGTCGTCGGGCTGGCACGCACGTTCTTCCTGCGTCGACGAGCGCGACCGATCGACCATGCGAGCTGGACCAGCCTGCTCGACGAGCTGCGCCAACGCCTCGCGCTGGCGCGGCGCGTTGGTCTCTACGAGATCGACTCGGCTTTGATGCCGATGACCTGGGGCGTGCTGCGCCCCGTCGTGCTGTTGCCTCGCCACGCGCGAGCGTGGACCGATCGGCTGCGGCGATTCGTCTTGTTGCACGAATTGGCGCACGTCAAGCGTTGCGACGTGGGTTTCCAAGTATTGGGCCGCCTGGCTTGCGCGCTCTATTGGTTTCACCCGCTCGCCTGGTACGCGTTGCGGCGATTGCGGATCGAGCGCGAGCTGGCCTGCGACGACTGCGCGGTGCTTGCCGGCGAGCGCGCCACCGACTATGCCGCCGAGCTGTTGCAAATCGCGCGCTCCTATCGCCCCTTGCCCTTCGCCGCGGCGGTCGCCATGGCCCAGCGCGGCAGCCTCGAGCACCGCCTTTGCGCCCTGTTCGATCGCGCCTGTTCCCACTTGCCCGTCAGCGCCCGCGCCGCGCGGCTGCTCTTGGCTGGCGTGATGCTTCTGGCAACCGCCATCGCTGCCGTTCGCCTCGCGCCGCGAACGGCGGCGGGCGACGATGCTCCAACCGCCGTCACGGAAACGGCGCCATCCGATTCCGACGACGACGTTGTCACCGTCTCGGGCAAAGTCGTCGATCCGCGGGGCAAGCCGTTCGCCGGCGCGAAAATCTTCGCGGTTCGCTGGTACTGGGAGCCCCATATCCCGCACGCGGCTCTGGCGGAGACCAAAAGCGGTGCCGACGGACGTTTTACCATTTCGTTCCGCAAATCGCAGTTCAGTGTCAATGTGGAACATGTGGAGCAATGGAAAGAGGCGTCGATCGTCGGCACGGCGGAGACATTCGGAGCGGGCTGGGTGACCTTGCGTGATATCCCCCGCGGCCAGGAACCCACGTTGCGGCTTGTACACGATGACATGCCGATCACCGGCCGCGTCGTTGACCTGGAAGGCAAACCGCTCGCAGGCGTTAGCGTGCGGATTGGCAGCATCGATACCGGCAAGGACGCGAGCCTCGACGGCTGGTTGGCGGCCGTCCGCCGGGGCGAATTCCCTTGGACGGCCGTGCGCTATCTCGATGACACGCTTCCGCAATTCGACGCCTGGCCGCCTCGCATCGTAACGGGAAGCGACGGCCGCTTCCGCATCAGCGGCATTGGCCGCGAGCGGCGCGTCCGTCTATCGTTTACCGGCCCGACCATCGCGTACTATGACGCGATTGCCGTCACGCGGCCGTCCGAGACGCTGCTGATGAAGGTAACATCCGGTTCGGACGAAAGCGAAGCGGTCTACGGCGCCCACATCGAGCTGGCCGCTCCGCCAACGCAGCCGATTGTCGGCGTCGTCCGCGACGCCCAGACGCGCCGGCCGCTGGCGGGAGTCAGCGTTGAAAGCGACGTGTTCGCCGGCAGCAATTTCGGCAACATACGTGTATTGCGGGCCGTCACCGACGACGCGGGCCGCTACCGCCTTGTCGGCATGCCCAAGGGGAAAGGCAACCAGCTCCTCGCCGTGCCCAACGACGATCAGCCTTACCTGATGCGAGAAATCAAGGTGCCCGAATCGCTCGGTTTGGAGCCCGTCCAGGTCGATATCGAGCTGCACCGGGGCATCTGGATCACGGGCCGCATTACCGATCGATCGACCGACAAGCCTTTGATCGCGCGCGTGCATTACTTACCGTTCCGATCGAATGAGTACGCGCAAAAGACGCCCGAATTCGGTGCCCGACACAGTGCCGAAGGCTTTCAAACCCGATATGTCAGTCGGCCCGACGGCAGCTATCGGCTGGTGGGCTTGCCGGGCAGGGCGATCGTCGGCGCCGAATGCGTGATCGGCCTTTACCGCAAGGGAGTCGGCCCGGAAGCGATCGAAGGGATGAATGATGAAGGCAACTTCGACACCTACGGCAATCCCATCGAGCCCCGCAAGGACTGGCCCGACGCAATGAAGGAAATCAATCCTTCGCCGGGCACCGAGACCGTCGTTTGCGATCTCGCCCTGGATCCGGGAGACAAGATCACGCTCTACGTGCTCGATATGGACGGCAAGCCGCTGAGCGGCTTCGAGGCCGGTGGACGCTGGATGAACTCCGGATTCTGGCCACCGGTCGAGGGGCCGAATGTCGACGTGATCAATCTCGGCCCCGACGAGACGCGCACCGTGATCATCCGCCACAAAGAGCGCCGGCTCGGCAAGGTGCTTCGCCTGCGACTGGCCGACCATCCGTCGCGCTCCGCTGCCGTCACGCTCGAGCCCACTGCCAAAATCATAGGCCGGTTGATCGATCGACAGGGCGCGGCAGTAAGCGGCGCAGCCATCAACGCATTACTCGTGTACCCGCTCGATGCCTTTGAGGAGCAATTGCCCACCACAACGACCGACGAGCAAGGCCGGTTTGAATACACCGACATTCCCACGGGTTGCCACTACGATCTCAAGGCCGAGGCGGCCGTCATTCCGCTCGGCGGAGGCCGGTTCGCCGAAGACCTGGCCCTGGAACCCGGCGAGACGAAAGACCTGGGCGATGTCGTCGTCAAGCCGCGGATTTAAGTCCATGTAGCGATCAATTGAACAAGCGCGAAAGGAGGGTCAGTGAGATGCCGACACAACTTGAGAAGTACCTGGCTGAGATGACCGGCGCCCCCTTCGCGCAGTTCTTGCTCGACGCGGCGGCGAAGGCGACGGTGTTGTTGCTGGCGGCGATCGTGGCGACGGCGCTTTTGCGGCGGTCGTCGGCCGCGCTGCGGCACCGGTTATGGTGCATGACGTTTGCCGCGCTCGTGCTGTTGCCGGGCTTGTCGGCCGCTTTGCCCGAATGGCGGCTGGCCATTTTGCCGTACCGTAGCCCTCTCGCTCCGCGAGAGGAAAGCGGGCCGCTTGCTCCGCAAGCGAACCCCGGCTCGCACGCGGCTTTCTCGCTCGGGGAGCAAGGCAGTCTCGCTTCGCGGGACGGTTTACCTCTCGCGGAGCGAGAGGACGACGGTACGCCCGCCCGCAACGGCGAGTTGCAAGGCGCGTCTCCCGTTGCGCCTCCAACCGATGCTCAGGCGGCGGCACGCGCGCCGCTAAGCATGGCAACGCTCTGGCTCGTCGGCGCGGTCCTCGCCCTTTCACCTTTGGTCGCCGGGCTTGCGCGCACACTGCTCTTGCGCCGGCAAGCGCGGCCGATCGACTCCGCCGTGTGGACCAGCCTGCTCGACGAGCTGCGCCAGCGCCTCGCGCTGGCGCGACGCGTTGGCCTCTACGAGACCGACGCGGCTTTGATGCCGATGACGTGGGGCGTGCTGCGCCCCGTCGTGCTATTGCCTCGACACGCGCGAGAATGGAGCGGCCGGCCGCGGCGATTCGTCTTGTTACACGAGTTGGCGCACGTGAAACGTTGCGACGTCGGCTTCCAAGTATTAGGCCGCCTGGCGTGCGCGCTCTATTGGTTCCATCCGCTCGTCTGGTACGCCTTGCGGCGGTTGCGGATCGAGCGCGAGCTGGCCTGCGACGACTGCGTGGTGCTTGCCGGCGAGCGCGCCACCGACTACGCCGCCGAGCTGTTGCGAATCGCCCGCTCCTACCGTCCCGTCCCCTTCGCCGCCGCGGTCGCCATGGCCCAACGCGGCAACCTCGAGCATCGCCTTGGCGCCCTGTTCGATCGCGCCTGTTCCCACCTGCCCGTCAGCGCCCGCGCCGCGCGGCTGCTCCTGGCCGGTGTGATGGTCCTCGTAACGATCGTCGCTGCCGTTCGCCTCGCACCGCGGGCGTCGGCGGACGATGATAAACAAACCGGCACGTCTGACCGCGCGCCATCAGAGTCCGACGTCGACGTCGCCACCGTCTCGGGCAACTCGCACGGCGCCACGCTTGGCGGCCGCGTCCTGTTGCCCGACGGCAAACCCGCGGCGGGAGCGGATCTTTACTGGGCGCGGATCGAATCTCCCCAGCCTGGGTCGAAGTTGAAAATCACCAAGCGCGGGGGGACCGATGGCGAAGGGCGGTTTCAAATCGCGTTAGCCCAGAGCGACCTGCCCGCGACGGTTGTCCCATCAAGCCTGGTCGCGCACAAACTCGGATTCGGCATTGCTTGGGTGGAAGTTGCCCGCGGCCAAGTGCCGCCGGACATCACGCTGCGGCTGGTCGAAGATCGCCCGATTCGCGGCCGCGTGACCGACACGGAAGGCCGGCCCGTCGCGGGTGCGCGCGTCGCGGCGGCGGCTGTGCTGGCCTCGCGCAACGGCAGACTCGACGCTTTTCTGACTGCCTGGAAGCAGAACTGGCGAGATTCGTGGATGAAGCTCGACCGCCCCGGCGGCCTCTACGCGCCGCTCCTCTTTGTGGTTACTGATGATGACGGCCGCTTTCAGCTTTCGGGCGTCGGCGTCGAGCGCGTGGCGGAGGTCGATATCACGGCGGCGGGGTATGCCTACGATACGCTGCAAGTTGTGAACCGCGAAGGTTTTGACGCGGACAGCTACAACAAAGCGACGGCCTTCGGCCGCATGCCTCGCGCGAGCGTCCTTGGAACGGTGCCCCAGCTCACCGCTCCCCTGATTGAGCACGTCGTTGAGGCGGAACTGGTGATTCGGGGCAAAGTATTTACCGGCGCGACTCGCGCGCCAGTGGCCGGCGCGGTCGTTTATGCTGGGATCGGCGGTTGGGGTGCGCAAGTCTCGGTCACCGATGGCGCCGGCCGCTATGAATTGCACGGTCATGCCCGCAACCAGACTGTCGAATTGAGTGTACGTGCGCCGGCCCCCAGTGAGCTTCTCGACCGCCGATGGCTGCAACGTGACGCCGCACCGACCGAGGCGGCGCTCACCATGGACGTCGAGCTGAAACGCGGCATTGTAATCGAGGGGCGTGTGTTCGATCGGACCAATGGCAAAGGAGTCGAGGGCGCCGTGCGGTTCGTGCGACTGCCGGGAAACGACTCCGTCGATGAAGCCGACTTACAGGATGCCGCGACCGCGACCGGCGATGGGGGCCACTTCCGCTTGTTGGTCGTGCCCGGCCCCGGCGTGGTCATGGCCCAGGTGACGGAAGGCCCTCGCATCGACGGCACGGAAATCAACACCTATCGGCAGGCGAGCTTTAGCCAAGAAGAGAGCCAACGCGTGCCGACCACCATCGACGGCGACGACCGCTACTTTACCGGCCTCGGTGGCGCAATTGATTTTCTGACCTCTGAGAACGCGGTCAAGGTCATCGACGTGGCGCCGAACAGTGAACCGGTGACGTGCGATTTGCCGGTCGATCCGGGCAAGACCGGGAAGATTGCGATCGAAGACGAGCAGGGGCGGCCGGTCTCCGATGCGTTTGTGTCTGGGCTTGCCGACCGCTGGGCGTACGCGGTTAGAATCGCGGAACCGACCTGCACTGTTTATGGTCTTGGCCCCGATCGGCCGCGGCGCGTATGCATCCTCCATCCCCAGCGGCGGCTGGCGGCCTCGGTAACGCTGACCGGCGAAGAGCGCGGGCCGGTGAAGGTCCGCCTGGTTGCATCGGCCACCATCGCCGGTCGCGCCCTCGACTCCGCTGGCGAGCCGATTGCCGACGCGTTCGTGCAGATCAGATATGCTCGCCGCAGCGCGTCGGAGTTGCTACGGATGGTGATCCTGGAACAGGCGCCGCTGAAGACCGACCGCGATGGCCGGTTCCATGTGGAAAACATCGTGCCCGGCGAGCGGTTTGGGCTCGACTTCAGGCAAGGCGACACGTTTTTTCGCGCTCCGCTCGTGAGCGGACAACGCGAGTTGAGCGGCCGACAGCCACAGTTTGCGCAGTGGATTCAGCGGATGATTGGCCTGACCGACGAACGTTGGGAACTGAAAGCCGGACAGAAGTTGGAAATGGGCGACACGAAGATGAAGGAACTGCGGTAGGCGCGAATCTCAAGCAGGACATTGGGTTGAAATTCAAGACCGAATAACGACAGGGCATTAAACTATGCCGAAAACAGGCCAGGGGCAGGCCAGGGGCTTGTCCCCTGGTACTTGACGTTGGTTTCTATACTGCACGCGGCCTGCTTGGACACGAACCCGCAGCGCAAGCAAGGTGCGTAACCACCGGCCTTGCTTGCGCCACTGGTTGGTGTGCGAGCTTCCGAATGTCTCATTCTCGGCCGCGCGCAGTACACATCCATCGCCAGCAGCCGCGCGCCGGTGTCCGCGTTGCCCGCAGGCCGCCGGAGGCGGAGGCGGCCTGCGGGGCGAGCGGACGAAAACGGGTAAGTTGCAGAGGCTGCGGATGTAGAAACGAGCGTGAACCTCCCCTCGCCAAGCGCAACCGATTGTAACGCACCCGCGGCGCTGGCACCCTCGTGCTGGAAATGCTAAAATGACTTAGAGGAAAAATCTGTTCCTCGGTCGTTGCTGAACAGGGTCTGAGGTAAACCATGACGTATCGCGGGCATGTTCATAATGGACAAGTCGTGCTCGATGGGCCAGCCACTTTGCCGGAAGGGGCCTCGGTTCGCGTTGATGTCGTCGATCCGCCCGAAGCGGCCAGACAAGCGGGCGACGTTCCTTCGCTCTTCGAGCGGTTGAAACCCATCGCCGGGGCCGCGACAGGACTACCACCGGACGCCTCGATCAATGTTGACCATTATCTATACGGTCATCCCCGGCGATGAAGACGGTTTTCGCGGACACGTCGTTCTACGTCGCCTTCTGCAACCTATGCGACAGGCACCATTCCAAGGCGATCGACTTGGCAATTCGCTTTCAGGGTCAGGTCGTGACGACCGAGTTCGTGCTGGTCGAGTTGGGTAACTTTCTGTCGCGGTCGGATGATCGTGCCACGTTCGTGAGACTTTTTAACCAGTTGCGTGCGGACGAACACACGCTGATTCTGGCAGCCTCTCACGAGATGTTCGAGGTTGGTTACGAGCTCTACGCCGACCGTGCGGACAAGGACTGGTCGCTCGTCGATTGCATCTCCTTCGCCGTGATGCGAGAGCGCCAGCTAACGGACGCTCTTACCGCAGACCACCATTTTGAACAAGCCGGCTTCGCTGCGCTAATGAACTGACGCTGGTTTCCGCAGCTCGTCCTGGGCGGTCGGCGCGACCCCAACGCGGTCAAATCGGCAGGGCCGCATCGTCGCCGGCAGGGCCGGATCAACGGCGATGGGCTCGGGACGAACTAAATGAAATAGGCAAACCTGTCGGGGTTAGCGAGAAAAGAAAAGCAGGCAACGACCCACGCCATCCGTGGGGTATTTCTCGCTCACGCCCGCCCCCCGTTCCAGATCGGCCGGTCATAAGGACGCGACTCGTGAAAAATCCGCGCGCGGGCGCTTGACATCGCGTCCTAATGGCACTATATTGCCATCTGGCAATTCAATCACACACGGGTCGGAGGTTTTCGTCATGGCCAAACGCAAGGCGCCGCGCGCACTGGGGCGGCGCGAGCGGCAGATCATGGACGCCGTTTATCAGTTGGGCGAGGGTTCGGTCGCCGAGGTGCTGGGGCGCTTGGCCGATCCGCCCAGTTATTCGTCGGTTCGGACGATGATTCGCCACCTGGAGCGGAAGGGGCATTTGCGTCACCGCCGCAGCGGCACGAAATACGTCTACCGGCCCACCGAGTCGCACGAGTCGGCCAGCCGTTCGGCGATCGGCCATGTGCTGGAGACGTTTTTCGGCGGCTCGGCCAGCGACGCGGTGGCCGCACTGCTCGACGTATCGTCCGACCGGCTCAACAACGACGACTACCGCCGCATGCGACAGTTGATCGAACAAGCGCGAAAGGAGGGTCAGTGAGATGCCGACACAACACGTAGGGTGGGACCAGACCGCGAAGCGGGCGCCGGCCCACCATCGCCAGCCCAATGGTGGGCCGGCAGATCGGGTGTTGAAAATTCGGCCTCGACCGGGACATTTCTTCACGGTGGTTTTGTGTCGTTGCCAGCCTGCCATAACTCAACTGGCACGCGGCCGCGCGGTTCCCTGTATTGTCGCCTTTCGCTCCGCGAAAGCACGCCCTTTCGCGGAGCGAAAGGCGACAGCTTGTCCCACCCTACGATGAGGAAACGCCAAAAAGTCGCATTCCCGGCCGCGTGGAGTAAAAGTCCATGTGGCGATTGATTGAACAAGCACAAAGCGAGGAACAGTGAAATGCCGACACAACTTGAGAAGTACCTGGCTGAGATGACCAGCGCCCCCTTCGCGCTGTTCTGGCTCGACGCCGCCGCGAAGGCGACGGTGTTGTTGCTGGTGGCGATCGCGGCGACGGCGCTTTTTCGGCGGTCGTCGGCCGCGCTGCGGCACCGGATATGGTGCATGACGTTTGCCGCGCTCGTGCTGTTGCCGGGCTTGTCGGCGGCCCTGCCCGAATGGCGGCTGGCCATTTTGCCCAACCGTAGCCCTCTCGCTGGGCGCGAGGAAAGCGGTCCGCTTGCTCCGCAAGTGGAACGGTCTGGCGCGCCAACTGCGCAAGAATGGGCCGGGCCGCCTGAACTGCAAACGGCCCCTCCGCTTGCGGAGCACGCGGGCTACGAGGCACCGCTTCAGGGCGAGCCGACCGCGGCGGAAACGGCGGCTACTCATCCGCCGCTTAACCTCGCGGCGTTTTGGCTCGTCGGCGCGCTCCTCGCCCTTTCACCTTTGGTCGCCGGGCTGGCACGCACACTGCTGTTGCGCCGGCAAGCGCGGCCGATCGACTCCGATGTGTGGACCAGCCTGCTCGACGAGCTGCGCCAACGCCTCGCGCTGGCGCGGCGCGTTGGTCTCTACGAGATCGACTCGGCTTTGATGCCGATGACTTGGGGCGTGCTGCGCCCCGTCGTGCTGTTGCCTCGACACGCGCGAGCGTGGAGCGATCGTCTGCGGCGATTCGTCTTGTTGCACGAATTGGCGCACGTCAAGCGTTGCGACGTCGGTTTCCAGATATTGGGCCGCTTCGCTTGCGCGGTCTATTGGTTCCATCCACTGACCTGGTACGCCTTGCGGCGCTTGCGGATCGAGCGCGAGCTGGCCTGCGACGACTGCGTGGTGCTTGCCGGAGAGCGCGCCACCGACTACGCAGCGGAGTTGTTGCAAATCGCCCGCTCCTACCGTCCCGTCCCCTTCGCCGCCGCCGTCGCCATGGCCCAGCGCGGCAACCTCGAACATCGTCTATGCGCCTTGTTCGATCGCGCCTGTTCCCACCTGCCCGTCAGCGCCCGCGCCGCGCGGCTGCTTCTGGCCGGCGTGCTGGTGCTCGTAACAGCAGTCGCGGTCGTTCGCCTCGCGCCTCGGGCGGCGGCGGACGATGATAAGAATGCCAACACGTCTGACCGCGTGCCATCAGAGTCCGACGTCGACGCCACCGTCACCGAACAGGTACACGATCAGCAAGGCAAACAGGAACCGGCGGCGCAATCGAGCGCCGCTGGGCAATTGGTTGAAACAACAAGACAACTTCGTGTTCGCGTGTTCGACACCAACGAGAAACCGGTCGTCGGCGCGCGTGTGCGGGTCATTCGGTACGACGCGCATCCGGCCTTGGTCGAAACGGTCCAGGTGGTTGGTGAGGGACGAACTGACCATGCCGGCGCGGCCAACGTCGCTTTCACGGACGTCTCACCCTTCGCCACCGGCGATGTGCTCATTGCCCCAAACTTTCTTGTTTTCGCCGACGCCCGTGGGTACGCAATCGATTGGGACAACGCTCCCGCTGCCGGCGACGTGACACTGCGCTTGCCGCCCGACGACGTCGCCATCGAGGGCCGCGTGCTCGACCTGGAGGGCCGGCCCAGAAGCGGCGTGCGCGTCAACGTCTACCGGGTGGAGGGCGGCGCCGAGAACATTGGCGCCTGGATCGAGGCTGCCAAGCATAATCCCGCGGTGGTCGACTCAATGGATGACACGGCGGTCGAGCGCGTCAGTCGGTATCCGGGCGAAAGGTTCCTGCCGCTGGGATCGCCGCCGGTGGTCCTGCCCACGGAGGTGACCGACGAGCAAGGCCGGTTTCGGCTGGCGGGCCTTGGGCGGGACCGGTTGATCGAGTTGGAATTGACCGCATCGGGCATGGCCAAGGCGTGGGTCAATGTCTTGACGCGCGACATGTCGCCGCTGCCCTATCCTGGTTGGGGTGACCCTCGCTACCGTGTGCAATCTTGTTTCGGCGCGCGGTTCGATCTTGCCGCCGAGCCCGAGCAGCCGATTACCGGCGTGGTGCGCGACGCCGACAGCGGCCAGCCGCTGGCCGGCGTCGAAGTTCGGCTGAATGAATACGCCGACGCCAGATTCTTCGTCGAGGGCTTTTTGTCCGCAATGACCGACATGAAAGGCCGCTATTCGCTCCACGGCGTGCCCAAGCCACGCGATCCGAAGCGGAACCACGTTTTGCGCTTGATTCCCGCGGCGGATCAACCCTATTTCCGCACGGAATTCGACGTTCCCAAGCGCGACGGCCAGGAGCCGGTGGCCTGCGATGCGACGCTCAAGCGGGCGATTTGGGTCCGCGGTCGCGTGACCGACGCGGTCAGCGGGAAACCCATTCGCGGCATGGTCATCTATCGTCCGCTTTTGTCGAACGAGGCGGCGGCCGGATATCCTCGCTTCGGAAACGTGGAACTCGATCGTTGGCCCACTCGCGACGACGGCAGCTATGCCGTGCCGGCGCTGCCGGGCAGCGGGCTGGTCGCTTTCGTCGCGGAGCGGTCCGATCGCTATCCTGAAGCCGGCGCCGACGCGATCGCCGAGCTACGCCAGAAGGGCACCGACAAGCTGAACGTCGATTTCGCGTGGGAGCTCGAACTGTCCAACGCGCTACGCGCGATCAATCCGCCGGCGGAGGCGACGGAGGCCGTCTGCGATATCGGATTGCGCCCGCTCGACGTCGCGCGGGTCGAACTGGTGGATGTGGCTGGAGCCTCGTTGCCGGGCGCACTGACCAGACACATAACGCCGGTGCGCATGGCCGTGGGCTACTATTCCCATTGGTCTCGTGATCCCCTGCCCGCGGCGACGGCCGAGATCGTCGATCCGCGCGATCCGTCGCGCACCGCGATGTTCTTGCACCGCGAACGGAAACTGGCCGGCGCGGTTCGGCTATCGGCCGACACAGACCCGCCGAAACAGGTTGTCCTGCGTCCGTGCGCGTCGATCTCGGGCCGCATCGTTGATCGCGATGGAAAACCGGTCCCCGACTACAGCGTCGAGGTCGAGGCGGTGTCGCCGTCCAGTGTTCGAGGGTTCGAGGGACTTGGACATTTGCTGGAGTGGTTGAAGACCGGAAAGGACGGCCGGTTTCGCATCGAGCTCGTTCCGCCGGGCGTGCCATACGCGCTGTCTGCGCCGCTGCGTCGCGACAAGCTCGAAAAGACCACGGCGGTCATTCAGCCCGGCGAGGCGGTCGATCTGGGCGATCTGCGGCTGCAACCAGTGGGCGCCCCCGCTCCCGCTCCCGACAGCGAAAAGGCCGCCGCCGGGAACGCTCATGCCTCGCCGACCGCGGCGGAAAAGGACCAGCAGTCGATCGAATTCTGTGGCCGCGTGGTGGGACCGGAGGGCGATGCAGTCGCAGGCGCTCGGGTCGGCTTGACGTATTTCGCCTACGGGGGTCGACGCGACGACAGACGGTTTCGCTTCCAAACCACCACCGCCGACGATGGCACGTTCAAGCTCCAGGTGCCTCACGACCAAAGGTTCGGCGTCAGCCGATGTTTCGTGGTCGCCGCGAAGAAAGGGTACGGCCCTGGTTGGGTGGAGGCATCACCGCAGGATCTTCCATCCGACTTGACGCTCAAGCTTGCTCGCGGCGGGGCGGCCATCGAGGGGCGGATCATCGACCTGGAAGGACGTCCGGTTGCCGGCATGGAAGTGCGGGTCGCCAGCCTGCAGAGCTTTCCCGACGATAATCCGCAGCCGTACCTCGAGTCCCTGAGACAGGGAAAGCCCTCCTCGCCGTTTGCGTCTTGGGCGCTGCCTCTTGGCGCCCCCGGCGTGGCGTACCTGAGCGAAACACTCGCACGGACGATCGAGGGGATTTTCGGATCGCCGGGATGGGGCAGAACCGCCTGGCCGCGTTGGATCTCGTGGGGGAAGGCGTCGAACACGCTAGGATCATGGTCGTCACGCATCCCCTTGACGATGCGCTGCAAACGCCAGATCAGCCACCTTTCTCAAAGCGCGTGTATGGGCCTCGCTTTACGCACGTCGTGCGCCCGTCGCGTCCGATCGCCGGCACGGTGACCGATGCCAAAACAGGCGCAGCGATCGAGGGTGCGCGGGTCTCGTCGTTCCCAGGCTTCTCGAGCGTGGTCACCGATGCCTCGGGACGGTTTACGCTTCGAGGCTGCCCCAAGTCTGACGAATATCGGCTGTTCGCCCATCCTCCCGTCGGCGAATGTTACCTGGCGGGGAGCCGCACCACGGCCGACGTGCCCGGGTTGGATGCGCTCGAAACCGAGCTTCATATTTACCCGGCGATACCAGTAACTGGCCTCGTGACCGAACAAGTCAGCGGGCGGCCGGTCGCCGCGCATGTGGTCTACTTCCCGCTTTATCCGAACCCGCACGTCGTGACCGGCGTGGGAGGTTCCGGGGTGGGGGCGGTTGGTTCTTTTAGCGAAGGGTATACCAACTCGGAGGGCACGTTCTCGCTCGCCGTGCTGCCCGGTCCCGGTTGCCTGGGTGTTCACGCCGTAGGTGGCGAGGAGTTCGAGCCGGCACAGGTCGACGCCGTCGCGTTCTTTGAGAAGGCTCGCGTGGCATATGGGAGATCGGACCAGCCAGAGGGAAAACCCAGGCTCTTCATTTGCATCGGAGCGGGCGGCTGGTCCGCGATGCCGCAATCACAGTTTCATGGCATCGCTTTGCTCAACGTGGCTGACGGCGCAACGAAACTCACGCAGGACATTGGGTTGAAATCCAAGACCGAATAACGACAGGCATCGAACACCACATTTTTCGACCGGGGCATCGCTTAGGCTCTGCCCCAGCCACCGTGACTGTCTCAATGCCTGAGCTATGTGAAAGCGAAACGACCATGTTCCAACAGCCTTACACGCCCGACGACCAAGCACCCTGGGATCTGCGGCGGGTGGTGCATCTGCACCGCCGGGCGGGCTTCGCGGCGACGTGGGAAGAGATGCAGCGCGACCTAGCCGATGGCCCGCACAAGGCAATCGACCGGCTGCTGGCGGGCAAGGCGTATCGCACCGCGGTGCCCGACGAATTCGAGGCCACGTCGCGCCTGCTGGCCGATGCGGCGGTGGCGTCGGGCAATGTGCAACGGCTCAAGGCGTGGTGGCTTTACCGGATGATCTTTTCGCCCGATCCGCTCGGCGAACGATTGACGCTCCTCTGGCACAACCATTTCGCCACCGGCAATCGCAAGGTGGAAAACGTGGCGATGATGCGGAGGCAGAACGAGCTGTTTCGCCGCTTTGCCCGAGCGCCGTTCGCCGAACTGCTTACGCACGTCGTCAAGGATCCGGCGCTGCTCGTCTGGCTCGACGCCGACGGCAACCGCCGCGAGCACCCCAACGAAAACCTGGCCCGCGAGCTGATGGAGCTGTTTACGCTGGGCGAGGGAAGCTACGGCGAAGGCGATGTCAAAGACGCCGCCCGCGCGCTGAGCGGCTGGACCGTGAAGGCCGGCGAGTTTCGCGAGGTGGCCGCCTACCACGACGACGGCGAGAAGACGATCCTTGGCCGCCGCGGAGCCTGGCGGGGCGACGATCTGCTGGCGATGCTGCTGGACCAACCGGCCACGTCGGCGCGGCTGGCCCGCCGGGTTTGCGAGCTACTGCTGGGCGAGGGCGCGGTCGAAGGATCTGCCATCGACGACCTGGCCGCCGGTTTGCGGGAGCATGACCTCAACGTCGGCTGGGCGGTCGAGACGGTGCTGCGCTCGGCGGCCTTCTTCGCCGAAGGGAACATCGGTAATCGGGTGCTGGGGCCGGCCGAGTTCATCGTCGGCGCGGTGCGGGCTTTGGAGGTGTTCGATCCGCCGCCGAGCACGATCGTGCTGGCGGAGTGGACGGCGGCGCTTGGCCAGAACCTGTTCGATCCGCCCAATGTGTTCGGCTGGGGGGGCGGCCGATCGTGGATCAACTCGCGGTCGCTGATCGCACGCGGCAACTTCGCCCAGCGGCTGGCCGAGGGCGCTCTGCAAAGCGCCGCCGCGGCGCCGGATTGGCTCGGCCTGGCCGAGCGGCGCGGTTGTGGGGGAAGGGCCGAGCCGTTTGCCGCGTTTGTGGGCCGAGCGCTCCTGAATTGCGGCGCTCACGAAATGCAACGAGTCAAGCAGGCGGCATTTGGCGCAGAAACCGTGCTGACGCCCGAGAACGCGCGGCGGCTACTGGCCGGGGCGCTCGGCTCGCCGCAAGCGCAGTTGGGATGAGCCTGGCCCGTATTATTCATGGTCCCGGAGAAACGGGCGCAGCATGCCAGTACACGAACCCGCGGCGCAAGCAAGGCAAGTTGAACGCTCGACCTTGCTTGCGCTGCGGGTTGGTGTGGGACCATGACCGCTCACCACTCACCACTCAGCCCTCACCAGGACAACCGCCATGCTCACACGCCGCAACCTTCTCAAACGCTCGTCGCTCATCGCCCTGGCTCCCACGGTGCCCGGCTTCCTGGCGCGCCTGGCTCGGGCGGTCGAAACCAAAGCCGATGACCGTGTGCTCGTCGTCGTCCAGCTCGACGGCGGCAACGACGGCATCAACACCGTGCTTCCCTTCCGGGACGAAGGGTACGCGAAGCAGCGCGACAAGCTGCGGCTGCCGATGGATAAGCTTCACAAGCTCGACGACAACGTCGCCTTGCATCCGTCGATGCGGGCCATGGCCGATCTTCATCGGAACCAGCGGCTGGCGATCGTGCAGGGCGTGGGTTACCCGAATCCCAACCGCTCGCACGAGGTGAGCATGGCGATCTGGCACACCGCCCGCTTCGATCGCGCGGGGCACAAAGGCCACGGCTGGCTGGGGCGTGCTCTCGATCAGAGCCATGTGGCTCCGGCACTCCGTGACGGAGATTCGCGGTCGCCCGCGGCGGCCGCCGACGGCCCCGTGCCGGTGCCCCAGGGGTGCCCGGCGGCCGTGCTGGTGGGCGGCGGCGCATTGCCCGCGGCGATCATCGGACGCCGATCGATCGCCGGCAGTTTCTCCCGGTTCGACGAGTTGGCGGTGCTGAACGGCGCCGCTCGCGAGAGCGTCGCTGCCGACTCGCCGAACAACGAGCTGGCGGCGTTTGTTCGCCGTTCGGCGCTCGATGCCTACGCCACGGCCGACGCGGTAAACGAGGCCGCCGCGCGGGAGCGCGGCAAAGCGACGTACCCCGCCAGCCAGCTCGGTCAGCACTTGAGCATGGTTGCCCGGCTGATTGAGGCCGACCTTCCGGCGCGAGTCTACTACGCGGTCCAGCCGGGCTACGACACGCACGCGGAGCAACTGCCGACGCACGCCCGGCTGCTCGGCGAGCTGAGCGGCGCGCTGGCGGCCTTTCTCGACGACCTGACCGCGGCGGGGCTCGCCGAGCGCGTGCTGCTGATGACTTTCAGCGAGTTCGGCCGTCGCGTGGCCGAGAACGCTTCGGCGGGCACCGATCACGGCACGGCGGCGCCGATGTTCTTGGCCGGCGGCGGCGTGAGGGGTGGCCTCATCGGCGAGACGCCGCGCTTGCTCGACTTGGACCAAGGCGACTTGAAAATGTCGCTCGATTTCCGCCGCGTTTACGCCACGCTGCTGCGCGATTGGCTGGCGATCGATCCCACGGTCGTTCTGGCCGAACCGTTCGAGCCGCTGCCGCTGTTTTAGACAGGATTGCGGGATTGACAGGATGGGTTCGGAACCATCGTCCACGCCGTATTCCATCCGACCTCGGCCGGCACGCCGACTTTCGACACGTCCTCGACGCCGCTGGAGATCGCAACCAGTGCGCCCAATAGCTTTCGTTCCTCTTCATCAGGTAACGTCTCGTCACCCAGGAATTTCTCGTGGTAGACGAGCCACGCCGCCGCGATGCGGCACCACACGGCGACCTCACCTCTCCGGGCGCATGTCCCGCATGAAGCCGATCTCGAACTGCTGCAGTGTCATGCCGATGTAGGGGCCGATCGCCTCGAACACCGTTTTGATCGTTTCAAGCAGTTTCGGCGGCAACGACGGATTCCGAATCGGCCCTGGACGTATTTGGCTGGGATCAACATTTTCGGGTTTGCTCATTCGGCACCTTTGGTGGAAACACCGCACTATACTTCGCACGCCCTGAATTGGGGAGAGGCCTGCCGGATTATCAGCGAGGTCTCGAGCCGCGTCGGTCCATGCGAGTGATATACCGCACGCGGTTCCGTTGTGTTGGGGAGTATGATATACTGGTGCAGGCGCGCCTGAAGAAAAAACCACGCTGCGGGTTCCGCGGCATGGATCGATCGCTTCATCGGAGAATACGCATGTACGGTCTCGAGTACGCGTTGTTCTTTGGCGTGCCGGAGAACAAGTTGGAGTTGATCGACGGCAGTTCGCGATGGGCCTTCCCCTTTTCGAGCCGCGACGAGGGCGAGGCGCATTTCCAGCAGTGGCTCGAAACCTTCCGTCGCTGGAAGCAGGTGGAGACGCCGACGCCGGTTCGTAAATCCGCCGGAAGGTGGCGGGCCGAGGTGAGCGGCATTCGCATGGAGCTTTTTCCAGGGCCGATCGATATTCGTTTGCCGATCGCCTGGCAGGCATTCAAAGCGTTTTTGCACACTTTCAACCGCCGCGACTATTGGCCAGGCCAGCCCGACGGTTTCGAAACGGGCTGGGACAGCATGTTCGATGACGGCGACATTCGCTTGAACCTGTGGTCCATGCTTGGGGTGTTCTCCAGCCGGCATGGCGGGAAACGCAGCAGTCGCGTGGACGTCGCCTTGGCCCCTTGGGCAGGTGTCGCTCCCGACTCCTACTACTTTCGCAAGGAGCGGCAGAACATCATGATCGAGGGGGACTACTTTTGCGCCGCTCCCGATCTGGTCGCCGAAGTGCTGTCCGCTCCCTCGCGCTGGCTGGATCGAGGCCCGCGCAGAGAGGTTTACCGCCGCGCCGGCGTTCCGCATTTGTGGCTCGTCGAGCCGGCTCAGGAAATCGTCGAGGTCTACGAATTGCGTGGCCACTACGAGTTGCTTGGGCGCCATGGGCTCGGAGATTCCTTCGCCGCCCCCTTGTTTCCCGGCGAGCAGATCAGCGTGGACGCATTATTCGAGACGCAAGCCAAATCCAAGGGTTGGCCGAACGCGAAAGACGACGAAGAAGCGCCCGAGCCGATTCCCGACTGGATCCTGCCGCCGGAGATGGAGGTCGGCCTGGAATGCTTCTTCCATTTGGGCCATCCGCAGCGGCGCTGGGAATTCTGGGACAACAAGGCGCGTTCGGTGCTCGCCTTCGGATCGGCCGCGGAAGCAACCGCCCGGCTCGACCATTTCCTGACCGAAGCCTGCCGCTGGGAGGCGCTGCCACGGCCTAAAATTGCCGAGTTGGCCGGCGATGTCCGGCAGACTGAAGTGGGAAGGTTTCAGTTGACGCGCCGTGGACGATTGGTTTTCCTGGACGTGGCGGTGGATGGCCGCCGGCACCAGGAAATCCTGACGAGGTGGGCCGACCGCAACGCGTGGGATTGGGGCGAAAAGAACGTCGAGTAGAGCGGGACGGATTGCTCCTGCTTTGACGAGATCCTACCATCCCACACCGCAGCCGCGACGTGCTGGGGCGTTTTCGTGACCCTGGTGGCCTTTACGCGCCACAACCTGTTATACTGACGGCAGCCTGCGGTGCCGCCAGGCGCCGACCTTGCCCGCCACGTTGCCGATTCGACCTTCCCCACGCGCTCGCCCCATGCCGAAGTTCGCCACCGTGCTCGCCTGTTGGTTGCCGCTCGTCGCCGCCTCACTCCCGGCCGCCGACAAAGTTGAGTATGTCCGCGACGTCAAGCCGCTCCTGAGCCGGCGCTGCTACGCCTGCCACGGCGCCCTGAAGCGACAGAATTCGCTGCGGCTCGATGCGCCCTCGGCGATTGCCAAAGGGGGCGAGCAGGGACCGGCCATCGTGGCCGGAAAGAGCGGCGAAAGCCTGCTGATCCAGGCCGTCGTCGGCGCCGACGACTGGCGTATGCCGCCCGAAGGCGAGCCACTCACCGCGGACGAAATCGCCACTCTCGCGGCTTGGATCGACCAGGGAGCCAAGGCACCCGACGAACCGCTCCCGGCCGATCCGCGCGATCATTGGTCGTTCCGACCGCCGGTACGGCCAACCGTGCCTCACATGGCCGGCGGCGGGCACCCGATCGACGCTTTGCTCGCCGTCGAGCAGCAGCGGCTGGGCCTGGCGCCGCTGGCGCCGGCCGAGAAGCATGTGCTCCTGCGGCGCGTTTACCTCGACCTGATCGGCCTGCCGCCCACGCGCGACGAGCTGCGCGCCTTTCTGGCGGACGCCTCGCCCGACGCCTACGAGAAAGTCGTCGATCGATTGCTGGCCAGCCCGCGCCACGGCGAACGCTGGGGACGGCATTGGATGGACGTCTGGCGTTACAGCGATTGGTCGGGCTACGGCATGGAAGTCCGCGACAGCATGCGGCACATCTGGCGCTGGCGCGATTGGATCATCGAGTCGCTCAACTCCGACAAGCCCTACGACCGCATGATTCTGGAAATGCTCGCTGGCGATGAGTTGGCCCCGGCCGACGCCGACACGCTGCGCGCCACCGGGTTCATCGCGCGCAATTGGTACATGTTCAACCGCAACGTCTGGCTCGACAACACGGTCGAGCACACGGCGAAGGCGTTCCTTGGGCTGACCTTGAACTGCGCCCGCTGCCACGACCACAAGTTCGACCCCATCGAGCAGCGCGACTATTACCGCTTCCGCGCCTTTTTCGAGCCGCATCAGGTGCGCACCGACCGCGTGCCGGGCCAGCCCGACCTGGCGTCCGACGGCCTGCCGCGCGTCTACGACGCCGACGCGGCGGCGCCGACTTATATCTTCGCGCGCGGCAATGACGCGCAAGCCGATAAGGAACACCCGCTGGCGCCCGGCGTGCCCGCCGTGTTGGCCCCCACGGATCCTGAAGCATTGAAGATCGAGCCTGTGTCGCTGCCGGTGTTGGGCTATTACCCAGCATTGCGCCCGTTCGTGCAACAAGAAATGCTCGTGGCGGCCCAGGCGGCCGTCGACAAAAGCCGTGCCGAGTTGGCGCAATCACAGCCAGCAGTCGCCAACGCCCATGAGCCAGTGGCCGAGCGAAAAGCGACGGCGGCGGTCGCACTGGCCACCAAGGCACTGGCCACCAAGGCACTGGCCACCAAGGCACTGGCCACCAAGGCACTGGCCACCAAGGCACTGGCCACGGCGGAAGCCAGGTCGAAATCGGTCGCCGCGCGCATTGCGGCCGACAATGCCCGCTATGCAACCCCGCGTGCCAGCGAAGCCGAAGCACTGGCACATGCCGCCGGCCAGGCCGAGCGCGAAGCGGCGCTGCGCGAGGCCGAGCAGAACGCCTTGGCCGCCGAGCAGGCCCTGGAGTCGGCCAAGCAGGCCGTGAAGCCCGACGACGAGAAAACGCAGCAGACCGCCGCGGCGGCCGAGACGAAACTCGCCGAGGCCCGCAAGGCGGCCGAGGCCGCCGCGCAAGAGTATGAAGCCGCGCTGCAAACGGCTTCGCCCAATTACACGCCGCTCGACAAAGTGTACCCTGCCACCAGCAGCGGCCGGCGTCTGGCGCTGGCCCGCTGGATTGCCAGCCCGCGCAACCCGCTCACGGCACGCGTCGCGGTGAACCAGATCTGGCTGCGGCATTTCGGCGAACCGTTGGTGCCGACCGTATTCGACTTCGGACTCAACGGCAAGCCGCCGGCGAATCCGCAATTGCTCGACTGGCTGGCGGTCGAACTGGCCGAGCGCGGCTGGAGCATGAAGGCCATCCACAAGCTGATCGTGACCAGCGACGCGTACCGCCGGCAATCGGCCCCCTCGCGGCACGACGGCGCAAACCTGGCCATCGACCGCGACAACATTCACCTGTGGCGGTTCAAGCCGCGGCGGATGGAGGCCGAACTGGTCCGCGACAGCGTGCTGGCCGTGGCGGGCGGGCTCGACGCGACGATGGGCGGCGCCGACATCGACCAGAACACGGGCGAAACGGTCCCTCGACGCAGTGTCTACTTTCGCCACGCCCACGAGAAGTTCATGACGTTCCTGCGGCTTTTCGACTCGGCCAGCGTCAACGAGTGCTACCGCCGCGACGAGAGCATCGTGCCTCAGCAAGCGTTGGCCTTGGCCAACAGCAGTCTCGCGCAAGGCCAGGCCCGGTTGCTGGCCGGTAAGCTCAGCGCCGAACTCTCGTTCGCAACGGGAGAGGGCCGCGTTGAAGAGGCGTCGAGCGACGCGGCCTTCATCGTCGCCGCGTTCGAGCAGGTGCTTTGCCGCCCGCCGACGGCCGACGAGCGCGCGGCCTGCGAGGCGTTTTTGGACGAACAGGCCGCAAGACTCGCGGCGCCGGAGAAGCTCGCGCCCTTCACCGCCGGCGCGCCCGGCGCGGTCAAACCATCGGCGGACCCGCGGCGGCGCGCCAGGGAGAACCTGGTCCATGTGCTCTTGAATCACAACGATTTCGTGACGATACGTTAGCCCGTCTTGACCAAAAGTCTGGCCAGGGGCAACTCGTCAGGCTGGAAAGCGCTGGAAAGCCTAACCTACGACGCGCGCAATGGTCTCATTTTTGGTTCATCCGGGAACTGCGTACCAAAGGCATGGAAATGTGGTTCCTCGGCGGAATTTGCGGGTGGTCTTGGCCGCTTTTGGAGGAACCCATGTGCGGTGACCCAACGAAGTACGGGTTCCAAGAAAGATGCCTGCGGGGGTTCCAGCAATGACACCTTGGACCCCCGCCCATCAACTCCTGCCACCGCTGCGTGTGAACGTCCTCCCCATCTTTCTTGGAACCCGTACTCCGTCCGTCGCCGCCTGTGGGTACGCACTTTCCGGATGAACCTCATTTTTCCCCGCGCGCAGTACAACCGGCGCGATCCGGTGGCGACACGTCAGCTTCCGGCGGCGTGTCAACGCCAAACGTGTCCTTGACGATGAAATTCGGCCGGCCCTTGACTTCGAGGAAGATCGAGCTGATGTACGTGCCCAGCACGCCGATCGAAAGCAACTGCACTCCGCCCAGGAACAGCACGGCGACCATCGTGGCCGACCAGCCTGGAATCGACTGTCCACGCGACCACTGGAACAGCACCCACACCATGTAAACCAGCGCGCCGGCGGAAAAGAACAAGCCCAGCGCGGCCGAGGCCTTCAAGGGCGCGTCGGAGAAGGAAATCATCGCCGAGTCGATGAAGTTGCGGATCACTTTCAGGCCCAAGACGCGGAACTTGGTCGTTCCCGAATGCCTCGCCTGGCGGTGATAAGGGACGATCGCGTGCTTGAAACCGATCCAGCAGACCAGGCCGCGCAGGAAGGGGCGCTTTTCGCCGAAGCGCGTCACGTAGTCGACCGCGCGGCGCGACAAGAGCTTGAAGTCGCCCGCCTCCAGGGGCAGGTCGATCGTGGAGACGGCCCGCAGGATGGCGTAGCCGAGGCGGGTGATCGCCAATTTGACGAACGACTCGCCGGCCCGCGTGCGGCGAACCGTATGGACGACCTCGACTTGCGGATCGGCCTTCCAAGCCCGCACCAGTTCGACAATCACCTCGGGTGGATCTTGCAGATCGGCGTCCATGTAAACCACCGCGTCGCCGGCGGCGCGCTGCATGCCGGCCAGCACGCAGGGCGAAACGCCGAAGTTGCGCGACATGTTGATCAACTTCACGTCGGGCCGTTCGAGGGCCGCCTGGCGAAGCATCCGCTCGGAGCCGTCGGTCGAGGCGTCGTTGACGAAGATCAACTCGTACTCGCTGATCTCGCCCGCGGCGGTCAGTTGGTCGAACACCGCGCGCAGGCGGCGAATCAGCTCGCCGAGAACTTCCTCCTCATTGAAGAACGAAAGCACGACCGAGATCCGGGCCGAGGCGTCGCGCCGGTCGCGCGGCCCCAATCCGGGCGATTCGAGCACGGCGAGGGACCGCCATGGGCGCGGGTCGTCGCTTGGCACGCTGCCCGGCCTTAGCGTGGAAACGGGGCTTTTCATGCCGGCAATGTGGCCCAGGCCGGCGATTCTGGCAAGAGCAGTTCGGCGATACTCGTTCCCTCCCAAGCGATCCAAACGCGCGTGGGGTCATGCGAACGGCGCGGAGGCAAGAGGAATTCGGAGGTGCAGGAAATGAAAAACGCGGTCTCGGCGCAGCCGAAACTGCGCAAAAAAACTGGCAAAACCGTACCGGTACCGACCAGGAAATCCGTCTCGGCGGATTGCCCGGCGATAGACGGCCACGACTTCCTCCCACGCATCGCGCCGTCGTGCCCCAAGCGACGAAACTTTCGTCGGGTAAAGGTACGGTTTTGCCAGTTTTTTGAGCGCGTCGGGGCGCCCTCGCGCGCGTCGAGCGCACCTCAGCATCGCGCGGACGGGAACCCCGCGCCGGCTGCACGGACGCGAACTTCTTGGAGCTTTATCTTCGCGGCGTTGTCGAGCAAAACGTCGCGCAGGTCGAGGCGAGTGCCCTGACGCGCCCGCTTGTTCACCTTGCGATCGGGGGCCCGTGGACGGGTAGCGCCTCGGATCTTGTGTACGCGGTCGAGACGTTGGCGGGGCGCTCCGGCGTGCGGCATGGAGGGTGGCCACGGAACCTGCCCTTCTCGGCGACGACCGAGCGCGCATCTGGATTCAGCGCGCTATCGAGCTCGCGGACGCCGCGCGAATCGAACGCGCGGTGCGCGCCGTCCAGGCGCATGTGGTGTTCACCGACGTTCTGGACGCCGTCGAAGACGCGCGTCGCGCTTCGCCCGGGTCGCCGCGAGCCGCCCACGCCGAGCACGAATCGCCGCGCGCACCGGAGCCCGAGGAGCCGAGCTATTGGCCGGTTGTTTTCCACGTAGTTACGCCGGCTGCGTGGAAACGGCTGATCGAGGCGGCGACGGGCCAGGCTCGCGGCGGAGACCCTCGGGCGCGCGACTGGATCGCGAGCGTCCTGGGCGCGGACAGCGCGATTGAAGAGCTCGGGCGCGCGGACGCTTCGGCCCAGTTCGTCACGATCTCGACGCTTAAGCGCGCCCTGGAGCGCGGCGGGCGCGGATCGGACATTCCCCCGTACTCCGAATATTAGCAATGTCGAGCGCGCCGCGTTCCGACCGCGCCTCGGCGCTGCGCGAAAAAAAACGATTCCGAAACCCCTCCCAAAGAGATCCAAAAGAGCGTGGGGTAAGGCGAAGGGTGGCGCGGCAATTGGATGCCGCTTTCGCGGCTCGCTCAGACGTCATGGGGTATTCGGAAGTCGTTCTTTTTTCGCTTCGCCGCCGTTTTGTTTTTTGCACATTCGTTGCTGCGCAACGAGCGTGCTTTTTTCGGGAAAATGATCCCTTCCGTTTCGTGGGCCGCTCCGCGGACCCGTGGAGCTTGCTCCGCGGGTTGGTGTGACGGCAGTCTTGTTGCGCGCGTGGGGTTGGTGGGCCATGCCCACCCTACGGGATCAGGCCAGCAATTCGCGGATGGGTTGAGCGCCCATGCCCACGGGATAGGGACGGGACAAACGATCGTAGACACGCGTTTCCGCACCGATTCCGAGCAGTTCGTAAACCGTGGCGCAGATCTCCGTGCTGCTGACCGGCCGATCTTTGACGTAAGCCGCCGTGGCGTCGGAGGCGCCGACGACGCCGCCCCCCTTGATGCCGGCGCCGGCCAACATGCTGCCGTAGCAATAGGTCCAGTGGTCGCGGCCGGCGTTGCCGTTGACGCGGGGCGTCCGGCCCATCTCGCTGGTCACCAACACCAGCGTTTCGTCGAGCATGCCCCGCGCTTCGAGATCTTCCAGCAGGGCCGAGTACACCTGGTCGAAGACCGGAAGCTTGTTTTCCTTGAGGATGCTGAAGTTATTCCGGTGGGTGTCCCAAGCGTCGAAATCGATCATGGTGGGGCGCTCGTAGAGGTCGAAGGTGACGTTGACGAAGCGCACGCCGCGCTCGACGAGCCGCCGCGCCACCAGCGCGCTGTTGCCGAAAAGCGTGTTGCCGTAACGCTCGACGACCTGGACCGGCTCCTTGCCCAGGTTGAAGGCGTCCGTCAGCTTCGACGCTCCCAGCAGGCCGAAGGCGCGCTGCTGAATCTCGCTGAAGCGCTCGACGACCCCGGTATTCTCCAGGCGGCGGTGCTCGTCGTCGATCTGCCGCAACAAGTCCTTGCGGTGGTTCAAGCGATCGACCGTGATCTCGGCCGGCAGGTTGCTGTCGGGAAGGAGCGGAACACCGCGCACGGTGGCCGGCTTGCCGACCGCCGGCTGCCGGCCAGGATCCATCGTGGGGACGCACTCGGTGGTGAAGGCGTCGTAACGCTTGCCGAGGAAACCGCCATAGGGCCCCGCCCGGCGAAATGTTTGGCCCCAACCGAGCCAGTTGGGCATGTAGACGTAGGCGGGCAGTTCGTCGGGGCCCGAGCGTTCGTTGAGGTACTCGCACACCGAGCCCATGCTCGGCGGATCGGTGTCGCGCGGGTGCTGGTCGGGCACCGAGCCTTCAAAGCCGCTGTAGCTGGGCAGGCAGTTATGGCAGCCGGCCTTGTGGTTGAGCGAGCGGATGAGCGCGGTGCGGTGCATCCATTGGGCCGTTTTCGGCAGGTGTTCGCAGACCTGAATTCCGGGCACGTTGGTGCTGATCGGCGAAAACTCGGTTTTGATACCCGACGGCGCATGGGGCTTGAGGTCGTACATGTCTTGGGTAGCCGCCCCGCCGAGCAGATAGAGCAGGATCACATTCTTGGCCTTGCCCTGCTTCGCGTCGCCGGCCGCCTCGGCGGCGAGCAGACCCTCCAGGTTCAAGGCCCCACCCAGAAACGTGAGCGCGCCGGCCGCCAAGGTCTCACGCCGCGTGAGGCCGTCGCAACAGCGCCGCCGACTGCCGAGCATTCGCAAAATGGCCGCCATCGGACGTTTTTCTCCTGAGTACCCCAGCCGCGACGATCCAACCGCCGTGGGCGACAATGTCGCCTTTCGCTCCGCGAAAGAACGCCCTTTCGCGGAGCGAAAGGCGACCAACGCGGCCTCGTCGCCATTTAGCATATACTTCGGGCGGTCGAGAATGGGACATTCACGGTGGCTGGGGCAGAGCCTAAGCGATGCCCCGGTTACTATCTGGCCGGGGCATCGCATACGCTCTGCCGCCAGCCACCACCTTTCTCGTGACAAAATGTCTCATTATTGGCCGCGTGAAGTATAGCAGACCGATCGGTCGAGTTAAACAACCAACGCGGTTTAGACATTGTGAGTAACCGCCAAACCTAGTATATTGCGCGACTTGTTTCCGCCGCCGTCCATGACGACGAAGCTTTCCGCCATGCGCTTTACGTTGATTGATCGGGTCTGCCTCCTCGAGCCAGGCGTCAGAATTGTCGCCGTCAAGAACCTGTCGCTGGCCGAGGAGTACCTGGCGGACCATTTTCCCGGTTTTCCGGTCATGCCCGGCGTGCTGATGCTGGAAGCGATGACCCAGGCTGCGGCCTGGCTCATCCGCGTCGGCGAGGATTTTGCCCACAGTACCGTGATTCTAAAAGAAGCGAAAAACGTAAAATACGCCAACTTCGTCGAACCGGGGCAAACGCTCACGGTCACGGCCGAGATCACGGCGCAACAGGAACGAGAGGTCCATTTCAAGGCCCGAGGCGAAGTCGACGGCGTGCAGATGGTATCGGCACGGTTGCTGCTGGCCCGTTATAATCTGGCCGACGACGATCCGCGCCGGGCGGAAACCGACCAGGTGATCGTTCAGGAATTGCGTAAACTATTGGCCCTTTTGTACCGCCCGGCGACCCAAGTGGTCTGACGCCCATTCGCATGCGATTTGAAGGCAAAACAGCACTGGTTACCGGCGGCAGCCGCGGCATCGGCAGGGCCTGCGTCCGCGCGCTGGCCGCCGAGGGGTGCCAAGTCGCGTTCGTTTACCAGAGTAACCAATCGGCGGCCGAAAGCCTTCTGGTGGAGCTCGCCGCCGGCGCGGCGACCTCGGCCGGCGCGCGGGCGGTACAGGCCGACGTCAAGGACTTCGCGCGTGCCGAAGCGCTGGTCGAGCAGATCGTCGAGCAATGGGGGCGACTCGACGTGCTGGTCAACTCGGCGGGCGTCATCCGCGACGGGCTGTTCGCCACGATGGAACCGGAGCAATGGAGCGAAGTCGTCGACACCAACCTCACGGGCACCTACAACTACTGCCGGGCGGCGACGCGCGCCATGATGTCGCAACGTCGCGGCAGCATCGTCAACGTATCGAGCGTGGCCGCCGAGTTCGGTTCGCGCGGACAGGTGAATTACGCCGCCAGCAAAGGGGGAATCGACGGGCTAACACGCTGCCTGGCCAAGGAACTGGCCGCGCGCAAAATCAGGGTCAATGGCGTGGCGCCCGGAATGATCGAGACCGATATGAGCGAAGTGGTCCGCAACCTGGCGGGCGACCGTTTGAAGGAAATCATCCCGCTCAAGCGCGTGGGACAACCCGACGAGATCGCCCGCGTCGTGGCCTTCCTGGCCAGCGACGACGCCAGCTATCTCACGGGTCAGGTGCTGCGGGTCGACGGCGGCTTGAGCCTGGGCGGTTATTGACGGACGAGCGAATTGGGTTCAATCTACTGCGAGCGGGCCGCATCGACACAAACCCGCAGCGCAAGCAAGGCACGTAACGGCTTGCCTTGCTTGCGCTTCGGGTTAGTGTGCAAAACGAATTGGGAGACAGCGCAAAATGCCAACCAAACCAGAGATTTTCCAGAAGATCAAGACCTCGCTGGTCGAGGCCCTGGGCGTGGATGAAGACGAGGTCACGCCGGAGGCCACGCTCGTCAGCGACCTGGGCGCCGAGTCGATCGACTTTCTCGACATCGTTTTCCGTCTCGAGAAGGCGTTCAACATCAAGATCCCGCGCGGCGAACTGTTTCCCGAGGACATCCTCACCAACACCGACTACGTCAAGGATGGCAAGATGACCCCCGACGGCGTGGCCCAACTCAAGCAACGCATGTCGTTCGCCGATCTGTCGGCGTTCGAGGCCAACCCGAACGTCAAGGACTTCGGCAATCTGTTGACCGTCGACGATATGTGCCGGTATGTCGAGAGCAAGGTGGGAGCGACTGCTTAACCCGGATTATTCATGGTCCGGGGAGGAACTCGCGCACGGTGCTGTAGCGGAATTCGCAAGAATTCCGGCGTAACTTGCGTCCACGGCCTGACTTCTTGCGAAGCCAGCTACGGGACCATGAATAATCCGGGTTAAGCGGGCCGTTGGGTAAAAAGGCGATGCGCTGGATTTGGATCGACAAGTTCATCGAGTTCGAGAGCGGCAAGCGGGCGACGGCCATCAAGAACGTCTCCTTGGCCGAAGAGCACCTGCACGATCATTTTCCCGGCTACCCGATCATGCCGAATTCGTTGATCGTCGAGGGGCTGGCCCAGACGGGCGGGCTACTGGTGGGCGAGCACAACCGCTTCGAGAAAAAAGTGGTCCTGGCCAAGATCCCCAAGGCCGTGTTTCACTTTCCCGCCGTCCCCGGCGACACGCTTCGCTACACGGCGACGATCGACTACATCAAGGACGACGGGGCGATGGTCACGGCCACCAGCCACGTGGGCCAGCGATTGCAAGCCGAGATGGAAATTGTCTTCGCGCACCTGGCCGACGCGGGCCGCGCCAAGACCCTGTTCGAGCCGAAGAATTTCGTGTTCACCATGAAGCTGTTGGGGGTCTTCGACGTGGGGCGTCATAGTGACGGCGGCAAGTTGGTCGAACCGCCCGCCTGGTGCGAATGAACGGTGGTCGAAGTTATACCTCACGCGGCCGGAAACGAGACATTTTGTCACGAGAAAGTGGTGGCTGGCGGCAGAGCCTAAGCGATGCCCCGGCTAGATAGCGACCGGGGCACCGCTTAGGCTCTGCCCCAGCCACCGTGTCACGAGAAAGTGGTGGCTGGCGGCAGAGCCTAAGCGATGCCCCGGCTAGATAAGCGACCGGGGCATCGCTTAGGCTCTGCCCCAGCCACCGTGTATCAGGGGCGAGGAGCTTTGGCATGAGACGACGCGTGGTGGTCACCGGCATCGGATGCGTCACGCCTTTGGGTAACGACGTCGCGACGTTGTGGCGGCGCCTGCTGAACGGCGAATCGGGCATTGGCCGAACCACGCTGTTCGACGCCAGCAATTTCCCCACGACCATCTCAGCCGAGGTCCGCGATTGGGACGTTTCGGCCGTGGGTGAAGATCCCGATCAATGGAAGTCCCGCGGCCGGCACACCCGTTTTGCCGTCGGGGCCGCCAAACAGGCCGTCGCCGACGCAGGCCTGGCGGACCACCACCTTGAACCCACGCGGTTCGGCGTCTACCTGGGCAGCGGCGAGGGGCAACAAAACTTCGACAACTTCACGCGGATGATGGTGGCCGCGCTCGACGGCGAGCAGCTCGACATCGCCAAGTTCACGAGGGCCGGCATCGAAATCCTCGATCCCCTTTCGGAATTGGAGCAGGATCCCAACATGCCGGCCGGCCATCTGGCCGCGCTCTTCGACGCTCAAGGCCCCAATGTGAACTGTCTGACGGCCTGCGCCGCCAGCAGCCAGGCGCTGGGCGAGGCGGCCGAGATGATCCGCCGCGGCGACGCCGACGTGATGCTCTCGGGCGGCACCCACAGCATGATCCATCCCTTCGGCGTCACCGGCTTCAACCTCCTCACCGCGCTCTCGACGCACAACGACGAGCCGACCAAGGCGTCGCGACCCTTCGACATGCGCCGCGACGGCTTCGTGCTCGGCGAGGGGGCCGGCATGCTGGTGCTCGAAGAGTTGGAGCATGCCAAAGCTCGCGGCGCGACGATTCATGGCGAGCTGATCGGCTTCGGCTCGACGGCCGACGCCTTCCGCATCACCGACACCCATCCCGAGGGCCGGGGCGCCTCGAGTTGTCTGCGGATGGCGCTGGCCGACGCGGGCAAGAACCCGGAAGACATCGACTACATCAACGCGCACGGCACGAGCACCGACGTCAACGACCGGGTCGAGACGCTGGCCATCAAGCGAGTTTTCGGCCCCAGCGCTTACAAGACGCCCGTTTCGAGCACCAAGAGCATGATGGGGCACCTGATCGCCGCCGCCGGCGCCACGGAGTTGATCGTCTGCCTGATGGCGTTGCGCGACAACATGTTGCCCCCCACGACGAATTACGAAACGCCCGACCCCGAGTGCGACCTGGACTACATCCCCAACCAGGCGCGCCAGGCCCGCTGCGACGTGGCCGTGAGCAACAGCTTCGGTTTCGGCGGTCAGAACATTACGTTGGTCGTATCGAAGTTCACGGGCTAGTCACGGAACGCCACGGAGGGCGTTCCCCACAGATGCCTCCAAGATCAAGTCGGCGATCCGCCCGGCGGCTTCGGGATGTGCGAGCCGGCGCATCGCGCGCGACATCCGCTCGCGCTGGTCCGCGTCGGCGATCAATGCCGAAACGACGTCTCCCAAGCGGGCATCGTTGGTCTCGCGTTGATCGACGACCATGCATGCGCCCAGGGCGGCAAACTCGAGTGCGTTGCGCCGCTGATGATCGTCGGCCGCGTGCGGGTACGGGCACACGATCGCCGGGGTGCCCGTCACCGCCAACTCGGCCAGCGTGGTTCCGCCGGCGCGGCAGACGACGAGCCCCGCGCGCGACAGCAAGCCGGGCATGTCGTCGATGAACGAAACAACCTCCGCGGCGACACCACAAGAGCGATACCGCTTGCTGGTATCGGCGGCGCCCGCCTCGCCCGCCTGGTGGACGACGCGCCAGCCCGCCTCGACGATCCGCCCCGCAAATTGGGGCAGAACATGGTTCAGGCTTTCCGCGCCCCGACTGCCTCCGAGCACGATCAAAAGCCGCCGGCGGGCCGGCTTGGCCGCCGCGCAACGCGCGAAATCGGAACGGACGGGCGTGCCGGTGACGAGCAAATTCACACGACGCGGAAGCCAGGTACGGACCGAATCGAAGGCCGCGCAGACCAACGCCGCGCGCGGCGCGAGCCAACGATTGACCCGTCCTGGAAAGGCGTTTTGCTCCAAGAGCACCAGCGGCAGTTGCAGGCTTTCCGCCGCTTTCGCCAGCGGCGCGCTGACAAATCCCCCCAGTCCGACAACCGCGGCGACCCGCCGCCGGCGCAGAAATCGCCGCGCCGTCAAGAAACCGGCGACGTTGCCGGCAATGAATTGTCCGGCGCCCCATGGCCGGCGCGGCCAGGCGCGGCAGGCGACGGGGAGATAGTCGAACCCACGCGCATGCACCCGTCGTCGTTCGCATTCCCGGCCGCCGCCCGCGAATGTGATCCGCGCACTGGGTTCGGCCAACGCCAGTTGCTCAGCCACGGCCAGGCCCGGAAAGAGATGCCCGAGCGTCCCGCCGCCGGAGAACACGATGTGAGGGCAGTCATTGGTCATTGGTCATTCCACCAACGCCATGAATCGCATCGAGGCCAGCCCGAAGAGCGCGCACAAGGCCGAGGCGATCCAGAACCGGACGACAATCCGTGTCTCGGGCCAGCCTTTGAATTCAAAATGGTGGTGCAACGGCGCGCAGCGGAACAGGCGTCTGCCGGTCGAGCGATACCAGCCGATTTGCAATAGGACGGATGCCGCTTCAGCGACGAACACGCCCCCTACGATCACCAACAGCAATTCCTGCCGCGCGATCACGGCGAGCAAACCCAACAGGCCGCCCAAGGGCAGCGAGCCGGTGTCGCCCATGAAGACCTGTGCCGGATGGCAATTGAACCAGAGGAAGCCGAGCACGCCGCCGCTCATCGCGCCGGCGACGACCAACATCTCGCCGGCCCGCGGAATTCGGGCGACGTGCAGGTACTCGGCCAGCCCGGCGTGACCACCGGCGAACACCAAGACGGCCATCGCCCCGGTGGCCAGAATCAAACAGCCGCCGGCCAGGCCGTCGAGCCCGTCGGTGAGGTTCACCGCGTTCGAGCTGCCCACGATCACGACCACCGCCAGAGGCACGAACCCTAGGCCCAGCGAGAACTCGCCGAGGGCGGGCAAATGCCATAGCAATCCGTCGGGCGTGCGCGCGTGCTGCTGGTACACCAGCCACGAGGCTGCCAGGGCGATCAGCGTCTGCCCCAGCAGCTTGCCGCTGATGGTAAGGCCATTTCGTCTGCCTCGCAGTTTGATCAGGTCGTCGGCCGCGCCGACCGCGGCCAATCCCACCGCGGTCAAAGCCGCCACCTGCGCGTAACGGTTGGCGAGGTCGGCGAAAACGAGCATGCCAACCAGCAAACCGGCCACGATGAACAATCCACCCATCGTCGGCGTGGCGTGCTTGGCCTGGTGCAAGTCACACAAGGTTGCCGAATCGCCCATGATCGGTTCGCGAAAGCGACCCCGCAACCATGCGATCCAGCGCGGTCCCAGGAGCAGCGCCACGCTGAAGCCGGCGCCCGAGGCCAACAGCGCTCGCGGGCTCGACTTGTCGAAGGCCGCGATCCGCTCGGTCCACCCGGCCGGAAGTCCCAAGGCGGCCAGATGATGAAAAAACCAAACGAGCATCGGCGCTGATCCCTTGGGCACGGAGGGTGTTCGACGCTATACTTCGCGCGGCCGACAATGAGGCATTTTGTCACGAGAACGTGGTGGCTGGTGGCAGAGCCTAAGCGATGCCCCGGCTAGATGGCGACCGGGGCATCGCTTAGGCTCTGCCCCAGCCACCGTGAATGTCTCATTCTCGACTTTGCCGTTCGCCGTGGACTCGCGCATCCAGCAAGTCATCACGCTCCGCGTGATGTGGTTTCATCACGCGGAGCGTGATGACTACGATGGCGAACCGCGGGGCGGATGACGAGTCGCGCCATCCGCCCAACGGCCGCGGTGTTCCCTGAGCAACCGGAGCGGCGGCTAGCGCCGCTCCGGTGCTCAGTCATAAAGCTCCATCGCGAAGCACCCACCGGAGCGGCCGACCCAGAGACCGCTTGATCCAGCAAGTTTGTTGCTCCTACCCAGGAGGGAGGGTAGCGATTCTAGTTCCCGCAAACCGAAACGCTGACGATGGAGCTTTCCACTAGTTTTCCATATTCCTCATAGTCGGTGTTCCTCGTGTCGGTCATGCCGCCCGTCGCCGGGCATCGCCCTGGAGTTCGCTCACCACGCGTTCGAGCGCCATGGCGCGCGATCCCTTGACCAAAAGCACGTCCCCGTCGGCCAACGTGCGGCGGACGAAGGGGACCGCTTCCAGCGGATCGCGGCAGGCCACCGTTTTGCCGCGCGGCATGCCGGCGGCGCGGGCTCCGGCCACGACGTCGTCGGCATGATCGCCGCAGGCCACCAGCAGGTCCGCCCCGCAACGTGTGACCACTTCGTCGCCCAGTTCGCGGTGCAAGCGGATCGCTCCGTGCCCCAGTTCGCGCATATCGCCACAGACGACGATCCGCCGGCCCGGCGCGTCGAAGTCGCGCAACAGTTCCAGCGCCGCGCGCATGGCGGTCGGGCTTGAGTTGTAGGAATCGTCGATCACCCGCGCGCCGCCCACGGTGAGCACCTGGCACCGCATCGGGGGCGGATCGAAGGCCCCCAGCGCGCCGGCGATTTCGTTCCAGTCGAGTCCCCAGGCCTGGCCCACCGCCACGGCGGACAACACGCTCGTCACATGGTGCCGTCCCCAGATGGGTACGCACAGGCGCCGGCCGCCGATGGTGAGGCTCAAACGTCCTCGGGAGCTATGCACGTCGACGGCCGTCAAGTCGCAATTGGCCCCGCGCCCGACCCACACAACCTTGGCCTGGGTCTGTTTGCCACAGCGTCGCAATTCGGGGTCGTCGCCATTGAGCACCGCCAGTCCGTCGCGCCCCAGGGCGTCGAGCAATTCGGCTTTCGCGTCGGCCACGGCCCGAAGGCTGCCGAATCCGCCCAGGTGGGCATCGCCGATGCGTGTGATCACGCCCATCCGCGGACGGCAAAGCTCGGCCAGTCGGGCGATCTCTCCCTCGTGGCTGGCGCCCAATTCGAGCACCGCGTAGTTTTCGTCGCCATTCCAGGCCAACATGCTCAACGGCACGCCGAGGTGATTATTGTAATTGCGCGGGCTTGCGGCGCCGTCGAACCGCGCCGCGAGCACGGTATGGATCATCTGCCGGGTCGTCGTCTTTCCGACGCTCCCCGTCACGGCGATCACCGAACCGGCGAACCGTTCGCGCTGGTATCGGGCGACGCTCGTCAGTGCTTGCCGCGCGTCGTCCACCGCCAGCGCCCAGCGGCCCAAGGGGGGCACCAGCCGATCCGACGACGAAACGACTCCGGCGGCACCCCGCAGGAAGGCATCGTCGACGAACTCCAGTCCATCGCGACGATCCCCCCTCAACGCCCAGAACGCATCGCAGGGCCGCACCTGGCGGCTGTCGATGGCGATGCGGCCCAACAGCGCGTCACCGCGCTGTTCCGGGCGAAGCGCGACGTGCAACCATCGGCCGCCCGTCGCCGCTTGCAGTTCGTTGAGAGTTAATCCAGACATTGTGAGTGGTGAGGGGTGAGTGGTGAGGGGTGAGGAGTCAGGCGCTTGCCAGATACGGCATGGGATAGGGTGTCGATTCGTAAAGCCACTGTTTGGCCACCTCGCGGTCGTCGAACGCGACATGCTCATGGCCGATGATCTGCGTCTGCTCGTGTCCCTTGCCGGCGATCAACACCGTGTCGCCGGGCTGGGCATGGTCCAGGGCCCAGGCGATCGCCTCGGCGCGGTTGGGGATCACGCGCGCTTCGATCGGGCGCCGGAAGCCGGCCAGAATTTCCGCGATGATCGACCGGGGAGGCTCGCTCCGCGGGTTGTCGCTGGTCACCACGGCCAGGTCGGCCGCCTCCTCGACCGTGCGGCCCATCATCGGTCGCTTGGTCTTGTCGCGGTCGCCACCGGCGCCGAACACGCAAATCAACCGCCCCTCGGTGATTCTCCGCAGCGTGGCCAGAACCTCCGTCAACGCATCGGGCGTGTGGGCGAAATCGACGAACACATGATACGACTGGCCGCACTCGATCCGTTCGAGCCGGCCGGGGACGCATGCGACCGATTCGAGCCCGCGAACGATGGTCGGCAGGTCGATGCCGTAAACCGTGCCGATCGCCGCGGCCGCCAGGCAATTGCGGATGTTGTGCTCGCCCACCAACGGTGTGCGAACCGGCACGGTTTCGTCGCCGGCGTGAAGCAGAAAGGTCTGCTCGCTTGCGCACTGTTCCAGGGGGACGGCGGTCACCTCGGCGGGCGTGTCGAGTCCGATGGTCAGCACCGGCCCATCGCACTGCGACAGGAAGCCGGCGGCCACCGGGTCGTCGGCGTTGACGATCGCGAAGCCCTCGGGCAGCAGGTGGTTCAAGAGTTTGAGCTTGGCCGCGCGATAATGATGTTCGGTGCCGTGGTAGTCGAGGTGGTCGCGCCGCACGTTGGTGACGCAGGCCACGTCGAAATCGACGCCGGCCACGCGCGACTGGTCCAGGGCATGGCTCGAAACTTCCATCACCGCGTGCGAACAGCCGTTCGCCGCCATCCGGGCCAACCAATGGGCCAGCACCGGCGCGGGCGGAGTGGTCCAGCGCGCCTCGGCGGTCGTCACCGCGTCGCAATACCCCAACGTGCCCAAGAGACCCGGTTGAAAGCCCGCGGTCGACAAGATGGCCGCCGTCAAGAAACCGGTCGTCGTCTTGCCGTTGGTGCCCGTGATCCCAATCGCCTTGAGCCGACGGCCCGGGTAGCCTGCCAGAGCCTGGCAGACGTGGCCGTAGGCCTCGCGCACGTCGGCGACGTAACAGGTCGGAAGCTTGCAACTCGGCACGGGGCGGTCGGTTAGAAGGGCCGCGGCGCCGCGCGAAATCGCTTCACGCGCAAAATGCTGAAGGTTCCCGTTGTTCGCCGGGCCGATGCTCGCCGGCAGGGCCACGAACAAATCGCCTCGGCGGCAGGTGCGCGAGTCCGCGGAGCAACTCGTCGCGGCGATGTCGTCGGCGCCGATGAATTCGGCATCCGGCAGCACCTGACGCAGGCTGATCCCCGGAACCTGTGCGATCCGTTCCCTCATGGCGTCGGGCCTCCATGCCCGTTAGCGGGAGAGTCGTCGAATGGGGTTGGGCGGCCGAAACCGCGGCGGCATCCATACCGTCGCTTGGCGGCGCGTGACTTGCAACTTGACTCTTCGCCTTTCCATCCGGCGAAGGATTGCGGGATTCTCTCGATTTTCCGCGACGTGTCAAGGCGGGTTTGCCGCGGGTGGTAAATCCGCGGCGCCGTTCGAGATGCGGGCCACTCTCCCTCAAACTGTCGCATAAAACGGCCCATTTAACCGTTGAGGGCTGGAAATCGCCGGAATAAGACGCTATAATTCAATGTTATCTGACCCGCTACACGGCTTGAGGTTCACAAGCTTCTCGCAACTCGGTGCGTAAATGGCGATTGATTCAAGGGAAATGCGTAAGCTCGCCGCGAAATGGCAAACCGGCACCCATTGGCCGAAACGACTAGAATTCATCGAAATATCGGGCGTCCGAGGATGGTCAGGCCAAAGGGTTTCGTTCGGATTTCCATTTATCGCCATCGCAGGAGAAAACGGAGTTGGAAAAAGCACAATCCTCCAGGCGATCGCGTCGATCTACCGCTCTCCCGTTGAAGACGAACGATCCATGTTTGCATCGTCGTTCTTTCCCGATACCCCTTGGGACAAGATCCGAAATGCGACAATCGAATATCAAGTAAGGGAGGGTAAAGGCTCGACGCGCGGGAGCATCCAGAAACCGACGGATCGCTGGCGCGAGACTCCAGAGCGCCGCAAACGGCTGATTCGATTCGTTGATCTACGTCGGATTCAGGCGATGGCATCGCGCGTTGGTTATCAGCGTATTGCCAAAGCGCTGAACAAGGAAACGAACAGGCAAATGTTTGAGCCAGAGGCATTGCGCCGCCTTTCCTCGATCATGGGCAGAACCTACGACAGCGCCGGAGTCGCCCTTAGCAATGTGGACGAAAACCGCTGGGTTCCCATTGCGTCTCTGCGGTCGGAACAATACTCGGGCTTTCATCATGGGGCGGGAGAGCTTGCCCTTGTTGACTTGCTAAAAATGGACTTCCCCAAGTACAGCATGGTTTTGATTGATGAATTCAAAACATCACTCCATCCAAGGGCGCAACGCCGCTTGGTTCACGAACTCGCAGATCTGTGCCGCGTTCATGAACTTCAAATAGTCATCACGACGCACTCTCCGTATGTCATGGCGGAACTGCCAGAGCACGGTCGCATGTATATCATGAATTCGCCGACCGAGAAGATTCTGGTCGCCTGGAAGGCATCAAACCAATCGGTGGTCGGGGACGAAAAACCGACGCAAAAAAACCGGAGTCCGAAGTGTCAAACGAAAAGCTAGGAAGTTCCGACGCACAGTTCAAAGAATACTCAGGCACGGAAATTGAGGAGCGAAATGAGCATCAGAAGTCATTTTTGACCGACGACGATTGAATGGCTCCCACGCTCGAACGGCACTTCCGCGAGCGTGCCAACCTACCCATTAGTGATCGTGCCTTCCGGTACAACCTAGGGCGGACGGTTGGCGTCACGGCAGTGCCGCCTCCATGCCCGGCTTCCGGTTCCGGTTAATCGCGCTGTTTCGCTCACGCACGTCACGCACGCGGGTGGCTTGAGCCCCCGCGCCGGATCGCCTAGAATCACAACCTTTGACTTTCAACAACCCGCTTCAAGGCAAGGATTGCCGCATTGGGTTCGGGCTCGGGTGCCAATCCTAGCCTTGAAGCGGGTGGTTGTTGACTTTCCCGACGAGGAGTATCCGGGTCATGGAGCGCACGCTGATTTTATTCAAGCCCGACTGTGTCCAGCGACGGCTGGTGGGGCGGGTTCTGGGTCGGTTCGAAGACAAGGGCTTGAACGTGATCGCGATGAAGATGATGCGGATCACGCCCGAACTCTCGAAGAAGCATTACGCCGAACACGTCAATAAACCGTTCTATCCGGCCTTGGAGAGCTTCATCACCGGTGGTCCGGTTGTGGCCGCGATCATCGAGGGGCTGGAGGCGGTTCGCGTGGTTCGCGAGATGCTCGGCGCCACCAGCGGGCTGAAAGCCGCCGCCGGCACGATCCGCGGCGACTTGAGCGCGAGCCGGCAGATGAACCTGGTTCACGCCTCCGACGGCGCGGAAGCCGCCTTGCGCGAAATCGCGCTCTACTTCACGCCGGGCGAGATTTGCGCCTACGAACCAACCGTCACGCCTTGGCTGCGGGCCGGCGACGAATTCTAACGTGGTGTAGGTGTGTCCGTTGACCGAACGGTCATCCTTGCATCTCCTCCAAGCCAGGGGACCGGCTTGGAATCTGTCTCGTTCTGCAAATCTGAATCGCCGCCGCTTGGATAAACGCAGCGGCCTGAGATGCGCTTTCCTCTTCCAGCGGATCGACCAAGTACGATAGCCCCTGCGTAATCTCAATGAGATAGACTCCCTTTTGCCGGGCGTTCTGAATCCAGCTGCACTTTCCGAGAACTCGTAAACTAACCGCAGCACGCGTCTCTTGCGATTGAGACCTCCAGCATGTCTGCTGCACTTTCCGAGAACTCGTAAACTAACCGCAGCACGCGTCTCTTGCGAACCAGCCAAAATGCCGAGATTCCCAGGTCTTCCAACTCGATGGGTTGATTTATTGGCTGAGTGGGTGCGCGACCAGACAACACGAAAAGTCGAGCCGCAACCCCTGATGGCAATGGGAGTTGGAATGCATGAATTTCAGGCCACGCGTGGGAAAACGCCGTGAATCGCGCGGTTCCATAAAAGGTACCAGTGTATACTAGCGAGGTCGATCCTGGAGGTCTGGGTTGTGTGCGAGTTCTCGGAAAGTGCAGTTGATAAGAGAATCGGTCGATGCCCTGAAACGTCGAGCCGGGCGTGTAGGTGAATGAGCCGTCGGAATGCAACGTCAAGCTGCCATTGGTCGTCGTTGAAACCAAGGTCGCGGTCAGGTTTTGCGGTTGGCCGTCGACCGAAACGTCGTTGGCCAACACGCTGGTGGCGTCTGAGCCACTAACGGCGCCACCCGGCCCAAGCACGAACGTGTCCGAATTGGCGGTGGGCGCCGGCGGCGCGACATTGATCTCGACGTGGGACGCGGCGGTCGTATAATCGGTTGAGCCCGCCGGCGTGAAGATCACGTTGAGCACCTGGTGTTGTCCGACGTTCAAGATCGCGCCACCGGCCGGGGTCGCGCCATCGGCCAGCGTGTAGCTGAAGCTTCCGGGCACGTTGGCGCCGCCGACGTTGGCGGTTGCGTCCAGTTGCGTAACGCCGAGCGCGCTCCAGAATAAACGAATGCTTATGACGCTGGTGTTACGGATACCGGCCGAGTGTGTGGAATTGCGGCGCATTTTTACCCGCCGCTGATCGCGTGCCAGGAGATGGAGCTCATGCCGAAAAGTCCCCAGTTGCCAGGCGGCGCCAAACAGTTGCCCGGCGGCGCCAAACAGTCGCCCCGTGGCGCCAAACAGTCGCGGGAAAGCAAGCCGCTCAAGCAACTTCGTGAGGCCCTGCAACTCGAACCCCGGCCCATCTGGTCCCTGATTGACGGTGATGACGGCTTTGCCGTGGTCAGCGGCATGTATTTCGTCAACCGGCGGGCCTATCCTCATCAGCCGCGTTCCCCCCTTAATACCGCGTTCATTGAAGTTCGTTGCGATCCATGCGACGGCGACCTTGAGCAGACCACCGGAGAGCGACCCACATGAGCCGGGCAAACACCCCGCCGGCCCATCAGTCCGCGCCATCCCGGCGTGACCACGGCCTGTTTCCTTGACATGGGCGTGCCCGAAGCCGCGACCATCCTGGAGCCAGGCTGCGGCACCGGGAATTTCATGAGCCAGGGCAAGCAAGGCAACCGCTTCATCGGCGTCGAACTCGACTCCATCTCCGGCCGCATCGCCCGCGCCCTGCATCCCGAACACGACATTCGCATCGAGAGTTTCCGCGACACGACGCTATCGGCAGCCAGGAACTCTCCTATGCCGAGGTCAAAGCCATCGCGTCGGGCAACCCGGCCGTACTGACGCTCGCCGAGGCCGACGCCGAACTGCAACGGCTCAGCCTGCTCAAGAAAAGCCATCTCGACGAACAATACGTTGCCCGCCGCAGCGTGCGGGACCTGCCGGCGACCATCGCCAGTCTGTCCGAGCGGCTGGCGAAGCTCACCGCCGACGAGGCCACTGCCAACGCCCATGCCGACGACCCCATCGCCATCGGCGGCCGCACCTACCCACGCGAAGACATTGCCGAGATTCTCGCAGGCAAGCTCGATGCCCTGCCGATGGGCGTCCGCGAGGCGACCCGCATCCCGCTGGGCACTTACCGGGGCTTACGCTTCGGCATTGTCCTTCATCCGCAATTCCCGCCCGACGTGTATCTCGAAGGTGCGATCATCCGCCACTACACGCTGTCGCGGGAACCAGGGGCCGCGCGCCGTCCTGAACGCCGTGGAGAGGGTGGCCGCCGCCTACGGCTCCGAGTGTATTCGCGTCGGGCAAGACCTTTCTATCGCCGAATCGCAGCTTCGCGACTACCAGGCCCGCCTTGGCAAACCGTTCCTCCACGACGTCTACCTGGCCGAACTGACCGGCCTGCGCGACCAGCTCAAGGCCGGGCTGTCGGCCGGCGCCCATGAATCAGGCAAAGAAGAAGGCCCGAGCGTCTCCGAACTGGCCGGGAAAATCAAGGCGATCAAGTCAGCCCAAAGCATCGAGGCCACGCCGCAGCGCGCCCGCCAGAAGCATTCCACCGCCGAGGAGCCCATCACCACCCGCATCCGCCGGCGGCAGGAAACGATGCCCACGCCCGACCAGGCAGCCCCGCATGACGAAGGATCGGGAGAAGCGGCAGCCGTGCCGCCCGAATCGGGAGAGAATTCATCCGCACAGCCGATGACCTTCCAGGAACGCATCGCGATTGACCGGCAACGCCAGCACCACGAGCCGAGCCTGCCTTGAATCCTCAAATCATGGCCGCGGTTGGCCACCGCCACTCGGTGACTCGTGCGCCGGGGTCCTGGTGCGCCGGGCTGTTGCAGCCGCGATGTCAGCTCCATATAATGATGGCGAAAGGACTTATGCGCGCGGACCAATGCCCAACTTGGAAAGCGCGGATACCGTTTGAGACCCTCGTCAATGGCGAAACCGAGTCAATTTGAGACGCTGGTGGCGAACCTGCTTAAGGCCCGCTTTCCGCTCCTCTACATTTCGACGTGGGAAGAAGAACGTGCTGTCATGGTTCTCAACGGTCTGGCGACCAACGAGTCGCTCATCAAGACCCCACGCCAGGTGTTTACCTGGAGTCTGACCACTGGGCTGATCGGCGACGGGCCGGCTGCGAAGGAAGAGACCAAGGCCCCGCTGAAGGCTTTGGAACTGATCGAGAAATGCCCCGATCCGGCCGTCTTCATCCTAAAGGACTTTCACATATATTTCGGCGCGCAAGGACGTGCCGTTGACTTCCAGGTCATACGCCGCGTTCGCGATCTCGTCCCCGTGCTCAAACAGAGTCCGCGGCCCAAAAACGTGATTTTTGTATCGCCGACGCTCGTTTTGCCAAATGACCTGCAAAAAGATGTCACCGTCGTCGACTTCGACTTGCCCGGTTTCGATGAAATCAAGAGCGTGCTCGATGAAATGGTTGCCGCGAACCGTCAAAGCGGCCGGATCGTGATCGACTTGAAGGAACACGAGGCCGAGCGGTTGGCGCAAGCCGCGCTCGGTCTAACGCTTCAGGAGGCTGAAAACGCCTTTGCCCGCGCGATGGTCCAGGACGGCCGGTTGGACATCCATGATGTGGAGGTCATCCTCGACGAGAAGCAGCAAATCATCAAGAAGACGCAGATTCTCGAATTCATCAAGAGCGACCTCAACATGGAGGACGTCGGTGGGCTTGAGAACCTGAAACGTTGGCTGCAGAAGCGTGACAAATCCTGGCTGGAGGAGGCTCAGAAGTATTGCTTGCCGGCCCCAAAGGGCGTACTGATTACCGGGGTTCCCGGCTGCGGAAAGAGCTTGATCGCCAAAGCCATCAGCGCCATGTGGCAATTGCCGCTTCTCCGCCTCGACATCGGCCGTATCTTCAGCGGCGTCGTTGGCAGCAGCGAAGAAAATGTTCGCACGGCGATCCGTACCGCCGAGGCGATTGCTCCGGCGATCCTCTGGATCGACGAAATCGAAAAAGGATTCAGCGGGACGGGGTCCTCTGGCGATAGCGGTACGTCCACTCGCGTCTTCGGAACATTCCTGACCTGGATGCAGGAGAAAACGAAGCCGGTGTTCGTCATCGCCACGGCCAACAATATCCACGCTCTTCCGCCGGAAATGCTGCGGAAGGGGCGCTTTGACGAGATCTTCTTCGTTGACCTTCCGACGCGGAAGGAGCGAACCGACATCTTCCTGTTGCACATCAAGAAACGGCTGAAGAACAAGAAGGTCGTGGGAGAGTTTCAACTGAGGACGTCGATCCTTGAGCGATTGGCCGACATGACGGAAGGCTTTGTCGGTGCCGAGATCGAACACGTGGTCATCGCGGCCCTGTTCGAGGCATTCTCGGAGGACCGGAGCATCCGGATCGACGATTTCGAGAAAGCAATCCGAAACACGGTGCCCTTGTCGGTGACGCAGGCCGAGCAGATCCGCAGCATTCGAGAGTGGGCTAACGTCCGCGCCGTGGCTGCGACCCGCCAAGAGGATCGCGCGGGATATGCCAGCCAATCGACTGCGGAAGAAACCGACGTGCGCGCGACCCGTGGTGGAAGAACGGTTGATTTTTGAATGAAAGGTCCGCAGACATGTCTATATCATTGGTGTTGGTCCCGGTCGCTTTGGCGCTCCGCGTCGTGATGGGAAAACAGCGCTTCGAGAGCTGGGTTGAGTCGCTACAAATCAAGGTTCCCACGCAGTTCAGGGATGAGCGCGACTTACTCGTGACGGTGCGCAAGGCGGGCTACGACGCTGAGCACTGGGGTGGCATGATCAAGACTCACGCCAGAGGCGAAGAGTTTTTCTTCTTCTGGCAATTGATTGACGGGGTTTGGACGGCGATCTTCGCCAAAAGCGACTCCAAGACCGACATCAAGAATTTTATTCGTGATCTTGAACGCAAAGCCGCAAGGCAGATCTTCCAATGGACGGATAGCACCCACAAGGTCGTCGTGCTTCCGACAAAGACTTTTCCCACCAATTTCCGAAATCGGGAGCTTTTGGCGAAGATCCTTGTCGAATGCGGCCTTGCACCGACGAACTCCCCGGATGGAGGCATCGCATGTCAAGCCCAAGGTTGCCGATTGACCTTCCGGCAGGAGGCGGATGCACCGTTTGATGTCGAGGTTCGTAACGCTCCCGACGTGCGACAGGTTTTTCAGCACCTCGACGAGATCAACCAAGGGTATTGCCGAAACGTGCAGGCCAGCACGTATCAAAACCTAAAATCCCGCATTGCGGAGCGCGGCCTTGTGATCGAGCAGGAGGAAGTGCTCGAAGACAATTCGATCGTGATTACGTTGACGACTCAGCCGTGAGAAACACTCGATGATCACTTTCGCCCAGATCCAAGACGTGTGCCGACGGTACAGGGCGGCTAAGTACTTCGTGGATATTCCGCTCGTGAAGCTGGAAAACGCTCGGCAGAAATATCGAATCCCGGAAGCTGAGCCTGTGATTGCCTTAATCGATTCAACCGTCCTTGGGAGCGCCAAGCAGGGGCTCGCGGTCTGCCAAACTGGGTTGTTTTGGCGAAACCTCGGCAGAAACCCGGAGTACGTCACTTGGGAGGAGCTTTCGTCCTTGACCGTTAAGGTCGTGAGCAAAGGACTTGGCGTACGCTGGTGGGTCTTCAGCGACGGTCGTGAGTTCAATCTTGCCGGAGCCGGTGAATTGGGGCAAGGGCGTAATGACGTGGTCGTCAGATTACTAAATGACTTGACGGCGCTTGCGAAGGGCAGCACGGCTGCCGCGCCGGTGGGGACGGGGTGGAAGTTGGCGATCAGACAGCAGCAATTCGGTCCCTACGACACGGAGGCTCTTATTAGGATGATCGCCGGAGGCCATATCGATCAAGGCGTAACCCTTTTTTGGCGGCCTGGAATGAGCAATTGGGCGTCGCTCGCCGAGTTGCCGGAATTGACGCTGCCAGACGCGAAGGCTGCGCCTTCGCAGCCGCGCACCCGGCCGGATCGAATCGTCGCTGCCGAGCTTGTGCCGACAGCTCCGACCGAACCGAAGGCTCCGCCGCTTGCCAAGACTTTTATGCCTGCTGAAAACTTGGTTGATATTAACAACGCACCGCTCGACGATCTCTTGAATCTACCGGGATTGACGCTTGCCGCTGCCCAGCGACTCGTCGTCGAGCGTCACGCCCGCCTTGGCTTCCTTGATTTGGGCAGCATCGGTGAGTTTCTGGACCTTCCGCCACATAAGGTTCAGCGATTGAGCGAACGAGTCACTCTGAAGCCGTTTGTTGGCTCTGGACGTCCCGTGACTTCGGCTAGGCGAAGGGTGGTTGATTTTTGACTTGGTTCGAGTGAACAAGAGACATGGCGGAACGTATGTAGCCGTCCAATCTATAAAACTGGCGCTGCGGAGATTTCTGATTTCAGGTAAAGGTTCGGCATGGATGCCGCTGAACAATTCAAACAGGACGTGCGCGATGGTCGGATCGGGGCCGACCGGGTA
>Ga0307372_10000376_pt1 | contig 80014 bp, 73 predicted proteins | sample OX1MG_FD_202533 | JGI IMG/M metagenome (GOLD analysis project Ga0307372, IMG submission 202533) | Soil microbial communities from Risofladan, Vaasa, Finland - OX-1 | ecosystem: Environmental > Terrestrial > Soil > Coastal area > Acid sulfate soil | place: Finland: Risofladan, Vaasa | collected... | reverse complement strand
TGATGACACGCATTGCTGCGAAGGTCACCGCTCATAGTATGGGCATGATGGTCAACGCCCTGTTGGGACGACCAGTACTCCAATTGGCGGCTCTCGCCGTCTAGCAACTAGCACAAAGCGTATATATCTTTTTGTACTGCTATAACATTTAATCAGCAGAGCTGGCTTGCCAGGCTACTATATCAAGCGAACGATATTCTTGTGTTGGGCCACCTGAACCAGGGGCCTTTTATTTTGTCAGGTAGAGAAGGAACTCCATATGAGTCAAACACGTATCACTATACGGCCCCTACGTCTCACTGATGCACACCATGTCTATGAAATCATGCACATGCCCAACGTCCTCTGGGGCTTGTCGGTACTTCCCTCGACGACTGCCGATGCATGGAGTACAATAGTAGAGCAATGGGTCGCCGACGAACACATGCATGTTTTTGTCGCGGAAATCCAGGAAAAAGCTATCGGCATTATTTGCGTACGCGTTCGCACAGGCCGTGAAAGTCATGTTGGCGATGTCACTTTGGCGGTGCATGATAAACACCAGCGGCAGGGCATCGGAAAAATGCTGCTGATTACCGCGCTTGATCTCGCCGATAACTGGCTGAATCTGGTACGACTTGAGTTGGCTGTGTATACAGATAATGAACAGGCCATTCGTCTCTGCCAACAGTTCGATTTCGCAATCGAGGGGCGTAAACATTATGACGCTTTTCGCGGCGGCGCGTACATTGATAGTTATATGTTGGCACGTCTCCACATCGCCACGAATAGCATAAATGCCACAAATGAGCCGAAAGAGACAACAGGCGAGACGCCACAGTAAGGGGATAGCATTTGACAGGCAATCCTGAAAGTACTGCCATCAATTATGAACATTTCTTCCAGCAACTACTGGAAGTGTCCGTGCGTCCTGTGATCATTGTGGACCACTCGCTCGCTATTTGTTTCTATAATCAACATGCGGTAGAGCTTTTGCAAGCGACTGAACCGTTGCAAGGTATCAAGCTCGATGCGTTGCTGCACGAAGAACCGATTGTGCAACTTGTGCGTGAAAGCATACAGAGCGGCAAGGTATGCCAGACGGAATATAATAAAGATAATGGCAATGTTATATGGAATGTCTCCGTCTCCCCGCTGGAGCATACTGGGGAACAGCAGGGCAAAGACTATACGTATTTTGCCGTTGCCATTGAAAATTTAACCGAGTTGCGGCGCATGGAGCGTGTGCGCAGTGACTTCATCGCCAACATCTCTCACGAGTTGCGCACGCCGCTTGCGTCTGTGCGGCTACTGGCGGAAACATTGGAGGATACCATTGACACCGACCCTGAAAAGGCAGAGGTGTTTGTGGAGAAGATCGAAACTGAGGTACAATATCTTACCGACCTGGTGACGGAATTACTGGAACTTTCGCGAATCGAGTCGGGCCTCGTGCCGATGGTGATTGAGCCAGTGGTGGCGGAACAACTGGTGCGCGAGGCGATGGCTCGCATGTTGCCATTGGCGCAACGCCATCGTGTGGCGTTGCAGACAGAGATACAGCAGGGAGCGACAAGCGTTGCCGCAGATAGCAAACAAATTGTGCGTGTTCTCGTCAATCTTGTTCACAATGCTATCAAATTTACCCCGTCGGGAGGGAAAGTAGTGATTGGCACCTGGTTAAATGAGGGTGGGCAGACACAACAGTTTTTTGTACGTGACACGGGCGTTGGTATACGCCCGGAAGAGTTGTCTCGCATCTTTGAGCGTTTCTATAAAGCTGATCGCGCACGTGCGAAGACAACGTTTATCGGCCCAGGCGGCGGCGGCAGTGGGCTGGGACTGGCGATTGCACGTCATGTTGTAGAGGCACATGGCGGGCGTATCACGGCGGAAAGTGTCATTGGGCAATCCAGTACCTTCACGTTCGGGTTGCCCGTTGTGACATAAAGGAATGTATGATGGAATCCGAACTGGAACATCGTTTGCGCACGAGTAGCAAAGAACAACTTATTCAGCTTTTGCAGGAACTCGCCATACGTCACCCCTTTTTACCAGGCGAGATGACGGCGCTTCTGGACAATTCGCCAGGGCAGCATAGTCTGCCCGAAAGTGTAAATGCTCCGGGCGATGTTGATGGTGATGCCCCCGAAGATGATTGGGATTTTGGCAGCGACGAACCTGTCATGATGCATACATTCCATCGCCCGGTGCAACTTCCTATTGAGGGTGAGAGCGTCGGGAGGAATAGTGGTGATTTCGCAGCCTTGCTCAGCCAGCAGGATACACCACAATTGCTTGCCGACACCTTAACGGATTTGTTAGATGAAGCGGAACTGCGTACCGAGCAGAATGATTATTCCGCTGCGCTCGACCTCTATGCGCTGTTGCTTGATGAACGACTCCTTGAGCGGGCACCCGCCGTTACGCCTATTCTGGATGAAGCAATTGACGCGGCGACGCCGACGCTAGAAGACCTGTTGGTGGAGGCGAGCAGCAATGCCATGTTTGATACAGCGACCGTCGCGCTCTCGCCGTTACTCACCTCCACGGTGCGACATCGGTGGTTGGAGCGCCTTTTCCACCTCTGGCTCAAACGGCTCGATGCACATCGCGTCGAAGAGGATTTGCCGGATATTATTCTCAACGTTGCATGGAGTGAAGATATTGCGTTACTGCGTACTCTCACGCAGAACGAGCTTCAGAAACATCCGCGCAACGAATATTCTAATATTGTGAATTTCACGCAACAATATCGCACAAAAGCCTTAGAAAAGTTCTTGAAGGAATTACCAAAAACATAATGTGCTACATTTATGACATATATCAGTAATTTTAAGGATATCTTTACATGAAAATGTTGCACTTTGTGAATCTCTATGGTAACATAATTATAGCATCTAACAATTCTTATCCGAACTCGCGGTTGCTATCTGCTACAGGATTGGCCTCGTTCCTGTTTATTCGCTAAAGAGTAGGCTGAACTCTCAGTATTTGAGAACAAAAAGTATCCATGGCAAATAGCTATTTGGGGAGTGGATACGTGGGTTGGTGGAAGTGAAATGAGAGAAAGAGGAAATGAGTATGAGTAAACTGGTCATGATCATAGACGATTCGCCGACGGTGCGGAAGATCATTGAAACCAGCTTGAAACGAGAAGGCTTTGATTCTGTCAGCTTTCCTGATGGCATCGAAGCGTTACGTGCAATAACTGAACATAGTTTACCCCGCATACCAGACCTTGTGATTCTTGATATTGGGCTACCGAAAATGGATGGCTACGAATTCGCCCGGCGCTTGAAATCAAAGCCCCAGTTCCAACAGACAGTGATTATTATGCTAACAGCACGCGATGGCATGATTGACCGTCTGAAAGGTCGCCTTGCCGGTGCGAAGGATTATATTACGAAACCATTTCGGACTCAGGATGTTATTTCCGCCTTACATTCACATCTAGGCGTACCAACCTATTATTGATGGTGTGAATGAAGTGACTACCAATGCATCCCATCAACGTTGCTACTATCCCACCTTGAGAGGCAATAGCGATATTGATGGGATGCATTGCATTGGTAGTCCGTTTGTTTTGCATACGAAGACACAGCATTCGATGAACACACATGACTATGACTCTGCTCTTGCAGCGTATTTAGACGTGTCGCACGTACATGAGCTGGCACAATTAAGCGAGGAAGCCTTCTGGAACTATGCTCAGAAGTTAGCTGATACAAATCCTGCTATACGTGAGCAATCGCCCGCACAGATGGATAAAGAGTATCTGGAGTGTACATTCGGGAAGGGGCATTTCCTGCTATCGCTGGCAGCGTTGTATGAGATTGTGCCCCCGCCGCGTCGCTATACGGATTTGCCTGATAAACCTGTCTGGATGGCAGGGCTTGCCGCGTGGCATGGTTCAGCCATCGTGGTGATTGACCTCACGTTGTATCTGACAGGCGATACAGTGAGTATGGATCACGCACTTTCTGAAAGCCTACTGATTGCTCATGCAGGTGATGTGTCGCTTGGTCTGCTCGTCCATAGCAACAGCAACATTATTATTGTGAACGATATGCTTCCTATGCCTCTGGATGACGTTCGCCTCCCTGACACTACCGCGTGGTATCTGCCTACGCGACATACGGTAATCATGGGTAAGTATGCCGACGCAATTGTGCTGGATGTTCCGGCACTGCTGGCCGATATTGTGCGACAGATTGAGATTGCAGCCTCACATGGATGAAACCCCCACACCTTTTAACGAGGGCCTTTCTCCAGAAGACCTTGCTGTCTTACGAGATTTCGATGCAATGGAGTTCATTGCCGACGAGCCACACGAAGAAACTCCTCAGAACACCACAAAACGGCTTTCTACAGCAGCGTTACCGAATGCTGATACAGCGGAAGAATTTTCGCAGGAGGATATGCTCCTGCTCTTTATCAGCGAGGTCGAGGAAGATATAAGCGTGTTGCGCAATGGCATACAACAGTTGAAGCCGGGAGAGGCGCGGGATGTTGTCCGAATACATAGCTTAGAGCGCACGGCGCACAAAATCAAGGGTACCGCGGGTGCCTTTGGCTGCTCCATACTCTCCACCATTGGTCGCTACACGGAGACGCTCTTACGTTTGCTTACGCAGGGTGCGGCAATAGAGCTAGAACTTTTGGTACAGGCAATAGCTGCGCTTGAAGGTACACTCTCCAGTCTTGTAATAACAGGAGAGGAAAGCCGTGCGGCATTGGAAGATTTAGAGGCGGCATTCAAGCTACATGCTCTCGACATTACGGTTGATACCTATACATCTTCGCCACCTTCCCACACAACGGAGAGCAATGCCCAAAAACAAGAGATGAGCCGTATTACGCCGAGACCATTGCAAGAACGGGCAATCCTTCCCGTCTCTGTGCGCGTTGAGATGGCTCGTTTTGAGCAATTATTGGTGCATACAGGAGAAATGGCCGACCTGCAGGTGCCGCTGCGTAGTGCCCAGGAGCAGGTTGAAGTTGCTTTGCAAGAGTTGCACGCCGCTCAGGCACGTCTGACCCGCCTGGAGTCGCACTATTCGACGTTTCCTCTTTCCGCGTCTGTTTCCGATAGTACTTTTAGCAGACAGGACGAGGGGATTGCACGTTCTGCCTCTTCGATGATCGCGAATATTTTAGATGGGGCCGAGGAGCGCATCGGCCATCGCTATGTACGCAAAGAATTGAGGGAAAAGGGTGTGGGCAAAGGGCAGAGAGGCAATTTCCGTTCCCAACAGTTCTCCACAGAGGAGCCCTTGTACTGGGATGAACTGGAGATAGACCGTTACACTGAGACCGATACGCTGAAAAACGTACTGAGCGAAGCAATTGCCGATGTTGCCGCCGCTTCCGCACAACTGCGGACGGCCTTCGCGCTGTTGAATGATACATTACAAAAACAGATGTCTTCGGTGATGCACGTGCGCAGCGATGCACTTTCGTTGCATCTGACGCCACTAAGTTCTCTGTTAGCACGGATTGAGCGCGTTGTGGCGATGAATGATAATGCGCAACAGGGCTCAATCGTGTTTGAGGTGCGAGGGGAGACAACGGAAATTGATCAAGAGATGTTGGAGGAGTTAAAAAATCCGTTGCTCCATCTTGCACGTACCTGCGTCACACCGGGCTTGCAAGAAAGGGAAAGCAGTGACCTTGCCCGCGAGCAAAAAAAGGTGCGTGTCTGGTTTCACGCCACGGACCTGGGCAATGAAGTTGTTATCGAAATTGGCTCGTCATTGAATGTTGAAAGTGGCGCGGTAAATGAGGTACAAGATACGCTTCGTCGTTTGCACGGCACAATTATTGTGTTGCGCAATAATGCCGGAGGGATGAGCTTTCAACTGCGACTGCCGCGTTCACAGGGCTCTCTGCGGGGGCTGTTGGTGCGAGCCGGTTCGCAGCATGTGGTTGTTCCTTTCGCGCAAATACAGCGCATAGATTATGAAAACCTGGAAGATACGCTCTCTCTTTACACACTGAGTAATCTGCCTGGTTTATCGGCAGAGCCACTACTTGAACAACCCAAAAAGCAGATGTATCCTGTGCTGGTTTTGTATCCTGAAAATAGCGGGATGCGCGTGCAGGTTGATGCTGTGCTGGGCGAGATTGAACAAGTGATGAAACCGCTTGCAGCGTATGTACGACGTGCGGGTATTGTGGGTACGATGATTGACGATGGGGGCGATGTGCTGCTGGTGGTCAATCCGGTTGAACTCATTCGCCACGCTCCCCAACAGCGACACGCTCTTTCTAAAGAGCGTGATAGCGTGGCATTTCCGCTTGCAAAGTCGCAAGAAAAGGTTGTGCTGGTGGCAGATGATTCAGTTTCCATACGGGGGTCTCTGCTCCAGACGCTGACAAATGCGGGTTATCGAGCTGTTGGCGTGGATAATGGCATGGAGGCATTAGAATTTCTGTTAGACCATGCGCCAACTGTACTGCTGCTTGATATAGAGATGCCGTATCTGAATGGGTATGATTTGCTTTCGATTATGAGTGCCCATGAACATCTGGCGAGCGTGAAGACGATTATGTTGACATCGCGCTCCTCAGAGAAACACCGCAAGCGGGCAATGGAACTGGGGGCCGACGCTTATCTGACAAAACCTTGCTCGCAAGATGTATTGCTGGCGACGATCAAGTCGCTAGCAGGATAACAGGAAGGAAAAGCGCCTGCCAGTTTTGCCACGGCAAAACTGGCAGGCGCTTTTCCTTCCTGTTATCCTATCCTCTATAGGCGGCGGGTGCGGCTTCGATGGCTCCCGTTTCTTGCATGATTTCGCGCAGTTGGCGAGCATCAATGGTTTCGTAGAGGCGCAAGGATTTGGCGATGCGGTCGAGCGTGACGCGATGGTCGGTCAGCAGTTGGACAGCACGGTTGTAGGCCCATTTGACGATGCGGTCTACCTCCTCGTCAACGATACCGGCAGTTTTTTCGCTGTACTCACGTGAGCGAGAAGCGAGGGATGTGCCAGCGAAGGGGTCTTCCCGCTCGCTGAATGAGAGAGTGCCAATGCGCTCACTCATACCCCAGTGCGTGACCATCTGCCGTGCGATGGCAGTGACACGTTGCAGGTCATTTTCCGCGCCAGTAGTGATGCGGCCAATGGCAACTTGCTCGGCGGCACGCCCACCAAGAGCAGTGACGAGTTGTGCTTCCAGGAATTCTTTCGAGTAGTTGTAGCGGTCATCGAGCGGCGTGTACTGTGTGACACCAAGTGCCTGACCACGCGGGACGATAGTAACCTTTGTCACCGGGTCGACATTCTCAGTGAGCAGGCCGGTGAGGGCGTGACCACCTTCGTGATAGGCGACAACGTTTAAGTCGTCTTCGGATAGTACGAGCGGACGCTCAGCACCGATCAATATCTTATCAAGGGCCTCGTCAAAGCATTGCTGTGTCACTGAGTCCAGATTGCGACGTGCGGCGAGCAAGGCCGCTTCATTGACAAGGTTGGCAAGGTCCGCTCCGACCATACCAGGTGTGGCACGAGCGATGGTGATGAGGTCAACGTCGCTGGACAACGGGACATCGTGTGAGTGAATTTTAAGGATGGCGAGACGGCCATTCCAGTCAGGGCGGTCTACGGTGACACGACGGTCAAAACGCCCAGGACGGAGCAGAGCTTTATCCAGGCCATCGGGGCGGTTGGTGGCAGCAATCACGACAACTGCCTGGCGAGTATCAAAACCGTCCATCTCGACGAGCAACTGGTTCAATGTCTGCTCGCGCTCGTCATTGCTGTTGATGCTGGAGCCGCGCTGGCGACCCACGGCATCAATTTCGTCAATGAAGATGATGCTAGGAGATGCTTTCTTAGCTTGATCAAAGAGGTCGCGTACACGGCTGGCACCAACACCAACCAGCACTTCAACAAACTCGGAGCCGCTCATGGAAAAGAATGGCACACTGGCCTCACCCGCAACGGCACGCGCCAGTAGCGTTTTACCAGTTCCCGGAGGGCCTACCAGCAGCACGCCACGAGGGATTTTGCCGCCGAGGCGCTGGAATTTCTGCGGCGTTTTCAAAAACTCAACGACCTCAACAAGATCGTTTTTCGCTTCATCCACGCCTGCAACATCAGCAAAGGTGGTACTCGGTTTGTCTTCCATGACGAGCTTTGCGCGGCTTTTGCCAAAACTGAAAATGTTTTGCTGGCTCTGTGTAGCCCGGCGCATGATGAAGAAAAAGACGCCAAAGACCAACAGCCACGGCAACAGGTCCCAGGCGATAGTAGACCAGAAACTGCCGTCGTTGGCAGCTACCGCTTTATATGGTACATTGTTGGCATTGAGTAACACATACAGGTTCGGGTCGCCATTGGGCAGTTGCGTAAAGTGGTACTGCGTTGATGTTTTGGTACCGCCGCTGCTATCTGAGACGGTGACGGCATTATAAAAATCGCCGGTGACATCCTGACCACTAAAGACGACATCCTTCACATTGTGAGCTCGTACCTGTTGATAGAATGTGCTATATGGCACCTCTTCGACATTCTGATTACTAGTGTTACTACCAGTGAAGTATTGGAAAAGATACCAGCCCAACAAGACGACGACAACAATTAGTAGCGTGCGAACGATAAGTGATGTGGTACTGCGGCGTTGAGGCGGCCCGCCACCGTTTGCACCGCCATTTGGACGCTGCGGACCATTTGGCCCTCCATCATTTGGGTTACGCTGGAACATATATCTAGCCTGAGCATTCATAGGTTCAGACCTGCTTTCTTTCGTGAAGTGCAATCACAGGGATATTGACTCCTTATATAATACGCTTTAAAAAGAATACCCGCAAGGGATATTCCCTCTTATTAAGGATACGCTTAACATACGTTTTAGATCAACAAAAAGTTGCCAATCTGGCAGTCTTATTGAGGGACTGCTATACCATTATAGCAAATAACCGGCAACGAGTACCCCTCTATAGTATTGACGTTGTGTGTCGGCGATTCGTATACTTGCTTTTTCAGCGCCCGATGACGTAGTATTAGCAAGGCATACGCAAGATATACACAGATATTGCCCAAAAATACAGAATAGAGGTAGCACATGGAACACCGCTACGCATTAATTGTCGGTATAGACTATTACACTGATGCGGCTCACTTTATTCCCTTGCCGTTCGCGCAGGCCGATGCTCGCGCTCTGTACGAATTGTTGATTGACCCGGAGCGCGGCGGTTGGAGTCCCGAAGATGTAACGTATCTCGCGGGTGAGGCCGCAACTCGCGACGAAATTGAGAGCCAGTTGCGCGAACTTTGCCTTGTTCGCGCCCGGCCAGATGACCTCGTTCTCCTGTATTTTGCCGGACACGCATTTCTCGATGCCGCCACCGGTGATGGCTATCTCGCGCTCAGTAACACACAGGCGACACGGCCTGTGACCGGCCTGCACGTTCCCACCTTCGTAGACCACTACCTGTACGACTCGAAGGCCGCCAATATTCTCACATTACTGGACATGTCTTCCACCGCTCCCGGTTGGCACCAACAGAAGAATGCCGATGATGCCAGCCTTTTATTCGGGCAATCATTGCTCGACCTGCCGCGCACACGCGGACGTGTCATACTCACCTCGCGTCGCATCGGCGAAGTTTCGCAGGAGCAGATGGAGCAGGGACATGGCACCTTTATGACGCATCTGCTCGATGCATTGGAAGGCGAGGCCGCTAATCCGCGTACCGGGCGTATCACGCTTGGCACGCTGTATGACTATCTCGATGAAACAATGAGCCGGGATGCTGCGCACTATCCGCAGAAATTTGGCTATGAGCATGGTTCGATGATACTAATCGAATGGGCGGAATGGAAGACTGCCTCCACACCGCAACCACTGGCAAAGGGCCGACGTGTTGCCGGGGTCGAGGTGACACCGCTGCACATTCTGACGGGCCATCGCGGTCACGTTGACGACGTGGTTTTCTCGCCCGATGGCACACAGATTGCATCCTGTGGCGAAGACATGACGGTACGCCTCTGGTCAACCACGTCAGGAGCATTGTTACACACGCTCACAGGTCACGAAGGAGCGGTGATGGGCGTAGATTTCGCGCCCGACGGCATATCCGTAGCCTCTTGCTCCGAGGATAAAACGGTGCGCATCTGGGATGCCAGTACGGGTCAACAAACGCAGGTTCTGCAAGGGCACAGCAGTGCCGTCTGGACGGTGGCCTACTCGCTGGATAATCGCATGTTGGCCTCCTGCTCCAACGATGAAACCGTGCGCATCTGGAATCCGGCGACAGGTGAGACGTTGCGCATGTTGCAGGGCCATCACAATGTCGTCGTCGGCGTGGATTTCTCCTATGATAGTGCGTGGTTAGCCTCGTGTTCGTTCGACAAATCCATCTGCTTGTGGAATGCCAGCGATGGTACGCTACAACGTCGCATACGCTACACCGATATCGTCTACGGCGTGGCGTGGTCGCCCGATGGCACACTGTTGGCCTCCTGCTCAGCCGATGGCGCTATCTGTCTCTGGGATGCCAGTACGGGTCAGCGTCTGCAAACGTTGGTGGGACACGATGGTGCGGTGTGGACAGTGGACTTCTCAGCCGATGGACGTTTGCTCGTCTCCGGGTCAGAGGATGGCTCGTTGCGCCTGTGGGACGTGCAGCAGGGACGCGAACTGCAAGTTCTCAACCATCGCATCGAAGTGTACGGCGTTGTCTTTGGCATCAATGGTCTGCTCGCCAACAGTGCGGAAGATGGCGCGGTGCGAGTCTGGCACACAGAAGTCATCGAGGCTTGACAAGAAGCAAACGATGGTGTATTCTAAAGAAGCCGACGCGGGGTGGAGCAGTGGTTAGCTCGTTGGGCTCATAACCCAAAGGTCGGAGGTTCGAATCCTCTCCCCGCTACCAATTGAAATTGGTAGCAGGTGGAACGCACTGGCACCGGAAACACAGAAAACACCAATGACGCGGGATAGAGCAGTGGTTAGCTCGTCGGGCTCATAACCCGGAGGTCGCAGGTTCGAATCCTGTTCCCGCTACTCTCGCAAAAAGAGGAACGTCTCAACTGGCTTCTAGAGCGGTTTCGGACGTTCCTATTTTTCTTGTATTTCCCATTATGTAGCAACCATGTAGCAACGCGAGGGCGATCTAGCAATAGGTATTTATCGAGAAGGGGCCAGACCTTCAGATCAAATAAAAACGGGAAGTACCGTCCGCAGCGATATCCGTATGATCCGGCTAAATGCCCATTTATTTGTGTTGTTACACTAGAAAATTGGCGTTTAATGGGTCCTCAGCTTGAAATGCTTCGGGAAATTGTCAAGAATGGGTTATTGCGTGAGAAACTCGACCCTAATATTATGCAACAGGCCCCATTTGTAATATGCTCAGCTAATGAGATGGAGGAGTTTGCGTATCTGCTTAAGACGAACGAGTTGACGAGTATCGTGCGTCGTTACTGGGATGATCCTGAAAAGTCCGGTTCGGCCTTCATCAGTTATCTCTATCAGAGATATAAACATGAGCTTAGCTCATATACCTATGTGTTTTCTGATGAACTTGCGAATGTTTTTACCATCCAAATGGATCCTTAGACGAAGGCTTCTTTAACATAGAATAATAGCTATTGCTAGGAGCAACAAGCATAATGGCTGTTAGGTAAATGGCCCGAAACCTGGCTCTTACAAGCTTATGGTGATGGATGAGTTTGTTAAAGGAAGACATCCATTTCTTAAACACGATATCAGCGACAAAGCTAATACTGAGGACCTTGCAAAACAAGGCAATATCGTAGAGAAGCTCTACACCGCGAGTAGTACACCAGACGGCATTAAACTCTGTAGAAACTTGGGATTCACAGAGTTACCATCTACTCCAGGAACCAGCCGCAAACGTTTTGTGCTAGACCTTGAGACATCTACCTCACCTTTACTACAAAAATACAGAGAGAATATCAAACAACACAGGCCAGATACCAGGAAAAACCAGAAGACACAAAGTTTTTCTGGCTAAAACAAATCAAAGCCCTGGTAGATAGAACTGCTAGGGTTTTTCATCGTCAGGCACGCTTTCAATCAGCTCAGAAGCATCAACCTCCAACGCTTTTGCGAGTTTATCAAGGGTGATGGTAGACAAGGGGCGGTAAGGGTTGCGATAGATCAAGCGAATTGTATTGTAAACAAGACCAGAACGTTTTGCCAATTGTCGCATACTGACCCCTTTTTCTTTTGCGACCTCGACAACTTTCAAACGTATCATTGTGTTACTACTCTCACTCTACTGATATCCGAGCAATTGTAGCAGGTCCTTTCCCATTGACAGAGCTATCACTTTGGAAGTAGTATCATCATGAAAGTACTGATTTTATAAAAGTAGTATCATTATGATGATACTATCTGTCATCGGCACAAAGGAGAACATGATGAAGGAGTACGATCTTGCACATCTCATAACAACACCCCGCGCACTTTACCAACTTACCATACCACCCATTGAAGACGAAGAAGGGAGAGCAGTCCTGCTCAAACACGCCCAGGAATGTATTATTTACTTTCCCGAAGGAACCATCAAAATCGAAATGTTCTTGCGCAACATCCATCCGCGCTATCGGATCACCTTACCCGATGGCTACGAACTGCATGAACTCTACGACCGCTACCAAAACATCCACATTCTGCTCTATCAATCTGAGCAACCACACGAAGAAATGTAGCAACGCCGACGACACACGACGAAAAATATGATACACAGCGAATAATGAAACGGCCTGAGAAGCACGCTGAGACACACCATGAACGACCGTGAACAAGCAAAATCGAATCCTGTTCCCGCTACTCTTATCGAGGAACATGAGTCATCCCGAATTTTTTACAAGCAATACAGGCAATGCGAGAAAATAGAGAGAAGACGGACGCCCGCGCGGGGCCACCCACCGCATCCGCACCGCCCCCGTCCCTACGATGTACGACGAGAACCTGCGTCGTGGCATCGTAGGGACGGGGGTTGGGTGGATGCGGTGGGTGGCCCCGCGCGGGCGTCCGTTTATCCTCTCTTACCTCTTATACATCTTTAACTCGTGAGAAATTCGGGATGACGCATGTTCCTCGACTCCTCGATTCCCCCCTTGACAGGAAAGGGCAATTTTGGTATTATCTACTTAAGTCAAAAACAAGGCGGCGTAGCTCAGTCGGTAGAGCAAGAGACTCATAAGCTCTGTGTCACAGGTTCGATTCCTGTCGCCGCTACCAATTGTAAATTCGCATTACAAGTCCATCGTTATGCATGGACTTGTAATTTCATTTTTGGGTCCTATCAAATTTTATCCGCATCCGTACATTGCATTTCTTTCATCTTACGCTATCTCACCCAATTTTTCTCTGCAACCATTGAGAAGGCTATTCAGAAATAGACACAATGGTACATTCGTTGATAACTACAATCATTTTTTAAGTATATCGTGGGAAAAATTTTGCATCGGATTATATATGCCGTTGGCAAATAAGTAATAAAAATCCTCGATTATATTTGCAATATATGTTATACTCATGGGTATGTTATTGTTTAGTAGTAGTTAGGAAAATTGTTATGCAAAATCAGCCCAACTCGCCGCAATCACAGGAACCGTATCAAGGTCAACCATCGTATCAACAGTCGCAGCCGTCGGGTGAGCAGTGGCAGACACAGACACCGCCAATGTCGCAGTATCCACAGCCTCCGTATGCGCAGCCACCGCAACAACAGCCCTATGGACAGCAGCAGATGTACGCGCCGCAGCAACAACAGCCTTATGGACAGCAACCGCAATATGCACAGCCAGTGCAACCATATGGACAGCAGCAGCAAGATGTACCAGCCGCAACCAAACAATGCTCAAATGCAGCCACCATACCCGCAGCCTATGATGATCAATAATGTTGTACAGGTGAATGTCAACAATGGTCAGCATGGTCTCTTTGTACGTGCGCTCTACTTCATTTTTATCGGTTGGTGGGCCGGTTTTTTCTGGCTCAATCTTGGCTTTGCTCTGTGTATGTTTATTGTCACTTTACCACTGGGGCTTGTGATGCTTAACCGGGTCCCACAGGTGCTAACATTGCGGTCACAGGGTACATCTACCAGTGTCCAGATGACCTCCGTGATGACAGCCGGAAGTGTGACCAATGTCGTCAATGTCAACGTTGGCGGTACACAACAGGTAAACTTCCTTATTCGGGCCCTATACTTTGTCTTTGTCGGCTGGTGGGTCGGCTACATCTGGTCATACATTGCCTATGGTTTCTGCCTCACCATACTTGGCTTGCCGCTGGGACTCATGATGTTCAACCGCTTGCCCGCCGTCCTCACGCTGAGAAAGAATTAATCACACTCATCTAAACAGCTGCCAGAACACAACACTCCTTGCAAAGTTCGGCTGACTTTGCAAGGAGTGTTGTGTTCTGGCATAATACCCCATAGATAAACATAGTTTTGCTGAGCTTGTCAAGCAAAAAATCGTCCTTTTGACCGGTGTGGTTTTACATGCTTCCAGGTATACTTGAACGGCAGGAGGGAAAAAACATGACCACTTCGCACAACCTCAGCTTTTCTTATCAGCCGAGGGAACATCACGTTCCTTCGCTCTCTGATGACTTTCTGAACGCTCTGATCGCGGAGATTGACTCTGATGATATTGTGGGCATCACGCTGGCTGGCAGCCATATACGGGGCGAAGCGACACCGTATAGCGATGTAGATCTGGCCTGTTGGGTACCCGATACAATGAAGCAGCCACGGAAACGTATGGTGTACCGGGAGGGACATCTTGTTAGTATTGGTTTCAAAAAAGGGGGTGATGTCCGCCGGGCATTAACACTGCCATACCTTGCTATCTGGGTCGGAGCCAGTCTGCAAGCACCTGGTGTACGTCGTACTTTGCTCGATAAAGATGGTTCTGTTACCACATTAATGCAGGATATCGCCAACTTTCGCTGGGAGCCACTACAGGAATCCGCGAACTTCTTTGCCAGCGATTGGCTGATGCTATATACCGAAATGGCGCATAAGATGCTCAGCGAACTGTCCAGAAATAATGACCTGGGTATCGCCTACGCCAGCGAGAAGCTGCTCTCGCACCTGACCGAAGTTGTAGCGGTGCAGCGCGGCGTTATGATTAAAACCGACAGCACATATTACCAACAAGTCGAGGAGGCAGCAGGGATAAACTCAGCATGGACAACATATCACCGGCAAGCAGTGGGAGTAGACATACCATCAAACATACATCCTGTAAAAGCTAGAGGTATAGCCACCTTGCATCTGTATCGTGAAACGGTCAAACTGCTGTGGGATATTCTTGTGTTGGAACACCGCGAAGTGATAGGGCAAACGCTTGCCATTATTGAGATGTACGAAAAAACCCGGTAGGAGCGCGGTCAACCGGCTCCTACCGGGGGTCTGTTAGCGAGAAGCTAATCGAGGTAATCTTTCAGCTTGCGGCTGCGGCTTGGATGGCGCAACTTGCGCAAGGCCTTCGCCTCGATCTGGCGGATGCGCTCGCGAGTGACATGGAACTCCTTGCCGACTTCTTCGAGGGTGCGGCTGCGACCATCATCGAGGCCGAAGCGCAGTTGCAAGACTTTGCGCTCGCGCTCGGTCAGGCTGTCCAGCACGTCTTCCACCTGCTCTTTGAGCAGTTGGTGGCTGGCGGCTTCGGCTGGAGCCAGCGCGGTGTGGTCTTCGATGAAATCGCCGAGATGGCTATCATCTTCCTCACCGATTGGCGTCTCCAGGCTGACAGGCTCCTGGCTCACCTTGATAATTTCGCGCACCTTCTCCGCGCTAATCTCCATCTGCTCCGCGATCTCCTCGGATGTAGGCTCACGGCCCAGGTCTTGCAGCAGACGGCGGCTGATGCGAATCAGGCGGTTAATCGTCTCCACCATGTGTACGGGGATACGAATGGTACGCGCCTGGTCAGCGATAGCGCGGGTGATAGCCTGCCGAATCCACCACGTCGCATACGTGCTGAACTTAAAGCCTTTATTATAGTCGAACTTCTCCACGGCACGAATCAGGCCGATATTGCCCTCCTGGATCAGGTCCAGTAGGCTCATGCCACGCCCAATGTACTTCTTAGCCACACTGACAACGAGGCGCAGGTTGGCCTCGGTGAGACGGCGCTGGGCCTCCTCACCATCGTCAATCCAGCGGCGGCTCGGTGTGGGTTTGAGCCGCTCGGCTTTGCCGCGCTCCATACGTTGCGCCAGCCGTACCTCTTCCTCTGCTGAAAGCAGGGGAACACGTCCGATCTCGCGCAGGTACATCCGTACTGGATCATCCAGGCTACTCTCAAGATCGGCAACTACAATACCAAAACCATCTTGCAGATCTTCCCATTTGCTGCTCGCCATGACCATGACATCTACCTCGTCTTCTGGTCCTGGTTCCCAATCTGCTGGCGGCTCTTTCGTTGGATCCAGGGCATCCATAGGCTCTTCGTCCTGCAGTTTCGCGAACAGATCATAGGACTCTTGCTCGTCAATAGGAGTAACGAGACCCCCGCTTGGCGTCGCATGAGCTACATGACCTATGCTGTCAATATCAAAAATGTTTTCCGTATTACTCAACATGGACTCTTCAAACGGTTCTCTTTTGAACACGTCACTCAAAGACTCTGTACGTATTCGCTCGTCGCGTACCAGATCAATCACGTCTTGTTCCCTATTCACCATTCTGGCATCCCCCTTCAGAAAACAGGTCTAGATGATAAAACGAATAATTAGGAATGATAAATGATACATCCCGTTTCCTGATATCCAAATTTGGTAAGATGATGTCTAACTTCTGCCACATTGTCCTCTAGTCGCACTGACAGGGACGGGCTTTTCGGCTCACCCTTGCAAATGCGTCGCTGAGTCAATTGTTCGCAACTGCTGCTGAATGGCAAACAGCTGCAAGCGCAATTGTCGCTTTGACGGTACGTCATCAGTAGTCTCTGCTTCCTGCATAAGATACCGTAACTTGTTATTCAATTGTATCAGCCGTGTCCGCTTGAGCCGTGTAGCACACTGGACTGCGTCTCTGACCAGTCCAACTTCATCTTTTGAAGCACTCGACTCAACACACTTACGCGCCCTCGCGACAGTTGCCAGCAACGCAAAAGGCACTACTTGTTCGACGGGTTGATTTGAGGAGGAAAAGCCACGTTGGTTCATAGAGTTGAGAATGTGGTACAACTCTCGCGTGTCAGTCCCAGCAAAGTCACCATCAGTTATTATACCACAAACATGCGTACTTAACCCAGGATTGTGCAAGAGTAGCCCGATCAGGTAGTCCTCCCATTGTAACTTATCTGCCTTCCCTTTGTCAAGTCCATTGCCACTGCTTTTTTCTTGCACCTGTCCCGCTTCAACAGAAGCAGTTTCCCCGGTTTCCTCAACCCATTCAGGTTTCCCTTGCGCCTCGCCGTTGCCTCTTGCTGTGCGTCTCCCCTGACTATTCGACCCGGAGAATTCAGCCACGACCCCTGACGATTTCTGCCCTCGCAACGTGCGTTGCAGCTCATCATATAAACTGCGCTCGTCAATGCTGATCATTGCCGCGAGTTTGCGTATGTAGGCATCGCGCTTGATACGGTCTGAGATCACTCCAATGACGGGCAGCAATCGCTTCGCCGCCTCGGTCTGTCCCACAGGTTCGCGCAAATTCAAGCCTACTGTCTTCGTCTCGAAGTAGTAGTCTATCAGTGGCAACGGGTGCGCTACCGCGTTGGCCCAGAAGTTAAAATCACGCCGTATCACCTCGTCGGGGTCTTCGCCCGGCGGTAGTGACACTACGTTAATTTCCGCGTCCACCTGCTCTTCCAGGCGAATGATACCGCGAGGCTCATTGCGTCTGCGCCCTCCTGGCGTACCCGCCAGGGGGACAGGAACAATCGTGCGGTCAAACGTCTTCAACGCCTCCTGGATACCATGCTCGGTTGCACTGGCACCAGCCGCGTCAGGGTCAAGCGCGAGAGTCACCTGTTTCGTCAACTTTTTTAATTGTTGAATGTGCTTTTCCGTGATGGCACTGCCAATACAGGCCACTGTTTGTTTCGTTCCGTATTGATGCGCAATGACCGCATCAACATACCCCTCGACGATCACCACTTGCTTTGCCTGCTTTATAGCATCCCTTGCCATATCTAACGCATAGAGGACGCTATTTTTTTCAAACAGCAGTGTCTGTGGCGAATTCAGGTACTTTGGTTGTCCACCTTCCAGCTCGCGCCCACCAAAACCAATCACCCGACCGCGCATATCCCGGATAGGGAAGATGAGCCGTTGTCGAAAGTAATCATAGACCCCGCCACCTTTCCCTTCCTCGCGTTCTCGAGCCAAACCACCATGTATTAATTCGCGCTCCGTATACCCCTGGCTCAGCAGGTAACGACTTAGCCCGTCCCAACTCTGGTCCTGGGGCGCGTAACCAAGACCAAAGGCCACCACCGTATCAGATGTAATCCCGCGACTCTTCACATACTCTCTGGCCCCGACAGCCTCCTTCGAGCGTAGCAACATTTGGTGAAACCACAGCAGCGCGTCTTCGTTCATTTTGCGCATCCGCTCTTTGAGAGCCTGCGTTTCGCGTTCTTCCTCCGGGTTGCCACTGGCGAACTCTTCTAGCGGAACACCGACTTTCTCCGCGAGATAGAGCAGCGTATCGCGGAACTCCAGATTTTGTTGCTTTTGCACAAATGTGAAGACATCGCCGCCCTCGTTACAGCCAAAACAGTGCCAGGATTGTGAGTCGGCGAAGACGTAGAATGAAGGCGTGCGCTCGTTATGAAACGGGCATAAACCCTTGAAGGATTTGCCCGACTTCTGCAACGCCACCACCAGCCCAATCTCATCAACCACATCTACTTTGGCTTTGATTGTCTCTATTGTGGACATCCTCAGAAATCCTTTAATAACACGAGTAGATACAAGTAGATGCGATTGAACAGCGTCTTTATCCTACATTCCATATAACGAGCAATAAACTGGAAAGTCGCACTCAGGTAGACAAACGCCGTAAAAGGGAAATTTGCTACCCCAATTGTACTATCTGTTACAACGAAACAAGGAGGGAGTAGGATACAATTCCCAGGGTACCCTCATTTTTCTTCAGGTGCAAAAGTTATCCACTTATCCACAGCCCCTATATACTACGTAATATATTTAATAATTACTTAATTTATATTATAGTAGTAGTAGGGGCTGTGGATAAGTGGATAAGTCGCTTTTTTTGAGGGTAGGCCGCTCCGGTCTGTGCTTACAAATTGGCTCTACAGGCTGATGTACAATCTGTGGATAAGTTATCCACAGGGGCAGAAGAGTGTGGACAAACGGTGGATAAAATGCGTGTTCCAGTGGATAACTTATGGCTCTTTTCAAAAGAGCATCAGCAATGTGGATAACTTATCCACAGGCAATGTGCATAAGTTTGAGAGTTATCCCCCAGTTTATATCAATGTGGATAACTTATCCACCGGTAATGTGGATAAGTTTGAGAGCCATTTATTGCTTCGCGATAATGTGGATAACTTTTCCACATCACTGGTAGATATGTTTGAGAATACAGATCAGACGGAAGGGATGAGAGGACTTTTACACAAAATCACGTAGTTGTCCACATTAACTGGCAATTCATCCACTTTTTGCTTGCTTCTTATCAAAATAACTAATCCCACTTTCTTAGCATCTCTTTTCAGTAATGTGGATAATGTGGAAAACTTATCCACCACCAATGTGGATAACTACTTGTAATGATGTCCGAAATGTGGATAATGTGGAAAACTTATCCACCATGAATGTGGATAACTGTTTGTACATGCGTTCGTAATGTGGATAATGTGGATAATGTGGATAAGTTATCCACCACCAATGTGGATAAGTGATATCGCATTTTAGGGATGTGGATAATGTGGAAAACTTATCCACCATGAATGTGGATAACTACTTGTAATGATGTCCGAAATGTGGATAATGTGGAAAACTTATCCACCACGATTGTGGATAACTTGTTGGCGGCTGATTCCCTATGCTTTCCACCGAGTTATCCACATTGATTGTGGATAACTCGGTGGTGAAATGTGCAGAAGTAGCAGGCGGCGATGAATATGAACAAATAGAGCTATCTACCTTTATGGTTGCGCATTGATATGTTTACATGTTCATTATCGCGTTTGCACTTTTGCTGGACTTTACGTTAGCGTTGGCTCTTTACCGTCATTAATTCAACCGGGCGCTGGACTCGTTGCTGCGTCAAGCGGTGGTAGATGTGCAAAATCTCTCCAATCGTAAGTGCGGAAGCAGCGTTGTAGCCCGGCACGTGAGGTTCTGCGCCGGAGAAAACGCTGCCCACCATGCCAAGCATTCCAGTTTCCAGTTGCTTACGGAACGGTTCCAGAAGCTGAATACTTTTGCGCCACAGATATTCTTGTGGTAGATTGCTATCTGCGCCGCGTACATATGGTGTCCTGGCGTCCAGAGCTTGCATATTGAGCATCGCCTCGATATACGGACCCAGCAGCCAGGGCCAGACGCTGCCCTGATGTAGGGCTTGCTGTTGTTCTTTTTGCTGCTCCGGTAGGTCTCCGCGATAAGCTGTCTCTTCCGGGGCAAGCGTGCGTAGTCCGAAAGGCGTCAACAGATGTTCGGTGACTTGCTCAAAGACTGGCCGTTGATATTCAATATCTAAAACCGGATAACGTAATGAGATGGCGAGTAGCTGATTGGGCCGCAATGCGGCATCATTGCCGTGCGGGCCATCCACAACATCATAGAGATAGCCAGCGTTAGCATTCCAGAATTTCCGTTGGAAGCTCAGGCGGCACCGTTTGCTTCGTTCCTCGTAATAAGAAGGTGCGTGATTGCTTTGTCCATTGGAGTATTGCGATTGCGACCACTCATGCATGAGTGAGAGGGCGTGGTACCAGAGTGCGTTGACTTCAACTGGCTTGCCGCCGCGTGGAGTCACAGGATGTTTCTGTGATGTAGCATTCATCCACGTTAATGCCTTGCTGTGGGCCTTAGCCTGTAGTAGTCCATCGTTGGGGTCGCAATGGATACCATTGTCAGTGCCTGAGATATACCAGTCAATACTGTCAACGAGCCGTGGGTACACTTCCCTCAACAATTCGTAGTCGTGAGTGATGCGCAGGTAGTTATCGAGAGCGTAAAGATACCAGAGTGTCACATCTACGTTCGCATAATCGTTTGCTTCAGCCGTCTGACCCGACAGAGGTAAATGATCGGGCAACAGACCCTGCTTAAAAGAGCGTGCGAGCCAGTGCAGGATGCGCCCGGCTTCGCTGTAGCGGCCTGTTGCCAGCAGCAAACCGGGAAGCGCGATGAGCGTATCGCGTGTCGAGCTTTGCATACCGTAGTAGTCTGCGAGAACCACCGGTACTTTTTCCTGTCCCATGTAGAGTATTGGCAGCATGTTCTTCCCTTCGTTACGAGGAAGAGAGCGCTCTATAATCAGGCGATTTGCCGCCTGGAGCAGTAACCGCAAGTACTCTTCGCCGCTCGAATGGGGGTCGGAAGCAGCAAGCAAGGGAAGAATATGTAATGATTGTGTAGTTTCGCCACCCTCGCCAAAATAGCGTTGTGGTTGGAGCAGATCGCGCTGGCTTTCAACAGCGCGTGCATACGAGCGCTTCAACTGGTTCAAATTGAATGTTTGTGCCGAGAGTTCTTCCGTCGTAACAACAATGGTGAGGGCGCAATCTTCGGCAGGCCATAGCTTTGCCCGGATGACACCGGGAAGATACAGGTCATCAACTGCCTCGCGTCCCGCGGCCAGGTCGTGTCGTCGCAGGACATTCCAGTACCAGACGTTTGTTGGGATAAAGCTTACCTGGCACTGAGCATGACCAACTGCCAGGATATGGTAGGGATGCGCACCTTCCCAGGCCTGTATGGTGCAACCGGCGGTCCCCTTTGGCAACTGGTTAGGTTCCTGTTCACTGGATAGCTGGTGTACCTGGAAAAGCCAGTCATTGTTGCCATGTTGAGGCTGATTAAAAGGGCGATACGCGGAAAATGGCAGCAATGTCAGCGTAAGTTCGCGTTGAGCTGCCTCTGAATACTTAAAGGAGTAGCCATTTCCACTGACTACGTGGGTGCTGAAAAAACTAGCGTCGGCGTGATTCGTGTGGTAGGGCGTTTCGTGTGCGGTCTCGGTACGCAAAACGCGGTACTGAATGTAGGTAGTGTTTTGACCTTGCGACATCCAGATGCGTTTCTCCAGAATGATTCCGTCAATGCCGCCAATGCGGTAGGTAAATATAGGGAAGCCCTCTTCAAGGCGGAACGTTTCAAGATGAACAAAGCCGCTGGGATTGAGCGTTCTGTCACGGTACTCGTTCGTGCCAAGATAGTAGGTACGCCGGTCAAACACAACCTCTTCATCCATTTTTGCGAGCAGAAGTTGGGGTGTTGCCAGGTCTTTATCATAGGAGCTTGATGTATCACGCCCAGCGAGTGGCGATGATACGAGCAAGCCGTGTTCCATACGTGTAAGCATGCCAGAGACGGTTCCCGCCGCGTAGCCTCCCACACCATTTGTGATGAGCCACTCACGTGTACTGGTTTCGTTCAAGTCACAGCAGAGGCTGCGATCCAATGCAATAGCCATATGGTGCCCTCCGATCCCTCCTTATATCCATACTGAGTGTAGTGTACTTTTTGTATAGATATATTTGATGGTTCCCATTTTGCAGTGTTGCAACGATGGTTACTAGAGTTCTCAAAAATCCTGCGACAACGTATCTATTGTTCTATGTGGTGTGATAGGAATATTTCCTTCCGTATCATTTCACTAGTGTACCATATCATCTCATGTGTTACATTAAATTCTTCGTAAAATTATCGTAAATGTTAGAAATTGTGATAACTTTGTGTGGTCCGTGTTCATGTCATGTTATCTGTAGTTGATCAATTCAATTGCTGAGGATGCGTGAAGTACCCAACAGTGAAGTGGACGGCAAGTACGCAAAAAAATTGCTCACCTGGCGGTTTTCTTTGTATAATAGAGCATTGTTGACTCCTGAAAAGGCGTACATGTCAAAGGCTTGAGGTAATAAGGATGAACCATTCTTCTCAGCCATCGGAAGATGAGCAGAAAAAGCAAAAGGAAACAGCGTCTCAAACGAAACCGATAGGAGCCGATGTGCAGCGAAAGTTGCATCAGATCGCGCCGGGCCTTGAAGATGGGCTGGAAACGCCGAGCATGGGTATGCTCCTGATTCCCTTTCTCTTTGCCGCGATGGAGGCATGCTGGATAGATGCAATTTTCCTCGGTCTTGCTACGCTGGGGTTATTTCAAATGCATAGTCCACTTATGCCGCTCTGGGTACCATTTCTCGTCATTGCAGGATCGCAGTGGCTTTATAACCGGCTTGTCTTACGGGCCGCGCAAGTATCGGGGAGCGTGAGCGGGCAAGGGGAGAAAAGTCTGGAAGATAGTGCTGACTTTTCTGTTGCACGCTGGTTTGTACTCCCCCTTATTATCGTCGCGCTTTTTACTATCTGGCTGAGTATGTATATGCCGGTATTCTTTGTGTTGGATCCGCGCTGGTTACTGTCAATGCTGAGCGATATCCTCTCTCTCAATGTGCAAGCATACCATGCAATCAGTATTATTGTCCTTTGCGCTTATTTTTGCTGGCGTGGTATTCGCCTGACGGAACGCGATTACGAGCCATCGCAAATTTTTGCAACTCTGCGGCTGGGTATTGGCGTCATGCTGGCTGTGATCGTGATTCGTGCTGCTTCGGCAAGTGGAGGAGTGGTACAACCCAATGAGGTTACGTTGCTCCTGCTTATTCCCATTTTTCTTTTCCTTAGCCTGTCCGCGCACGCGCTGGCGCGTATTAATTTCGTGCGCCACTCGCATCAACTCGATACTGAAACGAGTATTAACGTGCAGGAACGCGCTGTTCTCTTCGTCATTAGCTCGCTGGGCGGTGTGCTGCTTGTGGCTGCCTGGATTGCTGATACCATTGGCAATCCGGCCTTGTTGGCGCAAACCTTGCAATTATTCCAGTGGGTAAATGTCGTCTACAACTGGCTTATCGCTGCCTTCGGCATATTGGCCGTCATTGTTACCGCGCCGCTCTTCTGGCTGCTCACCTGGTACGAGTCGCTTTTCCCGCCGCATTTGCCGCCTGTTTCTTCCAACACGTCAAAAAATGGACGCACAGGTTTAACCAATCCTGCTCATCTGAGTCCAATGCCACCCTTTATTATCCCTATCGTTAAGGTGTTGATCCCAATTATCTTGCTGTTGGCTGCCTTTTTGCTGTTGCGCTGGGTTTTGCGCAGGCGTCGCCGCACACATATCAAATTGAGAAAGCGCATGACGGAAATCCATGAGAGCGTCTGGTCGTGGCAGCTTTTTCTGGCGCAATTGCGAGCCTTGCTGCTTGCCTTCTGGCACCGCATATTCCCAGTTCGTAGCGTTGCTCAAGAGGAAGAGATGCTGCTGGATGACCGTAAAGCGGCACCGAGCGTGCGTACTATTCGCGAAATGTATCGTGCCATGTTGAAACGAGCCGCGGGGCGCGGTTACTCTCGTTTGCGTATCGAGACCCCTTACGAGTTTCAACAACGCCTCGATGGACGCACGCCCCTTGCCAGTCCGCACATTACCCCCATTACCGATATGTATACGGCCATTCGTTACGGTGACATTGTACCCGACGAAGCAGAAGTGGCGCGTGTACGCCGTGTATGGGGCGAGTTGGAACGGCAATGGAGCGAAACGCCGTAGGGGCCCGATTGATCGCGCCCAGGGTATGTATTAGCCCATCCGTGTCCCGTAACCGTAGAGAAAATGCGTCGCCGTTTCATGCACAGTAATATCAAAGCCTGCTCGCGTACAACGAGCCGCGAGATCAGAAGGATCGTAGTAGTTTTTGATGATCTCAAACGCTCGCCCATCATTTAAGGTACGTCTTGTAAGTTGACTATCTTGTATTGGTGTTTGCTGATGAGCAGCACTGCCATTGGAGTTGCGTTGCCCATCCACAAAGAACACTTTTCCGCCAGGACGAAGCATCGCCGCGACTGAAGATAAAAAGCTATCGAGTCGCTCCAGGGGAACATGCGAGATCCAGAAACAGAAGAGGACGGCATCATAGACACGCTCAGGCCGCCAGGAGAAAAGATCGGCCAGCACGTAAGTGACGCGGTTGCTGGACACTTTCGCACGATTGATCTCAATCATTTCTGGCGAGGCGTCAACGGCAGTTACTGTAGAGGCTGTGCGTACAAGGCGTTCTGTCCAGATACCTGTACCTGGTGCGAGTTCAAGTGCCTCACCGGTGAGGTTAAAGTCATCGAGGACGGCGAAGACTTCATTCGCTTCGGCAAACCAGCTCGCGTTCGCTGTAGGGCCTAGTGCGTAGCGTCCCTGGCGATAGAACCACTCATCATATTCATGGGCGCGTTCTTGATAATACGTCTTCATTTCCTGCAATGTTTGCGTGGAAACAGGATGAACCATGTCGCACCGTACCCCTTCTGTGTCTGTTTCGTAAATTTGTGGACAGCGAGTTACAACGGCGGCAGTACTCCCATTTGCTCAACCGGCAGTTGACGGTAGAGGTCGGCACCGGTGTGGTGGGTGTGCCAACTTTGCGTCATCTGTAAATCGTGCAAGAAATCTTGTTGCAGGTCAACGCCGGTGGCCTGCCAGTAGAGACTGATGGCGCGGCGAGCGAAAGCGATATCGTTGCGCGGCTCCAGGCGGTCGAGGTCTTCAAAGAAGAAACCACAACTGGTGAAGCTGTATTGCTGGTAGTATTGTGCCTCCAGCAATTGCAGCGTGCGCTGAGCCTGTTCGGTATTGTGCGGTTCCTGCCCATGTTTGCCGTAACGTGACCAGAAATTCGCTGCTGTCTCCCAACCATTCCGTAAGGGTAGGTAGCCGTTACGTGCTGACCAGGGATCGTCTAATGCCTGAGCGGCGTATTGCTTAAACAAGCGGTCGCCGTGTTCGGCGAGGTGGTTCAGGGCTTGCCGCAGCGTGCCTTTCCAGGAGCTATCGCCATCGGTGCATTCGCAGCCAGTATCCCAGCGTGCCACACCGTGGCTGCAACTCCACGCACTCGGTACCTTAAGTTCAGCCTCTTTCGTGGCCGGATACATCAGCATGTAGCGTTCCAACGTACAAATTTCAAAGCCAAAGTCGGGCGCACCGCTTTCGATGAGACGTGCGAGGAACTTATCGCGCCAGGGCTTATGGTGTCCATAGAGTTCACCATCGGTGGCGATGAGCAGCAGTTGTGGTTCGCTATTGTCGAGTTTGTTCTGTACCAGATGGTGCGACAGGTAGCCAGCGGCGAACAGGTCTGCGTTGCTGGTCGTATTCCAATCGAACGAAACGCCGCCAGAGAGTGGGGCGTTGTAGAAGAATACGGTTATGCTGCGTCCACCAGAGAGACGCACTCTATATGGCTCGGTCGGGTCAATGGCCGTCGCCGCCTGCCAGGGTGCGAGGACCGTGTAGGTCACGCCACACTGCGCCAGCAAGTCCAGCGTTTCGAGGTCAACCGCCGTCTCCGCCAGCCACATGCCATGCGCATCGCGGCCATAACGATGGCGAAAATCGCTTAATCCCCACAGAATTTGCGTCAGCTTGTCGCGAGATGTTGCCAGTGGCAGGATGGTATGGTTGTACCCATGCGCCAGTGCGTTGCCGACGCCATAGCGAGCGACATGCTGGTGGTCGGCGTCAATAATTTGTGCATAGACATCCGGGTGTGCCTGCTCTAACCACGAGGCGAGCGTTGGTCCTAGGTCGTAACTGAGCGAGGCGAAGTTGCCTTCTCCGGCATTTGGCCGATAGCACTCAGCGGTAATTTTTTCATTGAAATTGTCGAACGGAGTTGCGCCAGGTTCGTGCGGAAGTTTGCCGGTAAACGGGTCTTCACGCGGAGGCTGATAAAAATGCCCGTAGAGACAGAGGTATCTACGACCTGTCTCCGGGCGCACCAACGAGTCTTCAGAAATTGTTTCCTTAATCATGGACACTCCTTCACTGGCAATGGCAGAATCAGCACTGTAACTACCAGAACGAAGTACGATTACTCTTCTACACAGTTTACCATAAGCAACGAACAATTGCATTTTCAAGTGTCCGGCGTTCTGTACCGAACGGTCTCTCTCTCTATATACGCTTGAGAGAGGGAAAATGGAGCAAATAGCACAGAAATGTCGCCACGGCAGCATTTCTGTGCTATTTGCTCCATTTTCCCTCGATTTACGCGCTGAGCCCGTGATAGGCAGGCTTGCCGCCCTGGGCGCTCATGAGGAATTCCTCGTAAGCTTCCCGCAAGCGGGGGTAGCGCAACAGGAAAAAGCCCGCGTACTCCTGCGACAGCGGACGCGGTTGGCGCAAGAGATGCATGTTGACATCTTTGAGCAAGCGATTGCCCTTTTTACCGTTGCAATATTTGCACGAGGCGACGAGATTATCCCAGGTGCTAAGTCCGCCACGAGAGCGGGGAATAATATGATCGAGCGTCAGGTCGCGGCCTCTTTTCCCGCAATACTGGCACGTTTCATCGTCACGCAGCAGGATATTGGCTCGCGTCGGATGGAGTGCAACTCGTGGCACCCGCACATTGGCTAAGAGCTGAACAATGACGGGGCGCTCTAACTCAAGACGACGCGCCTGAATGCTCTCCTCGATCAGATTGCGCACATTCTCATCAATAAAGGTAACTTTCTGCTTTGACAGCAGCACGATGAGACGGCGCTCAGGAATGACCGAGAGAGGCTGTAATGAGGAATTTAATACAAGAACAGGCATATGAATGGCTACCCTTTCCTCTCTGTCAGAGCCGATAACGAGAGCAGACAGCGAGGAAGAAGCACGTTGAGGTGGTGAGGGACAGGGAAACCCCTACCCTTTGTTGCTTCTAACGCCGCCCGCGACGACGACCAGGTAGATAAGGACAAAAGCGTCTTGCACGTCCAGGTGAATGCGGCACCGCGTAGCGTTCAGCGCCTGTACTCGTGGCTCGTCCGGTATCCATCTGGAAGGTGGTACGGAAACGTATGCTCACGGGTATCAGAGAACAACAGTCTGCCAGAGCAGTTGTTGTATGTAGCTGATACGCCCGCATTTTGGAACTCCTTGTGCTGTATTCCTGTGACCGTTGTTATGACACTTCTTCAAGGAAGTAGTGTGCCATCCTGGTCGGGGTGAGAGGACTTGAACCTCCGACCTCAGCGTCCCGAACGCTGCGCGCTAGCCGACTGCGCTACACCCCGATAGACTTTACGTGCAAGTGTTAAGCTTCACTGGCCTTACCCTTCAAGTCCGACCATACTCCGCCTGCTTGAGACAATCTCAAGCAATTCCCCTGCTCAAGAGTAGTATAGCATATATAGTCAAGATTTGACAATAGGCTTTTTGGAACATTTTTTTGCATGGTCATATGTGGTTATAGGAAGTCATAGCAGATGGCGACCACGGAGCAGATGGCGACCACAAGAGTGCGCCACTACAATGATACGAAAATGTTGTACGTCGTGCCGCATGACCGTATCATTGTAGTGGCGCACCCTTGTGGTCGCCATCTCGTAAAGAATGGTACCCATGTTATCCGCGCTTCTGCTGTTAGTTCTCGACGCTGACGGCCAGGACGCGGGTACCCCAGTTGGCTCTGCCGTCTTTCGTCTGGCTGTTCAGTGGCGGAATGTATTCTGTTGCCATCCAGAAGGCTTCACCAGAAGGATCAAGGACAGCCCACGAATAATCGCCCCAGCGCGTCCCTTTGACATCATAATGTCCGTAACCAGGTGCCGCGTCATTGATTGCGCCAAAAGATGAGCTATTCGCGCTCATAAACGTATAGGCGGCGCTGGGATAGAATGTTTTGCCGGTGAGCGTCATCACGATGGCGGCGGTCCCTTCCGGGCTGGCCTGTATCGCTGGATAGAGCAGGTAATTGCCGAGCAGCGCAACATAGCCTTGTTGTTGGATAGTCGCGTTGCCAATTTTGTTGCCGTCGAGCGAGGGCTGGACTTTGAACCATGCGATACCTGCGCGTGAAGCGGTATCGTGTGGAATGGTAACAGCCGTATCAAGCGCACCCCAGAGGCTCCCATTGATGAACTGCACCTGTTGCATGCGATCATCGCCGGCGTCCAGCCTGCTTTTCGCGCCCTTTTGCTCTGCCTTTGGTGGTATGCCGTAAACTTCGCTGCCAATCACCAGTCGTGATAGTGTGGGAACGCCGCCTTTGCCCACATTCTGGCGATCGGTCATGGCCCAGACGCCGAGACGGTGGTCGAACGTGCCAAAGGGATCGAGCGAGTTCATAAAGTACTCGGCATCAGACGTGCCATAGGTCAGGGCTGGCTGAACGGATGCCGCAATTGTGCTGCCAACAGTCAAATTGCCGAAATGCACAACGTTAACCTTTTTTGACAGTGAGACCAGTTGCGACTTTGAGAGGGCATAGATTTGCGCACCGTTGAACTGCGGGCCGAGGATCGAGAATTCGTTGGTGCTGATATAAATGTTGTACTGGTCAATGCCTAGCAGAGGCTGGTCGCCAAAGCAAGGGCAACCGGGTCCGCCGGCATCCGTGCCGTCAATATGATAGACCGTCCAGGGTTTTGTCGGATCGCCCGTCGGATTCACTGCGAGGTCGGTGCGGCCTACCTGGTTGTTGGCGCTGATGAACAGGATAATGGCGAACCACGTGTTCGTTGTTTTGTCGTAAAAACAGCGTGGGTCGCTGGTGAACTGCTTGTAGCCCTCGTCATAGAGCTTGTTGACGTTGAACGGCCCGGCTACCACCTGCCCTTTCGTGGTGTAAATGGTATAGGCAGAGTTGACCGGCTCGATCACAAAACCGTTGCCAACACAGAGGCCTTGATCGGGAGGCTCAAATTCGGCCCCGAAATTCATTTTCGCGCTGTTGCGGCTGCCGACGCCGTTGAAATTTTCAAGCAACGCGCCCGCCGGTGCATTAGCAAGCTTCGAGGATGATGCCGTTATGCTTGCATTGCCAGCATTGCCAACTGGACGAGTTGGACGGGTGCCCTTTGGCAAAGTCGCGCCCGGCCCATTCGACAGGGAAAGTTTCGTTGGATCAACAACGGCGGCTGGCGTAATCGCGCTTTTCTCAACTTTGAATGGTGATGTACCGGCACCGGCGGCGGAAGCAGGTGCTGCTGAAGAAAAAGCGTTGCTGAACAGGAATGCGCCAGAGACAAGAGCGATGGTCAGATACGAGATCAGGGTACGCAATCGAATTCTTGAGACGGTGAAAAAGCCCATAGTGTAAACCCCCACTTTTCTAAAATAGGCGAAACAAAACGCAATTCAGTGAAAGCCTGCGCGAGGAAGATGTGACATGTTTATAATATCACGTTTGTCTATTTTTGACATAAGAGGCACGCACAAACAAGGACACAGCATACATTTTGCTCTTCGGCAAAATGTATGCTGTGTCCTTGTTTGTGCGTGCCTCTTATGGTAACGCTTTGCGAATAGCTTCGAGGTTTTTCGCGGGCGTCTCTGGTGGGATGGAGCAACCAGGTGCGAGCAGGAAGTGTTTGCCGCCAGTTTGCTCTAAAGCATTTGCCACTGCCTCCTGTATCTGGTCAGGAACGCCATTTTTGAGCAAGGTCTGGCTGATGCCGCCCATGACGGCCTGTCCTGAACGCGCTTTGCCCTCGTGCAAGTCCGGGTTGCCATCGGCGTCGGCGTCCCAGTTAATGACCTGTACGGGATAGCTGGCGAGCTGGTCAAAGAAGATGTGCGAGCCGCAGATGTGCAGGATGTTGAATTTGCTGCGGCTCTTGATGGCATCCAGGAATTCCAGGTCGTACTGTTCGCCGAATTCGCGGTACTGGTCGGGCGTCAGGAGGCTCTCGCTGGCCCATTTGTTGGTGGCGTAGAAGATGCCGCTTGCGCCCTGTTCGAGGCAGGCGATGGCGTAGGTGGTGAAGGTTTCGGTGATGACACGCAGCGCGGCATGCAGGGCCTTGCGGTCCTCGCGCATGGTTTGCAACACCGGCTCATTTTTGTTGCCGGCCAGATATTTTGCCACACCGAGCGGGCAGAAAATGGTCTGGACGAAGTAGGCATCGTAGCCAATAGAGTGATTGATGAGTTGCAGTGCGCGTAATTGCTCATTGAGTACGCCCTGATCTGGTTCCAACGGGCGGATGCGTTTCCAGTCAGAGGCGCTGCGAATGGGGCTAGATTCAAACACAGGCCCTTTATATGGATCGCCGGATGGGCGTGCTTTGACGCCCCAATCCTGCACATGATAGACCGCTCGTGGGTTAACTTTCATGTAGTCCCAATCGTAGCGCGTGAAATTCTCGACCATTGCCTCAACGAACGTCTGCACGTTCCATTCCCGCGTGAAGTCATGTCCCCACATGCTCGCGGGTACGCGGTCTACTGCATCGCCACGCAGTGCAGCATCAACACGTTCTTTTTTATTCATCAGCGTATCCTTCCCATTTTCTCTATTTCCCGATAGTTGTCGTAATTGCATAATTTGCCGACAGCGTTGTTTCCGCGGCTGACGCAGAGACAATCAGTATCACATGGTCAACATTGTTGCCAAAATCTGGTACTGTGAGCGTACCTTTGCCGGTTGCCAGGTCAACGTTCACAGTAGTGACGGTAAATGTGTCGCCTTGATAGAGCAAGGCTTGCATATAATAATGTTCCGGCAGTTCGTTTTGCGAGCGGATAAAGCCATTGCTTACCCACCCGTTATCGCTCAGCGCTGTATCACTAAAGCCAATTTCTGGAATGCGGATTGCATCAATGGCGAATCCTTGCCAGTTTACGGCGTCGTCCGTGACTTCTTCAAAGCGAATCTGCACTTTTTTGCCCACGTATTTGCTCAGGTCAACGCTTTCCTGTACCCATTGTGGAGAATTTCCTCCACCGCTTTCCCCGGTGTAGCCATTGCCCCAATTAGCCCCGGTGGAATTGTTGGTTGAGGTGTAATTGCCCTTGAGTGTTGTCCAGTTCTGACCATCGGTCGAGGCCTCGACATAGGTATAATCATAGTTCTGTTCCAGGTCAAACCATGTCGCAAACTGTAATGTTGCATGCTTCCCCTTGACACGTGTCAAATCAAAACTATGTGTCAGTGTACTGTCCATATTGTCATAACGGTTGCTCCACCATTCATAGGCTGATTGGTAGGGATCGTTGCCGATGATACGCACTGACGGCGTTCCCTGTACGTTGATCGTCAGCGTGCCATGGCGGCTACCTGGCTGGATGTTATAATACTCGGCGGCATATTGATGCACCGTGTCGTTTTCGCTGGCGGGATAGTTCCTGATGGTGTGTTGAGCCGTTACTCCTTGCACCTGCACGGTAGTATAGCCATATTCACCCTGATCTACAGTGGCATCGTTTACATAGTTAGTGATATACCATTTATGCAGCACATCCATGAAGGTATCCGTGTAGCCATGCCTTGCCAGCACATCGTTGAAATTGGTCGGCGGAGAGGCCGGGTCGCTCAACAGCTCTTTTAAGATGCTATAGCCGCCATAATGCTCGGCGAAATAATCCATAAAGAGGTAGCCTTCGCCGTAGTGCGCGGTTGCCGCGTTGAGATTATCCGTCCAATCGTTCAATTGCGTGTCCGGGTTTTGCATGAAGGCCGCGTCAAATCCATCAACCGGGTAGCCGTTGATATGTTGTGCCAGCACCGACATGCCCTCGTTTGTCCAACTCAGGTCTACCGGATGCTGGTACCAGTGAATCATATGTTGGAATTCGTGCGCGAGCGTGCTATTGTAATCGGTGCTGCCCGGAATACTGCTGTCCAGGCTGACATAAAACATCTCGCGTTCATTGCTATAGGGATTGACGCTGGTGGGATACTCGTCCTCAGCCGAGAAATAGCCGCCAACGCTATTGCCTAGCCCCACGGCATTGAGAATGGTCAGGTGAACGTCGTCATCAATACCGGGACTCCATTCGCTGCCGAACGTAGCGCGGTCGGTCGGATAAATCTTCGTTTCAAAGATATTGGCTGATGATGTCAATGCCCCCAAATCTATCTGTTGCCCATCTTCGACGTACATATACACATGCGGCGTCACGTACACCAACTTCGCATGGATGCGTGTGTACTGGTTGGTGTCCTGATTGCTGATCCAGAAGGCATCCTCCTGCCCCACGTGCCTGTTCAATGGTGTAGTGCGCCCGACATGTGGAATAGCATTGGGCGTATGCAATTTCAAGCGTCGTGCCAGGCTGTACAGGTCACGCACAGGATGCGGCGTCATCAGCAGCAACTGCTCTGTCTGTAATAATGCCTGTTCTGTCACTGTCTGTGGCGGCGGCAAATTGCTCCCCGGCACCGGTGTCGCCGTCGGTGTTGCCAATTGCTGCCCTCCACCAAACGAGCAAGAAGTGAGGAGGAGGAGACAAATGAGGATAACAAACAACGCCCGTAGGGGCCGATTTATCGTGATTCTCATCACCCCTTACGCCTCCAATTCCCGGAAGCGGTAGCCGAGGCCGCGCTCGGTCAGGATGTATTGGGGGTGCGATGGATCTTTCTCTAGCTTTTGGCGTAAGTAGGTGATGTACAGGCGCAGGTAGTGCGCTTCGTCGCGGTACTCGCGGCCCCAGACTTTCGAGAGCAATGTTTCATGGGTAAGCAGGCGACCCGCGTTGTTCACGAGATGGTAAAGCAAGCGATATTCGGTTGGGCGCAATTCGACTTTTTTGCCGCGCACAATCACCTCGTGGCGGGCGAAATCTATATGCAGATCGGGATCAACGATAATCTCGGTCTTGCGAGCTGGCGTGGGCATCAGCGAGCGGCGCAGGAGGGCGCGGATACGTGAAAGCAATTCACGCGGACTGAAGGGCTTGGCGACATAATCGTCAGCACCCAGATCGAGGCCGCGAATGCGGTCCTGTTCCCCTTGACGCACTGTGAGCATAATGACTGGCACATTGGATACTTCACGGATGGCCTTGAGCGTCTCGAAGCCGTCCATTTCCGGCATCATCACGTCGAGAACGACGAGGTCGGGCAGGTGTTCGCGCAATTCATCCAGCGCCTCTATACCGTTGCTTGCCTCCAGCACGCGATACTGCTCCATCTCCAGATTCAAACGCACGATATCGCGGATGTGCGGTTCGTCATCCACGATTAGAATAGTCATATCTCGCTGGTCAAATAAATCCTTTTCCATCTTAAAACACCACCATTGACGACCCAGGGCGAGCGCAAGGCATAGCCCCTACACTGAACAAGCGATTGATTTGCATCTTAAAACACCACCATCGGCAATTGCGCTTTTTCCTCACGCGGTAAGCTAAATGAAAAGGTTGAGCCTTCGTGCAGGGTGCTTTCAACCTGGATATGTCCGCCATGCGCTTCTACAATGGCGCGACAGATATATAAGCCCAGCCCTGCGCCGGGAATGGTGCGCGTCGCTGTATTCTGGATACGCTGGAAGCGGTCAAAAATATGTTGCTGCTCTCGCAAGGCGATACCCATACCAGCATCGCTCACACTGGTAATCACCTCGTCGCCAGTGGCGCGGCAGGCCACACTAATCGTGCGCTGGCGCGGCGAGTATTTGATCGCGTTATCCAGCAAGTTTTGTAATACCTCTTCGATACGGTCGCGGTCGGCCATCACTGTTGGCAGATTCGCTGGAATATCCAGCGTCACCGTCACTACAGGACTGCGAGCCTGTAAGCGGCGCACGACCGTTTCAATCAGGCTGCCAATCTCCAGCGGCGCAGTCTCCATTTGCAATCCCCCCGACTGGATACGCGAGGCATAAAGCAGGTTGCCCACAAGCTTGTTCAAGCGGTCTGCTTCTTCCTCTATCGCCGTCAGCCGTATGCGTAGCGCCTCCGCTTCCAGCATCGCATCCGTCCGCGCCAGCGTCGAGGCATAGCCTTTGATGATGGCGATGGGCGTCTGCAGTTCGTGCGAGATGACTGAGATAAAGGTCGAACGCTGCTCCTCCTGCTCGCGCTCGCGGGTGATATCGCGCACCGTCAGGATACCGTTCATTGGTTCGCCTCGCGCCGACCGCACACACGATGCCGTGACGGAGACCGTGAAACGTTGTCCATCGCGGGCCGCGATGACCATCTCGCGGTTGATAACCTGCTGTCCCGCGAATGCCTGTAAAATGGGCGACCCCTGCAACCCTACTTCGTTACCCAGCCGGTCGCGTGGGCGCAACACATCGTAATAAAAGCGGCCCAGCACCTCGCTCTCGCGCCATGCCGTCAGCCGTTCCATGGCGGGATTGAAGTCAATGATGCGCAGCGCGTTGTCAACGGTCAGAATGCCCTCGGTGCTGTGCTGGAAAATAGACGCCAACCGCCCTTGCTCTTTCACCAGCGATTGCGATTGCAACGCCGCACGCAGACCTGCCGCCAACTGTACGACGAAGAGGCGCAACACTCCTGATGTGCCATTCGTGTCCTTGCTCTCGTCAACCTGCTCAAAACACGAATGCACTCCCGCCGGGCGCAGATAGTGCAATACACCCAGCATACCCGCCGCATCATGCACAAATAACGAGCAACGCTCGACATCTCGCAGCTCACTACGCCCATTCTCCTCATCATCGCGGAGTAACACGCTTGCCGCTACAGCCGGTGATAGCTTTTCAGCCACCAGTAGATGAACGGAATTGGGTTGCACGCCCCCGGCAATGCTGGCAAAAAAGGTCGGCAGAGTTGCTTCGTTGAGACGATATACAGTATACTCCTCGCTGCTCTGCGGGTCAAACGCCTCATTCGATACCACGAAGACGCCAGCCTCACCACACAGCAACCGTACCGCGCCGCCGACCAGCAGTGTCATTTGATCAGACAAATCCCCGGCAACGCGAGTCTGGGACCAGGACATAGAAGGCTCCATGAATGTATAAGACTTGCCAGAAAGAGGCAACGATGGTATTGTAACACACAATGGAAGGTGGGGAAACCTATGCATTGCGACATTTTCACATTATTCCCTGGCATGTTCCAGGGGCCAATGACCGAGAGCATACTCAAACGCGCACAGGAGCGGGGCTTGCTCAGCATTGCCCTGCACAATATTCGTGACGCTACTACTGACAAACATCATATCGTTGACGATTATCCCTACGGCGGCGGCGCAGGTATGGTGATGAAACCCGACCCGATTTTCGCCTCCGTCGAGGCCGTCTACGCGGGCGGCCCGATTATCCTGCTCACGCCACAGGGACGATTATTCAACCAGCAAATCGCTCAAGAACTCGCGCAACAACCGCGCCTCACCTTGCTCTGCGGACACTATGAAGGCATAGACGAGCGCATCATCGAACATCTTGTCACCGACGAACTCTCCATCGGCGATTATGTTCTCACTGGCGGCGAACTGGCCGCTATGATCGTCGTAGATGCCGTAACCCGTCTCATCCCCGGCGTGGTGACGGACGAGTCCATTCAAGAGGAATCGCATAGCAGTGGTCTGCTCGAATATCCCCACTATACGCGCCCGCCTGAGTTTCGTGGTTGGCCCGTTCCCGACGTGTTGCTGTCAGGCCATCACGAACAAATTGCCCGTTGGCGGCGCAAAGAATCGCTACGTCGCACACGACAACGCCGCCCCGACCTCTTCGCCAAACTCGATGTGAGTAGTAAGCTGGATAAGAAGCTGTTGGAGGAATTAGACAATAATGCATGAGCATAGACAGTTGCCACGGCACCTGTCTATGCTCATGCATTATTGTCTAACTCTTCTAAACCTTGCTCAACTGTTCCAGGTGAATACGCCGATCAGCCAGAGCCGCCACCTGGGGATCATGCGTAACCATAATCAGTGTCTGGCTGCCGGCTCGTTGCAATTCGCGCAGGACATCCAGCACCTCGGCACCAGTATGCGGGTCGAGGTTGCCCGTTGGCTCGTCAGCTAACAGCACTTTAGGACGATTGATGAGCGAGCGAGCGATGGCGACCCTTTGCTGTTCTCCACCTGAGAGTCGCGCCGGAGCATGGCCCATGCGTCCCGCGAGACCGACGCGCTCCAACAACTCTTTTGCCCGTTGCTTCAAATCAAAATCCAGTTTGCGACGATAGGGCAACAGGGGAGCCATCACATTTTCCAGCGCCGTTAAATTGGGCAACAGGTAGAAGAGTTGGAAGACAAAGCCCACCTGTTCGCGGCGAAAATCGGCGGCCGCCACACCACGCAGCTTGTGAACCGCGTGATCGTGCAGCCAGATTTCCCCGCTGTCGGGCGTATCCAACGCTCCCAATAGAGCCAGCAAGGTGGTCTTGCCCGACCCCGATGGCCCGGTAATTGCCACAAACTCGCCCTGTTGCACCGACAAATTCACATCGTGCAAGACCTGCAATTGGCCGCCGGGAATGGTGTAGGCTTTTTCTAATTGTTCCACCCGCAGGATTGTTTCCCGCTCGTTCGTCTGTTGACGTTGCTCTGGTAGCTCTGGTTGTAACAACTGTTCATCCTGTATTTCGTCTTTTGCCACGAATAGTGTGTCCCTTCATGTTTTTTCTCCGCTTCATCATGCATGCAGTCATTCCATCTGCAATCCCTTCTGGCACATGCGTAAGCTCTGTTTGCAAACATTCTGGTTCTCTCTCTCCTCTACTCTGCCCGCATCACATCAACCAGTTGCACACGAGTGAGCGCACGGAGCGCGGGGATGGTGGCGAGAACCGCTACCAGCATCATGAGCAGGATCGTGCCGAGCCCAACGACAAGAACCGTACTCAGGCTCTGGACGCCATGTTGAGCGACCAGGAGCAGTGCCGCTGCCACCGTACCGGGAATCGTCCCCAGGAGAGCCAGCGTCAGCCCCTCCTGGACAAAGAGTTGCTGCACATGGCGCAGGTGCCACCCAAGAGCCTGCAACAGCCCGATCTCATGCCGCCGCTCGCGCAGCTGCAACAGCAGCAAATCAGAGACGCTCAAAAAGGTCAGGATCAGGGCGAACACGGCCCCGGCGAGTTGCGGTACCGCCGTTTGCAGCAGGATGTCGCTCCCAAGGAGCGTTCCCTGGAGAGCCTGCTGGAAAGCCAGCAGGCTCTCCAGCATGACGACCAACAGCGCTGCCGACAGGAAGAGGCTCAGCAGTGTCACCAGTGAACGGGCTCGCATCCGTTGCAGATTATGTAGGGCCATGCTGCCCAGGCTGGAAAGGTCAACAGCAGAACGGTGAATGCGGCTCGCTTGCTGTGATGATACCGCAGCGCCAGCTCGTAGCAACCCGGCGGGACGGATGTGCCAGATCTGCCACAGCGGGTAGAGCGAGCTGAGGAGGACCAGCACCAGTACCACTGGCAACGTCAAAGCCACAATCAGCCACGGTGGTTCGACCTCGAGCAGATGGACGATCAACAATGCCAGCCCCATGCCACCAAGGCCACCCCCCAGCGCGAGGAGCAGCACCTGGGAGAGGAAGAGTCGGCTCGGCTGCCAGGGACGCCATCCAAGAGCGCTCAGGATCGCGAAGTCACGTCGCTGCGCAGTGACCAGCGAGGAGAGCGTCACAATCAGATAGCCCAGGCAGACGAGCAGCAGGGTACTCAAGAGGACCAGTTGCATCTGCCCGATTTGTCCCAGATAGATCAAGGAGACGCCCAGGGCAATCCAACGCTCCTCGACCCAGCCAAGGGGTTTGATCGTGCGGGTTGAGCCGTCCTGTCCGGGTATGAGTCCTGGAACATATACAAGAGTCGGAGCCGGAGAGGAGCCAAGTGTGACCAGGGCACGCAAGCCTGTTCGTTGCTCAATAAGTTGCGCCACCTGCTGCACGCGCTTCCAGCTGGCATCGTTAGGCGCGTTGACGCCTGAGACGCGGACGCGAATGACGCTGATCAGATGATCACCTTTCATCTGTGTTGCGGCTTTGAGGGTGGTCAGAGCCAGAGGAGGTTGCAGGAGCATGCCGGCCGGGTTCGTCGTGGGCAACAGCGTAGTGGGAGGAACCGGGTGCCCTTGCGCATTGTAGCGGAGGACCACCGGAGGAGTTGAGTAGGTCGTCTCAGGCAACCAGTTGAGATCATTGCTGAACTGCGCACTAAGCGCATTGCCATTGAAATCTCCTACAGGCCGGGCAATATAGCCCCCATTGGGATTGGGAGGAAGTTGGAGTGGCCGAAGCGTGCGGAAAAAGACTTCTGGTCCCTGCTGGTCATCAGGATTGCCAGGATAACCAGCAGGCAAGGGAGGAGACAGCACGTTTAGTGCGGCGCTAGCACTCTGAGTGTTCGCTGGCACGAGAGCGTAGGCCGGTTTCCCATTGGGGCCGGAAATCTGCTGGTAACTGAGTCCTGAGGGCGTATAGAGAAACTGCAAGGGACTCCCACTGCCAACCTGTTTCCCACCTGGTTGCCAACTGTGTCCATTCCATATAAGCGTCGCATTCGAGAACCGTTGCGGATCGTTCTGCACAATGGGGACATTCTGATCAATCAGGAGGTGTTGACCCGGCAAGTGTGCCAGATAATTGAAGCCACCATGTTGCAAGACCTGCTGAAGGGTGATCTGGTTGCTCGTGACGCGGCTAAAAGTCGCATGCAAGGTGATCTGACCTGGCAACTGTTGATTGAAAAGCAGTGGGACCTCCTGTGCTGGACCAGCAATGGGAAACGTAATCTTCGTAATCCCGTCCTGGGGCTGCAACATACGACCATGAACGACGCTCTGGTCGAGATGTACCAGCTTATCCTCTGCCACGGGATCGACCGCAGCCAGCAGAAACGTACCCGTATCAAGTGAAGGAACGGTGAAATAGCTCGCGTTGCTGCTGATATCAGCGCCACACCCCCATAGCACGACATGATTCTGCTGCAAATTCTGCAAATCCTGTGTTGCCAGACCATCCATGGCGTTATTGCACGAACTGAACAATCCATAGATGAAACTGGCCTGACGTTCGACCATCTGGTGGATGCCGTTGAAGGCGGTCAGTGTCCAGTCAACGCGATAGTAGCCGGCTGAAAGAGGGGTAGATGTAAACTGAAGATCGGGAGAAGGTAACTGGATATAGCCAATAAAAGCCAGGGGCGCGGCAACTTCGACGCCAGGGATAGCCTGAATCTGGGCATACTGTTTCAAGCTGATGCCGCCATTATAGCCTTCCAGTGAATCAGCGGGAAGAGCAGTACCCTGTGATAAATGAGTTGTGGACGGTAGCACCACCAGGTCATAGCTGGGCCGCCAGCTCTGAGAAATAATCTGGTTCGCATGCAGGGCGGTAGTCTGCGTGGTGGCACTAAGCAAAATGAGGGCGCAAGCGGCCACCAGAAAGCCTCCGCTTGCCAGCAAGCTCTGGCTCCGTCTGCGGCGCAGCGTAGAAAAGACATATTGCCACATAGAGAAAACCTTTCATCGCATTATTTTATTGTTGATCATATCCCTGCTGTCTCAGTTTCTGACGTCTCTCTGTTTGTAGTTTCAATGATATTATGACAGATCGTAGTGCCATCCCACCTTCACCTGCTCGCTTTTTGAGAGGTGCTGATTCACCTGTTTGACCGCCGCCAGTACCTGTGGATAACAATAAGAATCGGGATATGATATATCTATATTTGTGAAAGAATTTTCGACAGTTTGGGCGGGGTCGCCTTGATAGGGGATGCCTTGCGGTAATACTTCGATACCTGTGATAGCATTCGCTGCAACTGCCGGGCCACCATCTTTGTTGCGATAAATCAAGACATAGGAGATCTGATGCTGTTCGATTTTTTGTACGGCGTCGGAGCAGGACATGCCCGGTAATGTCCAGGAGGCGCTTGTGGCTGCAGCAGCAGGTTGTACAGTTGGGGTTGAAATCGCGCTACTACCGCCCCCAATTCCATGGAAGACAGCAATACTTCCTACGACAATCAGTGCAATAAGTATTATGATGCCAGTAATCACTCCCCAACGCGGAGAACGGCGAGGCGGTGGTTCATGTTGTAGATCACTCACTGCAAACTCCTACCAAAAAATTTTCAATGACAATCAATTTCCTGAATTACACAACACTCCATGAGGTTCGTTTTACGAGAAACAGGTAAAACGGCCCTCACGGAGGAACGTCGTTAGCCCTGTGCAGCTACTATGGTAAGTACACCCTGTTTAATAATAACATGCGCAGCTACTATTGCACTCATAGTAAGGTGCTGAGAAGGTACATCCTGGCGGGACACAACCCAGGCGTAATTTGTACTCTATCTCCAAAGGTGTCGCGGGATTATGTGCTTTACATGCTCCACTTTCGTTACAACTCACAACAACACAGCCAGAGCAAGGTGTGCATTCCGGCTCAGCTAAAGCCGCTTTCGGATCAAGCAAGCCAAGACCTACTCCGGCAATAGAGAAGCCAGCTGCAAGTTGACCGGCCCATACGAAAAACTTTCGCCGCGATTGAAGTTGTTCGGGTTGATTCGATGTATCTGACATCATGATCTTCTTTCTGCCGTTCCTGAAAAAGGCTCAACTATCGAGAACGTAAAAGTGATTTCGGTAGGTTAGCGCTTACCAACAGTTGCTGAAGATGTTCGGGGATGTTCACGACTCCCTTCGCTCGAATGATACCGACTTCATCAAGAATATAGACAAAGGGTATCCCTTGTACAAGATAGACTTCTTGTGCAAGAGTGGCGTCGGGTGTCAAGATAGGCAGACTCACATTCTGCTCAATTGCATATGCAGTGTTAGCAGCACGAGCCGCGCTACCTACCACGAGAATGGCTATGTCCGGCCTTTCTTGTAAAGTCTCATCGAGCGTTTTGATTGTCATTGCGCATGCCGGGCATCCAGGTGAAACAAAAGCAAGAATGCGCCAGTTCCCATCGAAGTCTTTCAGCGAGATAGAACGACCGCCATGATCTATGACGACAAATTCTGGCGCCTGTGTGCCAATTGCCAGTCCACGATCTGTGAAGGGCGACGATTCTTGTTTCGCTGAAAATAACGCTCCTGCTTGCTTCATTTTTCCCAATCCCTGCAATAAAAACAGCAGCAACCCAATTTCAAAGAGTTGTAGTACTCCCAGGACAATGACGACGATCCAGAGTGTCAGCATGCTCCATCCCGCCTTTCACCTATGGTCTCTCACGAACGCCACAGAACTTGTGCAGCATTGAACAGCACAATGACTACGATGACGGCTCCTACCAGGACAGCTACAGGAACGATAGTACTGACGAGGGACGCATTCAACAGGGACGGACTCCGCACAAACGATGCTACAGTGAACGTATCAGACGGTGTAACGAGCAGGACAAGGAGACCTACTAGAAGTATGCCATTGCGTCCGACGAGCCACCAGGAAATCAGGTGATTGCCGAGTGCGCCTCCGCAATGACAGGACAGGTCGCGGCGACCACGCTTAAGGTTGATAGTAATGGCGATACAGAACACGACGAACAGTGCCACTGCCAGCAGAGCGGCGGGAACGAGCCAGAATCCGCTGAGCAATCCGAGTCCCGCCAGCAATTCAGCTACAGGAATACCAGCAGACAGCGCCATCAGGAATCCACTCTTCGATTGCAGTGCAGCCGGGACTACCTGATAATCCTGGATGCCTTGCTGGAACTGGCGTGGGTGAGCGAACTTGCTCATACTGACGCTGAGCAAGAGAACGCCGAGCAACAGGCGGACAAATAAGCGCACGGATACGAAGGTTGCAGATAGCGGCATCGCTTCTTGCTCCTACAAATAATCATCTCACATACAAAAAGAGAGTGTATTTGAAGTACCACAACAAGTATACACAGGCAATGCATGAAAGACAATCGTTCAAAGACGTATTTTTTTATACGTCCGTTCCCTTTTTTCCTCGGCCCTTGCGCATGATCGCCAGAATGTTGTGCTTCTGGAGCTTCGTGCGTATATGTTCAAGTTCCTTCTTGACAGTCCCATTGCTAATAATGAGCCGCTTGCTAATATCACTGCTGGCGAGACCCTCGTTCCATAAGGCGAGAATAGTCTGCTCATGAGCAGTCAAAACTTTTGTCATATCTGACGACTCAGTACGCGAAAGGTGTTCCAATACCCGGCTTACTCCTGTGGGATTCAGAGCAGCCAGTAGCATTGCTACCGGCAGTGGATTGTCCAGGAAATAGCCGCGAGTGCCATAGGAGTACGCGGCTTGCAATATCTCCAGGTCCAAATCGGGCGCGAGTATCACGAAATGGCCTCGCGGTAACAGGAAAATATCCGTCACGAATGACTGGTGAACCACCACAATGTCCATGTCCGGCGGCGTATGCGCAAGTTTATCATGGAGTTCTTCGCAACTAACTGCGTAATCAATAGAGGCAACGAGTGGGCTGGCAGAGTAAATAATACCCAGAAGTTCGCGCTGTTCCTGACGCGGTTCAGCAATCAACAGGTGCAATTCCATGCTCTGGTTGTCCTTTCCACTTTCTCAACAGCGTGAGAGGAATACTATAGTACCTTACATACAGGAGGAGTTAGGCGACGAACCATGAATGCGCATGGCATGCGCATTCATGGTTCGTCGCCTAACTCCTCCTGGCTCTCCTGCGCATGGAACGATGCTGGCTACCTGTGTTTCCTATTCAAGAGCATAGCACAAATTGATGCAAAAGGCAGTATAATAGTTTATTTACATAATTATCTACAATTCATATACAATGTGAGAACATGGTATGAAATGTAAAAAGTTGGTAGGGACTGCTTTCGCATGTTCGCGTCCCTACCCTCCAATAGAGTCCCTTATTGACAGGAACAGGACGTGGACGTGCTAAAGCGGTTCCTACTACTTTGTCAGTGTTCATGTGACGGGTGATGCCCCGGCAGGAACGAGAGATTCTTCGCTGCACTCAGAATGACAGCCTCCCGCCTGTCATTCTGAGTGCAGCGAAGAATCTCCGGGGCGAGTGAGCTGTACGCCTCTGCCGGTATCCTTGATGGGACATCAGCAGTCACATAAACGGTGACAAACTACTACGGCCATGCCTTGGTTGCACTCTGCAAGAAACGGACAGGCTAATGTGGTCCCTACTGTCCCACATACGCTTTTCTTCGCTCATCCCGCCACCGTTTGACATCGAGCAAACGGCGGTATGCTTGATAAACGAGGGGCTGGTACACGAGGTCGTGCGTTTCGAGGGAGCGGATGGGGTAGCCGCCGAAGCCGCGTTTGAAGGTGTAGACGCCCCAGAGTTCGCGCTGTTCATGCTCCTCATTTTCGGTGAGGTCGTCGGGGATGCCTCGGAAGTTGTAGTACCAGCAATCATGCGCCTTTGACCACTGCATGCCTGTCCACTGCAAGAGGTGGTTGGGCATGAGGTTGCGTTGCTCATTGGAGGACGCGCCATACATATACCAGCTCCAGTGGCCCAGGCGCAGCACAATGAGGCCAGCGATGGCCTTGCCCTCGTATTCCGCCAGGAAAAGTGCCGCCCGGTCGCCTTCGCTATAAAGGCGCAGCACATCCTCGTAATGGGCTTTGCTGTGAATGAAGAACTGGTCACGTTCGCTCGTTGTCTCGTAGATACGATAAAAGGTATCAATATCGGCCTGACCTTCACCGCGACGCACAACAACGCCTTTGCGACCCGCGAGGCGGATGTTATAGCGCCACTTCTCCTTCATATTCGCCAGCAAGGTTTTTTCGTCGGGCCGGATATCCAGCACCCACTCGTGGCGCACATGGCTGGCATAGGGTGTGGCGCGAAAGCCGCGACGCAGCAGTGCCGCTCGCCAGCGTATATCGCCATCGGGAACGCTCGGCTCAACTTTGAGCATGAAAGCCCCGCGTTTATGTGCCTCGGCCCGCACGAAATTGAAGAGCGTCGTTAGCACGGGCGACGCCGGATCATCTATTACCGGGCCACGCGGCGCGTAAAAATACAGTCGTTTCAGTACGGGAATGGGCGCTATCAGCACGAGCATAGCAGCGCATAACTGTCCAGCGTCATCTATGACGCCGGCATGCATTGCCTCGGCTCCCAGGTGCGGGGCCAGTTCGCCCCATTCATACGATTGTGTGATATTGCAACAGACCGAAGCCGCTACGAAATCGTTCCATAGCTGCCGGTCGGTGATGATTTGCGCTTGCATGTATATGTTTCCTCTTCCTTGTATTGTCCTATAGCGATGGGTAATACCACATATAGTGTAATACCATGTATAAAGAGGACGGACGCCCGCAAGGGGCCCCACCCCACGTCCACACCACCCCCGTCCCTACTATATACGGTGGAAGCCGCATCGTCGCATAGTAGGGACGGGGGTGGTGTGGATGAGTGGTGGGGCCCCTTGCGGGCGTCCGTCCCATACTCCTGATGTCTCCTGCGGTGGGATGTAAAGCATTTATCCAGAATTTTCATTTTTGCCACGGGCTATACGTTCCATCTCAACCTTTTTGCGTTCGGTATGGCGGCGGGTACGGCGCATTTCGACAAAGCGCCGCCAGGCATTGTAGATGAGCGGGCGGTAGACGTAATCTTGCGTGGGGATGTTCAGGCGAGAGAAGCCGCCGAAGCCCTTTTTGTATTCGTAGACGCCCCACATCTCTTCCCCCGGCTCCAGTATTTCGGGAATGGTGCGGAAATCGAAATAGCTGCACCCTTTTGTCTGCGCCCACTGGATGCAGCGATACTGCAACAGATAGGCCGGTTTCAGGTTGCGTTTATTGTTGGAGGTCGCGCCAAACATGTCCCAGCACCAGTCACCGAAGCGAATCAGCATCTTGGCGGCGATAGCTTCGCCCTCGTGTTCCGCGAGATAGAGAACGGCGTCACCCTTGCTTTTGAACTCGCGCAAAATCTCTTTGTGATAATCTTTGCTATGTATAAAGAAGGCGTCGCGCTCGCTGGTGATTGTGAGCAGATTATAGTAGGCGTCGAAATCGGCCTCACTCTCGACTTCGCGGATGATGACGCCTTTGCGTTCGGCGCTGCGCACGTTCTGTCGCCACGTCATTTTGAAGCTGGCAAGCAACTGTTCCGCGCCTGGACGAATATCCAGCACCCAGCTACGCCGACCATGAACGGCAATGGGATTGATCTGGAATCCCAGGCCGCGATAAGCGGCAATCCAGGCATCCATATGGGGATCGTCATCGGCGATATTTGGTTCCAGGCGCAAGACCACAGCATGTTCTTTACGCGCAATCGCGTGGGCGCGTTCGATCAGTGCGGCAAGTGCTGGTGAGTCCGGTTGCTCGACTGTAGGGCCGCGTGTGCTATAGAGCCACTCGAAGCGCACTGGCACCTGCGAGGGTAATGGTACCTGCGCGACGGTGAGCATCATCGCGCCCACCATACGCCCATGATCCAGCGCACCCAGGCGATAAATGCGTCCGCCGAGATATTTGTTTAGCTCGCCCCACTCGTATGATTGCAGCAAGTGTCCTCGCGGCTGGCTCGTGAGAAACGAGTCCCATTGCTCACGGTCGGTTATTTCTTGAATAGTAATGGTCATATGATATCCAATAATGCCAGGGGACGACGGACGCCCGCAAGGGGCCACCCCGCAGCAACACCACATCCCCCGTCCCTACTATGCCGCGACGCCAACGTGGTTCGTACATAGTAGGGACGGGGGCAGGGCGGTTGTGGGGTAGGGCCCCTCGCGGGCGTCCGTCGTCTGTATATCGCACATGCTCCTTATTCTCCTGAAATTGCAATGTTCACTTCATGGTTTCGGGTGCTACGCCCGGATCATGAGCTATTTGAACGGCATTGCCATTAAGGGTGTTCCTGTTCCAGATATTCGCGCTTGAGAATACTATACACGCGCACATCCTGGTATTTGCCGAAGCGCAGAATATCTTCGCGCAGCGTTCCCTCGTACTTGAAGCCGGCTTTCTCGTCGGCTCGCCAGCCGCCGATGTTGTCTTCCATATCTTGTGTCTGGATGCGGTTGAGGTTCAGTTCCAGGAAGCCGTAGCGCACCATCAGTTTGGTGGCCTCGGTGCCATAGCCCTTGCCCCAGCCTTTGGGATCGCCAATGATGACGTAGAATTCCGCCGTCTGGTTGATATAGTTGATATCCTTGAGACCGACGAGGCCGATCAGCGTGTTATCCTCGTTGAGTGCGACGCCAAAAATAATGTGCCGCCCGTCGCGGTACAGTTGCTCCAATCGTTCTTTGCCGCGAGTATCACTGGTGGGGTAAATCGAGAAATAGCGACGAATATCTTCGTTATTCATCCACGTAGAGTAGGAGTGATTATCCTGAGCAGGCTCCAACGGTCGCAGGTAGATGCGCTCCCCGACGATAAATGGATTCTGCATAGTGCTGGTATCCTGTGCCATAATTGGTGAATTCTCCCTTCGCTACATACGTCTATGTATTCGCAAGCAGTATAGCATAGTGGCTGTTGAGTGGCAATTTTCAGGTACTCTCAGTATAGAGCTGCACAGCAATAAAAAGCCATGCACCCAATTTCGCGGCGCGAAATTGGGTGCATGGCTTTTTATTGCTGTGTTGCTCCAAAGCTTATCGGCTGAAACGTTCAGCGAAATCGCCAAAGAACGGTACTTTGGGCTTTTTGCCACGATAGGCTTGCACCATCAGGTAGAGCCAACTCAGGACGACGATGAAACCCACGGCGAAAAAGAGAAAGCCGAACAGTGGGCCGAGTAGCAACCCTATCAAGGGGATGGAACCGGCAAAGGCTGCGATGGCTTTGAGTATACCAATCACTATCGCTGCGGCTCCCAGATAGAGGAATGACTGCATGGCATGGAAACGCACATACTTGTTTTTGCGTTCGATGACGAAGAAAACCAGACCGCTTACCCACCAGAACAGGTAGCTGAGTAACGCCTCCGTGCGGGCATTCATGCCGGTGGAAGTCGAGTCAACGGGTGTTGTTTCTTGCATTGTGCGGCGCGGCGGCTGATACGCCCCTTTTCCCTGTGTTCCATATTGTTGCTGCTGTTGTTGCTGTTGCCCACCAGAGGACGTTCCGGTGCCGTAGCCAAAATCTTGCGCCTGTGCCTGTTGATCCGCCGAGTACTCATACGGGCGTCGTTGCTGCTTTGGTTCCTGTGAATTTGCTGTATATCCACGATAGCCAGTATAGCCCTGGCCTTGATCATCTTGTTCCGAATTATAATTGCTGCTCATACTACTGTTTCTCTTTCTGCAAGAATGTGACCCGACAAAGATAGGAATTGGTTGTATTGTATCCTCTTACACACTGCGGTTTCAACATTCATAACCTGCTACTAGTATTACGAGTCAGCCAGTCAAAAGTTTGAGGTTTTCAGGTTACGAAAAGACGACAGCAGCAGCAGTGGCATGCCACTGCTGCTGCTGTCGTCTTTTCGTAACCTGAAAACCTAGACAAGGCCGGGAGTTTTGCTGACAATCCTGTCGGCCCAATCTCCTACCAGAGGGAACTTGAAGTACTTGCCCTGGAATGCCTGAATCATCGCCACCAGCCAGCCAACAAACCAGGCGATACCGAGCAGACCCATTGCGCAGCCGAACAGCAACGTTAGCGCACTTAATGCGCCAGAGCCTGAAGCGCTGGCTGCAACCACAAGAATAAAGTACGGAATGCACAGTATGAGTTCGACTACTCCAACGCCCAGATGCAGGAACGCCGCCTGCAGAGCGTGGAACTTGACGAAGCGGTTTTGCTTCTCTATAAAGTAGAAGATGATCCCGATGATAAAGACCAGGTAGCCAAGCCCGGCAGCAATCTTGGGGTCCATACCGATGGAGCTAGGGCCAAGCGGACTGGCCGTTCCCACGGGCGGAGCGCCATAGGGTGGTGGCTGGTAGCCCGGTTGACCATAGGCGTTGTACTGACCTCCATTGGGTGGTGGGGTATAGCCACCATACTGGCTCTGTGGTGGCGGATTATAGCCACCGTACTGACCCTGTGCATTCGGGTCTTGTCCCTGATTTGGCTGATTAGGATTCCAACTCATGATTTTTCCCTCTGATGCTTACATTACAAGTTTAGGGGATTTTGATTTGCGTAGCGTTCAGCGTAATCGCCGACAATCGGCAATTTGAAGTACTTGCCCTGGAAAGCGTTGATCATCAAGACTATCCAGCCCACAAAGGCTGCCAGCCCGATAAGCCATGAAACACAACCGAGTCCAAGTGCTAGGATACCAGGCGCAAACCCGCCGGCAATACCGAGTATGATGTCCAGTACCACTATTCCTCCAAAGAAGATAATGGACTGCATGGCATGGAAACGCACAAAGCGGTTTTGTTTCTCCAACAGGAAGAAGATGATGCCTGTTACCCATATGCCAAGATAGCTCAGACCCGCCGCAGTCTTTGGGTCCATGCCCATTGTGCTTGCTCCGAGCGCGGATGCACCACCCGCGGGAGGCGTTCCATACGGTTGCTGGTAGCCACCATATTGCTGTTGCTGACCGTAGCCGGGTTGCTGATAACCTGGCTGACCATAACCCGGTTGTCCACTGGGTTGCCCGTAGGGGCCTTGCTGGCCTTGCTGGCCTTGCTGGCCTTGCTGGCCTTGCTGGCTATAAGGGTCTGTTGGCTGAGGCGGTTGCTGTGGTTGCTGTGGTTGCTCATAGCCGCCATAGCCGCCGCCATACTGACTCCCCTGATTGGGGTCCTGTCCCTGGTTCGATTGATTGGGGTCCCAACTCATGATAATTACCTCATTTCTGGAAAATGGGAGACCTTTTTGTATAAGAAGCGTATCCCTTCATTCCTTTTAAAGAACCTTACGAACATTTTTGTGTTTCGAAGCCAATCCTTTATCCACATAGTTGACGTAAGTTATACGTAGTATACATGGAAAGGTTGTTTTTGTGAACTCTGTTGTTCACATTTTTATCGGTATTTTTACCGTTTTCTTGAATGGTGTTTAAGGAAAACGGTACCCAACAGCCACAAGGCGTCAAGCCCAATTAGCGATCGGGGTCTTGCGCTCGCATATGCGGATAGGAGTCCTGTGTATTATGGTCATCAGGAATGATGATGAATGTATCTGGCTCAAGTTCGCTGCCGTTGTTATCGGGTTGTACATCGGTCTTTATTCCTACGATACCTGTGTTGCGGCTATGCTGATCGCGGGTAAGAGGGCGTCGCTCGTCCACATGCAATGGACGTGGTTCAAGGAAGCCCGGCTGCGATTGTTCGTCTGCATGGCCCTGCTTTTCTGCTTCTTCCGTGGGAGAAGCTTCGAGCAAGGCGGCTTGCACGACCTGGTCCATGGTGTCTACGAAGGTAAAATGCATGCTCTTGCTGATTTTTGCGGGAATCTCGGCGATATCCTTCTTATTTTCCATGGGGACAATCAGGTTATGGATGTTGGCTTGATGTGCTGCCAGCACTTTTTCTTTGAGGCCGCCGATGCCGAGTACGCGCCCACGCAGCGTAATCTCGCCAGTCATAGCGAGGTTATCGCGGATAGGGCGTTGAGTGAGGGCCGAAATCAGGGCTGTGGCGATAGTGATGCCGGCGGATGGGCCATCTTTCGGTATGGCGTTTTCAGGTAAATGGATGTGCAGGTCTGTGACATCCTGAAAATTTGGGTCAATGTGCAGGTCGTCGGCACGCGAACGGATGTAGGAGAGGCCCGCCACCGCCGATTCGCGCATGACTTCGCCCAGTTGACCTGTTACCAGCAAGTCACCTTTGCCGTACATAGTTGCTACCTCGACTGGTAGCAGAATGCCGCCGTTCTCGGTCACAGCCAATCCCATAGCTACGCCGATTTGTGTTTGTTGTGTGATCGGTGTAGTGCTGTAACGAGGCGCACCCAGGTATTGTTCCAGGCTATGGCCTGTGAGTCGCAGCCGTGTCCCTGGTTTCTCGATGATGCGTCGTGCCGCTTTACGGCAGATTGTCGCCAGCTGGCGTTCCAGGTTGCGTACACCGGCTTCCCGCGTGTAGTCAGTGACAATGTGCTGCATGACGGTTTGCGAAATTTTCAACTGTTCGGCAGTCAGGCCATGCTCATTCAGCACTTTTGGCATGAGGTGGCGCAGACCGATGTTGACTTTCTCTTCAAACATGTAACCGGGCAGGTCAATGATATCCATGCGGTCGGCCAGGGCGCGTGGTATCTGGTACTTTACGTTGCCCGTACAGATAAAGAATACCTCTGATAGGTCATAAGGAAGTTCCAGGTAGTGGTCGGTAAAGGTATTGTTCTGTTCCGGGTCAAGCACCTCAAGCAGTGCCGAGGCCGGGTCGCCGCGATACTCTGCCGAGAGCTTATCAATTTCGTCGAGCAAGAAGACGGGGTTGCGCACGCCAACGGTTTTCATAGATTGAATGATACGTCCGGGCAAGGCACCGACATAGGTACGGCGATGCCCACGAATCTCGGCCTCGTCGTGGACGCCGCCCAGCGAAATACGAGCGAATTTCCGCCCTAATGCATGCGCAATCGAGCGGCCCAGCGATGTTTTACCTACGCCGGGCGGGCCAATAAAGCAGAGGATTTGTCCCTGGCTTTCGCTGCTATAGCGTCCACCCCGGCTGGCAAATTGCTGTCGCAACTCACGAACCGCCAGAAAATCTATAATGCGCTCTTTAATATTCTCCAGCCCGTAGTGATCTTCATTTAGTATGCGTCGCGTGAGTTCGATATCAAAACGGTCCTCGGTACGCTCCGTCCACGGCAGTGCCAGTACCCAGTCAATATACGAGCGCAACACCGCTATCTCTGCTGATTGCGGCGGTGTGTTTTCCAGGCGATCAATCTCTTTGCGTACCTTTGTCGTAACTTCAAGCGGCACCGTTTTCTCATTCAGTCTGCCGCGTAGTTCATCGGCCTCTGTCGAGGTATCCAGGCCCAACTCTTCCTGGATGGCACGCAATTGCTCGCGCAAGTAGAATTCTTTTTGCGAGCGATCTACCTGCGAGCGTACACGGTTGCGGATAGAGGATTCGAGTTCGAGAATCTCGATTTCATTGCCCATAATCACGCAGATTTTTTCCAGGCGTTCCAGTGGGTCAAACGTCTCCAGCAGGTTTTGTTGCTGCTGTACATCGGTAACGAGATGGGCGGCCAGCATATCCGAGAGGCGAGCCGCGTTTTTAATCGAGATGATGGAGGTAATATCCTCGACCGAGTAGCGGCGATTGAGCTGTGCGTAATGCTCAAACAGGTTAGTCGCGTGGCGTACCAGCGCGTCAACCTGGGGTCCGCGAGCTTGTGGCTCTGGTGGGATACGCACGCTGACATGCATAAACGGTTCAAGTTCGTGGAATTCCTCAATCTCTACCCGTTGTAATCCACTCAGCAGAACTTGTAAACTGCCGTCGTGTTGGCGATGGACGGTGGTAATCTCAACAAGTGCGCCGATGGGGAAAATATCTTCCGGCTGGGGGTCTTCAAGTTCGGGAGTACGCTGAGAGGCCGCGATGAGTGAGCGATCGGGGCGCATCATGCCTTCTTCAATCGCTCGCACCGATTTATCACGTGCGATTGCCAGTGTTGTGCGGGTGCGGGGGAACACCACCATACTTTTTAACGCCACAAGTGGATATGTTTCGCCATGTCCTCTGCTCTCTGGCGATACTTCCCGGCGTTCATTTGTACTCATGGATTCCCGTCCGCTTCCTTCTAAATCGAAACCTCTCGCATTGTTTGTAGGGACCGATTTATCGTGTCCGCCTTGGGACGAACCAATCGATCACATTTGCCGTCGAGACTGATTTATCACGTCCATATTCCTTATGCAAGATATGCAGGCCAAACGGCGGACGTGATAAATCAGTCCCTACCTGCCATTATGTTCACATTATTTCGTCAATATGCATAATTCATCATCTAATATAGATGAGTCTGCGTTAAGCAGACTCATTCTCAGAATAGGCTATGGTGCGGTCGCTGCGGGTTACCAGTAAAGGTTTGTTATGTGCGGTGATGACATCACCGTTAATAATCACTTTCTTGACATCCGCACGCGACGGAATTTCATACATTACATCGAGCAATACTTCTTCGATGATGCTGCGTAGGCCGCGGGCACCGGTGCGCTGTTTAAGAGCGCCTTCAGCGGCGGCATCAAGGGCATCATTGGTGAAGACCAGTTCGACGCGATCAAGTTGCATAAATTTCTGGTATTGCTTGATAATGGCGTTTTTCGGCTCTGTCAGAATACGTATGAGCGCCTCTTTATCCAGGCTGTCCAGTGAAACGGCGACGGGCAAACGACCGACGAACTCAGGAATGAGGCCGTATTTGAGCAGGTCATCCGGCACCATGTGCTTCAGGATGGTTTCTTTCTCAGTAGGCTCTGACGCGATGCCTCTGAAGCCGAAAGATTTATTGCTGCCCAGGCGCTGCTCGACTATTTTGTCCAGCCCTTCAAATGCCCCACCACAGATGAACAGGATGTTCGCGGTGTTGATCTGGATGAAGTCTTGATGAGGATGTTTACGCCCACCCTGCGGAGGAACATTGGCGATGGTTCCCTCAATAATTTTCAACAGGGCCTGTTGCACCCCTTCGCCCGACACATCGCGGGTGATGGATGGGTTGTCGGATTTACGTGCAATCTTATCTATCTCGTCAATGTAGACGATACCGCGCTCGGCACGTGCCACATCGAAATCTGCTGTCTGTATCAGGCGCAACAGGATGTTCTCAACATCTTCACCAACGTAGCCGGCCTCGGTCAGCGCGGTTGCGTCAGCGATACAGAAAGGGACATCCAGAACTTTTGCCAGGGTCTGCGCCAGCAGGGTTTTGCCACAGCCGGTGGGGCCAATCATCAGAATGTTGCTTTTGCCCAGTTCCACATCGTCAATTTGCATACCGACGCCGACGCGCTTGTAATGATTATAGACGGCAACGGCCAACGTTTTTTTTGCCCGGTCCTGTCCAATGACATACTGGCTGAGCTGCTCGTAAATTTTCTTTGGTATGGGTATCTTGCCAGTCTGGAGACGGGGTTTCGCTGTCGTTGCCTGCTCCTCTTCGATGATTTCCCGGCACAGGTCAATACATTCATCGCAGATGTAAACGCCCCCAGGTCCGGCGATGAGTCGCTGCACCTGATCCTGACTTTTGCCGCAAAACGAGCAGCGATAGGTCATACGGGTGTTTTTTGAGTTTGCCACGTTGGTCACCTTTTTCTCAATAAGCATTAGGACACAGGTTACTATGCCCCCGTCTCTACGTTGCTCGTTTCTTCGGACGCTGCAACCGGTGCTGCTTTATCGGCATCACCGGTATCCGCTACTTCATCTGTTTCATGTACTTCAGTGGGACCTTCCACCTCAGCCTCTACAGTTGTCGCTGCACTATTTTCGATTTCGGCCACAACATCCGGTTCACCGGCGAGGGCGGCGGCTTCCGCGTTCTCAATACTTTGCTCGTCTTCGCTGGTCTGATCGGGGTCGGGACCGGCAATCAATTCTACCAGTTTTGTGATAGTTTTTTCACGCCGATAGGAGAATAAGAGCGAACGGATTTGCTCTTCCGAGCGATCCAGTTGCTGTCCAGCCTGAGCATACGCACGGTAGAGCGCCTCTAACTCTTCGGGCGCAACGCTGATTTTCTCTGCCTGTGCTATCTCGTCCAGCACAAGCTGGCGCTTGACGCGCGTTTCCGCGTCCGGGCGCACATCCTGCAAGTATTCTTCGCGTGTCTTTTTTGTGAGCATGAAGTACTGATCCAGGGACATACGCTGCTGCTCCAGCATGTGCGACAGTTGGTGCAACATTCCTTCCGCTTCCTCATCAATCAATACAGGATGCAACGTTACCTCGGCCTGCTCAATGACGGCGCTGATCACCTTTTCGCGCAGTTCATTGCGCACACCTCTCTGCTTGTTCTCCAGAATCTCATCGCTGATAACTTTGCGCAGGTCTTCCATTGTCTCAGCTTTACCATCGCTGACCTGAGCCGCGAAAGCGTCATCGAGTTCAGGAGCTTCCTTGACTTCTACCTTATAAAGGTTGACGTGATAGTTCGCCTCTTTACCGGCTATTTTTTCATTGGAGTAGTCGGCGGGAATAGTGGCGGTGAACTCTTTGCTGTCGCCGGGTTGCATGCCTACTACCTGCTCGTCCATGCCGACGAAGAGGCCATGACGCTCGCGTGTCAACTCAAAGGGATTATCTTTCAGGTCGGAGATGCTCTGTTCTTCAACTGTGAGCTTGAGATCTACGGTGACGCGGTCGTCGTAGTCGGCGGGGCGTTCAACCGTTTGCCACGTGGTCTGACGGTTACGCAGTGACTCTATCTCGTTCTCAACATCTTCCGAGGTGACCTCAACTTCTTCGCGGTCAATGTGGAGGGCATGGTAATCGCCCAGGACAACAGGAGAAAGGATGGGAACTTTGAGGCTAAAGTGGTAGGGTTGCCCAATTTCCAGGACGGGGGCATCAAGCTCTGGTTTTGTAATCGGGCTTAATTCGTGCTCTTTCAAGGCATTGCGGTACGTCTCATTAATCAGTTCATCGAGACCCTCCTGGTAGATAGACTCTTTGCCAAGTTTGCGCTCTAGCAAAGAACGCGGAGCCTTGCCGCGACGAAAGCCCGGTATGTCAAACTGTTTCACTAATTTCCGATATGCTTTATCTGATGCCTTTTCCAGGTCGTCCCAAGTCAAATCTACGTTCAAGACCGCTTCACTGGTTGGCAACTTTTCGACCGAAACCTTCACATTTCCTCCAACGGGTGCGAGTGATCGCTCATTCACTTTTTCTTTTTAGCAAAATTTTAGGATAGCATACTCCAGCTATTTTTGGAGCGGGAGACAGGGATCGGACCCGCAACTTTCTCCCTGGCGAGCTGCTCCCGCTTACGCTTACAGAGCGGTGGGCGGTGAGAGACTCGAACTCTCACGGTTCATCACCAATAGATCCTAAGTCTATCCTGTCTACCAGTTTCAGCAACCGCCCATTACAGGCCAGTTGAGAGGGGTTTTGGATAAAAGTTCAGAAAAGTCTTTTTGCCTTCGCGCCCGTATCTCTCCTGTCTGACCGGATAATTATAGCACCTAATCATTGAAATCACAAGGCACTACCCCTTTTGGATATTTATGACGAAACCATGCTTCGGCCCAGGCGTTTGCTAAGACGAGTGAAAGTTTCTGCCCGTTGAGGCCTGTCTTTATATTCTCAACAAGTGCAGTCCCTATAGCCATACGTGAGGGCGGCGGTATTTCATGGTGTGACTCGATGTATTCTATCTGGCTGGCATAGAACTCAGCCAGTTCTTCTTCTAGCTGTTTGAACATAACGAACCTCTCTTTTCTGCCGACTGTACAAAATAGATTAATATATAAAGAGTAACCTATTTTGCCTAGTTCCGTCAAGCTTGTATCGCTGATAGGATACATATATGAGATTAAGAATTAAAGAAGTGGCTGAAGAGAGAGGCTTTAATATGTCGAGTCTATCAAGAGCTTCCGATGTATCGTTTCGCACAATCAAACGACTGTGGAAAGACCCGACACAATCAGCAAATACCTACACGCTAGAACGCATTGCCAGGGCGCTCAATGTACGTGTAGCAGACCTCATTGAAGAAAGCTTTTAGACTGTAAGTTTTTCCACTTTATTCGTGCTGCTTGTTGACTATCCATATCTTTCTCCAATCAAAAAGGACGCCTCTTTCGAGACGCCCTCTTGCCTATTCGTTATCGGTCAGATCATTCCTACAATCTACCCTTCGTGATTACTCTTTAGGGTGTGCTTTCGCTGGTATCTTCCTCTCTCCCTTGTTGCTATGCCAGTAATTCAGCTTCGCTGAGTGGCCCCAGTGCGGTCAAGACTTGCTTGTCTCGCAGTGGGAACCGCTTGAGTGTCCGGATTACATCCTCGGTGGTGATTTTCTCGAAGCGTTCGATCTCTTCGTCAACGGTGATTAAGCGTCCTTCCGTTACCCAGTCAGAGGCGAGTGAATTCATGCGGGAGAAGGTGGACTCACTGCTGAGTACAAGATGGCTGATCCATTTATCTTTTGCCCGCCGGAGTTCGTCCTCGTAGATGCCGTCGTCAAGCAGGCTATCCAGTTCGGCCCTGAGCATTTTCAAGACGCGGGGAGCCTCCTCCGGCGTGGAGTTGGCTTCCATCATCAATATGCCTGTGCCTTCGAGGCCCCAGATGCTGGCACTGGCCGACTCGGCAAGTCCTTTCTGGTAGATGTTCCAGTACAGACGTGAACCATCGCCATCGCCCAGGATGCTGCCGCCAAGCACGGCAGCGTAATAATCGGGGTCGCGTGCGTCCACGGTGGGCATGGCGAGAATCATGATTTGCTGCTTGAGTTTGGGGTCAACCATCACATTATTGATGGCATGCGCCGGTTCGTAGGGTTCCACGACGCGGCCTGCATCACCCACACGCCAGTTGTTGCAGTGTTCTTCCGCCAGTTGCACGATATGCTCCCACTCAAAGTTGCCTGCCACCGCAAGGATCAGGTTGTTGGCGGCATAGCGGCGCCGCCAGTAATCGCGCATCTGCTCGATCTCCATGCCGCGAATACTCTCGCGGGTTCCCAGCACATCATGTCCCAGCGGGTGGTTGCCAAAATAGGTTTGCATCATCTGGCGATAGGTTGTATTGTAAGGTCGGTCTTCCGAACGTGCAATCTCGTTGACGATCACCTCTTTCTCCATCTGGAAATCGCTCTCGTCGAGGCGGGGATACATCATATCGCTCAGGAGCGCGAGAGCCTTATCCAGGTATTCACCCAGCACACGTGCATAGAAAACCGTGGCTTCATTTGAGGTAAAAGCGTTCAGTTCCGCGCCGATTTTATTGAATTCGAGCGTAATCTGCTGCCAATCCAGTGTTTTGGTGCCTTTGAACACCATATGTTCCAGGAAGTGCGAGACGCCAGCTATGGTAGGATCGTACTCGTCACGCGAGCCGGTGCGCACGTAATATGAGACGGCGACTGACTCAAAATCGGGCATCGGTTGTCCGACAATTTGCAATCCATTCTTTAATGTATGAGTATAAAACACAGTGCCATTGGCTGCGGCACTGGCGGTCGAATCTGCCATGTGGTATTTGCTCCTTTGTTCGTTTGTAATGCTATTGCTTCCATATTATGATAGTCTTGATGGGAAGCAATTGTCAAATTTCTATTGCCCCATAACCTTTCCAGAGGGAAGATGGCGTACCCTTGTGGTCAATACCACTTAAATAAGAAGAATGCGCAGACGAACCATCTCGCGAAAGACGTCTTTGCGGTGATAGGCGTGTAAATGCACGGGATATTTGCGCTTGAATTTGGAGAAGGGACGTTTGACGACACGAGCATTGAAGCGGAGGCGACGCGGAGGGAGCAGAGGGTAGCTCATCTGTGTCAGCAGACGCTGCATCACCATCGATTGTTGTTCCGGGGCAAGTAGCGGGAGTACGGGCAAGGTGTATTCGATGACGCGCACGGGCAAGCGGTACCACCCCCGCGGGGTGCGCACGCGCAGAAAGGTGAGGTAGGTGCCGTCACTCAAGATGCGACTCGGGGTGCGAAGCACCGGGCTTTCTAGACGACCCAGGGCGTGCGCCCGTTGCTGGCGGATGCCCCACAGCAGCGCCCCGCTCACGACGCCGCGATCCAGGGTCACGAGCATGTCGGCGTGGATGGAAGGCAGCAGGTCCAGGGCTTTGCGGGCTTCATGCTGCCGACAGGGTGAGAGGATGGCATCCACAATGGCGTGGGTGCCACACTCCGCCAGATAGGTACAGCGCAGTTGGGGAAAGGGACTGCGCGTTTTCCCCGTGTTGATGCGCCCAAAAAAGGCGACATTCGCCGCCGTATCGGCCACCAACTCCAGCGTCGCATCAATGGTCATCACGCGCCGCCCAAAGCGGAATGCGCCTCTGGTCTGCGCAGTTGCCAGTGGCTGGCATACGGTGGCAAACAGTTCGTAGAGCGGGCGAATGCCCAGCTGCGTGCGCCGATAACAGACTGCGGCTTCGGTTACGGCCATGGCGCTCGGGGCGGTGTTGTCAGGCCAGAGCAACTGGAGATCGATGGTCACGGCTTGCACGACCGCCGCCTGGGAGGCGTGCGGAAAGAGGCTCAGCGCGATGACCGTGGTCAAGGTGAGAACCATATTCAGTTTGTGTTCGCGCTCTTCCCAGCAGTTCGTCTGGCTCAGCAACGCACTGATACGTTCTGGTCCATACAGGTCGTGAAACACGCGCAGGTAATCCTGCTGACACAGCTTGTCATTCACGGCGATTTGGCGTAATCTAAAAGACATCAGGAGGTCCTTTCTTATGACACTATGCGATGTTTCTATACACCATAGTATGCCATATCTTGACCTCCTCTTCTTATTTAAGTGGTATTGCACCCTTGTGGTCGCCAGGTAACCCACATGCTCGCCATCTCTCAATTATCCTGCCAATAATTCGCAAACCCTGATTCACCACTTGACCCAACGGAAGAAGAGGGTTATTATAGCATAGAGAATTTTCAGGGTTCATACTGACCGCCCCACAGAATCGTCAGTAGACATGGGGGCCGAAGTTATCAACATAATAAAGGAGTAATTGCGGAACCCCATGCCAAAAACATCGAAACGCGCCGCCACCAGACGAGCGGCAAAAATTGCCAGAATGCACGCGACAGAGCTACCGGAACTTCAGGTAAAAGAGGCCGATCCACGACAGCGGCCTGGTTACAAAAAGCCTGCCCGTGGTATTGCTCGTTATCCCTGGGCAACGGTCCTGGTTGTATTGATCATCGGACTGAGCTTTTTCTTACTCGATTTTTACCACGTCGGGCCGTTCGCACCAAAGCCTGTAGTAACAGTAACCCCAACAGTAGCAGCATCGCCTTGCCTCAAGATCGTGAAACAGTTGACCGATACTGCCCCGGCCCCAACCGCCGCGCAGTTCAAGGCGATTGTACATACATATTCGAAGGCTCCAGCGATGACGATCAATACCAGCAAAATCTATTGCGCGGGTATCAACACCAATCGCGGTTTGATTGTTGTGGAACTTGATCCTAAGATGGCACCAATTACAGTGAACAACTTTGTGTTCCTGGCGCAGAATCATTTCTATGATGGTCTCAAATTCCATCGCGTAGTACCTGGTTTTGTCGCTCAGACGGGCGACCCAACGGGTGCGGGCTCCGGCGGCCCCGGCTATAAATTCAATGATGAGCCAGTCAAGGGACAATATACCGAGGGGTGTCTGGCTATGGCGAACTCTGGCGTCAATACTAATGGCAGCCAATTTTTCATCTGTACCGCCGATGACACAAAAACCTTGCAAGCCAAATACAATTTGTTTGGGCATATCGTGCAAGGGATGGATGTGGCTCTCAAAATTCAGGGGCCGAACCCACAGGGTACAGCGGCCCAGCAAAAGATTACACCGGATGTCATGAACTACGTCATCGTGGCCGTGGCTCCATAATTGAAAGGATAGAAAATCATGGCAGCAAAGCAATATAGTACGCCGCCTCAGATGCAAATTGACCCGCAGAAGCACTATAGCGCCGTTTTCCACACGGAACTGGGCGATTTCTCGGTCGAGTTGTTCGCGGCACAGGCACCAGTAACCGTCAATAACTTCGTGTTCCTGGCCCGCGATGGTTTCTATAACGAGACAACGTTCCACCGTGTCATGCACAATTTCATGGCTCAGGGCGGCGACCCCACAGGTACAGGTATGGGTGGTCCTGGCTACAAATTCAATGACGAGCGTGGTGCGCTTGAACTGCAGCATAGCGGCGAAGGTATTCTCTCAATGGCGAATGCTGGTCGCAACACCAACGGCTCGCAGTTCTTCATTACCTATGGCGCGACTCCGCATCTCAACGGTAAACATGGTGTCTTCGGCAAAGTCGTCTCCGGTATGAATGTCGTACACTCAATTGAGGAACGCGACCCACAACGCGCACGGAAACCCGGCACGCAAATTCTCTCGATAGATATTGTAGAGAGCTAGCTGGCAAGAAAATCTCGACAATAACACGTCTGCCGGTCGCCATTGGCGACCGGCAGACTTTATTATTGTTGATATTATCTTGCCATTGCTTGACATGGTATTGTATCGTTCGTTGTATAGAGTGCTGTGCGGGCGATAAATCAAGAAAGGGGCAAAACTCGTGGCTCGTCGGAAGCAGTCAACACATGAAGACGCAGAAAAGACGCGGCGTAATATTGTGCGCATTGCTCAGCAATTATTCATGGAATATGGCTTCCGAGCCGTTTCAACCCGTCAAATCGCCGCCATCTGCGGGTTGACGCAACCCGCGCTCTACCATCATTTCGCGGATAAACAGGACCTGTACGTGGCGATGGCGCAAGAAGAAGTTGCCAAATTGCGTGTGGCGCTGGAACGCATTGTGCAACAGAACGAGGGCATGGAGAAACGTCTACAAGAGGTGATGCTCTACCTGCTGGGTACGACGCAGCATGATTTGCATCTCATGTTGCATGATGTACGACACGAACTCACGCCGGAACGCCGAAACCTCCTGAATCAGGCATTCCAGGCCGGTGTTGTCGGCCCGATAGCCTCAATTTTCGAGGATGGTCTGCGTCAGGGACTCTTGCGTGACCAACAACACGGCGGCGTGGATGCGTTGACCTCGGCCTATCTATTCCTCAACATGGTTTCAGCGCACCTGCCACAGTCGGGACATACGAACCGCGTCACAAGTGATGCCGAGATGGCACAAAAGATTGTGTATGTGCTGTTGCATGGGATTGGTCGGGAAATGTCTGTCATTGAGACTAATACATAATAGCCAATTTTCCCCTCAATCTATTCCTTTTCCTGAGTTTCTTCCCACAATGTGCGTACTACACGGGACACAATCGCGTAACCGAAGCCGCGTCGTTGCAGGAAGGAGCCGAGGCGCGTGCGAAACGTTGCCAGGTCCATCGCGGGAAGGCGAGCCAGTGACTGAGCCTTCTTACGCCCGGCCCGAAGGGCCAGTTCCTCATCTTGCTCGTCGTCCACCAGTTCCTCCACGATGTCGCGCTCAACGCCTTTCTGGCGCAGTTCGTTTTTCAGCGCCCGTTCGCCGCGTGGACTAAACTGTGCGCGATTCTCAATCCAGAACGTGGTGAACGCTTCGTCATTGGTGAGGTTGAGGCGGTCCAATTTCGCCAGCGCGGCCTCAATAATAGCGGGTGGAGTTTCCTTACGCCGGAGGTAGCGACGCACCTCTACGCGACTGCGTGGACGATACGAGAGGAAGTTATAGGCACGCTCGACGGCTTGTTGCAACGCCTCTTCTCCATGAAGCTCCTCCAACTGGTCGGGCTGCAGCTCCTGCTCCACCTCCAGGTCCAATCGCGCCACCACCTCGGCGCTTGCACCCAACAAAAAACGTCCGTCAACATAAATATTGACACGCTCAGTATCCCTTGCCTGTGGTTCAATAGCAGTTATTCTCATAGAACAAATATACCACATGGGGCAAGGGGGTGGGGTGTCAACTCATCTTGTCCCAGACGCCGCTTCTGTTCAAGTAAACAAATAGAATGGCAACAGCAACCAGGGGAATGAATGAACGAACGTCGAGCAGGCCAAAGGGAATGGATAGAATGAGACTAAACACGACATAAGCAGCGGTCAAGTAAAAGCCAATCTTTTTCCAGAAGAAGATCAGGCCGATGCCGACCAGACCCATGACGCAGAGCAAACCGAAAAGCAGGAACGGCAACGGTGAAATCCCTGTTGCCATCGCCCCGAAAATTGCCAGGAAGTTGAGTAATGCCAGAACACCAATTATTACCAGGTTCACGACAAGCCACGCGACAAGGCAACCGCCCAGTTTTTTACCACGCTCTTGAGCCTGGGCAGCGGGAGAAATATCTTTCGCTTTAGCGGCTATTGCATCTACAGGCAGCAATGGGTAACCGCCGAGCGAAAGCTGTGGCTGGCCGTTGACAACATGCACGTTTAACAGGGAATTATTGGGAAGACGAAAATCTTTGCCAGCCGTTTGCTCTTCCGGAGTAAGTGTGCCTAGAATACTACGATTAAGCAGAATGGTTACAGAAGCGGGTTGCTCGGCAGGGAGGTGAACCTGGACTCGCTGCTGAGCCGTTGAGTCCAGGGCAAATTCTACAACAGGCATATTATCTCCTACAATATCTTATTACGAAGTGTAGGAATATTATAACGGGTAATAAAGGTAGCAAATAATTGAGGATGGGTAAACAAGCGGTGTTATTTTGATCGGAAGGGTTACAATTTCTTAATGTGAAAATGTCTCCAATGGTTCATCACCAGGAGAACAAAACCATACGTGATAAAGCCAGGAACAATTGCCTCTTCTCTGCCTGCTTCAGAAAAATGTAACCCCTTTTACTGCTAACGTCTCAATAACGCTCGAACCAAAAGCAGAATGGCACCGAGAAGGAGAGCGGAAAGCATCTCTATGGGGCCTCGGGTAATAGTTGTTACACCGAAGATGATGACGACACAGACCAGCAGTATGACTATGGTGACACTTATTACGACAAGTGGTAATGGTTGCTGCAAATACTTGTTCATGCGTTCGCTCTTTCGTCTTGTTCAAATGATGAACTCATTTTTATCTCCATGAGTTCTCTAGCCGAGAATATTTTTGATGGTTGTTAACAAATTATCAAGCTCAATCGGTTTACTCATACCAATAAGGTGACGCTGCTCAATTTCTTGCTGGTATTGTTCGAGATTGCCGGCGGTAAAAATAATAGCGGGAACATCTTCAAGGTCATCCATCACATGTAGTTCATCATAGAGATTGATACCAGTTGTGTATGGCAGGTAGTAGTCCAGTAGAAAGAGGTCTGGCTTGATACTCTGGACAACTTTCACCGCCTCCTTACTCCCGGACACGAGCAAGGGATGGTAACGTGTCTCCTGTAGAATGGCAAGTTCAAGGAACGCACCGATACTGTTATCATCCTCAACAACAAGAATGGTTTTCACGGGAAGAGCGGCATCCATAGATGGGGGATTTTCAATGGCTGACATTCCATGCTCCTTCCTAAAAGTTAAACGAGATTGAAAATGCCTCAACTCAAGTATAACAGAGCGTAGCACAAGTTACAAGAACAATTTTTCACGTGGCTGCGACCCAATGAGCCTTTCAACCATATTCAGGAGGTTTTCGGGGCAAACAGCATTTTCAGGCGGTGCTTCAATCTGCCAAACTCTCACACAATCTCCTTCCTGTGCTATACTTTAGCAACGTCCATTTGTAAACAGTAATACAGAAAGAAATACAGTGACACATATAGATAGTAAGGAACCTCGTATGCCTCTTTATCGTCGGGCTGGCCTTGCAGTTGCCTTTGTAGTGATGTTGCTCCTCGTCACGGCTTGTAGTAGTTCAGCAACAGCGCAAACACAAAAACCTACTCCAACACCTTCTCCTTCACCAACTGCCGGGCCGGGACAGCAATTATTGGCGAAGGTAGGACAAAACCTGAACACGGCAAAAACATTGCATGGCATCTTCGATTTGACAATCAGTGGTCAAGCCTTTAGCGGCGTGGTAAATCTGGAAATCTGGAATGCCCTGCCCGGCAAGAGCCACACGCACGTGCTGCAATCATCGCTGGCACAACTGCCCGCGGGAACAGTAACTGTCACTGACGGCAAACAGCTATGGGAATATGACCCGGTGAAAAATGTTGTTTATAATGGACCGGCCACTGCTACCGGTACATCGAGTAGTAGCTCCCTCTTTGGCGGTGGAGGGCAAAGCCAGTTGATTTTCAACCTCATACAATCCGTCTTTACACACAGTAACGCGACCCTGATATCCTCCTCGGCAACTATCAACGGACACAGCGCCGACGAAATCCACGTCACCCCACAGGCGGGCGGCGCAGGAGTGACCGGTATCGGCAATTTCAGCTACGACGGCAATGTCTATATTGATACAAAAACAAATCTACCTCTGCGCGTCAATCTGAATATCGCGGGCATCGGCCAGATCGTGTTGAATTTCCCCACATTGACGCTTAATGCACCCATTCCTGATAGCGCCTTTACCTACGTTGTGCCAGCAGGCGTCAAAGTGCTGCCGCTGCCACAGGCCAGCGCGACTCCCAGTGCCGGTGCCGATGCGTTGACACTCGCCCAGGCGCAACAGGATGCAGGCTACCATCTCTTGAGCATTCCCGCCGCACAAACTGATTACGAGTTGGAAGGCGTGAACGCGCTCGGCGCACCCGGCAGCCAGATTTTCACCCTCAACTACATCAAAGGCAACCTCAGCTTCACCATTGTCGAGGGCAAATCTCTGGCGAACCTACCCAATAGCGGTGGTCAACCAGTAACAATACGTGGCGTGACCGGTTCGCTCTCCAGCGCCAACAATTCTACCACCCTCGCCTGGACCGCGAACGGCATTGGCTTCCGCATCGCTGGAGCGATAAGCAGCGCTCAGGCGGAGGCGATTGCGAAGCTGTTGGCGTGAATAGATTTTGTCATGTTAACAGCAAATGAACATGCATACGTCTGAGCCACAATCACCTTGCAGAAGTGATTGTGGCTCAGACGTATGCTCGAATGAGCATCTGCTAAAGAATGGAGAATACAAAACAAGCGGGTTGAGATTTTACATGAGCAGTACAGGTTTCTTAACCAGGTTCTATGAAAGCCTGGTCTATTGTCTTTATTAGCGTGAAGCCAGGGATAAGCGCCTGGTGGTATCATTGTATTATTCTGCATCGTGTTACTGTGGAAAGTCATACATGGCAGATGTAAGGCAGGTAATGTCTAGAGACAGGTATACAATGCATAAAGAAAGGACACAACCTATGGCGCAATTTCCTGAACATTTCCGCTGGGGTGTCGCGACGGCGGCGTACCAGATTGAAGGGGCGGTGCGTGAGGATGGGCGCGGCGAGTCCATTTGGGATCGCTTCTCCCACACTCCTGGCAAAATTAAGAATGGTGAGACGGGCGATATTGCCTGTGACCACTACCACCTGTATCCACAGGATATCCAGTTGATGCAGGAACTGGGCCTGCGCAACTATCGTTTCTCCATCGCGTGGCCGCGTATTCTGCCCAATGGACGCGGGCAGGTAAACACTGCCGGCCTCGATTTCTATGAACGGCTTGTTGATGCTCTTTTGAGCGCGGGTATCGAGCCGTTTGTCACGCTCTATCACTGGGACTTACCGCAAGCCTTGCAGGACGAGGTTGGAGGCTGGAACAGCCGCGAAACATCTCACGCTTTCGCCAATTACGCGGATGTCGTCTCGCGCCGACTTGGCGACCGCGTGAAGTACTGGATTACGCTCAACGAGCCATGGGTAAGCTCTTTTATCGGCAACGAGATGGGCGTGCATGCCCCCGGCCTGAAAGACGCGCGCACTGCATGGCAAGTTTCACACAATCTTTTGCTCGGACATGGCCTTACCGTTCCCATTCTGCGTGCCAATGGCAACGCCGAGACTCGCGTCGGCATCACGCTTGTGCTGACACCCGTCGAAGCCGCCACCGACTCACCGGAAGACCAACAGCTTGCACTAGCCGCCGACGGCAAAAGTAATCGCTGGTTCCTCGACCCCGTTTTCCGTGGCAGCTATCCGCAAGACGTACTCGATAGGTTGGCACAACAGCACATACTTCCCACTATCGAGGCAGAGGATAACGCCATTATCGCCCGACCAGTAGATTTTCTTGGCCTCAACTACTATTACCGTACTATCTTGCACCAGAAGCCTGATGGCAGCTCCGAGCAGATACAACCGGCGGGTGCTGAATATACAACAATGGGCTGGGAAGTCTATCCACAGGGTCTGCATACGCTCCTATCGCGCCTGCACAATGAATATCGCGTTCCCGCCATATACATCACCGAGAATGGGACGGCTTTCCCCGATACGCTCGGTCCCGACGGTCAGGTACATGATCCGCGCCGCCTCAACTACCTGCGCGAACACTTCCTCCAGGCGCAGCAGGCCATTAGCGAAGGCGTACCCTTGCACGGCTATTTCGTCTGGTCGCTGATGGACAACTTTGAATGGGCGGCCGGCTATTCTCAGCGCTTCGGCATCGTCTACGTTGACTATCCCACCCAGCGCCGCATTATAAAAGATAGCGGCCACTGGTATAGCAAGGTGATCGCGGAGAATGCAGTACTGTAGGGGTTCACCGGGAAAGAAAGGAATAACAAGATTGGATATTTCGAGCGAAGAGTTCGTTGCACGCATTAATGCGACTCGCGAAGGGTCAGTCTGGGAGATGCTGGATATTACACTGGTGACTGCTGAGAAAGATAGAGTGGTGGCGACCATGCCGATTGGCCCCAATCATCGCCAGCAAGTTGGCTATCTCCATGGTGGCATTTCCGTCACGCTTGCTGAATCGCTGGCCTCGTTGGGAACAGTGCTATATATTGATGCAAGCCGGCAAATGGCTTTCGGGCTGGAAATCAACGCTAATCACCTGCGACCCAAACGCGAGGGGCTGCTGACCGGCGTGGCGACGCCTATTCACACTGGACGCACTACGCACGTCTGGGATGTGCGCATCACCGATGAGAACGACAAACTGATCTGTATTTCGCGTTGCACCGTCGCCATCGTTGACCGACCACCCGACAACGGCAACCTTTTCGCAAAAGACACGCCCAGTTTTGGGTAGCTCTTCAATACATTCAAAGAGAGCCAGGGTACCCGCAAGGGGAATGCCCCTACTATACACGAACACGCGCTTTATACGATTTTGCGTGTATAGTAGGGGCATTCCCCTTGCGGGTACCCTGACCTTACTCAGCGCAAAATGCTGGCCTGTCTGTTTCCCTTCCCTGTTTACACATTTTATGCTGGGCATATTAAAAAGAAGGGGCAACTGGGACAGGTGTAGGCATCAGGTTTTGCCGGAAAGTGGTGGCTCACCAGTTCCTTGACGTTTTTTTCGAGCGCATCGTACAGGCTTTGCTCTTTCTTTGTTGTCAGGGTGATGGGGAAGGTTTCGCCGGTACTGAGATTATGGCAGTGCAGTTCGATGCTCTGCACACTATATTGTGTGCGTTGCGCACGAGCATAGAGCAATTCGCGTGTGCCAGCCGTTGGCTTCTCTTTGCTTTTACCGAAGCGCGTGCGAATGAACTTTGCCGGTTTACCTGTCCCATTTTGCGGCTCGTCCTCGACACGATCAACGGCGACCTGGATGGGAACGCCCGCCACTTCTACGGTAAAGTGGCGGCGTAGTTCCCAGTTGTTCTCACCGTTTGCCAGCATTTTTTCGCGCAGAAGAGCCACTACCTCGTGTCCGTGCCGCTCATAAATGGGAGCAAACGGCAGGGTATGGCCGTTTTTTTCACGCCATTGCTTGGTATAGATTTCGCGCATTTCCTCCAATGTTGGCAACGTCGCTATGTCTGTTCCTTTTTGCTGGCACTCCTTGATTTGCTGTTGCATCGTCTCCATCGTCTTTTGCGTCGTCTGCCAGAACAGCAGGTAAGCGGCCTCTTCGCCACTAAAATGGTAGATTGAGCCATACAGGTATTTGCGCGGGCATTGTTGGTACATCTCGATGGCGGAGGAATTGATCGTTTGCGGTTGCATCTCCTCAATAAAAGGCTCGCCCGGCTGCGAAAGGGAGACAATTTCATCCTCATCTCCCGTATCGCTGAGGAGCGTTCCTTCATATTGCCAGCGAGTACGGGTGATACGTTCGTCGGCTAACCCGGCGATTAAGGGGTCAAGATAAGGCGAGCGTTTGGGCTTGCGTTTGCCGTAGCGTTCGCTATAGCTCAAGATGAGGTGGTCACGCGCACGGGTGACGCCAACATAGAACAAGCAAGCTTCGCCGCTTTCATGAGCGGCATTGCCCTCGCTTCCCTCTGGCAACATATGCTCTGGCGCGGGAACAGGATTGGAGCGCGACTGCAACGGGAAACGCTGCTGCAATAGATTAGGCAGGTAGACAACGGGAAATTCCAGCCCTTTACTTGCATGTACCGTCATCACGCGGATAACATCTGGACTTGTTTCACCATCACCTTCCACACCTTGCCGGTTGCCGCCATCCTGGCGCAATGTGAGCATCACTCTAAGGTAATCGAGAAACCCCTTCGCCTGTTCCTGTATTATTGGGAGGGTAGGCGTGTCAGCGCTAGAGGTGGATAGCTGTTCGGCACCAGGCACTGTAGGTGCGTTTTGCTCCTGCTCGCGCAGCGCCGCCTGTTGCTGGTCATAGCGCCGTGCCAGTTGCAGCATTCCCAGGTAATCGTTCAGTAGCCCTTTATGTTCCGTTTCGCCCATCTCAATTGAGCGTAACACATTACGCATCAGCGAAGTCTCGATAAACAGGTATTGCGCCAGCAACGTCCACATACTGGTAGCGCGATTGGAGAGCGATTGCATAATTGTGGAGAGGCGCATGAGAGCAAAGCGGCCCTCCATACTCATAGTCGCGGATGCCTCTCCCCGGTAAATGAGCCAGCCAGGAGTAGTTTTTTGTGCGCGTGCCGCCAGCAAAAGCGCCTCGATATCTTCCTGCGACAGGAAATGCTCGCTCTGGCGGGCAGCGCGTAGTATGCCCATGCCATCGGATTGCGCGATCAAGAGAACGATGGAGAGCAGGTCTTTGATGTGTTCCTGTTCCAGCATACCGCCGCCTTCGATGACGGGCAAGTTGGCCTCTACGAGCGCGGATGTTATCTTACGAGCAAGCGTGCGCGTGCGACACAGTATCACGATGTCACGGTATGCATACCCCTGTTCGTGTCGGGAACGAATATCTTCTACTAACCCCGCCAATTCAGCGGCGAAATCGGGCGCAACGGCCAGCGTGACATACGTATCCTCCTGTGTGAGCCGTACTGGCTCCGTTTCCGCTGCTTCATGCGCGTCAACCTCTGCCCCCAACTCCAATTGTTTGTAGCGGAAAGACTCCGCCAACTTCACAATATCCGGTCGCGAGCGATAGTTGCAACTGAGCGGCAGGATGACCGCACCGGGATAGTCCTGCTCGAAGTTGGCGATATTGGCCGGAGAGGCACCGCGAAAGCCATAAATAGCTTGATTGGCATCGCCGACTACCCACACACACTGTTCCTCTCCTGCGAGCAAGCGCAACAGCACACCGCTGGCGCGGTTGATATCCTGAAATTCATCAACCAGGATGTGCTGGTAGCATTGCTGCTGCTCCTGCAATACCTCTGGATGGTCTTTTAATAGTTGCACCGCCAGCATAATCAGCCCGCCAAAATCGGCATCTTGCCGTTGTTGCAGCGCCGCTTCGTACAGCGTGTAGATGTTTGCTACCTCCAACGCTTTTTCAGCATGCACCCGCGTCTCTTCATCCTCTGTTTGTAACGCTTCTTGCAGCATGGCTTGCGCAAGTTGGTAGTATCGTTCAGGCGTAACCAGCTCGTCTTTGGCACGCGAGATAGCTTTCAAAATATCGGGGAAATAATACGCGGGCGAAGGGAGATTGCGATAGTGTTGTAAAGGAAGTTCGTTTGCCAATCGCCGCAGCATAAAGTAGCCCTCGGCCTCGTCAATCAAACTAAAATCTGTGCGCAGTCCGACGCGCTCCCCATGGGTGCGCAACAGTTCCGCGCAAAAGGCATGAAAGGTGCTGACAGTTGGTCGCTGTGATTTTTGTTGTTTGCGCAATCCTTGAGTTTCCGGCATGGCCTCTTCATAGAAGAGTGGTTCCAGCCGTTCTTGCATCTCCCCGGCGGCTTTGCGCGAGAAGGTCAGGGCGAGAATATGCACGGGTTCTACATCAAGCGTGTGCAGCAGATAATCTACACGTCCGATAAGCGTGCTGGTTTTGCCGCTGCCCGGACCCGCTACAATCAGGGCCGGGGTCGGTGCCTCAATGGCTGCCTGCTGGTACTGGTCGTAGTGTTTTTTTGTTGGAGGAGCAGCAGAGGGTACAATGAGTTGCGTCCCCGCGTTCGTTCCATTTACCATTGCCGTATCAAATGGTTCCATGGTCAGGCCAACAAGACGGTTAAGCATGGCGGATTGGGAGACGCCGAACAGGCCAGCGAGTGCGTGAGCCGAGACCTGCTGATCGAGATAAAGGGTGCGCACACGCTCAAGCGGCATAAGTAGTTCAGCAGCGAAGAGATTTGCCATCAGTTCGCGTTCGCTACGTGGGTCATAGGACATACCGATGCCCAGCATTTCCTGTAGCTGTTCTTGTTCGTAGTAGCCAGTTATCTTTTCCTGGACATCAGGTTCATGGCAAGAGGTATCGGAGGCAAGAGCGGGCATTTCCTGTTGCGGAGCATGGGGGGAGTGCGGAGAGGCGCGATGAAGGACGGCGTGTCCCAACTCGTGCGCCAACGTGAAGCGGCGCAGGGTCTCCATCAGGCTGCGATTGAGCCAGATGAGGTCTTCGTTGTCTTCCAGATAGCCGAAGGTTCCTGCCGGATAATCGTCGGAGGAAAACGTCTCGACATGCAGACCATACCACTCCACCAGCGCGTCTAGCGGCGTGTAATCATCGGTCCAAGCCAGGTATGCTGCGCGAAAACGTTGTAGGAGTTGGCGTGCCGCCGTCGTTGCCTCCGCTTTTATACGCTCATCCATAACGCCTGTAAAGCCTCTCCCAGGAAATAGTTGAAATACACAATGCATTGTACCACAGGGTACGAATGTGCAGGTAGGGACCGATTTATCGCGTCCACCTGAGAAGATGCTGGACATGGAACGCGGACGCGATGAATCGGTCCCTACCTGCACACAATCAGTTCCCCCGAAGGATGGAGAACCAGAATCAGCAAAAAATAGCAATAAGTTATCAGGTTTGATATAATATCCCCAATGGTGCTATGTCATATCAGCTTGAGACACGAGGAGAACTATTATGGAGGCTGCCGAAATACTTGAGCGTACTCGGGCGGGAGAAGAGTTGCCACACGGCTGGATTGTCTTCCCGCTTGAACGCAGCAAAGTCATCCTGGGTATAGTTGGCTGGGTGCTTGGTATTATTCTGGGATTGGGCCTGTTCGCGCTCATGGCATCTATCGTGATTCCATACAACTATACGCTTGGCACCTTTTCCGTGATTTTCACTTCATTGGTATTATTGCTGTTCCTGTTTGTCGGGCTGGGCAGCGCCTGGTCGCTGTTTCGCGATATCCAGCGACTCAGGCAACAGGATAAGCATGTGATTGTGATTACGCCTGAAGATTTTGTGAAGCAGGAAGGCAGCAAGATCATCCACGTGCCGCTCGCCTATGTGCGCCATGTGACGGCGCGAGGGAAAGCACCTGTTGACCGCACCGTACCTAAAGAGCAGGGGGTACGCCAGGTAGCTGGCGTGGGCGACAATATCTCCGGCTTTCTTTTCGGACGCGGCATAACCCCCTCCGGTATGCGCTACCGGCGCAATCGCATGCGTACTCCCACAACGCTGGCCTTCATTGATGACCGTGATGAGCGCGAGATAGTCGTCGTCACCGATGCCGCTCATGGCGACCCGTTCATGATCGCCGCCCTGCTCAAACAATACTCGCGAGGCGTACAGGACGCCGTTCGGTAGGAACAGTTTCAGCCCGTCCATGGTCCCTTTTCCAACAATACACGATCACATTAAAGGGCGAAGACGCGGACGGGCTTAAGCCGTCTCTATGGTCTGATGGGTTTTGCAGTAAATTAACATCACCAATCTCTTGCACCACCTGATATACTGAGCAAAAATGCTAATGAAAAGGCCAACCCTGGATGGGAGTTTCTCGCATGAAAATAACAGTACACAATTTAGGTGTTCTTAAAGAGGCTGAGGTTGACCTTAAACCTTTGACGGTTTTTGTTGGCCCAAATAATGCGGGGAAAACGTGGTTAGCTTATACAATAGCAAGCATCTTTAGCTCATACGGTTTTTCTAAGTACATGGAAAAATATTTACACGCTTATGAGGAAAATGCTCCGGGGTTATATCCTCTTCTGGAAAATGCTATCGAACAGGTTTCAAAAAGTGGTACAGCTTCTATTGACGTAGTGCAGCTTGTCAGAGAATATGGAGAACTCTATTTCAACAATGTTGCGCACGTGATCCAGCAATGGATGCCCCAATTCATGGGAACTCAACTAGCTTCTTTTGAACACTTAGATATCTCGGTAAATGTGGGCGAGGCAAAAACGTATTTGGCCCAACAAGTGCTGAATGTATTTGTAAGAAGCGAAATCCCTGCCGGTAAACAACAGCCATTGTTAAGTATGCGCAAGAAGCAGGGCGACAGAAAGTTATACATTTATACCTCAGTTGAATATGCCGTTAGGGAAGTGGAAACAGAAAAAGTACTTCCTTTTGATATCATTAAAGAATTTATGGTTCGGACAATTTTGCAAATTTTGCATCGTTCGCTCTATCATGATGTCTGCATACTGCCAACTGAGAGAACAACCTTTATTACATTTCCTTTTAGTAAAAGAAAAGAAGTTGCAGATATTCCAATCAACCAACCGAGTAAATTAGCTGGTGGACCAGTTAGCTATTTTTTGCACATGATTGGCGCTACATTTGAACATAGTTTAGAAGATGCTAAACAGAGAGACGAGAACGCAAAGAATAACCCCAGAATCAAAAAGTACCGACAACTTGCTGACCTATTGGAGCAACAAATTCTTGGTGGCGAGGTGAAAATCCCACCCCAAGATGCTAATCCTTTACAGAACTCAGAATCCGACGCTGGACGTGAAATCTTGTTTCAGCCAACAAAAGAGAGTCAACTAGAAATTTCTATCGCATCTTCTATGGTAAAAGAACTCTCACCACTGGTATTGTACCTGCGTTATCTGGCCGAACCACTTGAATTGCTTATTATAGATGAGCCAGAGATGAATTTACATCCAGAAGCCCAGGTAAAAATGATGGAGTTTCTTGTAATGCTCATCAATGCAGATCTCAATGTTCTTGTTACCACTCATAGCCCTTATATTATTGATCACCTTACGAACCTTATAAAGGCGGCTGAAGTCTCGGATAAGGATAGCATTCGTGACGAATTTTATCTGAAACAAACAGAAGCATTCATTTCAAGAGATAAAGTTTCAGTCTACATGGTTGATGCCACAGGCACAACAAAGGCGATGGATGAAGATGGCACAATCAACTTACATACCTTCGGTGAGGTTTCTGATCGTATTTCAGAAATTTATTTTAAATTGTAGCGTTGGAGCAAGGAGAAGCTTCATGGCTTCTAAACCTATGCTGTCCCTACTCAATGCCTCTCTGGAAGCATGCCTTATAGAAGGGACACGAGTCCGCGAATCTGGACTGATTGTCAGCACAGAAGTAGTACAAGGAGAAACAATTCTCTTTTTTCATATAGATTGTGAAGAGGGGCGAAAGAACTTAAATCTGGTCGGTGTTGGGTCTAAAATTTGCGATTATCTTGTTTTCTATACAAAAGATGAAGAAGACAAGGAAATTGTTTGTTTTCTCGAGCTAAAAGGTAAAGACCTGGATGGAGCAATTAAGCAAGTTCTTCATACGTATCAGAAAGTGCTGGAATTGTCAAAAGCAAGAGTTGGCAAATATCATCAATTGATAGCGTGGAAGGTCTGTATTTGCCTTCATGGTCAAGCACCCAGGAATAGACAAAGTAACATTGACCAACTCATAACTGTATTTGGGAAAAGCAATATCCGCATTAAGCATGGCATCAAACAGTACACATTATTAGGATCATTTCTTCGAGAACAAACAACATGATTTGCTTATTTTCTCATGCCTTTGTTAAAGAATCACATTTGGAACGGGAAGCAAAATATAAGGAGGCTACTATATGCTCTTAGCGATAGATATCAGCAATACTAATATCAAATTTGGTGTGTATGATGGCGCGACCATGAAGTATCACTGGGTGGTGTCCACGGCCCGCCAGCGCACAACCGACGAGTATGCAATGGTGCTGACCGACCTCGCACGCCACGCGGGCCACGAACTGCAGGACATTGATGATATCATTCTGTCCAGCGTGGTGCCGCCCTTGACGCCAGTGTTTCAAGAACTGGCGCTGCGCTACTTTGGCAAAGAAGCATTTGTGATAGACCATACGCTCGACCTGGGCATACGGCTGGAGGTGGACAACGCCTGGGAACTCGGCCCCGACCGTATCATGACCACGCTGGCGGTGCATCACCTCTACGGCGGTCCCGCCATCGTCATAGCCTTCAGTACCGCAACTACCTTTGATGTGCTTTCAGCCGAGGGCAATTTCCTGGGCGGAGCCATCGCCCCAGGTCTGATCATTTCAGCGGAGGCATTGAGCAGCGCGGCCTCGCGTCTCTATCGGGTTGACCTCGCGCCTCCTCGTGCGGCGTTGGGCAAAAACACCATCGAGAATATGCAGTCCGGTATCATTTATGGACATGTCGGCCTTGTACAGGGCCTCATCACTCGCCTGCGCAAAGAGATACCGGATGTCAAAGACGAGAGTTCGGTGAAAATCATCGCCCACGGCGGCCTCGCCCAGTTGATGGCACCCATTATCCCCGAAATTCAGTACGTCAACCAGTATCTACCCCTGGAAGGTCTACGGCTGGCCTATGTGAAATTAAAGGGTTAGTTGACCCGACCCGCGTAGCGTCGGCGTAAAAGTTCCCCTTGCTCGATGCCACTGGGAATATTCGCCGATAGATAGACCGGGGCGTAATATCGCGTGCCAGCAAGTTTTTGATCGTCTCCGCCATCAGCATCTGACCGATGAGCGCCCCACTGAGCGATGAGACGGAACAAACGTTGCCGTCACCCGGTATCTCAAGCAATGCATCACCAAACAGCCCGCAGTTATCGATCACGATATCTGCAAATTCGTGCTTTTCTGTGTAGGGACCGATTTATCGCGTCCGCCTTACCCTCCATTTATCGCGTCCGCCTTACCCTCCATTTATCGCGTCCGCCTTACCCTCCATTTATCGCGTCCGCCTTACCCTCCATTTATCGCGTCCGCCTTACCCTCCATTTATCGCGTCCGCCTTACCCTCCATTTATCGCGTACTTCGTTGGGTGGGGCGGACGCGATAAATCGGTCCCTACACCATCTTTTGTGGATACTATGAATATACTATACTTATTTTTATTTCTAATGTCAAGATGTCTAGACAACTAGATAATTCTGTGGTATGCTATGTACGAGCAAGCTTGCGAGAATAATCTATGCAAGAAACCTGAAAAATTTGCGAAAAACGCCGAAATGCCACATAAAAATGCTGAGATACAACGAAAACTATACTATAATAGGTAAAACACAGTGGGAGCGGAAATCTGTAGCAACCAGTGGACTACTGGACAGATAGATGAATAGCGTGCGGGTTTGCGTCCACAATCGTGACGGAGGAACATTGCATATGATACTGGATCGCGTAAAACGAAATGAAGGAATAGATAAGCATAGCCCTATCCCTATGTATTATCAGATTATGAATCAGTTGCGTGAGAAGATAGTGGAGGGTGAATATCCGGTGGATAGCACGCTGCCACCAGAACGGGAACTGGTAGAAACCTATCAAGTCAGTCGCATGACGGTGCGACAGGCTATTTCGGAACTGGTCAACGAGGGGATTCTGGTGCGACGCAAGGGCATTGGGACATTTGTTGCGCCACCGAAAATTGAGCAAGCCCTGAGCGGACTGACCAGCTTTACGGAAGATATGGCACAGCGCGGCATGAAGGCGGGCAGCCGCGTCATCTCTTTTAAAGAGACGAACCCCGATCCGACAACCCGCAAAACGCTGGGACTGAGCGCAGACGATACCATCTTTGAATGCGTGCGCCTGCGCCTGGCCGACGATGAGCCGATGGCGCTGGAGACAACCGCCATCCTCTCTTCTATCTGCCCCGGACTGACTCGCGAAGACCTGGAAAATCAATCGCTCTATTCATTACTGGAAGAGCGTTGGGGCGTGCGGTTAGAGTATGCCACGCAGAGCCTTGAGCCAATCCTTGCCCCACCGCACGAGGCAGCGTTATTGTACGTCCAACCGGGAGCCCCGTTACTCGTCATGCATCGCGTCACCTATGACACGGATGGACGCGCCTTTGAACATGTCAAATCTTTCTATCGCGGCGACCGTTACAAATTCGTCACGGAACTGCGCCGCAAACGGTAATGTTGAGGAGATGGAACATGACGACTCGACTTGAAGAGGAAATATGCAGCCAACCAGAGATAATTGCCCATCTACTGGAACGCGGGACTCGACATGTCGCGCAGATTGTCGCGCACCTGCCGCGTTTCCATTACGTGCTGATTGCGGCGCGTGGCTCGTCTGATTATGCCACATACGCCTGGGCAGCACTGGCCGGGTATCCAGTCGCGCTTGCCACACCATCGCTGTATACACTCTATCATACGTCGCCGCCACCAAAACCTATACCGCCCAACTGGCAGCCGTGGCGCTCTTCGCCGCCGCGTGGAGTGGCTCTTCCGATGGTCATATCCAACTCTCCACAGGCGCTCTCCCTGGCAACATCCATGCCAGAATGGCTTACGCCCATAGCGTCAATTATTCCCGGTCAATTGCTAGCCATGAATCTCGCGCTTATCAAAGGCGGCAACCCCGATGTGCCGAGAGGACTGCATAAGGTGACGAGGACGTTGTAGGAGAATAAAGAGCAAGGGGAGTGTGATGAGCCAGGAATCGAGCAAACGTCTTCGCGCACGCGAGATGGGTATTATTTTAGGAACTATGTCCACGGGACCGGGCAACGCGATTACCGACGTCGCCGGTGTACGTGTTGGTCACGCGACGATTGTACGCGGAACAGGCCCATTGGTGCAAGGTGTAGGACCAGTACGAACCGGTGTAACGGCAATTTTGCCCCACGAGGGCGACCTCTTCGCAACCAGAGTACCAGCCGCTGCTGAAGTGTTTAACGGCTTCGGGAAAACGATTGGTCTCGTGCAGATTGCTGAGCTGGGAGAGCTGGAAACACCTATCCTGTTCACCAATACGCTGAATGTTGGGCGCGTTGCGGATGCACTCGTGGGGTATATGCTCGAGCGGCACCCGACAGGAAGTGTGAACCCGGTCGTCTGTGAATGCAATGATAGCTACCTTAACGATATCGGAGGACGCCATGTTGGGGAGAAAGAAGTTCGCGAGGCGCTCAGCGTCGCTGCTGGAACTCCTGTCGCTGAGGGGAACGTTGGTGCGGGTACCGGAATGGTTGCGTATGGATTTGCAGGAGGTATCGGGACTGCATCGCGCCGACTCATGCAAGAACGTGGCGGCTACACGCTTGGCGTACTCGTCCTGGCAAACTTTGGCAAGCGCAAAGACCTGACAATCGCCGGGATACCAGTTGGTCGCGAATTGGAGCAAAGGAGTCCGGGTGTGAGTGGACCTGAGCGAGGTTCAATAATTGTCGTGTTAGCGACCGATGCGCCGCTAGATGCACGCCAGTTGCACCGCCTCGCCCGGCGCGTTCCACTTGGACTCGCACGTACCGGGACGCTTGGTGGTCATGGCAGTGGTGATCTGGCCCTCGCCTTTTCAACAGCAAACCCTATCCCTCACGAGGCAAGCCCTCTCTTGCGCACCATACAACTACTCAACGAGCAGAGCGCAACGCTCGATGACCTCTTTGCCGCCGTCGTCGAAGCAACTGAGGAGGCAGTTATCAACGCGCTCTGTGCAGCACACCCCATGACTGGACGAGATGGACATCAAGTAATAGCCCTGCCGCTTGAGGAGACAAAAGCGATCTTACAGCGCCATGACATAGGAAGATAACTACATCATTTTCTTCTATCACATTGTATATTCCTGTGGTAAAATACACCTATCGTCTTATTGCCCATCGTTCATGTTTATATGATATTCGGGACGATTACATGTGGAGGGAAGCCAGATGGACTACCACAATTACGAAATAATACTCTCACCCGACCTCGCTATTAGCCCCGCCGATTTTGTCACAACCTGGAACGAAACCGCAGAATCCCACGCTATCGCAGAAGCCCACCTTTCAACGCCAAAAGGCGCACAATTCGACCCAACGCTGCTTGTCACAATCATTATTGGCGTCACTACAGGAGCCACAGCAAATATCATCTCCGACCGGATTATCAAACTGCTGGAAAAACACAATGGGCAGAAGGAACACAAACACACCCACATCGAATACGAAGAAAAAAAGGATGGCAGCAAAAGGTTCATAGTGGACACCGACGAGTAGGGGTCCGATTTATCGCACCCAGGACACGAGCGTAGCAATGTGCCAGTCACCCGTGTAGTTCGTCAACCGTCATTATCATGTCCTCCTCAGAAAGGTCGAAGCATGGGCAAAGATACAACCACAATCCGCATTCGCGAGCTATCAGAAAAAGACAGCACATTTTCGGCTACCGTCAGCTTCAATTCCGGCCCAGAATACCCCATCACAGTACGCGACCCCTTCACAGAGGAACAAGAGCATGAACTTGAATGGTACTTCGAGGAACACCTGCGGTTTCCATTCACGAAAAAGGTGCGAGCAAAAGAGGCCGCGGAGAGCATTACTGCCTATGGTGAGGCGCTGTTTAAGCAGGTGTTCATCAGTCAGGATAACCCTGATATCTACGCCAATTATCGAGATTTGCTGAGAAATGGCTTGCAAGATGTGCGTATTGAAATTGTCGGCACACCATCGTTTCATGCACTGCACTGGGAGGCGCTCAAAGACCCGCAGTCGCCTCAACCGCTATCGCTTCAAGCTATCATGGTGCGCCAGAACATCAAACCGCCAAAGGCATGGGCCACTATGCGTCCTTCCACCACGATCAACCTGCTCGTTGTTACTGCTCGTCCTCGTGGCAAACAAGATGTTGGCTATCGTACCATTTCACGCCCCCTTGTCGAGTCCTTACGCCAGACAAACATTCCGGTTCAGATAGATATTCTGCGCCCCGGTACATATAAGGAACTAGAGAATCGCTTACGAGCTGTGCCAACCGGTCACTATCACGTTATTCACTTCGATGTGCATGGCGCGGTTCTGAGCTTTGAGCAACTGCAACAGGTGCAAGAGGTGAACCGCTATAGCTACAATCAACGCTACGGACGCCAGGACATTCAACCCTATAAAGGTATCAAGGCATTTCTCTCGTTAGAGCGTGTTAGGGACTCAAGCTGTAATGGATCAACTGCTGAAGCATCAAACAAGCAAAAGCCACCAGATGAAGGCCAGCAACGGTAGCGGGAAGCCGCTCATAATCGCGAGCCAGACGCCGAAAG
>Ga0307372_10000373_pt1 | contig 80358 bp, 83 predicted proteins | sample OX1MG_FD_202533 | JGI IMG/M metagenome (GOLD analysis project Ga0307372, IMG submission 202533) | Soil microbial communities from Risofladan, Vaasa, Finland - OX-1 | ecosystem: Environmental > Terrestrial > Soil > Coastal area > Acid sulfate soil | place: Finland: Risofladan, Vaasa | collected... | reverse complement strand
ATCGCGGCGTTCCGTGCCGGGCGCACCGCGGCACGGAACAAGAACGAAGCGGACAGATCACGAGCTACAAAAACCGGACACATTGACTAGCTAGCAACAGGGGTGCGCGTTCGGCCGTGCCGCCGGCCGGTTGCCGGCCGGTTCCGGGCCGGCGCCGCGGATGCTGCTGACCTGCGCCGCGATGACAGGAGCAGCCCTGTCGCTGACAGAGCAGCCCTTGCCGGTTGCCGCGTGCGGCGCGATCCTCTCCGCGCAGACAAAACCACCGTGGGAAACGCACATGTCCATCTTCGTCATCGGCGGCGCCGGCTTCATCGGGATCCGGCTGATTCCCCTGCTTGTTGCCAGGGGCGAACAAATAACCTGCATGGACATCAATCCGCAGTCGCCGGCACTGGCGGTGCTTGGCGAACGGGTGAATCTGGTACGCGGCGACGTGACGCAGTTCGACGACGTGATGGCGGCGATGAGCGCGGCGCGGCCCGAGCGGGTGATCAACCTGTCCTACATGCTGGGCAGCGAGCATGCGCCGCACGTGGCGCTGAAGCTGAACATCGTCGGCATGGACAACACCTTCGAGGCGGCGCGGCTGTGCGGCGCAAAGCACGTCGTGTACGCCAGCTCGCTGGCGGTGAACGGCGAGCAATTCCATTACGGTGACCGGCCGATTACCGAGGACGACTTCCGGCACGGCCACGTGCAATACGCGATGCACAAGATTTTCAACGAGTTCCAGGCGCAGGACTACCGGGAAAAATTCGGCATGACGATCACCGGCGTGCGGCCGGCGAACGTGACCGGGCCGGACAAGGTGCGCGGCTCGGTCGATCACGTGAACTGCATCACCCAGCCGGCGCGCGGCAGGCCGATCAGTTTCCCGTTCGCCGATGCGATGCGCTGCCCGATCCACGTGGACGACGTGGCCGAAGTGTTCGCTCGCGTGCTGCTGGCCGACAAGCCGAAGCACGCGGTTTACAGCACGGGGGGGACGGCGATCAGCCTGGGCGACCTGGCCGTCATCGTCCGCGGTTTTCTCCCCGACGCGCGCATCACCTTCGAAAAGCCGAGCGGCGGCAAGGAGATTTCCGGCAACTATCTGATTGACAACACGCGCCTGGTGCAGGAGTTCGCCGTGCAGTACCGGCCGTATCGCGAGCGGGTGCTGCAGATCATCAACGAGGTGCGCCAGCAGGAGGGGTTGCCGCTGGTCAAGGGCTGAACGAGACGGCTGCCGCCGGTTCCGATCCTGGCGGTCGGAGCCGCGGCAGCCCCCACTGCGATTTCCCCCAACCGCTCCCTCAGAAGCTCACCCTGCCGAACGCCGCCCGCAGCGCGGCATACAGCAGGCCGCCGACCAGGAACCCCACCAGCGTGCCGTTCATCCGCACGTATTGCAGGTCCTTCCCGACACTCAGTTCCAGGCGCCTGGTGATCGTCGCGGAGTCCCAGCCCGCCACCACCTGGGCGATGAACTCCGACAGCCGCGCCTGCGCAACCGGCAGCATCGAGCCGACCAGGCCCTCGACCGCGGTCTGCACGCGCGCTCGCGCGACCGGATCGCTCTCCAGCAGCGCACCCAGATTGCCCAGCGCCGCCTCCAGATAGGCGACGGTCCGCCCCGACGGACGCCCGGCGTCGGCCTCCATGGCCAGCCGCAGCCGCGCCCAGATATCCCACAGCCAGGCCTGCACCGTCTCGTGCGCCACCACCCGCCGGACGGCCGCGCCGATTTCGGCCGAGCGCCGCGGGTCCTCCTCCATGCGCGCGATCTCCCGCCGGACCCATTCGTCGAACGCCGCGCGAAGCTCGGAGCCGTCCGGGCTGACCTTGTCCAACTCGGCGTTCACCGTCGCCAGCACGCGCCGCGCCACCGACGCCCCCAGCGCCCATCCCACCAGCCGTCCGCCCTGCTCGCGCACCCGCTCCTCGATGGCGGTGCGCAAGGCGTCCTCGCGCCGGGCCAGCAGCGCCTTGAACTCGGCCAGCACGAAGCTGAGCACTTCCTGGTGGCGCCCGCCTTCCACCAGGCTGGCCAGCGCCCGCGCCACCAGCCGGCCGGCGCCGGGGCCACCCACCAGCCGAGGCACCAGTCGGGCAAGCAACCGCCGCGCCCGGCCGTCCTCCACGGTCGCCAGCAGCTTCGGCAGCATGCCGGCGAGCGCCAGGGCCGCCGGATGCGCGGCCTGCGGGTCGGCCAGGAAGCGGTGCAAGATGCCCGGCAGGTCGAGCCGGCGCAGCACCCCTGCCACTTCGTCGCCGGTGAAGACATGGGTGGCGACGAAGCGGCCCAACGCGCGCCCGAGCCGCTCCTTTTGGTTTGGCAGGATGGCGGTGTGCGGGATGGGAATGCCAAGCGGGTGGCGGAACAGCGCGGTGACCGCGAACCAGTCGGCGATGCCGCCGATGAAGCCGGCCTTGGCGGCGGCCTGCAGCAGGTCGGGCCACCAGCCTTGCGGGAGCGCAAAACTCGCCAGGGTCAGCGCGCCCATGAGGACCAGCAGCAGGGTGGCGAAGGCGCGGTGCCGGGCGAGGTCGCGCCGCGCTGGAGCGTCAGGGTCGGTCATGCGCGCGGTTATGCACCGTCCGGCACGGGAATAAGAGCGGGGGTCGGGCCTGGGTGGGATTGCCGGGATGCGGCCAGGGATCTTGCACCGGGAGCAGTGCGGGCGACCGGGACCATGGCCGGGTGCGGCCGAGACTGCGCTGCCACGGGGCTGACGTTCGCCGAGGTGGCCGTTCGCGCGAGCCATTCACGGCGGCGGAGCACCGCGGGGCCTGCTCGCACGGCGTCGGCAGGGAAGTCGGAGCGGCGGCAAGTCGGCGCCGATCCGGACACCGCCCCTACATCGTCGCGCCGATCACCCAGGGCGCGAACTCCGCCGCGCCGAAATCGAAGCTTTCGCTCTTCGTCCGTTCGCCACTCGCCACAAGCAGCATCAGCTCGAAGATTCTCCCCCCGCATTCCTGCACCGACTCATCGCCGTCCAGGATGGTGCCGCAGTTCACGTCCATATCGTCCTCGATGTGGCGGAACATCGGCGTGTTGGTCGCCAGCTTGATGCTTGGCGCCGGCTTGCAGCCGAACACCGACCCGCGGCCGGTGGTGAAGCACACCATGTTCGCGCCGCCCGCCACCTGTCCGGTCGCCGCCACCGGGTCGTAACCCGGCGTATCCATGAACACGAACCCCTTCGCCGTCACTTGCTCCGCGTATTGCACCACGTCCACCAGGTTGGTGCTGCCCGCCTTGGCCATTGCGCCGAGCGACTTTTCCAAAATCGTCGTCAGCCCGCCGGCCTTGTTGCCGGGCGAGGGATTGGCGTTCATCTCGGCACCCTCGCGCCGCGTGTAGTCCTCCCACCAGCGCATCAGCGCGACCAGCTTTTCGCCCACCTCCCGCGACACGGCGCGGCGGGTAAGCAGATGCTCGGCGCCGTAGGTCTCGGGGGTTTCCGAGAGGATGACGGTGCCCCCGTGCCGCACCAGCAGATCGCTCGCGGCCCCCAGCGCGGGATTGGCGGAGACGCCGGAATAGCCGTCGGAGCCGCCGCATTGCAGTGCGACTATCAGTTCGCTGGCGGGCACCGGCTCACGCCGCACCTGATTGGCCTCCGCCAGCACTGCCTTTACGAACTCGATGCCGGCCGCGACAGTTTTCCGCGTGCCGCCGATCGTCTGGATGTCCATGGACTTCAGCCGGCCGGCCAGCTTTTGCTCCTGCACCAGGCCGCCGATCTGGTTCACCTCGCAGCCTAGCCCCAACACGATGACATGGGAAAAATTCACGTGCCGCGCGTAGCCGCCAAGCGTGCGGCGCAGCAGGCGCAGCCCGTCGCCTTCGCTCATGCCGCAGCCGGTCTTGTGGGTGAGCGCAACGACGCCATCGACATTGGGATAGTCGGCCAGCGGATCGTCACCGGTGAACGGGTTGCGCCGGAACATGTCGGCGACCAGCCCGGCGACGTGCGCGCTGCAATTCACGCTGGTGAGGATGCCGATGTAGTTGCGCGTCGCCACGCGGCCATCCGGACGGCGGATGCCCATGAAGCTCGCCGGCGCGTTGGCCGGCGCGGTGGGCTTCGCATCGACCCCGTAAGCGTAGTCCTTGGCGAAGTCGCCCATTTCGCAGTTGTGCACGTGGACATGCCGGCCGGGCGCGATCGGCACGGCGGCGAAACCGATGATCTGGCCGTAGCGGCGCACCGGTTCTCCCTCCGCGATCGGGCGGACGGCGACCTTGTGGCCGGCGGGAATGCGCTCGGCGGCGGTGACGCCGGGGGCGATCGGCGCGCCAGGCAGCAGGGTGGTGCGGGCGATCACCACGGCGTCGCCGGGATGCAGGCGGATGACGGTGGGCTGGGCCATGGTGCGTCTCCTTCGGCCGCACGGCCGTGCAGCGGCCGGCCGCCCGGCTATAGCACGGAGGGTCGGGGCGAGCGACGCGCGGCGGGCCGCCGCCCTCCCTTGTCGTGCGGCGCCTCTGATGGGCTAATGGCGGGCGATCAGATCGACAAGGAGGGATACATGGCCAAGTACACCTGGGAACACGTCCACCTGCGCTCGCCGGATCCGGCGGCGACCGCGCAGTGGTATGCAGACAAGCTCGGCGCCGAGGTGATCCGCACGCCGCAGCCCGACGGCTCGATCCGCATCGACCTGAGCCTGACCGGCCAGAAGATATTCATCGCCAAGGCGGACCCGGCAATGACGGGCGCCTCGCCGCAGACGCCATACATGGGGCTGGAGCATTTCGGCCTGACGGTGGAAGACATGGACGCGGCCGTCGCCGAGCTGAAGGCGAAGGGCGTGGCGTTCACCATGGAGCCGAAGACCATCCGGCCCGGCGTGCGCATCGCCTTCCTCACCGCGCCGCAGAACGTGTCGATCGAGTTGATCCAGCGCGGCTAGCCGGATCGTTGTACACCTCTCCCGCAGAACGGGAGAGGTCACAAAACATGCCCATCAACCCAGCCGACGGCCCGATTCTCGGCACGCTCTACGGCAGCGACGCGATGCGCGCGGTGTTCGACGAGCGTGCCTACTTCCAGCGGATGCTCGACGTGGAAGCGGCATTGGCGCGCGTGCAGGCCCGGCTCGGCATCATCCCGGCCGACGCCGCGCCGGCGATCGAGGCGGCCGCGCGCTACGACAACCTCGATCCGGCCGAGCTCGCCGCCAGCGCCCGCAACGTCGGCTATCCGGTGGTGGGGCTGGTCGCCGGCCTGTCGCGCGCCGCGGGCAAGGCGGGTGCGTGGACGCACTGGGGCGCCACCACGCAGGACATCATGGACACCGCCACCGTGCTCCAGGTCGGCGAGGGCCTGGCGCTGGTCCGCATCGAACTGGTGTCCCTCCTGCGCGCCTTCACCGCCCAGGCCGGCCGCCACCGCGATACGGTGATGGCCGGCCGGACCCACCTGCAACAGGCGCTGCCCACCAGCTTCGGGCTGAAATGCGCGGTATGGGCGTCGCCCTTCATCGGCCATTTGCAGCGGCTCGACCAGTTGCGTCCCCGGGTGGAACAGGTGGAGTTCGCCGGTGCCGCGGGGACGCTGGCGTCGCTGGGTGCGCAGGGCATCGCGGTGATGGAGGGGCTGGCAGCGGAACTGCAACTGGCCGCGCCGACCGCCCCCTGGCACGTCTGCCGCGAGGCGCTGGCGGAGACCGTGGCCTTCCTCGGCATCATCTGCGGCAGCCTGGCCAAATTCGCCACCGACATCATTCTGCTCGCCCAGACCGAGGTGGGCGAGGTCGCCGAACCCTATGTCGCCGGCCGCGGCGCGTCCTCCACCATGCCGCAGAAGCGCAATCCGATCGCTTCGGAATACATCCTGGCCGCATCGCGCGGCGCGCAGGCGCTGGTGCCACTGATGCTTGGGGCAATGGCGCAGGACCACGAACGCGCCACCGGTCCGTGGCAGGCCGAAGCGCTCGCTCTGCCGCAGGCTTTCGTACTGACCCATGGCGCGCTGCTGCAGGCGCGCGCCATCGCCGAGGGCATGGTGGTCGATGCGGCCCGCATGCGGCGCAACCTCGACCTGACGCACGGGCTGATCGTCGCCGAGGCGGTGATGATGGGGCTGGCGCCGTTCCTCGGCCGCGGCGAGGCGCACCACGTGGTGAAACACGCCTGCGACGCGGCGCTCTCGGAGGGCATCGGTCTGCCCGACGCGCTGGCGCGCGAGCCGGCGGTGGCGGCGCAACTGGACCGCGCGGCGATCGAGCGGCTTACCGACCCGGCACAGTATCTCGGCAGTACGAATGCGTTCATCGACCGCGTGCTGCAAGCGGCGCGGGAGGTTGTCTGAGTTTCCGGCCCGCGGCGAGGCAACCATGCGGACCGAAACGGCGGCAAGGAAGATATCATCGCGGCGCGCACGTTATCGTAGGACGAAACCATATGAGCGCGCGACCCATATTCTATTTTGCAACGGTAGCACGAATATTGATCGACATCTTCTCATGCAATGAGGCATATTCCTGTTGCCATGATGTTCCTCACCGACTTCGCCGATCAGGCGGTCATTCTGCCGGTTGTATTCGCGGTTGCCATCGTGCTCGCGATGCAGGGTTGGCGGTACGGCGCGCTGGTTTGGCTCGGCGTGGTGTTCGCCACGTTCGGCCTGATGCTCGTCCTGAAACTCGTCTTCCTGGCATGCGCCCCGCTGCGCGGCCCGATCGACATCCACAGTCCAAGCGGCCACGTCGCCGCCGCCACGGTGGTGTCCGGCGGCCTGGCGGCGCTGCTGACCCGGCGGCGCGCCACCATCCTGCCGATCGCCATGCTCGCGGCGGTGGCGATCGGCGTCTCGCGCCTGGTGCTGGGCATGCACTCGCTGCCGGAAGTCGTGTTGGGCGCGCTGGTCGGGCTGGCCGGCGCCGCGGCATTGCTGACGCTCGCCGGAGCACCCTCCGCGCTGCGGCCGGGCCGCCTGCTTGCCGTAGTTGTCATCGTTGCCGCGCTGTTCCACGGCATGCATCTGCCGGCCGAGGCGGCGATCCGCCACACCGCCTTCCACGCGGCCCAACTGCTCTCGGTGTGCCAGCCGCCGGCCGGCCTCGATGCGCGAGGCGTTGTCGGCACGACGCTGCCCCGGCCGGCACGGTAATCCCTGTGCCGCCGGAGCCTCGCCTGGCGCTTCCAACCCCGGGCGCGCTGCGTCGCGGCGGTTGCGCATGGCCGGCGGCGTCAAGATCACCCGACCAGAAGCGCCCCACGGCCTGCTTCAGTTCACGCCGGCTCCGGAAAACATCATCCTGGTTCCCCTGCCGCTTCCCCTGGCGCCCTGCGCGCCGGAACTGAACCCGACGGAGAACGTCCGGGAGTACCCGCGCGCCAACCGGGTCCGCAATCTCGTCTGGTGCACTTGCGAAGCCGTCGCGTGGGCGAGCCAACGCGCCGGAGACTGCCTGGTCACCGGCCCCGAGGGCGGCGGAACGACCTGATTGCCCTCACCCTCGGCGCCGCCGCGCCGCGACCCCGCCGAAGGCGGGAGAGATGGACTAACCTGCTTCATCCAGGTCGGCGCCCCACATCTTTTCCAACGCGTACATCGTGCGTGCCTCCGGCTTGAACAGGTGCACGACGATGTCACCGGCGTCGATCAGCACCCAGTCCGAGCCGCCCGCACCCTCCACCTGCACGCGCCGCAAACCCGCCGCATGCAGCTTCTCGCTCAGATGTTGCGCCATCGCGGCGATCTGGCGATCGGCGAGGCCGGTGGCGATCACCATGCGGTCGCAGAACATCGCCTTGCCTTCAAGATCGAGCGTGACGACGTTTTCCGCCTTGTCATCGTCCAGGCTGCCGACGATCACCGATTGCAACCGCTCCAGCGCCGTCGGCTCCGCCGCTTTGCGCCGCGCGCGCGGGGCCGCCTTCGGCCCGGCGGCGATGGTTTTCTTGCGCGGCGAGCCGGGTGTCTTGTCGGCCGCCGGCATCGGCGGCTTGGGCCGCTTGCGGGCGGTAGGCTTGTGACGCGCGGGCGAGGCAGGCGGCGACGGTTTGGCTATGGCACGGCTCCTTTGGCACCAGCGCGGATCGCGGTGGCGGAAACAGCATTCTGAGGCGTGGTCAGCAACACCCAGCCCGGCGCCGCGCCGGGCAGCGTCGCCGCAGCGCGTTCCCGACGGCGCGTATGCCGCATCCGCCGCGCCGCCTGACCCGCCAGCGCGCGACGTGTATAGCCCGGACGCGGCAGCACCGCGACCGGAATACGGCGCAGCATCTGCTCCCAGCGCCGCCAGTGCGGCAACTGCGACAGGATGTCGGCGCCCATCAGCCAGACGAACCGCACACGAGGAAACCGCCGCAACAGCAGCCGCAACGTGTCGATGGTGAAGCGGGTGCCCAGCGTCGCCTCCATCGCGGTGGCCAGCACGCGCCGCCCGTCGGCGATCGCGCGCGCGCGCGCAAGGCGCACCGCCAGCGGCGCCATGCCGTCGCGCGGCTTCAGCGGATTGCCCGGCGAGACCAGCAGCCATACCTGATCCAGCCGCAATCGCCGCAGCGCCAGCGCGGCAACGTGGCGATGCCCGGCATGTGCCGGATTGAACGATCCGCCGAGCAAGCCGACGCGCATGCGCCGCCGGTCGCCGAAACGCGGCAGCCTATCGACCGCGCGCGTGTTCAGGGACGCACCTGGCCGGTGCCGCGCACGACGTAGCGATAAAGGGTCAACTGCTCGAGTCCGACCGGGCCGCGCGCGTGGATGCGGCCGGTGGCGATGCCGATCTCCGCGCCGAAACCGAATTCGCCGCCGTCGCAGAACTGCGTCGAGGCGTTCCACAACCCGACCGCGGAATCCAGGCCGGCGAGAAAACGTTCCGCTACAAGGATGTCTTCGGTGACGATGGCGTCGGTGTGTTCGCTGCCGTGCCGGGCGATGTGCGCCAACGCGGCATCGACGCCGTCCACCACGGCGACGGACAGCACGGCGTCCAGCCACTCGGTGTCGAAATCCTCCTGGTCCGCCGCCGGCAGGTCGGCGACGATGTCGCGCGCGGCGGCGTCGGCGCGAAAGTCGCAGCCTAACGCACGCAGATCGGCGACAATCGCGGGCAGCAGCGCGGGGGCGATGGCACGGTCGATCAGCAGCGTCTCGGTGGCGCCGCAGATGCCGGTGCGGCGCATCTTCGCGTTGGCGACGATCCGCCGCGCCATGGCGTGGTCGGCGGCCGCGTGGACGTAGGTGTGGCACAGCCCCTCGGCGTGCGCCAGCACCGGCACGCGGGCCTCGCGCTGCACGCGCTCCACCAGCGATTTTCCTCCGCGCGGCACGATCAGGTCGAGCAACCCGGCGGCGGCCAGCATGGCGGCGACATAGGCGCGATCGGCGCTGGGTGCGACCTGCACGCAGGCGTCCGGCAATCCCGTTGCGCGCAGTCCGTCCACCAGCGCGGCGTTGATCGCCTGGGCGCTGCGCGTGCTCTCCGACCCGCCGCGCAGGATCACCGCATTGCCGGATTTGAGGCACAGCGCGGCGGCGTCGGCGCCGACATTCGGGCGGCTCTCGTAGATCATGCCGATAACGCCGATCGGCGTGGCGATGCGCTGGATGCGCAGCCCATTCGGCCGCACCCAGTCGGCCAGCACGCGGTCCAGCGGGTCGGGCAGCGCGGCGACGTCCTGCAGCCCCTTGGCCATCGCTTCGACCCGCGCCTCGTTCAACGCCAGCCGGTCGCGGAAGGCGGCGGTGCCGCCGGATGCCGCCAGGTCGGCGGCGTTGGCAGTCAGGATGGCCGGTGCGTGCGCGCGCAACGCGGCGGCCATGGCGTGCAGCGCGTCATTGCGCTGCGCCGCACTGCCGCGGGCAAGCGTGTGCGACGCGGCTCGGGCGGCCTGCGCGGCACGTTGCAGATGCTGGGCGGCGTCGGCCTCGATTGGCATGGGCGGATCCCTTCGCCTGGTATTTTGGCGCCATTGCGGCGGGGTTGCCAGGGGTGGTGCGTTGCCGCGGCCGCGACCCGCATCGACGGGCGGGCGCATTGGGGCTACGAATTGCGGCAAGACCACACTGATTGCATCGCCACAACAGGCCCGTAGGCAAGCCGCGCAGGGCCAAGGGGAGAAACCCGATGATCACCAAGTTCGACAGCTCCTACGCCGGCCATATCGACATGGAGGACCTCGGCTACGGCGGCGTCCCGGTGAATGACCGGCGCTACCCGAACGAGCAACTCGCCACCACGCTGTCCAAGGCCGAGGAGATGGCGAAGCTGATGGATCGTATCGGCTTCAACGCCTTCTGGATGGCGGAGCACCATTTTCAACCCGAAGGCTATGAATGCATCCCCAACGTGGTGCTGATGGCGCTGCATCTGGCGCACCTGACGCGGCACCTGAAGATCCACTGCGGCTTCAACATTACGCCGATGTGGCATCCACTGCGCCTCGCCGAGGACTACGCGATGGCGGACATCCTCAGCAACGGGCGCGTGGTCTTCGGCGTCGGCCGCGGCTACCACACGCGCGAGGTCGAAACCTTCGGCGCCCCCCTGCTCGACCAGGCGGCGAACCGCGAGCTGTTCGAAGAGCAGGTGGACATTATTTTCAAGGCGTTCGAGAGCGAGAGTTTTTCCCACCGGGGAAAGTATTACACGCTGCCGCCCGAGGTGCCGTATCGCGGCTACGCGCTAAAGGAGCTGACGCTGGTGCCGCGTCCTCTGCGCCGGCCGGTGGAATGCTGGCAGCCGATCCAGGGCGGCTCGCAACGCGCCTTCGATTTCATGGCGAAGCATGGGATCTGCGGCGTGATCGGCGGCGGTTCGGCCGAGGGCGGCGCGGTGGATCGCCACATGGTGGCGTTCCGCGACGCCTACGCACGCGCTGGCAAGCCGATCGAACTAGGGGAGCGGCTATCGCTCGGCTACCAGTTCTTCATCGCCGACAGCCGCGAGGCCGGCATGCGCGAGGCGGCGAAGTACTACGAAGAGAACATGAAGATGTTCGGCGAGCTCCGCCTGGTGCGGGCGATGACCGACGAACAGATCGAGACGATGCGCGATCCGGCGCGCGCGCCGTTCGCCAGGCTGCCGCGTATCGAGGACGCGGTGAAGGCCGGCGGCTTCCTCACCGGCACGCCGGATGACATCGCGGAGCAGTTGAAGGCGGTGGAGAAGCGCTATCCGGGGCTGGATCGCGTGACGTGCAGCATGTCGATCGGCGTGCCGCTGAATGCCGCGCTGGAGCAACTGCAACGCTTCGCCGAGGAAGTGATGCCGGCGTTCGAAGTTGCGAAGCTGGCCGCGCCGGCGCTGGCGGGCTGAGGGCAGAAATTTCCCCCTCCCCTGTGGGAGGGGGAGCCTCTTGCTTCCCGCGACCTGCGCAGTTTCATTCCGGGCGGGTCCGCCGCCGCCGACGCGTGGTCAACGGGCAACGACCGCTGGCGCAGAGGCCGGCCGCGACGCAGGTTGCCGCGTGTGGTCCCACCGACTAGACGATTCGGATTTTCCGGAGACGACCCGATGCCGACCGAACAAAGTGTGATCGCCCGCCGCGACGGCCGGGCCGGCCGCATCCTGCTGAACCGCCCGAAGGCGCTGAACGCGCTGGACCTGGCGATGATCCGGTCGCTGACGCGTGTGCTGGCCGAATGGCACGACGATCCGCAGGTCCACGTCGTCGTCATCGAGGGTGCCGGCGATCGCGCGTTCTGCGCCGGCGGCGATATTCGCGCCCTGCGCGACAACCAACTCAACGGCAATCGCCCAGCGGTGGATGCGTTCTTCACCGAGGAATACGCGCTGAACCGGATGATCGCCACCTATCCGAAGCCCTATGTCGCGCTGATCGACGGCATTTGCATGGGGGGTGGCATCGGCGTGTCGGTACACGCTCCGTACCGCGTCGCCAGCGAGCATGCGATGTTCGCCATGCCGGAGACCGCGATCGGTTTTTTTCCCGACATCGGCGCGACATTCTTTCTCCCGCGGTTGCCGGGTCGGATCGGCACGTATCTCGGCCTGACCGGCGCGCGCATACAGGGCGCCGATGCGGTGCATGCGGGGCTGGCGACGCAGTTCACCCCACGCACGCAGCTTGCCGCGCTGTCGCGCGCACTGGCCGAGGACGGCGCGGGGGCGCTGGCGGAATACGCGACGCCGCTGCCGGCGTTTTCGTTGGTGGCGCAGCGCGCGACGCTGGACCGCTGTTTTGCTGCCGGCACGGTACCGGAGATCGTGCAGCGTCTGGAATCGGAAGGGGGCGACTGGACGAAGCGCACGCTGGACATGCTGCGCGGGGTCTCGCCGTCGGCACTGTGCTGGACGCTGAAGGCGCTGCAGCGCGGCGCCGGCATGACGCTGCCGCAGGCGCTGGACGCCGAGTTCGCACTCACCCACACGACGATGCGGCACCCCGACTTCGCCGAGGGCGTGCGCGCCATGGTGGTGGACAAGGACCGCCAGCCGCGTTGGCAGCCGGCGCGGATCGAAGACGTGGATCCGGCGGCGATCGCGGCGTTGTTCGGGTGAACTCCGGCGTTGCCGGGAGCTGACGCTGTCACGCGAGGAATTGGCCCGGTCATTGGCGCGTTGACCACCGCCGGTGGTCGGCGCGCAATGCCAAACCAGCCATCAGGAGGACGCATGCCCGCTTTCATCTGCACCACCTGCGGCACGCAATATCCCGCGCAGGACCAGCCGCCGGCGGGCTGCGCGATCTGCCAGGAAGAACGCCAATACGTAAACCCGCTCGGCCAGGGCTGGACCACTCTGGCGGCGATGCGGCGCACCCATTTCAACGCCTTCCGCCAGCACGAGCCGGGCCTGACCGGCATCGGCACGATGCCAGCCTTCGCCATCGCCCAGCGCGCCCTGCTGTTGCGCACCGAAAATGGCAACATCCTGTGGGACTGCATCAGCTTCATCGACGACGCGACGGAAGAGATCGTGCGCGCGCTCGGCGGCATCGCCGCGATCGCGATTTCGCACCCGCACTATTATTCGTCGATGGTCGAATGGAGCCACGCCTTCGCGAACGCGCCGGTCTGGCTGCACGCAGCCGACCGGCAATGGGTGATGCGCCCCGATCCAGCGGTGGCGTTCTGGGAAGGCGAATCCAGGGAACTCGCAGCCGGTGTCACGCTGATCCGCTGCGGCGGCCACTTCGCCGGCGGCACGGTGCTGCATTGGGCGCAAGGCGCGGGCGGCAAAGGCGCGCTGCTGTCGGGCGACATCGTGCAGGTGGGGCCCGACAAGAAGGTCAGCTTCATGCGCAGCTATCCCGACCTGATCCCGCTCGACGCCGGCTCCGTGCGGCACATCGCCGACGTGCTGGAGCCCTGGCCGTTCGACCCGATCTACGGCGCGTGGTGGGATCGGGTCATTACCAGCGGCGGCAAGCAGGCGATGGCGTATTCGGTGCGGCGCTATATCGAGGCGGTGAGCGGACCTCCGGTCGAGTTGTGAATTTAGCAAACGGCAAGAAGCTGCGCGTCTGAGAATTCGGTTGATCGCGAGCAACGCCGCTGGCACCTTGCACGCGAAAGTTGCGGGATCAACTGCAAGAACCCGCGTTCATGGAACCGAACAGGCCAGATGTGACCGGCACAATACGACAGGCCATCCTCGTTCTCGGCATGCACCGCAGTGGCACCTCCGCCTTGGCGGGCATCAGTCACCTGCTCGGCGCCGCCGCCCCTGCCGGTATGATGGAGCCGGAGGCCGACAACCCGCTGGGCTTTTGGGAATCCGGCCCCATTACGGCGCTCAACGAAGCGATCTTCAGGGTCCTTGACTGCGCATGGTGCGATTCCCTGGCGTTCGATTCAGCGAACATCGGCCCGACGTCGCGCAGTGAGCTGGCACCCCTTCTCGCATCGGTGCTGACACAGGAATTCGGCGACGCAGCGTTGTTCGTGATGAAGGACCCGAGGTTCTCCCTCGTACTGGATCTCTGGCTACCCACATTCGTTGCGATGAACGTGTCTGTCGCGCCGGTGCTGGCGCTGCGGCATCCGGCCGAGGTCGCATCCTCATTACGACGGCGCGACGACATGCCGATCGAACTCGCTGCACCGCTATGGCTGCACTACACGCTGGAAGCCGAGCGCCTGACGCGCGGCCGGCGGCGCGCCGTGTTGTCCTACGACCGGATGTTGCAGGACTGGCGCGGCTGCCTGGCCCGAATCACCGCCGAGGCTGGCATCGCCTGGCGAGTCCCACTCGATTCCGCCGCGCCGGCGGTCGGCGAATTTCTGCGTCCCCACATGCGTCATCACCACGCCGCGGCAGGCAAGGTCGTGGTCGGCCGGCCGCCGCTGTCCGCCTGGATCGCGGAAACCTATAGCGCGCTCCGCTGCATCGAGGACGGCGAGCGCGACGCCCACCATGCGCGGTTGGATCGAGTGCGCACGGAATTCGCCGTATGGCGTGCCGGCACGCCACATATCAGCATGGCTGCCGCCGCCGGTCGGGAGCCAATCACGATGAGCAATACGCCGGCAACAGCCAGTGCCAGTCCGGCTACGTCGTCAGGCCGCAAGGTCGCCTTCAGCTAAGCAGAGATTCGTGGCTTGGCCAACGGAAGGTCCCATCTTCTCACGGTTGAGCTCCTTGTCCGCTGCGTGGATCGCACCGCCAGACCGTTGGTCAACCAATCGGAATCTGCTTAGCGCCGGCTGAATATCAGGGTGAACGCGATTTCCACCTGACCCACCGAGCGCTCCAGGGCCACATCTGTCATGGAGCTTGCCCGGCATTGCCGGGAACGGCAGGGTGCCGGCGGCAAGACAGACGGGAGTCACCCATGCTCCGCCACACCGCGACCGCTGCCGGTCTGCTTTCGGCATCCCTTTGGGCATCGCTGCTCTGGGCGTCGCCGGCGCGCGCGGAGACGCTGCTGCACCTGGACGACACCGAAACGGTCACCGTGGTGCCCGACGAATTGGCCGCCTCGCTGCGCGCCGAGGCCACCAGCGCCAGCGCGGCCGGCGCGCAGCAGCGCGTCAACGCGGCGATGACCGACGCCTTGGCGCATTCCCGTAAAGTCGCCGGGGTCACGGCCAGCACCGGCGCTTACGCCGTTTGGCATGTCGGTCCTACGCCGCAGGACAGCAGCGCGCGATGGCAGGCGAGCCAGTCGCTGGAACTGACGAGCCATGACGGCGCCGCCTTGCTGACACTGGTCGGCGCCCTGCAACACAATGGATTGGCAATCGGCGAACTTGGCTGGCGGCTGTCGCGCGCGGCCGAGCGCAAGGCACACGACGAGGCGACCCGCAAAGCCATCCTGGCGTTGCGCGGCAAGGCGCAGGAAGCGGCCGGCCTGCTCGATCTGCGTTTCGACTCGTTCAAGGAGGTGCGGCTGAGCGGCGCGGCTCCGATGCCGACGCCACGCTTCGCCGGCGCATTTGCCGCCATGGCGGCACCGGCGCCGCCGAACGCCGTGGCGACAAATGTGCCGGTCAGCGCCAGCGCCGAAGCCGACGCGATCCTGTTGGCGAAATGATTGCATGACACCGCCTCGCCAGGCATCCGCACACCGAGCCGGCGGCGCCGCAACGGAGGCGTTGGCCGCGGCGCGTCAGGGAACCCGCGACGCCTATGCGCACGGCGCCTTCGACCAGGCGATCGCGGCACAACGCAGCATCCTCGCCGAGGCGAAGGCGCAAGACGCCGCGACGCCGGACGATTTCCTGTTTCTCGGCCTGATGCTGTACGGTGCGCAGCAGCTCGCGGAGGGCGTCGAAATCCTGCGCGACGGATGCGGGCGGTTCCCGGACAACGCGCCGATGCACGAGAATCTTGGCGTGTTCCTGCTGCAAGCCGGTGACACGGCGGGCGCCGTCGCCGAATCCAGGCGGGCCATCGCGCTCGGCTCCGACAGCCCGAACGTGCATGATTGCCTGTGCGACGCATGGGCGCAGATCGGCCGGACGGACGAAGCGATCGCCGCCGGGTGTGCGGCCCTGGAGGCCAAGAATCACAAGTTCGGCGCCCGCGAGCCGCTCGTTGCCATCCCGGACGGGATGCCGCCGCCGTTCAACTGGGGGCACCCGCAGGAGAACGTCATCGCCTATTGCCTGTGGGGCAGCGAGCCGCGCTACCTGGTGCCGTTGTCGGAAAACGTGCGCATCGCGCCGCACCTGTTTCCCGGCTGGACGGTCCGGCTGTATCACGATGCTACAGTGCCGCAGCCCTATCTGCTGGATCTTGCCGGCCGCGGCGTCGAGCTCCGCACGATGATCCTGCCCCCCAACGTGCCGGTGCACCGCAAACTGCTGTGGCGCTTCGAAGTGATCGCCGATCCGGCGGTGCGCCGCTTCCTGATCCGCGACGCCGATTCGCTGCTGAGCGTGAAAGAGCGCGTTGCGGTCGATGCGTGGCTGCAGTCGCGCTTCTGGTTCCACAGCATGCGCGACTGGTACACCCACACCGATCTGCTGCTCGCCGGGATGTGGGGCGGCGTCGGCAACGTGCTGCCCGACACCGCCCGGCTGATGCGGGCCTATACGGCGTGGCGCATGGAAAATAACCACGTGGACCAGGACGTGCTGTCGGAGGCGGTGTGGCCGACCATCCGCCACCACTGCCTGATTCACGACAGCATCTTCACCGGCTGCCTGGGCAGCGTGGCATTTCCACCATTCGGCCATGCCGCGCCGGGGATGCATGTCGGCCAGAACGCGTTCCTGCATTTCAAGCGCGGATAGCCGCCGCGCATACCCGGCGACCGCCGACATCACGCGTCCAGATCGGGGGTTTCCCCGGTCGAGTTGACGTCATCCCCAAAGAAATGGCGAACCTGGGCGACCTTGGTCGATGAACCAAGGTCCCTTCGCACGCAGTCGGCGACAAGGTCTCGCGCGGTTGCCAGGAGAGTGGCGTCGTCCGCTTCGCGTTTGGGCCACAGGGCGAACAGAAATGCCGCGGCGTCCTTGTGCCGCGGCACGAACCCGACGGCGAGCCGCTTGCGGTCGCCGGGGCATTCCCGATAGCCCACGCGGAACAAAGAGCCCAACCGTTCCGCCGAACGATCGAGGCCAAGGTTCACGGCGCCACCGAACGCGTCCAGCTTTATGGACCACGAACTCTTCGCGGTCGCCGATGGCGGCGAGCATTTCGTCGAGGTGTTCGATGAACGGAAAAATATCCGTATCACTCATCCATGGTTTCCGGCGCAACCCTGCGGAACCGTGCACGATGGACCGTCGGCGAACCGTATAGCGGCGCCAGTACCATCGCCTTGCGCAGGAACAGGCCGATGTCGTAGGCGTCGGTATAGCCGACGCCGCCGTGCAACTGGATGCAGGCGCGCGTCACGGTCATCGCCGCATCCGAGGCGCGCATCTTGGCGCGCGACACCGCTGCCTGCCGCGCCGCCAATTGCGGTTCGCGATCCATCACCGCGGCCGCGCTTTTGACCACGGCACGCGTCAGCGACAACTGGATCTGCATGTCGGCCGCGCGATGTTGCAGCGCCTGGAAGCTGCCGATCTTGCGCCCGAATTGCTCGCGGGTCTTCATGTAGTCCAGCGTGATGGCGAAGGCGCGATCCGTCAGCCCGAGCAGATAGGCGGCGCTGGCAAGGATCGTCTGTTCCAGCGCGGCGGTGGCATCGCCCGCGATCGGCACGGCGGGCGCGTTGTCGAAGATCAGCGTGCCGAAATTGCCGCCGTCCTGGGTCTGCTGGATTTCCACATACACACCGGGCGCGGTGCGTTCCACCAGCGCCAGCCCGCCCGGCACGGTGACCAGGAAGGCATCCGCGCCGGCCGCCATCGGAACGAACAGCTTGCGCCCGCTCAGCCGCTCGTCGCGCAGTTCCGTCGCGCCGGTCAGCGCCAGGCTGTTCGGCTGTTCCTGCCACGCCGGCAGCACGATGCGCTCGCCCGACAACAACTCGGGCAGGTGGTCGGACGGCAGCAGCACCGCGGCCATCGCGGCGGGGATCAACGGTTCCGGCACCAGGCCGGCGCCAAGCTCCTCGGCGAGTCCGCACAACTCCCGCGCGCCGAGGCCGGAACCACCGGCGTCTTCCGGCACGCGCAGGCCGAGCCAGCCCATGTCGCACATCCGCTGCCAGGTTGCGCGGTCGAAGCCAGGCTCGGTGAAGCGCAAGGCGCGGATGCGCTTGAGATCGCCCTTGCGTGGCGCAATGCCCGCCGCGCTGTCCTTGAGCATCTGCAGATGTTCGAGCGGGTCCATCATGGCGCCGGCTTCCTTCCGATCACTGGCCGGCGCGGTGCAGCTTCGCGCCGGTGCGCGCCTGCAACGCGTCGAATGAAAGACCCGGTGCCATGTCGAGCACGACGAAGCCGCGATCGGTGACGTCGATCGCCGCGAGGTTGGTATAGACGCGCTTCACCGCGCCCACGGCGGTCAGCGGATAGGAACAGCGCTGGACCAGCTTGGAGGTGCCGTCCTTGGTGGTGTGCTCCATCATCACCCATAGCCGCCTGGCGCCGGCGGCCAAGTCCATCGCGCCGCCCACTGCCGGCGCGGTGTCGTTCTCGCTGGTGGCCCAGTTGGCGATGTCGCCGTTGTCGGCCACCTGGAACGCGCCGAGCACGCAAAGGTCCAGGTGCCCGCCGCGAATCATCGAGAAACTGTCGGCGTGATGGCAGAAGCTGCCGCCGGCGCGCAGCGTGACGTATTGCTTGCCGGCGTTGATCAGCCAGGGATCGATCGCGTCCTTCGGCGGCGCGGGTCCCATGCCGAGCACGCCATTCTCGGAATGGAAGATCACTTCACGATCCAGCGGCACGTGGTCGGCCACCGCGGTGGGAATGCCGATGCCGAGATTGACATACCAGCCTTCCGGGATGTCGCGCGCCACGCGGGCGGCCATCTGGGCGCGGGTCATTGGCTTGATGTCGGTGACGGCGGTATCGGGCATGGGTGTTTCTCTCCCCCGCGCGTGGGTGCCTTGGCGGTCCTGCGCTGGTGTAGCGTGGTTCGCCTGCGCGGCCAACCGCCGGGGCGTCCGCCTGGCCCGCTTGTGGAAACCGCCGCGGCCCCGGTTGCCGGATCGTTCGGCAGGATGCCGGATCGCATCGCCATGCCGGCGATCGCCGCCGGTTGATCGAGAGACCCAGAATCGCGGACAGGCGCTCGAAAGAAATGGCGGCACGTGGCTGCCGTCGTCCGGACCATAAGCGCACCATGCAGGGTGCCCGGACGGATGCTTCGCTGCGCCAAGGCGACGCCCGGACGCAGGCGACTCGCATAACGCGGGTCGTGGTTCCGCGTCATCCCCGCATTCGCGGGGATGACGATGAAGGCGGCTGCGATGACGCCACTTGATTCGGTTAGGTCTCGTCAGGGAATACCAGCTCGAACACCTCGTCATACGGCACGTTGGCCTCGGCCGGCAGCACGTTCATGTGGCCGGGCATGCGGCCGGCCACCGGGTGGATGGCGTATTTCACCGACGCGGCTGCGTTTTTCAGCGTATCGGCCATCTCGCGCAGCGCGCGCTGCGCCCGGGCCACCGTCATGCCGTAGCCGGGCACCACGATCACCTTCGAGGCGTTCTTCATGATGAACGCCGCGTCATCGGCATTGCCGCTCGGCGGCGTTCGGCTTTACCTGGCTAGCTGACTACGGGAAGGCTATCATCCCCGATCCCAAATGAGTACGTGTCAATCTCAGGAGTCATACATGCTGGCTATTAAACTCCCCGATGACGTGGAGCAGCGTCTCGACGCGCTCGCCAAGGCGACTGGACGCAGCAAGGAATCATACCTCCAGGAGGCGATTGTCGAATACATCGGCGACCTTGAGGATTATCATCTTGCCGACCAGCGACTGGCGGATATTCGCGCAGAGCACGCCGGCACGATCAGCCTTGCGAACGTTGGGCGCGACCTTGGCCTGGCGCATTGACTTCGCCGAGGACGCACGGAAGGAATTGCTACGGCTTGACCCACCGGTAGCGCGGCGGATCCATGCATTCCTGGCGGAGCGGCTTGCGCCACCGGACGATCCACGGAGCATTGGCGAAGCCCTGAGGGGCCGAAGCTAGGCACCTACTGGAAGTACCGGGTGGGCGACTGGCGGATCATCTGCCCTGGAACTCATCGCGGCGCTTATCGGGCACGATGAACAACAGCAGACCACCCGGGTCCATGTCGTCGAGGTAGCGCAGCCCGCACTGTGCGGGCGTGGCACGGGCCTCGAACTTACTCTCGACAACAAACATCCGCTTGCCTCGCGAATCCTGCCTGGACACGTCATAGCCCGTCAGGTCAGGGCGTCCCCCTGACGCGTCACCTGAGATGCGGGATTGGTAGCGGGTGATGTCGAAGTGCAAGCCAAGGTGTGGCGACCACAGGGTCGCACAGCCGGCTCGGAGCTTCTTTCGGATGGCCGCGGGCGTGCGCTGCGGCAGGTAGTGGAGAGCGTCCGTTGTCAGGTCTTCATGGAAGGTTTCGCGATACGGCAACTCCGCGAAAGAGATTGGCGATCTCTCGACCTCCTCATATGCGCGCCGCGGGCTCAGTGCCCCAGCGCCTGCACGATCTCCTCGGTCATTTTCTTCGCGTCGCCGAACAGCATCATCGTGTTGGGGCGGAAAAACAGCTCGTTGTCCACCCCCGCATAGCCCGATGCCATTGAGCGCTTCACGAACAGCACCGTATGGGCCTTTTCCACGTCCAAGATCGGCATGCCGTAGATCGCCGATTTCGGGTCGGTCTTCGCCGCCGGGTTGGTCACGTCGTTGGCGCCGATGACATAGGCCACGTCGGCGGTGGAGAACTCGTTGTTGATCTCCTCCAGCTCGAATACTTCGTCGTACGGCACGTTGGCTTCGGCCAGCAGCACGTTCATGTGGCCGGGCATGCGGCCCGCCACCGGATGGATGGCGTATTTCACCGTCACGCCTTCCTTCTTCAGCGTGTCGGCCATCTCGCGCAACGCGTGCTGCGCCTGCGCCACCGCCATGCCGTAGCCGGGCACGATGATCACCTTGGAGGCGTTCTTCAGGATGAAGGCCGCGTCGTCGGCATTGCCGGTTTTTACGGTGCGATCGCCCGCCGGCCCGCTCGTGGCCGCAGTGCCGCCCTCGCTGCCGAATCCGCCCAGCAGCACGTTGAAGATGCTGCGGTTCATGCCCTTGCACATGATGTAGGACAGGATCGCACCGGACGCGCCGACCAGCGACCCGGTGATGATCAGCGCGAGGTTCTGGATGGTGAAGCCAATGCCCGCCGCTGCCCAGCCCGAGTAGCTGTTCAGCATCGACACCACCACCGGCATGTCGGCGCCGCCGATCGGGATGATGATGAGGAAGCCCAGGGCGAACGCCAGCAGCGCGATCAGCCAGAAGATGACCTGATGGCCACCACTGGCGACGAAGGCGACCACCAGCACCAGCAGCAAAATGGCGAGTCCCAGGTTCAGCTTGTGCTGCCCCGGGAAGCTGATCGGCGCGCCGCTCATCAGCGCCTGCAGCTTGGCGAAGGCGATCAGCGAGCCGGAGAAGGTGATGGCGCCGATCGCCAGGCCGATCGACATCTCGATCAGGCTCTCGATGTAGATGGCGTGGGGCAGGCCGATGCCGAACGCCTCCGGCGCGTTCAGCGCCGACGCGGCGACGAACACCGCCGCCAGACCGACCAGCGAGTGGAACGCCGCGACAAGCTGCGGCAGCGCCGTCATCTGGATGCGCAGCGCGACGAAGGTGCCGATTGAGCCGCCGATGACGATGCCGAGGAAGATCAGCCCGTAGCCGACCCCTCCCATGCCGTGGTGCAGCAGCGTGGCGACCACCGCCACGGCCATGCCGGTCATGCCGAAGCGGTTGCCCTGGCGGGAGGTCTCCGGGTGCGACAGGCCGCGCAGCGCAAGGATGAACAGGACGGCGGCGACGAGGTAGGCGAGTGCGGTCAGGCTGGCGGACATGGTTGCGTGCCCTACTGCCGGCGCTTGAACATGGACAGCATCCGGTGGGTGACCATGAACCCGCCGAAGATGTTCACGCTCGCCAGGGTGACCCCGATAAAGCCGAAGGCCATCGCCCAGCCGTTGGTGCCCAGGCCGGTGGCCAGCATGGCACCGACGACGATGACCGAGGAGATCGCGTTGGTCACCGACATCAGCGGCGAATGCAGCGCCGGGGTGACGTTCCACACCACGTAGTATCCGACGAAGCAGGCCATCAGGAAGACGGCGAGCAAGTAGATGAACGGCTCGACTTCGGGGGCGATTGCGGCGACGCCGCCGGCGATCGTCCGAGCGTGCAGGGCAAGCTGGTTGGCGCGTTCGGCGAGCCGGGCGGCTTCGTCGGCCAACTGGTTCGGGTTCATTCGGTGGGTCTCCGCTGGATCAGGCGGCCTGGGACGGCAGGAAGTTGGGGTGCACGACGGCGCCGCCGCGAGTGAGCATGACGCCTTTGACGATGTCGTCGGCTTCCGGCAGTTTCGGGCCCTTGGCGTCCTTGTCCCAGAAGGTGGTGAGGAAGGTGAGCAGGTTGCGGGCGTAGAGCGCGGAGGCGGCGACGGGGATGCGGCCGGGCCAGTTGTTCCAGCCGAGGATGCGGACGCCGTTCGGCGTCACGATGCTGTCGCCTGGCTTCGTCGCTTCGCAATTGCCGCCGGCGTCGGCCGCCAGATCGACGATGACGCTGCCGGGGCGCATCGAGTCCACCATCGCCTGGGTCACGATGACGGGTGCGCGGCGGCCCATCACCAGCGCGGTGCAGATGACGAGGTCGTTCTTGGCGACGGTGACGGCCATGAGTTCGGCCTGCTTGCGGCGGAACGCGTCGCTCATTTCGCGGGCGTAGGCGCCGGTCTGGCCGGCGGTTTCCGCATCCTCCACGCCGACGAAGCTGGCGCCCAGGGACTTGATCTCCTCCTTGGCGGCCGGGCGGACGTCGGTGGCGGAGACGATCGCGCCGAGCCGGCGGGCGGTGGCGATCGCCTGCAATCCGGCCACGCCGGCACCGATGACGAAGACGCGGGCGGGCGGCACGGTGCCGGCGGCGGTCATCATCATCGGGAAGCCGCGCTGGAAGGCGCCGGCGGCCTCGATCACCGCGCGGTAGCCGGCGAGGTTGGCCTGGCTGGAGAGCACGTCCATCGACTGGGCGCGGGTGATGCGGGGAAGGAGCTCCATCGCCGCGGCGTCGATCCCCGCCCGCGCCAACCCCGGCACCAGGTCCGGTTCGGCAAAGGCATTGGCGATGCACACCAGCAGCGCCCCGCGCGGGATGAGCGCAAGCTGCTCCGGCAGCGGCATCTGCACCGCGAAGACGATGCCGGCACCGGCGAGAGCCTCGGCCGGATCAGCGGCGAGCTCGGCGCCGGCGGCGGAAAATTCGGCGTCCGGGACGGCGGCACCGGCACCGGCGTCCGCCTCCACGGCGACCGTAAGTCCGAGGGCGATCAGCCGCTTCACCGTGTCGGGCACGGCTGCCACGCGCGTTTCGGAGGCGCGCCGCTCCTTCAGGACGGCCAGGCGCATGTCGTCGCGATCCTTATACTCAGCGGGCAGGCACACCGGCCAAGCCGTTGCCCAGGCAAATGCGGCAGCGCACCAATGCACCCCGCGCGTGGCGGGTGCAAGGGGGCGGGCGGTCGCCCACGCTGCCTGGCCGGCCGGGATGCGGGGCGCCGGAACCGGCGCCTATTCGGCGGGAAGCGCAACGATAACGGCGACCGAGGGCATGACCCACCGAAGGTGACCGCCGCACGAAGTGGGTCAAACCGCATTTGGTGTCGATGCCGGCTAGTGCGCCGCCACTTGCAGCCGGTGCATGGCACGCGCGCGGCCGATCAGCGGCAACAGGGCGCCGAGTTCCGGTCCGCCATCCTCGCCGGTCAACGCCAGCCGCAGCGGCGAGACCAGCGCCTCGCCGCTGCGTCCCGTCGCGCCGGCCAACGCCGCGGTCCAGTCGTGCCACACCGTGCCGTTCCAGGGTTCCGGCGGCAGCAGCTCCAGGGCGGTCTCGAGCAGGGCGCGTTCGGGAATTTCCGGTGGGACGATCGATCCGGCCACCACGTCCCACCAGCCGCGCGCCTCGTTCAGCAGATCGAGTTCGCCGCGCACCGCGAGCCAGAACGAGTCGGTCGCCCCGGCGGGGAGACGGTCCGCGACGGCGGCAAAATCCAGCGACCGCAACACCTGGCGGTTCAGCGCCAGCAGCGTCGCCGCCTTGAACGGCGCCGGCTGCGTGGTGAATCGCGACAGATCGAAATTCGCCGCCAGCGACAGCAGCGATGCCGTTGCCGGCGGCAGTGGCGTGCCGATGCACGCGAGACAGGCCACGAGCGCGGCAGGTTCCACGCCGTCATGCCGCAGGCTGCGCAGCGTGCGCGCGTCCACCCGGCGGGCGAGACGTTTCTCCCCCGCATCTTCCAACGGCGGCAGATGGGCGAACCGCAGGCCTGAAGGATCGCCACCCAGTGCCTGGTACAGGTCGATCGCGACGGCGGTTGGCGGCACCTGCGTTTCGCTGCGAACCAGATCGGTGATGCCGGTCGCGAGATCGTCCACGATGCCGGCGAACGCGCGGGTCGGCGTGCCGTCGGCCTGCAACACGATCGGATCGGACAGCGACCGCAACGCGACCTCGCGATGGCCGAGCACCATGTCGCGCCATTCCACCGTGCGGCCGGACAGCAGGAACCGCCAGTACGGCCGCTTGCCGCCCGCTTCGGCGGCTTCCTGCTGCGCTTGCGTGAGCTGCAACATCGCCCGGTCATAGACCGGCGATCGCCCGCGCTTCACCCTGTGGTCGCGTTTGGCACGCAGTTCGGCCTCGGATTCGAAGCACGGATACAGCCGCCCTGCCCGCTTCAGCTTGTCCGCGGAGTCCTGGTACAACGCGCGGCGCTCCGACTGGCGCAGCGTCGCGTCCCAGGCGATGCCCAGCCAACGCAGCTCATCCCCGATCGAAGCCGCGTGTTCCGCGGTGGCCCTCGGCGCCAGGTCGGCGAACCGCAGCAGCAGATGACCGCCATGGCGCCGCGCGTGGAGGAAGTTCAGCAGCGCGATGCGGGCCGTGCCCACCGTCAGCGCCGCGGTCGGGACCGCGGCGAAGCGGACGCGGATCATTCGTCGGTCTCGTCGTCGGGCTCGTCGCGGCGCGGATCGAGCGCGCGCCAGTCGCGTTCCTCGGTGCCGGCAGGGCTGTCCACGAAGTCGCCGAGTTCGGTGGCGCTGCGCCAGCCGGCCTCGCCCGCATCCACCACTTCGGCGTCCTCGCCGAAAGCGAACCAGGCTTCGAGCACCTGTTTCGCGGTCACGCCAGGGGCGCGGCAGAGTTCCACCGAGTCACGCACGTAGCGGCGGGCGAAGGCGTTGGCCTGCATCAGGGTGGGAAAGCCGCCGATCTCCTCGACCACATTGTCCTGCGCGCCGCCCGAGAGATCGAGGATGCGCACGCGCCAGCCGCCATCCGGAGCGAACAGGTCACTCATCGCGGTGGCGGTTCGACGGGAAGGCTGGATTCGTGAGGGAGCATCGCGAGGCTTGCATCATGCGGGTGAAGCTAGATGCGCGGCGGGGGTTAATCAACGGCGCCTCCGGCGGTTGGGGGGTGGGCGGGCGGCATGCCGGGCGGCGTCTCACGGGCGTCTCGTTTCGCCGTAACGGAGATTGGGTCGCATGGGGTGGGGCGATGCGAGGGGGGCGGCGCGGCGTTCTCACGGTGCATAGGGTCTTGCCGCGGGAGAACGGGGCGGAGGTTGCCCGCGCGCTGCCGCCCAGGTGCATGGAGTCTTGTGGTCCAGCAGCGCAGGTCGCCCGGCGGGGCGTCGCGGCGGATGGTATCGGCAGGCCGGCTCCCCCTGCGCTGGGTGGCGCGGATGCTCATGGTGCCTGTCGATCGCGGGACGCCGCTCACGGTGTATGGGGTCTTGCCTCCCGGGCGCGTGGCAGTGCCATAGGGGCGAATGGGTTGAAGGCACCCGCCCGGCTCCCGCGGCCACGGGTCTCCGGTGAGCGGCTTTGATGAGCACACCTGGATTGCAACGGCGGGAAACAAGTGCGGCGGTTCCTGATCGAAGGGCCAAGTCCCGATGGTAGCAGCGCGGCGATAAGGTTCCGTTAACCAGGCCCACGCGCCGCCCTGTCCCTCGCCGCCCCCTTGCAGCCTCGGCGCGCGACGCCACCGGACTGCTGTGGCGCAACCGTGACGCGCGGCGGTCCGGACGGCGGGCCGCTGAACCCCGGTCAGTCTGCGTCGGTCAACTCGATCCTGAGATGCTTTCCGAGTACCGCCGCCGCCCGGTACAGGGTGTGGAGGGCAACGCCGGTGTTGTTCGGATCGAGCAACCGGTTGAGCTGGGTCCGGCTGGTTTGCATCGCCTCGGCCATCGCGGTCTTGCTGAGGCCGCGCTGGCGCATGCCCTGCGCCACCTGCCAGGCGATAACCTCCTTCACCGCCGCTTCATCCACGTCGGCAAGCAGACCCTCCTCGGCAAGAAAGTTCGTGAAACTGGAGCCGATCGGGTGAATCGCCGGACGTTGCTTCATGCCTGCTGATTCGGGGGCATTGCGGCGAGGCGGCTGATCCGCGCCTCGAGGTTTCGCTTGCGCCGCCGGGCCGCGTCCAGGTCGGGCTTCGGCGCCGTGCGGGACTTCTTGATGATCCCGTGCAACAGCACGACGCGGCCTCCGACCAGGCAGAAGAAAACCCGCGCGATGCGGTTTGCCAGACTGGTCCGGATCTCCCACAGGCCCTGACTGAGGGCGTCGCAGGTTGGCATTCCGAGCGGCCATCCGTATTCGACCTTCCGTATGTCCTTGCCGAATGTCCTTGCCGATGGGCTGACGTTCGGCCACGGACAGCGTTCTGAGCCAGACGCGCACCGACTCGTTACCGGTTTCGGTCCGGTAGAATTCTGCCGTGACGAGCCGCTTGGGGCGGGTTAGCAAAGCTGGCATGCGGCTTGTACCAAATTTGGTTCGTACCGGCAAGGCCTCAATCCGCAGCCATCAGTGCGGCAAACAGGCAGGTTGCGGCGCTCAAAGTGAACGGCCGGTTAAGCATGGTCTGGGCCGATGGCGCAGCGCGGAACCGCTGCCTGCGTCGGTCAGGTCGATCCTGAGGCGCTTTCCCGGCGCTGCCTCGGCCTGACATGATGTGTGCAAAGCGACGCTGTGGGACAGCTCACAAGCCGGAACCGAGATGGAACAAAGACGCGGCTGGAGGGTCGTGGGTCAGTTCGAATTGCGGCTGCGGACCCAAAGCGGCGGCAGGCCGCCCGCCGGGGCGGGAAGCGCCGGATTCGACCCGGAGCGGACAGATGCACCGGACTTCTGCAGCGCCCAAATCATTGATTTTGTTACGGCTGGAATGTGTTGCGAAATTCCTGAATTTTTCAGCACCGGCCGGGATGACAGCCAACCGAGGCGCTATAATCCTATGAAGTGGTATCTTCCGCGCCGCTCGCCGCTCGCCGCTCGCGCGCTGGCCATTGCCGCCGCCATCGAACATCCCGCCTACGACTGCTTCTATCTGGCGCTGGCCGAATTGCGCGACACACGTTTGGTGACCGCCGATCGCAGGCTGCGATCACGACTGGTGGCGACGCCATGGGCCCGGCTGCTTGTCGGCCTTGGCGATGTAGTGTGAAGATGGACACTCGATCGCGCCGCGTCTGTGGTAGCGACCCAACGAAGCCGCGCGCACGGCGCAATGGAGATCCGTCATGGACCAGGACGACCTCGACGCCCGCCTCGGCTTCGCGCCGGACTACGACGCGCCGATCCCCTACATGCGGCGCACCCGCGAGTACTACGCGGCGATCGGCTACACCACGCATTATCGCTGGGCGCACCACATCGACGCCCCCTTCAGCCCGCTGCGCCAGCCGCTCGCCCGGGCGCGCGTCGCCATCGTCACCACCGCCGCGCCCTACCAGCCCGGCAAGGGCGACCAAGGCCCCGGCGCGGCATACAACGGGGGCGCCAAATTCTACCAACCGTATTCCGGCGACACGACGCGGGACCACGACCTGCGCATCTCCCACATCGGCTACGACCGTGTCCACACCAGCGCCGAGGACAGCGGCACCTGGTTCCCGCTGCCGGCCCTGCGCCGCGCCGCCGCCGCTGGCCGCATCGGCACCGTCGCCCCGCGCTTCCACGGCGCGCCGACCAACCGCAGCCATCGCGTGACCATCGAGACCGATGCGCCGGAGCTCCTGCGCCGCCTGCGCGAGGACGCCGCCGACGCCGCCATCCTGGTGCCGAACTGCCCGGTCTGCCACCAGACTTGCTCCCTCGTCGCGCGTCACCTGGAGGCGAACGGCATTCCCACCGTGCTGATGGGCTGCGCCAAGGACATCGTCGAACACGCCGCGGTGCCACGCTTCCTGTTCAGCGATTTTCCCCTCGGCAACAGCGCCGGTAAGCCGCACGACGCCGCCTCGCAGGACCAGACGCTGGAATTCGCGCTACGCGTGCTGGAAGCCGCGCCCGGGCCGCGCACCACGATGCAGTCGCCGCTGCGCTGGGCCGCCGATGCGGCGTGGAAGCTGGACTATCTTGATCTTGACCGCATGCCGCCGGAGGAGCTGGCCCGCCGCCGCCACGAGTTCGATGAGCAGAAGGCGATCGCGCGGGAAAACCGCGTGGAGCAGGCGGCGTGATCGCCGCTGTCGCCGTGTCGTCCACGCGGTTCCGGCGCACGCACGTCAACAAAGGACAATCCATCGCATTGTCGATCAAGCCGCGCCCGGATTCGGGTCGGGCGCGGCTGACCGATTAGTTAGTTCGAGCCGACGGCCGGAACCATGGCAAGGTCGCTTTCCATGGATCTGCCACGGGTTTCCGGGCTGACAAGCAGTGCCAGGATGAAGCTGATGCAACCGGCCAGCGTTCCGACCAGCATCGGAATGGCCAGGCCGGTGCCCCAGGTAGCCGCAAGGTAGGTGATGACAGGCCCAGCCAGGCCGCCGAAGATTGCCCCTTGATGGTAGCAAAACCCGCTGGCGGTGGCTCTGGTTTCGGTTGGAAACCGTTCCGCCAGATAGCTCGCGTTCTGCCCATACATTCCGCCCGCGCCGAAGGCACCTTGAAGCGCGAAGAAGATTACGATGACCGTATAGTCATGCGTCAGAAGGTACAGCGGGGCAAGCGGCATCGCCACGATGGCCGGGAGAATCATGGCCCAGCGGCGGCCGAACCGATCCGAGAACCGGCCCCAGGCACAGGCCGCGAAGAAGAACACCAGGCTCTGCAGCATGATCGGCAGCGCCACGAGGCCGGGGCTCAGTCCGAGATCCCTTTCCAGATGCGTGGCGAACAGCGCACCGATGGAGTAGGCGACAATGAACCCGCTCGCCATCCACCAGCAGGCCAGCAGCGTGTTGCCGATCATATCGCGCCTGAACATGCGCAGCAGCGGTGCCCGGACTTCCTTCTTCAACAAGCGTTGCTGGCGGCGATTTTCGAGCCAGATCGGCGGTTCCTTGACATATTTCCGGACATAGATGATGGCCAAAGCCGGCAACACACCCAGCATCAACAGGCCCCGCCAGCCGATGGAGTTGTAGAACAATCCGTACGCCCCGGCCGACATCAGTCCGCCAAGGCCCCATGAGCCCTGCAGCACGCCGGCCATGAAACCGCGAGACCTCTGCGGCCAGGTTTCCATGGCGAGCGCCGCCCCGACAGGCCATTCCGCACCCATTCCGATTCCGAGCAATGTCCGGAAAAACGCGAGGAACAGGAAGGTCGGGGAGAACCCGGCGATCAGGTTGCACGCCGAGAACCACGCAATCGAGATCATCAGGGGTGTCTTGCGGCCGATCCGGTCGGCAAGCCATCCGGCAGCGACGGCCCCCACGAAACGCATCCAGAACGTGAGCGTGAAGACGATCGCGACCGCGGTCAACGGGACATGGAACTCCCGCGAGATTGGCAGCATGATCAGCAAGAAGATGGTGAAGTCGAAGGCATCCAGCGTCCAGCCCAGCCACGCTGCGATCCACGCCTGCCACTGGTCACGCGTCGGCTCGCGCCACCAAGGCACGATCGGACCCGTTGCCGTTTGTGCCGACATTATTCGTTTCTCCCTGTTGCTAACGTCCCGTTAGGGGACTTGCAGAAAGTGTATCCCTGTCATGCGCAATCGGCAGTGCAAAAACAGGGCTACAGACCTGCGTATATCGCATATCTTATCGCCAGTCCAGGTCCGACGGCGCCATGCCTTGCAAACCGATGGCCGGCTGGATTTCCGCCCCTCCGCAACCCGGGGCGCACACCGATGCGATGCTGGCGGAGACAGGTTGCAACGACGACAAGATCGTGACGCGGCGGCGCGGTGCGGCGTCGCTCGCGCTCGCGCCCCGCGGGCGAGGGAATCAGCCTCCCAGCGCCCGCTTCGCCACGCTCGCCAGGTATCCGGCCGCGGCCGGCAGGATCGCGTCATTGAAATCGTAATTGGAATTGTGGAGACCGCAGCCGCCCTCCGCCGAGCCGTTGCCGATCCACACGAAAGCCCCCGGCCGCTCCTGCAGGTACCAGGCGAAATCCTCGCCAGTCATCGCCGGCTGCATGTGCCGCCGCAACGGCAACCCGGCCGCGGTCACCGCCTCCGCGGCCAGGTCGCGTTCGGCCGGCGAGTTCTGGGTTACCGGATTGCCGCGGCGGAATGTCACGTCGATCGCCACGTCGCAGCTCTGCCCCACGCCCGCGGCAACGCGGCGTATGGCCTCCTCGACCTGGTCGCACACGGCGGTTCGCAGCGTGCGCATCGTGCCGCGCATCACCGCCTCGCCCGGAATTTGGTTAGCCGCGCTGCCGGCCTCCATCGTCGCCACCGTGATCACCACGGAATCCAGCGGATCGACGTTGCGCGAAACGATCGTCTGCAACGCCAGCAGCAGATGCGCCGACGCAACCATCGGATCGCGCGTCAGATGCGGCTGCGCGGCGTGCCCCGAGTGGCCCTTCACGCGGAACTCCAGCCGCCCGCCGGACGCCATCACCGCCGCGTCATGCACCGCCACCGTCCCGGCATCCAGGCCGGGCCAGTTGTGGTAACCGAAGATGCGCTCCATCGGAAACCGCTCGAACAGCCCGTCGGCGATCATGCTGCGCGCGCCGCCGCCGCCCTCCTCCGCCGGCTGGAACACCAACTGAATCGTGCCGTCCCAGGACGGATCGCGCACCAGCAGCGCCGCCGCCCCGAGCAGCGAGGTGGTGTGGCCGTCGTGACCGCAGGCGTGCATCACGCCGGGATTGGTCGAGGCGTGCGGCACGCCGGACGTCTCGGTGATCGGCAGCGCGTCCATGTCGGCACGCAAGCCGACGCTGCGGTTGGACTGGCCGCGGTTCAGCGTCGCCACCACGCCATGCCCGCCGATGCCGGCGACGCACGAAATGCCGAGTTCGGCAAGCCGCGCGCAAACGAACGCCGCCGTCTCCTGTTCGTGCAGCGTCAGTCCCGGATGGGCGTGCAGATGACGCCGCCAGGCGGTCAACGTGTCGGCAAGGGACTGGTCCATCGCAATCCCGTAGCGGGAAAGCGCCGAGATTGGCAAGCCGCCCATGTGGACAACCCGCCCGTCCGGCAGGCCGCTTACCCTGCCCTCTCCCGCGCGCCGCCCGCGGGAGGGCAAGCATCAGGCCCTTATTGCGCGGGCACCGGCTCCGCCACGCGCGCCTTCTGGAACGCCGGCATCACTTCCTCGCCGAATCGCTGCAACTGTTCCATTGCCACCGATTTCGGAACGCCCACCGACAGGCTGACCGACACCCGATCCAGCGCCGGATACTTCTCCTCCAGCGCCTTCAGATGATCGATGATCTGCTGCGGCGAGCCGCACAGGAACCCGCCGGCATTCACCGCATCCTCGATGCGCGGCAGTTTTGCCCCGGGCGCCCGCTGCGGATCGCGCATGATCTCGATCTGCTCCTCCGTCATCGCCCGCACCAGCCGCAGCTCGCCGAACATCTTCATGTTCTCCTCGTAATACTTCGCCGCGTCGCGCATCCCCTGCTCTTGGCTGTCGGCCATGTAGAAATGGAAGCCGAAGCACAGCCGCTCGCCCGGCTCGATGTGCTTGCCCTGCCGCGCATGCGCCTCCTGCCAGCCCAGCACCACCTGGTGCATCGCGCCGCCCTCGGCCGAGCCGCCGCCGACCATGCCCTGGATGCCGTGCTTGGCCATGAACTCCATGGCGCGGCCGGTGCCGCCCTGGATCGGCTGCCAGGTCTCCACCGGCAGCCGCAGCGGCCGCGGCACCAGCGTGAGTTCCTTCAGCGTGTAGCCGCGATACGGCACCTCGGGGGGCAGCGTGTAATGTTTCCCCCGATGCGAGAACTGTTCCTCGTTGAACGCCTTGAACACGATGTCCACCTGCTCCTCGAACAGCTCGCGGTTCGCCGCCTGGTCGATCAGCGGCGAGCCGAAGGTCTCCACCTCGCGCGTGTGGTAGCCGCGCCCGAGTCCGAAAATCACCCGCCCGCCGCTGAGGATATCCGCCATGGCATAGTCTTCCGCGAGCCGCAGCGGATGCCACATCGGCGCGATGTTGAAGCCGCAGCCGATCTTCAGGCGCTGCGTCACATGCGTGAGATGCAGCGCCATCATCAGCACGTTGGGAATGCACTCGGTGCCTTCACGCTGGAAATGGTGCTCCGCCATCCAGAACGCGTTGTAGCCCAGCCGGTCCATCAGCACCGCCATCGACTGCGCCTTGTCCAGCGCGGTCGCCAGGTGCGCGTTGGAATAGCGCCGGTCGTTGATCGGCGTGCCGCCGTAGCCGACATTGGCCATATCGACATGGCCGGCATACAGGCTGTCGAATTTCGTGATCATCCGGTGTCCTCCCGCGGAGCAGTTTTTGCCGACCGCATGGTAGGCTCCTCGACGCTGCTGGCAACATGGGGCGCGGGCGCGGTCCGCAGACACTGTCCACAGACCTGCCTCATTGCGCCGTGCCTTGCGCAAGACAGCATCGATCCTCGGCGTGGGGGCAGAAAATCACACCAGGTCGCCGCTCACCCCCAGCGCGGTCGCGCCCGCGGCGAGGTGCTTGTCCAGCGTGCGGATCGTGGCGCCTTGCCTTGCCGCCACCTGCGCCCCAGGGCGCAGGAAGTCAGCCCGGCTGTGCAGGTGCCGCCGCCAGCGCCCGCCGCACAGCCTGCGCATCGGCAGCGATGACCTTGAGATACGCGCGCGTCGGTTGATCGGGTTCCGCTCTGCCCTGTTCCCGATCCCGCAGCATTCCGATCGGTGGCTGAATCCGCGCCGCGAATTCTTCCTGTAGCTGTCCCGCCCAATGCATCACCGTCTCGCAGACGACGCCAACGAGAGAGATGCTGGACTACGAGACGCCGATGAGACGTCACGGGCCGTCAACCAAGCCGCGACCGGACCATACCAATTCCGGTCCAGGTGAAACCGCTCCGGTCGCACCCGGTGCGGCAACCACTGCTGGCCCGCCATGTGTGCGGCGAAGGGCCGTGCCGCCGGCCGTGGTGGACGAGGACAGCGAGATCGGCCGCCGTTACATCGCCGCCATGCAGCTCGCCGGCCGCTACTCCTATGCCGGCCGCGAATGGGTGATCGAGCGCGTGCGCCAGATCATCGGCGGCGGCGTGACCGACATGGTGCACAACCACCACAACTACGCCTGGCGCGAGACCCATGACGGACGCGACCTCTGGGTGGTGCGCAAGGGCGCGACGCCGGCCTTCCCTGGCCAGCGCGGCTTCGTCGGCGGGTCGATGGGCGACGACGCGGTGATCCTGGAAGGCGTGGACGGCCCGCAGGCGCGCGCGTCGCTCTACCCGACGATCCACGGCGCGGGCCGTCTGTTCGGCCGGAAGGAGGCGAAGCGCCGCTTTACCAAGGCGCAGATGGACGCCTGGCTGCAACAGCGCGGCGTGCTGCTGCTCGGCGTCGATCTGGACGAAAGCCCGATGGCCTACCGGCGCTTGCCGGACGTGCTGGCGCATCACGCCGCGTCGGTGAAGCTGCTGCACACGCTGCGGCCGTTCGCCGTGGCGATGGCGGGCGAGGGAGAGTTCGATCCGTTCCGGGATTGATGGCGCTGCCTGACTGGGTTTCGGGCTCGCGTCGCCAGAACCCACATCCCGGCGCCCTGGCGTTGGGTTGCGCCCGGCTGATCGGCAACAATGCCGGCAAGACGCTCAACGACGCTGTCTGCCCTTCGCTGATCTACCGGATGATGTTCGGACCAATGTTCGTTGTTAATATGCTATGGTGCAACGCGGCTTCCGGGGCGGGCCGACTGGTGGAGGGGGTTGGATTTGAACCAACGTAGGCGTTAGCCAACGGATTTACAGTCCGTCCCCTTTAGCCACTCGGGCACCCCTCCGAACCGGGCGCTGGGCTGTATTGCCAAACCCCGGCCTTGTCAACGAAACCCAGGCGACACGAAACCCAGTCGGCTGGGGCCGGCTTCCGCCAGGCGTCCCGCCGCTTGACGGGCCGGCCATAACTGCGCACTGACCCCACCGCATGGGCGGCCCCGAAATCGAGACCCTGATCGGCCTGCTGGCGAAGCTGCCCGGCATGGGGCCGCGTAGCGCGCGCCGTGCCGCCCTGCGGATGCTGCAACAGCCGGAGGCCCGCATGCTGCCTCTGGCCGTCGCGCTGGCCGAGGCCGCCCGCGCCGTCCGCCCCTGTGCGCGCTGCGGCAACCTGGACAGCCGCGACCCCTGCGCGATCTGCACCGATCCGCACCGCGACGGCTCGGTAATCTGCGTGGTCGAGGGAGTCGGCGACCTGTGGGCGCTGGAACGCGCCTCGGTGCATCGGGGCCTCTATCACGTGCTGGGCGGCACCCTTTCGGCGCTGGGCGGGATCGGCCCGGAGGACCTGAACCTCGCCCCGCTGCTGGCGCGCATCCGGGAAGGCGGCGTCGCCGAGGTGGTGCTGGCGCTGCCCGCCACGGTGGACGGCGCCACGACCGCGCACTGGCTGACCGACCGGCTGAAGCCGCTCGGCGTGGCAGTAACACGGGTAGGGCAAGGGGTACCGATGGGCGGATCGCTCGACGTGCTGGACGACGGCACGTTGGCCGCCGCGCTGCGGGCCCGCCGTCCGGCATAACCGCCCGGGACCACGACCTTGCCCTCCGCGCGCCGTCGCATGTCACGCGGAGCGGCGCGCCTTCATCCCGCGCCATTGGTTGCGTCGGCGGCAGCCCCAGCCCCTTCCAACGTCTCGCGCAGCATCTCCAGCGTCAGCCACTGCTCTTCGGCCGACGCCAGCGCCTCCTGCGCGGCGGCGAGCGCCTGCGTCGTCGCGGCGAACCGGGCCGCACCACGTGCATACAGGTCGGGATCGGCCAGCACCGCGCCCAGCCGGGCGATCTCGGCCTGCAACCCGGCAATCCGCGCCGGCAGCGTGTCCAGCGCGTGGCGATCCTTGAACGTCATCCGCCGCGGACGCTCCCCCACTCGCGGCCGGACCGCGGTCGCCGGGCGCCGCGGCCTCGCCGCCCCAGCCTCTGGCGCGACCGCCGCCGGCCCGCGCTGGGCCAGCATGTCGGTGTAGCCACCGGCGTATTCGATCCAGCGCCCGTCGCCCTCCGCGGCGATCACCGAGGTCACCACGCGATCGAGGAAATCCCGGTCGTGGCTCACCAGCAGCACTGTGCCGGCATACTCGGCAAGGCGTTCCTGCAGCAGGTCCAGGGTTTCCAGGTCCAGGTCGTTGGTCGGCTCGTCCAGCACCAGCAGGTTGGACGGCCGGGCGAAAGCGCGCGCCAGCGTCAGCCGCCCGCGCTCGCCGCCTGACAGCACGCCGACCGGGGTGTTCGCTTGCTCCGGGCCGAACAGGAAGTCCTTCATATAGCCGACCACGTGCCGGCGCTGGCCGCCGACCTCCACCGTGTCTCCGGCGCCGCCGGTCAGCGTCCGGCTCAGGGTCAGCCCCGGGTCCAGGGTTTCCCGCCCCTGGTCCAGGGTCACCTGGGCGAGGTTGGTGCCAAGCCTTATGTCCCCCGCATCGGGCGCCAGCGCGCCGGTCATCAGGTTGAGCAAGGTCGTCTTGCCGGCGCCGTTCGGGCCGACGATGCCCACCCGGTCGCCACGCAGGATGCGGGTGGAAAAATCCCGCACGATCGCGCGGTCGCCATAGGCTTTCGTCACCGCATCGGCGGCCACCACCAACTGGCCGGACAATTCCCCCCGCGCGATCTCCAGCCGCACCGTGCCAAGCGCCGCCCGCCGCTCCTGCCGCCGCTTGCGCAGCGCGTGCAACTCCCCCAGCCGCCGCACGTTGCGCTTGCGCCGGGCGGTGACGCCGTAGCGCAGCCAGTCCTCCTCCATCACGATCTTCCGCCCGAGCTTGTGCCGCTCCGTTTCCTCCTGTTCCAGCACCGCGTCGCGCCAGGGTTCGAATCCCGCAAAGCCCCGGTCCAGGGCGCGGGTAATGCCGCGGTCCAGCCAGACGGTGGCGCGCGAGATCCGCTCCAGCAGCCGCCGGTCGTGGCTGATCAGCACGATGCCGGAGCGCATCCCCGCCAGCTCCTGCTCCAGCCACTCAATGCCGGGCAGGTCCAGGTGGTTGGTCGGCTCATCGAGCAACAGGATGTCGGGGGAAGGCGCCAGGACGCGGGCGAGCGCGGCGCGGCGGGCCTCGCCGCCGGACAGCGTGGCGGGGGGTTCTTCCCCGGTCAGCCCGAGTTGCTCCAGCAGGTAACGCGCGCGGTGGCGGTCGGCGTCTGCGACCAGGCCGGCCTCGACATAGGCGAGCGTGGTGGCGAAGCCGGACAGGTCGGGTTCTTGCGGCAGATAGCGGATGGTGGCGCCTGGCTGGGCGAAGCGGCGGCCGGAATCGGGCGGCATCAGGCCGGCGGCGATGCGCAGCAGGGTGGATTTGCCGGAGCCGTTGCGGCCGACCAGGCACACCCGGTCGCCGGGCGCGACCGCCAGCCCCGCGCCGGCCAGCAGCGGGGTGTTGCCAAAGGTCAGGCTGATGTCCTGGAGCAGCAGGGAGGGCGGCATGGGCGAGGGCATAGCATGGCGGGCGATAAACGGGCTCACCGGTCTGGTCGGACGCAACGTCGGATGAGCTGGCTATCCGGGTGGATCAATCCTATGGTTCGTCGATGCCAAGCCTACGTCTCCGCGCAGCCTCAACAGACTCCGAAGCAACGCGCCGGGCGCAATTTGCGCGCGAGGCGGAGATGATCGCTCACGCGCGCGCCCAGATTGCCGCAGGACGGGTGGTCACCGGGGAGGCGTTCGATGAGTGGGTGGATAGCCTCGGATCAACATCCGAGCTCCCCCCACCGCGGGCCAAACCGCCCGGTTCCGATTGAGGCCGCGTGCCGCAAGCCGAAGCGGCGCACCCTGGTCCTTGCCGAAGATGCGATCGACGATTTCGCCCAGATCTATCGTTGGTACAGTCAGCCCGGTGCCGGTGCGGTCGCTGCTCGGCGCATCAGAGCCATCCGATCCGCCGTGCGGGGGCTTGTTTATCATCCATGCCGCTATCGGCGAGGGTGGCACGCAGGTACTCGCGAGCTGGTCATCCAAGGGCATGTTGTGGTCTATGAGGTTCGCCCCGACACCGGCGAGGACTCGACGGCCGGCGACGTCTTCGCTGTCCGAGTGTTTGGGCCGGGGCAATCGCGCGATCGACTTTGAGCCGACGGAAGTGACTGTGTGAAAGTTCATCCGTCGCCCCGCCTGGCGATCGGCCGATGTCGATCGTCGGCAGGGGCGAGGTACCAAAGGTCGGGCTGAGGTCCTGGGGCAGGAGCGAGGGCCGCGGTATAGCATGCCCCGGGCCAATTCGGGTTCCTCGGTCCGGGCAGTCGCGCACGGCGTGCACGAGGATGTGCCTGGCTCCGGCATCGGCGGGCGAATTGTGGGTGGGATTGGCGCTTGCACACGGGTAAGGCGCTTGTCTCGTCTTGTATGCTGCATTGTACTGTTTCATCATTTCCAACCATCGATCGCGCTCCTTTCCGAATTCAGAAATCTGCACGTCCAACAGAGTCAGGTTCTGCCGTTAGATAGCAAGCGGTACACGCTTCACCGTCAGTTGTAAGATGGATGCGGCTAGTTCGCGTACAACAGTGGTTACGGCCTCCGCCGGATCCTCATCTCGCTATGAGGTAGATCTTCGAGATGGCGGGTGCCCTATCAAGGTACCCTTCCATGACCTTCTCCTGCGCGACGTCAAGATTTGAAAATTCTCCGAGCATGAGGAACCCCGCATGAACGGCTTCAGTGACCGGGAGGTAAACGTCTTTCCGAAGTGCCAGCTCGTGATCTCTGTTGCGCAAATCACGCTCGCGCAAAAAACCGAGATTTCAGCCGCCGATTGCTGGCGTGGTTCGAGAGCATCACCTCCGATATAGAAAAGAACGCTCCAACAACCATTCCCCAGAATGCCGCCGGGATCGCTGGGATGAGGTTGATAAGACGGTTCAACCAAATCATCGGCGGCCGCCTAAATCTGCAACAAGTCCCGGCGCATGCAGGAATGTCGCCGCAGCAAGGACGGGATCACCAGAGATCCGGTTGAGCTGGCTCTCCGCGCCGCGGTCCAACTCACTCATAGACGAAACAGGCGTCGTCGAGATTGGCGGCGGGGAACTGGTCCTTCTCGCTCCAGTAGTCCTGGGTGTGCTGCCATTCGGGCTTGTCGCCGCGTTTCGGCAGCACGTGCATGCCGCGCATGATGTAGCCGGGATTGAAATTCTCCGGATCGATCCAGGGCAGCAAGGGCATGTCCTGGTCCTCGGGCCGCAGCGTCGGCGTGACCTTGCGCGCGCCGGTTTCCTGCATGTGGTTCAGCAAGCGGCAGACGAAGTCCGCGACCAGGTCTGCCCGCAGCGTCCAACTGGCGCGGAAATAGCCGAACACCCATGCCAGGTTGGGGACGCCGGTGAACATCATGCCGCGATAGGTGACCGTGTCGGAGAACACCAGCGGTTCGCCGTCGATGCTGAATGCGATGTCGCCGAGCACGTTGAGGTTGAATCCGGTGGCCGTGATGATGATGTCGGCGTCCAGCCGCCCCCCGGATTTCAGCAGGATGCCGGTCTCGGTGAACCGCTCGATCTCATCGGTGACGACCGATGCCTTGCCGGAGCGAATCCCCGCGAACAGGTCGCCGTCCGGGATGAAGGCGATGCGCTGCCGCCAGGGCCGGTAGCGCGGCGTGAAATGCGTGGCCACGTCGTAATCGGGTCCCAGATAGGCACGCACCGCGCCGAGCAGTTCCTGCTTCACCGCCTCCGGTTCGCTGAACGAACGGCTGGTGAAGACCGACTGGTCGTGCAGGATCTTCTTGCGCACGATCTCGTGGATCCACGCCTCGTCGATTTGCAGTTCCCGCAACTCGTCGGCCAGCGCGATCGCATTGCGGCCGGTCCGGAACCAGGTCGGCGAGCGCTGCAGCATCGTGACATGGCCGCAATTATCCGCGATCGCCGGAATAAGCGTCGCCGCGGTGGCACCCGAGCCGATGACGACGACATTTTTGCCCGCGCAGTCCAGATCCTCCGGCCAATTCTGCGGGTGAACGATCCGGCCCTTGAAGGTCTCCATGCCGTCCCATGCGGGCGTGTAGCCCTGCGAATGCCGGTAGTAGCCCTGGCACATCCAGAGAAAATTCGCAGTGAAGCGCACCGTCTCGCCGGTGTCCGTCCGCGTGGCTTCAAGCGTCCAGCATTTTGCCCCGCTCGACCAGCTTGCCGCGGCGATCTGGTGCCGATAGCGAATGTGCGGGGCAAGAGCGTTCTCGTCGATGACGTCCCCCATGTAGCGGAGGATTTCGGCCGCCGTCGCGATCGGCGCACCGGTCCATGGCTTGAAGCGATAGCCGAAGGTGTAGAGGTCGCTGTCGGAGCGGATCCCTGGATAGCGGTGGGTGAGCCACGTGCCGCCAAAACTGTCTTGCGATTCAAGCACAACGAAGCTCGTTCCGGGGCACTGTTTGGTAAGGTGATATGCACCCCCGACCCCGGATATTCCCGCGCCGACGATCACCACGTCGAAATGTTCCGCCGCCTGCTGTGCCGGCCTGGTGCGTTCTGCTGTTTCGGACATGGGTTCCGGCCTTTGGTTGGTTGGCGGCTTATGGCGAAGCCTGATTGAGGGCGGCACCGACGATCGTTGCCTCGGCACGGCATGAACCGTTGCCTACGGCAGCACGGCCTGCGCCTCGATCTCCACTTGCAGTTCCGGCAGCACCAGCGCGCTGATCTCCACCAGTGTCGAAGCCGGGCGGTGTTCGCCGAAATAGCGCTGGCGCGCCGGATTGATCCGCTTCCGGTCGTCAATGTCGGTGAGGAACACCGTTACCTTCACCACATGCTCTGGTCCGGCGCCGGCCGCCTTCAGGCAGGTGTCGAGGTTGCCCAGCGCGAGGTCGAATTGCGCCGCGACGTCGTCCGGGATGCTGCCGTCGGCCGCCATGCCGACGGTGCCGGAGACCCAGATCAGGTTGCCGGCGCGGACCACGTGGCAATAGTGGCTGACCGGCGCGGGCTGGCCATCGAGCAGCAGGCGAGTGATGGCGGGCATGGTTTTTCTCCTCCTGGCGGTCGGGCCTGCGCGGCGGTGAACCGCGGCGGGGGTCAAGGCAAGCATTTATCACGGAGGCGGTGGAGGGTCACGCGAGGTGCATCGCAAGGCGCGCAGCGGGCGATGGTTGCCAGTTTGCATGTGCAAAGAGCGGACAGGCGCGGACCTGCGCCGGCTGACAGGAAGCTCCGGTTATCGCCAGGGAACCATGCGACCACGGCTGGCCCGGCGCGGCGCGGCGTCCGGCGCGATTGCCGGCTTCCATTGACTGTGGCGCGGTCACAACCAACGTATTCCCGAGGCGCATTGCAAGGACACCTGCATGAGTGACACGGTTCCGAGTGCGGTCATCGTCTCGTCGCTCGCAAGCGACGGACCGACGTTTCTGGCTCTGCCGGATGCGCCGGAGACCGCCGAATCCGGCGCGGTGCATGTGCGCGGGGGCGCTTACGCCGAGCGGATGTCGTTTGCCCTGATAGTCGACTTCCGTACGCTGTCGCCGGATTGGCAGGTGGCAACGCCGCGGGCGTATCCGGCCGAGCTGCCGGCGAGCGTATCGGGCTACGCCGGCCTGATGCCGGAAGACCCGCCTCGCGGCATTCCCGGCGCGCTGCACCTGACCTGACCGGCCGGCGGCGACAGGCAGACGCGGCGCCCACCCGGTTTTCCCGGCCCCGTGCCGGCCACGCGGGCAACCGTGCCTTTGGACACGGACCGTCCCAGGCAATAGGATCATTGCCCGTGCCGTCGTCAGGGAACCCGGAGGCGAGACCATGTCCGTTATGAAAGTGCGCGATCTTGCGTTCGGCCGGCTGCGTTCGCCGGACCTGGATCAGGAGGAAGAGTTTCTTACCGCGTTCGGTATGGTGCGCGCCGCGCGCACGCCGCACGCGCTGTACATGCGCGGCAGCGATCCCTGCCACCACATCCACATTACCGAGAAGGGCGACCCGGCGTTTCTCGGCTTCGCCTGGCATGCGCGCGACGAGGCCGACCTGGCCGTGGCGGCGAAGCTGCCGGGCGCCTCGGGCATTGAGCATATCGACGAGCCGGGTGGCGGCAAGCGCGTGCGGCTGAAGGAACCCAACGGCTACACGATCGAAATCGTCCACGGGGTGGCGCCGGTGGCGCCGATCGACGTGGTGCGCCAGCAGGTGAATTCCGGGCCGGAGCCGCTGAACCGCGCCGGCGAGGTGATGCGTATCGACCAGGGTCCCTCGCGCGTGAAGCGCATCGGTCACGCGGTGATGGGCACGCCGAAGAACCAGGAGACGGTGCGCTGGTTTCGCGAGACGCTGGGGCTGGTCCGTTCCGATGACGTCTATGCCGGCAGTCAGGACAACCTCATCGGCCAGTTCAGCCGGCTGGACAACGGCGACGAGTACGTGGACCACCACGCCTTCTTCTGCATGAAGAACGAGCGGGCCGGGTTGAATCATTTCTCGTTCGAGGTGCAGGACATCGACGACGTGTTTATCGGCCACGAGCATCTCGCGCGGGTCGGAAAATACGAGCACATGTGGGGCATCGGCCGGCATTTGCTGGGCAGCCAGGTGTACGATTACTGGGCCGATCCCTGGATGCGCGTGCATGAACACTGGGCCGACACCGACCGGCTGAACCTGGCCAACGGCGGCAACCTGGTGTCGGCGGAGGAGGGGCTGCGCTCGCAATGGGGCACGCGTCCGCCGGACAAATTCCTCGGCCACGTGACACCCTGATGCCGCTCCCGCGAAAGCGGGAGGGGCACGAAACGATGCAGGTGAGGCGCGAAGCGCACAGTTCGCCGCGCGGACCGACTCGGCAAGCTGCTGCCGGCGATAGGGCATGCGCAGGACGTTCCGTTCCCCCAGATCCCCGTTGGGGACGTCCCCGGCATAGCCGGTGGTGAACAGCACGCGAAGGCCGGGTTGCGGCCGCCGGGCGGCCTCCGCCGGCACTTGGCTTCACTTCCGGCATGACGGCTTCGTTGAACAGCAGATCGAATCTCACGCCGGACCGCGGCAGAGTTCGTGGCACCGCCGTTACGCGCCGATGTCGCGCACGAACTTCGCCTTCTGCGCGCAGGCCGCCTGGAGAAACGCCATGTCGGTGCCGGTCGAGACATAGCGCGCACCCATCTTCACGAATTGCGTCATCAGGTCGGTGCGCGACGCCAATCCGCCGACGCCGACATGTTTTCCCGCCGCCGCCGCCGCGGCGATCGCGCGCGCGAAGGCGTCGCGCAGCCGCGGATGGTCGTACTGGCCGGTGATGCCCATCTCGTTGCACAGGTCGTTGCTGCCGACCAGCAGCAGGTCCACGCCGTCCACCGCGATGACCTCCTCGACATGCTCCAGCGCCGCGACGGTTTCCAGCATCACCACCAGCATGGTGGCCTGGTTCATCGCCGCATTGGTTTCCGCGAGGGGGAAACTGCGATATTGGTAATGCGACAGCGCGCCGCCGGCGGAACGCTCGCCCAGCGGGGCAAACTTCACCAGCTTGACCATCTCGCGCGCCTCGTCCGCCGAGCGGATATGCGGCGTGATCACGCCCATCGCGCCGCCATCCAGCACGCGGCAGATATACTCGGGCGAGTTCGCCGGCACGCGCACCAGCGGGGTGATGCCGATCTGCTGCGCGGCGATGCAGATCTGGCAGGTGGCGCCGATCGACAGCGTGTTGTGCTCCATATCGACATACAGCGTGTCGAAGCCGGCGGTCTTGGCGAGCTGCGCGATCTCGATGGTGCGGCACAGCCGGACGGTCATCGAGGCGACCGTTTCCCCCCGCGCCAGTTTTTCCTTCGCATGGTTGCGCAGGATGGTGCTGAGCTCGGACATGGCGGTTGCCTCCCTTGTTTGCGCCGCCATTGTCGCGCGCTGTCCCTGCCGGCCTCAAGCCCACCGCTTGCGCGTCCACCGCGTCCGCCGCTATTTGGCGGCAAGCGACAGGGGAGGCGGACATGACCAAGGTGGCGGTGCTCGACGACTGGCAGGGTGTGGCGCAGACCAGCGCCGACTGGTCGCGGCTGATGGCGCGCGCGGAGGTGGTGTTCTTCGAACTGGCGTTCGCCAACGAGGACGACGCCGCCGCGAAGCTCGCCGATTTCGACATAGTGCTGTCGATGCGCGAACGCACGCCGCTGCCGGGCAGCCTGATCAATCGCCTGCCGAAACTGCGCATGTTGGGCATGACCGGGGCGCGCAATGCGTCGCTGGACACCGCCGCCTGCACGGCACGCGGCGTGGTGGTGTGCCATACCGCCGGCGGCGGCAACACGGAGGCTGCCACCGCCGAACTGGCGCTGGGGCTGCTGATCGCCGCGGCGCGCGGCATTGCCCCAGGTGATGCGAACATCCGTGCAGGCCGTTTCCAGGAGGGCGTGCCAGTCGGCATCAACCTCGCCGGCAAGACGCTGGGATTGCTCGGACTTGGCCGGCTTGGCGGCCACATGGCGCGCTACGGCCGTGCGCTGGACATGCACCTGCTGGCATGGAGCCAGAACCTGACGGCGGAAAAGGCGCAGGCGGCGGGGGCGACGCTGGTGTCCAAGGACGAGCTGCTGGCGCGCTCCGACGCGGTCAGCATTCACCTGGTGCTGTCGGATCGCACGCGCGGGCTGGTCGGCGCCGCGGACCTCGCGCGGATGAAGCCGGGGGCCATCCTGATAAACACCTCGCGCGGCCCGATCGTCGATGAGAAGGCGTTGCTGGAGGCGGTGCGGGCGCGCCGCATCGTCGCCGCGCTGGACGTGTTCGACCGCGAGCCGCTGCCCGCGGGCCATCCGTTGCGCAGCGCGCCGAACACGGTGATGACGCCGCATCTCGGCTATGGCGTGCAGGAGACCTGGGTGCAGTTCTACCCGCAGAGCATGGAAAACGCGCTGGCGTTCCTGGATGGCAAGCCCGTGCGGGCGGTCAATCCGGAGGCGGTGGGGAAGCGCGGATAACCGTGGGCGTCGCGCAAGGAGGCAATGATGGAGATAACCCGAGCCGTAATAGAATTCGGCACCCAGGCCGTGCGGCACTACCGCGATAAGCCGGCAATCGAGAATGAGACACGAATACCGGAAAAGTGCTTGAGCCTGTTTGTGGCGTCGCACTTCATAAGTCAGCGGCATTGGGATGCCAAGCTAGAAGTCTCGTACCCGGAAATGCTCAAGCAACTCGGAATCACTGGTCCAGAAGTCGCGCCAGTGTTCGGAGGCCAGCGCGCAGATATCGCTGTCTTTCAAGACGCCAAACCTGTGGCGATTGTCGAGCTGAAGATCATCGACGAGGGTCGCAAGTTCGATGGGGTAACTGAGGATTGGGGCAAGATCCAGCGCCTGCGACAGCTCGTATCCTCCAGGTCACACGTTTCACTCGATGGTTACGTCGGGGCGTTGGTGTGCGACACTACGAAGTTGGCGGAGCAGACCATAGCCGGACTCGAGCTGGCTCTCGGAGGTGTCACTGTCGAACGTGGTGAGAGAATAGCGGCCCGAGACGTTGGATGGGGTTGGCTGTTCGTAGGTGCCAAGTTGATCTAGGCTATCGTACTGAACAGCCGCCGGTCCCACCATACCGGCTGATGCAGGCTGTGGGTGACGCGCAGAAACTCTGGATGTTCGGGGTTGATCAGCACGTTAAGTTCCATGCGCGCGACGGCGCTCGGAACCAGGAGCAGTAGCGATCGGCGCGAACCATGCCAGGTTTCCCCGTAGGTTTGCGAAACGCCTGGCTTGTCGGCATCCCATCCTGGCAGATGGGCCGGGTTCAGCATTTCGTAGGTCACGCCATTCGGGATGGTGATTTGGATGAAGTGCTGGTTCGGCGGTAGCCGCCCGCTGGTGCGCACAAGCTTTTCCAGCATCGCGGTCGAATAATGCTCGGATGCATAGATGATCTGGCTGGCGGAACTATTCCAGCGGCCCGGCGACAGGCCTGAACCGGTGGCATCGAAGATCGGATAGGCGCCATCTGGATCTCCGATTCGGAAGGCAGTCAGGACGCGGTCAAGGCGCTGCGGCGTCACACCGCGGTGCCGTATTTGATTCCGCCAAGAATGCTTTCGACCAGTGGCCGACCGAACTCACTCGCCAGGACCACATCGATCGGTCGACGCATGTCCAGCAGCATGTGAGGCGCGAACATCCAGCGGCGGGTGTCCTCGTCGCTTTTCCAGATATCCTTGGCATAGGCCCAAACCGAGGCAAGCCGGGCGACGCGAGCACTCTCTTCCGGGTTCAGCCGCGGTGACGGTTGGGTACGTCGGCGCGCCAGCGTAGCGCGTGGCACAAGACGGTGCGCAAAGCTTGAGTCATCAGGTGCCACGGTGTGGGCAATCCGGTCCAGCGCCGACAGCGGCAGCCCTTTCTCGACCTCGCTCATCAGGCCAAGCGGCGCCGCAGAACGGGAGGCATGCTTGCGCAGGCCCAGAAGATCGGGGACGGAAGCGGCGGCAACGGACATCTGGCTCTCCGAGATCATCTGAAACCATATTTAATCTCACCTGGGCAGAACCGCAACGCCCCGCCCTTGACCCCGCCCCCCCGTGCGCTATCCATCGCCCCGACGCCAGAACAGGAGACCGGCAATGCGCGCCTGGGCCGTGGTCGAGAACGGGGCACCGCTGAAGGAAATCGAACTCCCCACGCCGGAGCCGAAAGGCACCGAGGTGCTGATCGAGGTGACGCATTGCGGCGTCTGCCACTCCGACCTGCACATCTGGGACGGCTATTACGATCTCGGCGGCGGGCAAAAAATGTCGCTGAAGGATCGCGGCGTCACGCTGCCGCTGGCGATGGGGCACGAGATCGTCGGCCGCGTCGCCAGGCTCGGCCCCGATGCAAAAGGGGTGAAGGTCGGCGACCTGCGCATCGTGTTTCCCTGGCTCGGCTGCGGCACGTGCGAGAAGTGCCTGGCGGAAGAGGACAACATGTGCCTCGTCCCGCGCAGCCTGGGCGTGTATGCGAATGGCGGCTACGGCACGCATGTCATCGCGCCGCATCCGCGCCATTTGGTCGATCCCGGCAACCTCGATCCCGCCGTCGCGGCGACCTACGCATGCTCTGGCATCACCGTGTTTTCGGCGATCCGCAAGGCGATGCCGCTGCCGCCGCGGGAGGCAATCGTCGTGGTCGGCGCCGGCGGACTCGGCCTGAACGCGATCGCGGTGCTGAAGGCGCTGGGCCACCAGCACATCGTCGTGGTGGACATCAGCGCGGAGAAGCGCGACGCGGCACTGAAGGCTGGCGCGCACAAGATGGTGGACGGCAACGGCGAGGACGTGGCGAAGCGCATCATGGCGGCGGCCGGCGGGCCGGTGCTGGCGGTGATCGACCTGGTGAACGGCACGCAGACCGCGCGCTTCGCCTTCGGTGCGCTGCGCAAGGGCGGCAAGCTGGTGCAGGTCGGGCTGTTCGGCGGCGAACTTTCGCTCCCGTTGCCGCTGATGGCGATCCGCGCGCTGACCGTGCAGGGCAGCTATGTCGGCAATCCGAAGGAGCTGCGGGAGTTGGTCGCGTTGGCGCAGGGCGGCACGCTGCCGGCGCTGCCGGTGGCGACCGTGCCGCAGAGCCAGGCCTACGACGCGCTGATGCGCCTGCGCGACGGCAAGGTGACCGGCCGGCTGGTGTTGCGCGCCGAAGCGGCCTGAAGGTCCGCGCGCGGCGCCGGCGGGTGGGCCGGCGCTCCACCGCGTGACTGCGTCATCGCAAACTCGATGCGCGCCGCGTCGTCGCAGCCGGGGGCGGCGGCGCGGAAGTCGAACAGCACGCGGGTGCGGCCGGACGGTTCGGCACGGATATCGATGACAGCCATGGTCGATCCTTCAATGCATCGCCAACGCGTGCACCGGGTGGGTTGGTGGAGGCGGGCCAGGGTGGCACAAACCGCGTTCCAGCCTGGTATCGGCGTGGCGACGACTCCGATCGCCATGAGGATTCCGGTGGATTATGTCTCGATCTCCGGTTCCCGGCGGCGGCCCGGCGCCCCGGACTGGGCATTACGGACGCGGACGGCGGCTGGCTGACGCACGACAGATACTCCGATTCCGGCACTGATGTCCCGGACTTTGGCCGGACTGTGGCGAATGTCACCACAACGTCGTCCAGGGCACCATTCGGATGTTTCCGTACGGCAATCGACGCCATGCGCGGTTCCGGGCAGTATCCGGTTCGTTCGCTGTGTCCGGAGCCTCGCATATGAGCCAAAATACCTCGATCCGCCGTTCCTGGGTGCTGAAGCGGCGCCCGTCCGGTGCGCCGGACGCCGATGATTTCGCGCTGCGCGAGGATGCCGTGCCGGGGCCGCATCCGGGCGAAGTGGTCACCCGCACGATCTGGCTCTCCATCGATCCTTATATGCGCGGCCGGCTGCGGGAACAGCAGACCTATGCCGTGCCGATCCAGCTCGGCGAGGTGATGACGGGGGAGACGGTGGGGGAGGTGATCGCCTCGGCCGATCCGCGCTTCGCGCCGGGCGACGTCGTGGTCGGCGCGCGCGGCTGGCAGACGCACTGCCTCACGCCAGGCGACCGGCTGGTGAAGCTCGGCCGGCACGGTGCGCCGCTTTCGGCGTATCTCGGCGTGCTGGGCATGCCTGGCGCCACCGCCTGGCGCGGCATCACCGAGATCTGCCAGCCGAAGGCCGGCGAGACGGTGGTGATCTCGGCGGCATCCGGTGCGGTCGGCTCGGTGGCCGGACAGTTGGCCAAGCGTGCCGGCGCGCGCGTGGTAGGCGTCGCCGGCGGGGCGGAGAAGTGCCTGTTCGTACAGGAGGCGCTGGGGTTCGACGACTGCGTCGATCACCGTTCGATGGATTTGCACCGCGAGTTGGTGGCGTGCTGTCCCAACGGCATCGACGCCTATTTCGAGAATGTCGGCGGTGCGGTCCAGGCCGCCGTCTTCGAATTGCTCAATCCGTTCGCCCGGGTGGCGATGTGCGGGATGGTGTCGCAATACAACCAGGCGGAGTTTCCCCCCGGCCCGAACCTGGGTTTTGTCGTCGGGAAGCGGGTGCTGATCCAGGGCTTCATCGTGTCCGACAAGCCGGAGAAGCTGGCGGAATGGCGCAACCTGGCCGCACCCTGGGTGGCCGACGGCAGCCTGGCGTATCGCGAGGACGTGCATGATGGGCTGGAGCAGGCGCCGGATGCGCTGGCCGGCATTCTCGGCGGGCGGAATTTCGGCAAGCTGCTGGTGCGGGTGGGGGCGGACCCGCGGTGAACGCCATGGCCGGCGATCCGGTTCGGCTCTGGTGCCATCCAGGCCATTGCGCGCCAGGTTAAGCGCTGCGACGCCTGGACCTGGCTTCGTTCCTATTCCGCCGCCAGCCGCGCCAGTTCGGCATCGCGCATCGTCACCACCACCTTGATCGCATCGTCGATGCGTTCGCGCGCATAGCGCAGCGCGGTCGGCAGGTCGTGCAGGCCGAAGCTGTGCGTGTGGATCTTCGTGGCATCGAAGCGCTTCTGCGACATGAACGCCTCGGCGCGGTGCGTGGCGCTCTTGCCCTCGCCGCGGATGCCATAGAGGTAGATGTTGTTGCGCACGATGTATGCGATGTCGATCAGCGCCGGCTCGTGCGGGAAGGCGGCGAGGCAGATGCGGCCGCCGCGGTTCAGCATGCGCGCCGCCTGGTTGATCGCGTCGGGCGCGCCGGAGCATTCCAGCACGTAGTCCAGCCCCTTGCCGCCGGTGATGCGGCGCACGGCCTCCACCGCATCCTCGTTGCGCACGTTCACCACGTGGTCGGCCCCCAAGGCGCGGCCGATCTGCAGCCGGTTGTCGCGCGTCCCGGTGAGAACAACCGGCGACGCCCCCAGCGCCTTGGCGACAGCGACGCCGAGCAAGCCGATCGGTCCCGGCCCCAGTACCGCGACGCCTTCCCCCGCCACCAGGCCGCCGAGTTCGGTCAGCCCGTACATCGCGGTGCCTGCCGTCACCACCAGAGTCGCCTCGGCGTCCGACATGCTGTCGGGGATGGCGACCAGGGTGTTGATGTTGTTGACGGCATATTCGGCGAAGCCGCCATCGGTGGTGAAGCCGTTGGCACGATGGCCCTTGTCCACCTCGCCGTAGTTCAGTCCGTAGTTGAGGCAGGCGGTGTACATGCCCGCGCGGCACCGCTTGCACTGGCCGCAGCCGGCATGGATCTCCACGGTGACGCGCTGCCCGATGCGGTACTCGTCCACCCCCGGGCCGAGCGCCGCCACGGTGCCCATGTATTCGTGGCCGGGGGTAAAATTCTGGTTGAACGGCTGGCCGCCGCGGATCAGCGCCGGCGGGCCGTGCGCGATGATCTCCAGGTCGGTGGCGCAGATCGCCACGGCATCGATGCGCACCAGCACCTCGGCGCGGCCCGGCATCGGCACCGGCTTCTCCACCAGGCTGAGCTGTCCGGGATCGTCCAGCACCCAGGCCCGCATGCGGTCGGGCAGCGGGAAGGCGGGGTCGGTCTTCACCTTGGACTGGCTCACGCGCGTGTCCTCCCTGCGAGTCTTGTTTGGGCCGGCCGGCCGGTGCGGGAGCCGCCGGGGCTGGCTCCCGTGCAGGCCGGCTGGTGTCCTGGTCCTGACATTGCTCGGTTTGTGTCATTGCGCGCGCAGGGACGCAATCTCCATCTGCATCGCTGCGACGGTCCGGGGCGCATGCCGGCGCGGCTGCGCTTCGCCGGCGACACGCTGGGCGCGCCGGTGGGGAGCGTGGGGCAGGCGAACACGGCGCAGAGCGCCCAATTTGTCGCGGTGACAACACGCCGCCGTTGTCAACCGACCGTGCTGACGTCGCCGTGTTGCCGCATTGGCCGAGGAGATGCACGGGCGAACAGGTTTGCCGCCACCGTGCTCTACGCGATGCTGATCACATTGGCGTACGGCTCTCGTTCAGGCTTATCGGCTGGTCCGCGGTGAGGCTGCAACCACATCGAAGCTGCTTGGCGAATTCTTCATTACACGCGGCCATGGATATCGCCGGCACGATTGGATGCGGGCGCCGGCGTGGGTCGCAGACCAATCCCGACACCGAGTTTCTTGGACAGATGCGAGTATCTGGGATAAATTTACGGCGAACGGCGCTGGCGAGACCGCCGCGCCTTGGTTCTCCGTATCTGGGACGCGTTGTACGGCGAAATCGAAATCTGCAACTTGCGCGGGCGCCATCTGGGTGTCGCCGATCCATGACCGGCGACCGAATCAAACCTGTGCGGAAGGGGAGGCGGATCCGTGTCTGACGTACGACCGAAGCGTTTGTCGTTTCTCGATTTGTACTGGCGTGGGAAGGTTTCAGCCGACCGGATCGACGATTTCATCGATGACTGGCACGAGTCGGATGACAGCGAGCAGCGCCCGTTGGCCGAGTTTCTGGGAATGACGGAGGACGAGTACTCGGTGTGGCTGGCGTCCCATCAGGCGCTGCCATTGCTCGTCGCTGCGCGGCAGGACGGACTGACTGTCGTCGAGGCGGTTCGGCGCCATTTGGCTGATTTGCAACGTGCGGCACTGCCTGCCGCCGAAACCGCCGTTTCCATATTGTCGCATTGGCTGGAGCAACGGGCGAGCGGGTAGGGTTGGTGGCGGCGGACTTATTGACATTCCATGAATAATGGTCACCATCGCATGCATGTTCCCCGTTGAACACGGGGAATTTGGCAGACCTCCAAGTGACGGTTATTATGGTAATGTTCATATGAACCGATGGCGTCAACCGTGACCCGGCCAGTCAATTCCACAAAGTGCATGCAAATCGAGCGATAGTGCGGGCCAGTCGGTTTCCGGCAGTTCGAGCACTGATCGCCGGAGCAGCGCCACATCGCCGATTATGATCCGTCCGGTCAGTTCCGCACCGCTCACGCGAACCGGGTGATCGACCTTGCTCGCACCGCCTTACGCCATTAGGATGATCGTATCTTGCGAGAGCCGTCCGTGACAATCGCATCCGGCATAGTTTCCCTGGCAAGCTCCAGGTTCGCGCCCGGCAGGCGTGGCAATGCCGCTCCCAGCGCGCAGTCAGCCGGCGAGTCGCTTACGCCAGAGGCGCTTGAGGCTCTCCAGCACCACCACGACACCCACGACGATGGCGGCCACCAGCAGGAGGTCGTCCGCGTGCAGCGGACCGAAGCGGAACATCTCCCTGCCGAGCGGCAGGGCCAGGATCAGCGCCAGCAACACCACGGTCACCGCCGAGACCCATGTCAGGGCGCGGTTGCGCTGGCCGACCAGGTCGCGCAGCGACGCCTCGAAGCCGCGGTTCACCAGCACCAGCCCCAGATCGACCAGCACCAGGGAAACGAAGGTAAGCGCGCGCGCATCCGCTTCCGGCAGCCCGTTGCGCAGCGCGAGCGCGTACAGCGCCGCAAGCGCGAGAAAGGCAACCGCCCCCTGCAGCAGGCTCCAGCCGACCAGCGCCGGCGAGAACAGCGGACTGTCCACGGCACGCGGCGGACGCCGCATGACGCTGGCCTCCGCCTGTTCCGCCTCGAACACCATCGAGCACACCGGGTCGATCACCATCTCCAGGAAGGCGATATGAACCGGGCCGAAGATGAGCGGCAGGCCGGTGAGCAGCGGCAGCAGCGCCAGCCCGGCAATCGGCACGTGGACGGCGATGATGTAGGCCATCGCCTTGCGCAAATTGTCGTAAATCCGCCGGCCGAGCCGGATCGTCCGGACGATGGAGCCGAAATCGTCATCCAGCAGCACCAGCGACGATGCCTCGCGCGCCACGTCGGTCCCGCGCCCGCCCATGGCGATGCCGATATCGGCGGCCTTCAGGGAGGGCGCGTCGTTCACCCCGTCGCCGGTCATCGCGACGACCTGGCCGCCCGCCTGTAGTGCCCGCACGATGCGCAGCTTCTGCGCCGGCACGATGCGGGCAAAGACGCCGACGCGCCGGACGGCATCCCGCAGTTCGGCTTCGCCCATCCGGGCGATGGCGGGTCCGTCCAGCACCGCTTCGGCATCGAGCCCGGCCTGGCGGGCGATGGCGCGCGCGGTGACCGCGTAATCCCCGGTGATCATGACCACCCGGATGCCGGCGGCCCGGCATTCGGCGATGGCGGCGGGCACCGAGCGGCGCAGCGGGTCGGCAAGCCCGGCGAGGCCCAGCAGGCGGAAAGCGAAATCATGCGGCGAGTCAGGCGGCACGCCTGGCGCGGTCGCTTCGGCCACCGCCAGGACGCGCATGCCGGCCTCGGCAAGCCGATCGGCCTTGCGGGCCAGCGCGTCCCGCGCGACCTGGTCCAACCGGCAGAGCTGGGCGATGGCCTCCGGCGCGCCCTTCGCCGCAACCCGCAAAGGGCCGTCCGCCGATGGCCGCCATGCCTGCGTCACCGCCAGCAGATCGGGCCGCAGCCCATAGGTCCGGACCAGGGTCCCGGCCTCGATCGCTTCCCCAGTGCTGCCGGCGAGTGCCTGGAAGGCCCGATCCATCGGGTCGTAGGCATCCGGCGCGCTGGCCAGCGCGGCGGTTGCTGCCAGGCGACGGAATTCAGGCGGCAGCGGTTGCGCCTCGGCCACTGCCAGCGTCTCGCCATCCACCTGCAATGCGGCAACCGACATGCGGTTCTCGGTGAGGGTCCCGGTTTTGTCGGTGCACAGAATCGTGGCTTCGCCCAGCGTTTCGATGGCCGGGGCACGGCGTGTCAGCACACGCGCCTGCGACATGCGCCAGGCGCCCATGACCATGAACACCGTCAACACCAGGGGAAACTCCTCCGGCAGCATCGCCATGCCGAGCGCGATTCCCGCCAGCAGCGCATCCAGCCACGAGCCGCGCAGCAGGCCGTAGAGCAGGACCACGAGACCGCAGCAGACCAGGCCGATCGCCGCCGCGGCGCGCACCATGCGGGCGGTCTGCCGGCTGAGGTTCGGCGGCGCCGTCTCGATTTCCACGAGCGTCTGGCCGATGCGGCCGATCTCGCTGTGCGGCCCGGTCGCAAGCACCTCCGCCACGCCTTGTCCGCGCACCACCATCGTGCCGGAGAACACATGCGGCAGGTCATCGCCGCCCGGGTGCCTGTCCGGCTCCGCCCCGGCCACGACTGCCTGCTTGCGGACCGGCACCGATTCGCCGGTCAGCAGGGATTCGTCGGTCAGCAGGTCGCGCGCCTCGAGCAATAGCGCATCGGCCGGCACGCGGTCGCCTTCCGCCAACAGGACAAGGTCACCGCGCACCACCTCCCGGCCGGCGATCCGCCGTTGCTCGCCGTCCCTGATCACCAGGGCACGCGGGCTGGTCAGGTCCCGCAGGGCATCCAGCACGTGCTCGCTCCGCGCTTCCTGGACGACTGCGATCGCGACCGAAAGGGAGGCGAACACCAGCAGCAGCAGCGCCTCGATCCGGTCGCCGAGCAACAGGTAAATCAGCCCGGCGCCGAGCAGCAGGGCGAACATCGGTTCGCGCAGCACGTCGCGCAGGATGCGCGGGAGCCGGCGGCGGCTGCCGCGCGGCAACTCGTTCGGACCGTCGCGCCGCAGCCGTTCGGCGGCCTCGCGAGCAGTCAATCCCGGCAAACGAGCCCCAGCAAGACGGGCGGCCGCACCGGACTGCTCCGCGTTTCCGCCGTCAGGCGGCGCGGAAGCTGCTGGGCTGAAAACCTCGGGGGCCATTCGATCCTCCACAGCGCGGATCAGAGAGGGCGGCTCCGGCGCCAAATGAGTCCCTTATCGCAACATGCGCCGATAGCCGCCTTGATCGAGATCAAAAAGCGTCTGTCGGGGATTGGCCGAATCACGCGCGCCTTGAATGAAACTGCGCAGGTCGCCGAAGGCAGGTCGCAGGAGACTCCCCCTCCCCTTGAGGGAGGAGTTTGCTTGTTTGTTTCTTGCCGGCGAAGCGATGCGGCAACCTCCGGCGGGGGATTGCTTCGTCGCCTCGCCACTTGCAGTGACAGGCGTCCCCGCTTCTGCCAGGCCGGGCGCCAGCTACAGCCAAGGACCGCCCATTGCCGCCCCCGCCGGATGCCACCACCCAACCCGCTGCCGCACCGGAAGCGCCGGACGCCGCCCCAAACGAGCGGCCCTGGCGTCCCCTCCTGCGCGCCATGCTCTGGCTGCTCGCCGCCGAGTTGCTGGCGATCTGCGTCGCCGTGCTGGCCGGCTTCACAGCCGGGTTTTCACGGGTCGTTGCGCATCGCCACGGCGCGGAGGGTTGGACGCCATCGCTGCTCTTCTATCAGTTGGTCGGAACGGTCGCGCTGCAAGCGACCCTGCTGCTCGCGGACCTGACGCAAGGCCGATCGCTGGGCGGTGGCAAACTCGCGGTCGGACTCGGCGCCGCGCCGATGCGCCGGCACCGGCTGATCGCATTGTTCGCCGGGCTGATGATCGCCTGGGTGCTCGCTTATGCGATGACCCTCACCCATTTCCAGGCGTTCAACGCCTATGTGGCGGCCCGGGTGCCACCCGTCCTGACGCCGCCGGTGACGGCCGGCCCGGTCGTGCTGGCCAGCTCGCTGCTTCTGACCCTGGCCGTTGCACCGGTTGCCGAGGAGTTTTTCTTCCGAGGCTGGCTGTGGACCGCGTTGCGCCGGTGCTGGAGCGTCTGGCCGACGGCGCTCTGCACCGCCGGCCTCTGGCTCGGCATCCATGCCCTTGATGGTCCGGTCCGCGCGCTCATTCTGTTGCCGACGGCGATTCTGCTCTCGCTGGCACGGCATTATGGCGGCAGCGTGCGCGCGTCCCTGCTGGTGCACGGCGTCAACAACGCCACCGCGGTAGCCATCCAGATCGCCGCGCGATTGCTGGTGCCGCACTAACCCGCCGGCCGGCCCCCAACCCCACCATCCGCCGCATCCTCCTCTGGCGAACGCAATGTCAGCGCCAGCGCGTGCATCCCTTCGGCGAACTCCCGCGCCAGCACGCGGTGCACCGCGCGCGACCGCGCCACCCGCGGCATACCCCGGAATGCCGCCGACACCACCAGCACGTTGTAATGCGTTTGCCCGCCCGGCTGCGCGCCCGCATGGCCGGCGTGCCGGGCACTGTCGTCCACGACGCGCAGCTTCACGGGCGAGAAGGCGGCGGTCAGGGCGGCTTCCAGCCGGGCGGCGCGGGACTGCATGGCGCACATATCGGCCTGACACGGCCTGACGCCAAGCCGCCTGTTGCCAATTCGCCCGCACGTCGCACATAACACCACCCATGACCCGCCGTCCCCCGCGACCCAGGGCCTACGCGCCCGACCCTGCCGCTCCGGGGCGGACCTGCGACATGCCCGGATGCGGCGCCCAAGGCGAATACCGCGCCCCAAAGTCACGGCAGAACCTCCAGGAATACTGGTGGTTCTGCCTGGAGCATGTGCGCGCCTACAACGGCTCGTGGGATTTCTACAAAGGCATGAGCCCCGGCCAGATCGAGGCGCAGCTCCGCGCCGACACCGCCTGGCAGCGCCCAACCTGGCCGCTCGGGCGGCTGGGCAGCTATCGCGCCTGGGATGGTGAGCATGTGCGCGACCCGCTGCATGTGCTGTCCGCCGGCCGGATGCACCGCGGCACCGGCCAGCCGCCCGACCATGCGCCGACCGAACTGCGCGAGCCGCTGGCCACGCTGGGCCTGAGCTGGCCCACCACGCTGGATGCGGTGAAGCTGCGCTACAAGGAGCTGGCGAAGCGGCACCATCCGGACGCCAACGGCGGCAGCCGCGAATCGGAAGAGCACCTGAAAACCATCAATCTGGCCTATGCGGCAATCCGATCCCGCCTGACCACCGAATCCCGCGTGGCCGCCACCGGCTGATCCCCCCAACCCTCCTGCTCTTGCGCCGCGCGGCGCGGAGGTTAAACTTTTCCAGGAACACACAGGACCCGCTTGCCGATGAACAAGGTCACCGCCCTCGCCGAAATTCGCCCCACCTCCGCGATCGACCTGCCGGACACCAAGGTCGATGCGCGCGAGGCGTTCGGTATCGATGCCGACATGGTCGTGCCCGCCTTCTCGGTGCGCACCGAACACGTGCCGGACATCGATGACGCCTACCGGTTCGACAAGGAGACGACGCTGGCGATCTGCGCCGGCTTCGCGTTCAACCGGCGGACGATGATCCAGGGCTATCACGGCACCGGAAAGTCCACCCATATCGAGCAGGTCGCCGCGCGGCTGAACTGGCCGTGCATCCGGGTGAACCTGGACAGCCACATCAGCCGCATCGACCTGATCGGCAAGGACGCCATCGTCATCCGCGACGGCAAGCAGATTACCGAGTTCCGCGAGGGCATTCTCCCGTGGGCCCTGCAGCACGCCTGCGCGCTGGTGTTCGACGAATACGACGCCGGCCGCCCGGACGTGATGTTCGTCATCCAGCGCGTGCTGGAGGTCGAGGGCAAGCTGACATTGCTCGACCAGAACCGGGTGATCCGGCCGCATCCGTCGTTCCGGCTGTTCTCCACCGCCAACACGGTGGGGCTGGGCGACACCACCGGCCTGTATCACGGCACCCAGCAGATCAACCAGGGCCAGATGGACCGCTGGAACATCGTCGCCACGCTCAACTACCTGCCGCACGGCATGGAAACCGAGATCGTGATGGCGAAGATGGCGATCCCGGAAACCGACACCGCGATGAAGAAGCGCATCGAGAGCATGGTGGCGCTGGCCGACCTGACGCGCGCCGGCTTCATCAACGGCGACATCTCCACGGTGATGTCGCCGCGCACGGTGATCACCTGGGCGGAGAACGCGCGCATCTTCGGCAGCATCGGCTTCGCGTTCCGCGTCACGTTCCTGAACAAGTGCGACGAGGCCGAGCGTTCGACGGTGGCCGAGTACTATCAGCGCTGCTTCAACGAGGAGATCACGACCGGCGGGTTCACGACGCGAAAGTGACGGCGACCGGCGCCGTCGCGGGCGAGGGCCCAAGACGGCGCCGCTTGCCAGCAGAAGAGCCAATGAAGCTCAAGAATTTCTCGAACGCATACTTCGTCGTTTCGGTTCTTGTACCGGGCTTCATATACAGCGGCGTGATGTCGGCGTTCGTTCCGACAAGAGCGCATAAAGAAAAGGAGCTGATCTGACTTCGTTATCTGACGGCGACCGCATTCAACTACGCAATCTGCTCGCCGCTGATATACCTTCTCGCCTTTGGCATCGCATTTCCCAACCATCCGATAGGGCAGGCATTCTGTTGGTTCATCATCATATTCGTCGCGCCGGTCATCCTGGCTATGGCACGTGCGAGGATCGTTCAGCGGGACGGCCTCGGATGGCTCTATCGATTGATCGGCTTGCGCTCCATCAGTCCGATTCCGACCGGCTGGGATTGGATCTTCAGCACCACCGAGCCTTGCTACGTGCTGATCACCTTGACGGACGGCACGGAGATTGCCGGGTATTTCGGACGCCGGTCGATGGCCTCCTCGGATCCCGAGCGCAAGGACATATATATCGAGAGGGTGTACACTATACTGATGGAGGGCGGTCCGTGGGAGGAAGTTGAACGCTCTCTGGGCATGCATGTCGATGGCTCCCAAATCGCTTACATCGAGTTCAGGAGGTAAACCGGCCATGGCGAGATCTGACAGACCGGCCCAAGACGGCTATCAACCGATCACTGAAGGTTATCAGCCGGGACGGGTCAAAGCCACCCAGACCACCCAGAAGGCCTACGCCCCGATCAGCAATGCGGGCAGCACTACGCAAGAGGCGCCGCGTCCGCCCAGCGGTGGGTCGAGCGCGGCCAAGCCAGCGAAAAAGTGAGCTTGCGGGCCAATTTGGCGAGCGGGCCACCAGCCCCCGGCAACCAGCCCCCGATGTGGTGAGCGAATTATGAGCGGCAGCAAGCAGGACAACGCACGCACGGAAGACTTCAAGCGCGCCACCGCCGGCGTGCTGCGCGCGATCGCCGAACAACCCGACGTGCAGGTGGCATTCCAGCCCGGCCCGTCCGGCCTGTCCGGCAAGCGCGCGCGCCTGCCGCTGCCGACCCGTGCGCTCCCGGCCGCGGAGATGGCGCGGCTGCGCGGTGCGTCCGACGCCCTCGGCCTGCGCCTGCGCCACCATGACGACGCGCTGCACGCCGCCCGCATGCCCGCCCGGCGCGAGGCGAAGGACGCCTACGACGCGCTGGAGCAGGCTCGCGTGGAAGTGGTCGGCGCGCGGCACATGTCCGGCGTGGCAGCCAATCTGCGCGCCAAACTGGCGGAGGAGTGCGAGGCCGAAGGCTACGACCGCATGACCCGCAAGGACCAGCTCCCGGTCGCCGCGGCGCTGTCCCTGCTGGCGCGGGAGCAAATGTCCGGTGAGCAATCGCCGGCCGCGGCGCAGCGTATCCTGGAGCAATGGCGCGACACGCTCGGCACGCAGGCGGACACCGCGCTCGCCGAGATGAAGGCGTCGCAGACCGACCAGAAAGCCTTCGCCCGCGCGGCGCGCCGGCTGCTGGCCGCGCTCGACCTGGCCGAGGCGGAAGCCGACGCCGAACCCGAGGACCAGACCGAGGAAGGCGAGGAAGGCGGCGAGCAATCCGGCCAGCAAGACCAGTCGCAGGAAGGCGACGGCCAGAGCGAATCGGAATCCGAATCCATGCTCGGCGCCCAGCCCGAGGAGATGGAAGGCGAGGCAGCCGACGACGAGGGCACCGAATCCGACGAGGACGCCGCGATCGCCGAGGGCGACGATCGTCCCGGCGGTCCGCAGCCCCGCCGCGAACGGCCCAACCCGGACGATTCGGCGGTGTATCGCGCCTATACGCGGCAATACGACGAGGAGGTCGATGCCGACGAACTGTGCGATGCCGATGAGCTGGCGCGGCTGCGCCAGCAGCTCGATCAGCAGTTGCAGCATCTTCAGGGCGTGATCTCCAAACTGGCCAACCGGCTGCAGCGCCGCCTGCTGGCGCAGCAGACCCGCGCTTGGGAGTTCGACCTGGATGAGGGAATGCTCGACGCCGGCCGGCTGTCGCGCGTCGTGGTGAACCCGATGCAGGCGCTGTCGTACAAACGCGAACTCGACATGGAGTTCCGCGACACGGTGGTGACGCTGCTGATCGACAATTCCGGCTCGATGCGCGGCCGGCCGATCACCGTGGCGGCGATGTGCGGCGACATCCTGGCACGCACGCTGGAGCGTTGCGCGGTGAAGGTGGAGGTGCTGGGCTTCACCACGCGCGCCTGGAAGGGCGGGCAGAGCCGCGAGAGCTGGGTACAGGCCGGCAAGCCGCGCAATCCCGGACGGCTGAACGATCTGCGCCACATCATCTACAAGGCGGCGGATTCGCCGTGGCGGCGCGCGCGCAAGAATCTCGGCTTGATGCTGCGCGAGGGGCTGCTGAAGGAGAACATCGACGGCGAGGCGCTGCTGTGGGCCTATCGCCGGCTGCTGATGCGCCCGGAGCATCGCCGCATCCTGATGGTGATCAGCGACGGTGCGCCCGTGGATGATTCGACGCTGTCGGTGAACCCCGGCAACTACCTGGAGAAGCACCTCCGCGAGGTGATCCGCGACATCGAGGCGCGCGACATGGTGGAGCTGATCGCCATCGGCATCGGCCACGACGTGACTCGTTATTATCGTCGTGCCGTAACGATCGTGGACGCCGAGGAACTCGGCGGCACGATGATGCAGAAACTGACCGAGCTGTTCGACGAAGACGCCGCGGCCGCCTGGGCCCGCGCATCGAGCGAGCGGGCCGCCCTGGTGGTGTAGGCACGCGTCACCGCAGGCCGGCATTCACCCCACGACAGGTGGCCGTGGTATCCAACGCGCCCGGCACGAACGCGCCCGAAAGGCGGATTCGCCGGCGTGGCCTTCCTCGTCGTGACGGGTACGGACCTCTATGGGCAACAAATCGCGGACCGGCGCCATCCGAAACCGCGCGGCAGCGACGCGCCGCTACCCCGCCGGCATCGCCGGTGCCAGCCGTCCGCCCAGCCGCACCGGCTCGATCCTCCGTGCCAGTCCCGTCGCGTCGTCGGTCTCGACGAACGTGCCGCACACCGTCGCCTCGCCCTCCGCCGGGCCCAGTTTCTCGCCCTTCATCTTGTGCCAGAAGCGCATCGTGGCGGCATCCTTCGCCATGCCGATCACGCTGTCATAATCCCCCGACATGCCGGCATCCGACTGGAACGCCGTGCCGCCCGGCAGCACCTGGCAATCCGCGGATGGGCAATGCGTATGGGTGCCGACCACCGCCGACACCTTGCCGTCGAGGAAATGCGCGAACGCCATCTTCTCGCTGGACGCCTCGGCGTGGAAATCCACGAAGATCGCCGCCAGCCCGTAGCTGCCCGGCGGCCCGCCCAGCCGGTGCCGCGCCAACTCGGCCGCCATCCCGCGGAACGGGCAGTCCAGCGGGTCCATGTAGAGCCGCCCCATCGCCTGCGCCACCAGGGCGCGCCGCCCGCCGGCCACCTCCACCACGATCGCCCCCCCGCCCGGCGTGCCGGGGGGGAAATTCAACGGGCGCAGCAGCCGGGGCGTCTCGGCAATGAACGGGATGATCTCCTTGCGGTCCCAGGCGTGGTTGCCCAGCGTGATCACGTCCGCCCCCGCCGCGAACAGCGCCGCCGCCATGTCGGGGCCGAGGCCGAAGCCATGCGAGGCGTTCTCGGCGTTCACCACCGCCAGGTCGATGCGCAGGGCGCCCCGCAGCCGGGGCAGCGCCGCCGCCACCGCCTCGCGGCCGGTGCGGCCCACCACGTCGCCGATGAACAGGATGCGCATTCAGGGTTCCTTGCAGGCGATCACGCCGTTATCCGTCGCCACCGCGTCCAGCCGCATGTCCGTCGGGCCGGCCGGCACCTCCGCCACCTCCTGCGCCGCATAGGCCACCCCGAGCGCATAGCGGCCCGGCAGCCCGGCCAGCGTGCGGTCGTAGAAGCCCGCGCCGTAGCCCAGCCGGTGGCCGCGCCGGTCGAACGCCAGCAGCGGTACCAGCAGGAAGTCGGGCACCGCGGCCTCGCCGACCGGGCGGAAGGTGCCAAAGCGTTCCGCCTCCAGCACATCCCCCGGGCGCCACAACCGGAAACCGAGCGGATTGCCGCGCTTCGGCGTGACCGGCAGGACAACCGGATGCCCACGCTCGTGCAGCGCCAGCAGCAGCGGACGAATATCGATCTCCCGCCCGATCGGCCAGAAGCCCGAGACCACCGCGCCCGGCGGCGGCGGCCGCTCGCGCAGCACGTGCCGGGTCAACGCCAAACCGGCGGCGACCGGATCCCACGCCTCGCGCGCGGCCAGCGCAAGCCGGCGCATGGCCTGCTTGGCGTCGGCGAGATCGCGAGGAAAAATGTGCGGAGCCGCCATGACCGTTGGCGTCTCAACCCTCCAAGGCCTGCTGGTGCAGGTGGGCGCCAGATACCGGGACCAAGATCCCGGCAGAGCCAGCTCCCTGGAGTTGCTTACTGGCCCCGGGGATGAATTGCCTGACGCGCCGGGCAGCTCCGCTCATGCTACTTAGGGGGCCTCCAGCCCGGCGGCAATGTCTTCCGCGCGCTTTGCCATGCGCGACAGTCGTCGGCCGAGCCGGGAATCGCCATTCGCCGGAACGCCGGCCTGCGCCGATTGCAACGTCTGCCGCAACTCGTGCAGCTCGTCGGCCATCAGCAGGCTGGCCATGACCAGCATCCGGGCCTCGCCGCTCTGCCCGGCGCTGGACTTGACCGATTCGATCCGTTGATCGACCTCGCGTCCCATCGCCGTCAAATGCTGCTCTTCGCCGTCGCGGCAGCCGATCGTATAAGCGTAGCCGTTGATCCGCAGCGTCACTTGCGCCATGCGACGTCACCTTCCCTACGCGACTCAGCCCGGCCTGCCGCCGGAGGAGCTGTTCAATGCCGCGCGCAGTCTATCGATCAAGCCGTCGAGTCGCGCGGCAATTTCCTCGACCGGAGGAACTGGGCCGGTCATTTCCGCCGCCCAATCCCCCGCCGCATCCCCGGCAGCGCTTGCTGCCGGGGATGGACCGCCGGCCGCACGCGCTTCCGCGCGCCGGGCGATGCGTTCCAGCGCCGCTTCAAGGCGCGCGGCGGCGTCTTCCGGATCGTCCGTCTCGCCTGCCATGCCTGCCAGGCCCCTTGCCTCGGTACAACTGCCGCGCAGACTGAAGCCGCGCAACGGGTCGAAGGTCAAGTCATTGGTCAGTGGTCACCAGCCAGTGGCCGGCAATCGGTATCCGGCGGTCGTGGTGCATGGTCTGCGGGAGGTGCGGCTGGCACTATCCGTCGGGCTGCCGGTCACGTTGCTGTCGGCGCCGGGGGCGGCGCTGCATGCCGGGTGCGGGTGGTGGCAAGCGCTGGTGCGGCGAGCAGCGGCCGAGTTCGCCGCGGTGAAGGTGGCCGACATCCTGGACTGCGGCGACGGCGCGGGGATGGCGCTGGCGGCGCTGCGCATCGGGCAGCAAATCCTCGTGCTGTCGCCGGCGGCGCCCGGTTGGGACGCGGTGGCGGCGATCGCGGCGGCGCAAGGCGGCAGCGTGCTGAATGCCGCGCCGCAAGCGCTGGATCTGGTCCGTCCCGGAGCCCCCCGGAGGCTGCACGATTGGCTGCAGATGCGAATGACCCCGGGTGACAGCGGGCCGCCCCTGGGCTAGTACGGAGACTTACCGGCAGCCAACCGAGAAAGGGACAGCCATGCGGGTTACCCAGAAGGTCAAGAAAATCCTGGATTGGTATGAGGGCGATCCGCCCGGCGTAAAGGCCAACCTCGCGCGCATCCTTTCCACCGGCAAGCTGGGCGGCACCGGCAAGGTGCTCATTCTCCCGGTTGACCAGGGCTTCGAGCATGGTCCGGCGCGCAGTTTCGCGCCCAATCCGCCGGCCTACGACCCGCACTACCATTACCAGCTTGCCATCGAGGCCGGGCTGAACGCCTATGCCGCACCACTGGGCATGATCGCGCAGGGTGCCGACACCTTCGCGGGCCAGATCCCGACCATCCTGAAATGCAACAACGCCAACTCGCTGGCGCCGAACAAGGACCAGGCGGTGACCGCCGGGGTGAAGGACGCGCTGCGCCTGGGCTGCGCTGCGGTCGGCTTCACCATCTACCCCGGCAGCGAATATGCCTACCCGCAGATGGAGGAGTTGCGCGAACTCACCGCCGAGGCGAAGGCCAGCGGGCTCGCCGTCGTTGTGTGGAGCTATCCGCGCGGCCCCAATCTCGACAAGACCGGCGAAACGGCGCTCGACATCTGCGGCTATGCCGCGCAGATCGCCGCGCTGATGGGCGCCAACATCATCAAGGTGAAGCCGCCAACCGCGGCAATCAGCCTGGAGGCAGCGAAGAAGAGCTACGAGAAATTCGACGGCTCGACCATGGCCAGGCGCGTGGAGCACATCATGCAGTGCGCCTTCGCCGGCAAGCGCATCGTGGTGTTCTCCGGCGGCGAGGCGAAGGACATCGACGGCGTCTATGAAGAAATCCGTGGCATCCGCGACGGCGGCGGCAGCGGCAGCATCATCGGCCGCAACACGTTCCAGCGGCCGAAGGAAGCCGCGCTGGAGATGCTGAACAAGATCATCGACATCTATCTCGGGAAAGCCTGAACCGGGTGGCCCGGATGGACGGCCGCCGGGACGGCTGCCGCGTCTATCTGGTGACCCCGCCGAAGCTGGAGCCGGTACCGTTCGCCGGCCTGCTGGCGGCGGCGCTCGATGCCGGCGACGTTGCTGCGGTGCAGTTGCGGCTGAAGGATGTGGGCGACGACGACTGGCGGCGCGCGATCGACGCGCTGCTTCCGGTGACGCAATCGCGCGACGTGGCATTCCTGCTGAACGATCGCGCCGACCTGGTGCGTGCGACCGGCTGCGACGGCGCCCATGTCGGTCAGGAGGACATGCCGGCGCCCCAGGCCCGCGCGCTGATGGGGCCGGAGGCGACGCTCGGGGTGACCTGCAAGGGCAGCCGCGACCTGGCCATGCAGGCCGGTGAGGACGGCGCCGACTATGTGGCGTTCGGCGCGTTCTTTCCCTCCGGCACCAAGGCGGTGACGCGCTTCGTCGATCCCGAAATCCTGCAGTGGTGGTCGGAGCTGATGGAACTGCCGTGCTGCGCGATCGGCGGAATCACCGCGGAGAATTGTCCCCCGTTGGTGCGCGCCGGGGCGGATTTCCTGGCGGTGGTGGGATGCGTGTGGCAGCATCCCGACGGACCGGCGGCGGGCGTGCGCGCGCTGAACGCGGCGATCGCGGCAGCACCAGGCAGCGAGTGACCATGGCACTGGATCCGGTAACGAAACACCTTGCCAGGCATGCCGTGGCGCGCCTGGAATCGCCGGTCCGGCGCGCGCCGCCTGGCAACCGCGCCGCGCACCGCATGCACGCACCGCCCGGATTGTGCTAAGGGCTTGTCGGGGAATCATCACTCCAACCGCGGTGACGACGATCATCCTGATCGTCCTCGCCACGAAAGCAGCGATAACGGCGGGGCCGATCGCGGCGATGTGACTTGATTTGAGTCGTTCCCGCCATGCCCGTAGCTGGAGCCGTGACCAGGTCCGGAGGCAATGGCGGCCGAACGCGAATGCGGAAGCCAGCTCGTCGGGTCCGCGGCCGAAATGGCTGAGCCGGCGTGGGAGGGATGCGCCCAACACGCGAAGCGCAGCCATCCGGCATCGCCTTCGCGCCGAGACAGTGATCTCCCGGTCAAGCGATTGCCGGGACTGCGCCACGGGAGCAGTGATGACCGACGTTCGGACCCACGGGCACCTCGCCACTGCTGTGTCGCCACGGCTGTTGCAATCGCCGGTGCCGCTCCGTATCGGACACCGCCCGGCCGGCATCCTGTCGGGGTGGCCGGCCGCCGCGTTCCGGCCGCTGCCGCGCGCCCGATACCGATCGTCGTTGATCCAACCCGACGTGTCGCATTGTTAAGGCGCGCCGCGCCGCCGCCTGTGCCAAGAAGCTGCCACGGAACGCGGGCCGATGTACTACGACGATAGCGTCATCGAGCAAAGCACGACCCAAATGCTCTTGCAGCGTTTGTTGCCGTTGCTTTGCCTGCTGGCCATGGCCCACATGCTCAACCGCCTTGGCCTGGAATACGCCGCGCGCGACATGGGCCCGGCTCTGGGCATCACCGGCGCGCAGTTCCGCTTCGCCGGCATCCTGTTCGACCTCGGCTATCTTGCCGCGGGCCTGCCCGCCGCCTGGTTCCTGCTGCGGTTCGGCGCGCCCCGCTGGATCGGCGGAATCGTGCTGGCCTGGGGCGCCATCGCGCTCGCCCACGCGTTGCTCTGGGATGCCCGGTCGCTTTACGCGATGCACCTGCTGCTCGGCGCCGCCGAGGCTGGCCTGGTTCCGGCCATGGTATTCTATCTCGCCGCGTGGATGCCGGAGCGCCATCGGTCCAAGGCAATCGCCGCGCTCATCGCCGCCACCACCCTGGTCCCTCTGCTCGGCGGCCCGGGCTCCGACCTGATCCTGCTGCTCGGGCGATGGTTCGGACTTCCAGACTGGCGCTTCCTGTTTGTCATCGAGGGGCTGCCGACGCTGTGGATCGGCCTGCACGTGGCATGGGTGCTGCCGCGCACGCCGGCTGACGCAAGCTGGCTGCCCGCCTCCGAGCGCCACTGGTTGCTCGACCAGCTACGGCGAAACGTGCCGTCCCCGGCGGTGGCGACCCGGTTTGCCGACGGATTGCGCGACGCCCCGACGCGCAAGCTGGCAATCATGCATGGCGTCATCGGCCTGGTGGGCGGCAGCCTGGGCCTGTGGGTGCCGCTGGCGATGCAGCGCGCCGGCTATGTGCCGCCGGTCATCGGCACCGTCATCATGGTGGTCGCGGCGGTGATCGGCACGGCCGGCACGGTGGCGGCGGGTCTGTTGCTGGACCGTCGCGCACAGTGGTGTCGGGCGTTGGCCGCCGGTTTCGTGCTGGCGGGCATCTGCCTGGCAACCGCAGCGGTGCTGCCGTACGGTATCGCGGCCGTGCTGGCGCTGGCCATCGTTGCGTGCATCGCCCCTGCCATCCTCGCGTTGACCTGGGTGCTGGCGCCCTGCCTCCTCGCCGGAGCAGCGGCGGCTTCGGGCTTCGCGCTTCTCGGCATCACCGGGATGCTGGGAACTCTCGGCGCCGTCGGACTCGCCGTGGTGTGGCACGATGCGACCGCGAGGTGCATGATCCTGGCAGTGGCCTGTCTGGCCGCGGCCTGGCTCGCACGGAAACTGGAAGGCTCCCGCCCGGTGGGGTTGTCCGCGTCGGCGGCGTCCCCGGGAGAATAGCGCGGAGCGTCCCAACCACGTGCCGGTCTGACGCGCGGATGCCGCCGCGATGTCATGGCGCGATCCCCCGACACGGCCCGCAAACCGCCACCCGGCAATGAACGAGTTGACCGCGGCTGCGCGGCCTGTACCCTGCGAGAGGACAATCCGTATCGCGGGTTTGCCTTTGCCGCCCACACGCTTGATCGGGGGACTGCGGCGCGTCCGGCCGGACGGGTCGGACTCCACGCGGGCATCCGGTCCGCCGCCGCTGTGGGTGACCCGGCCGGCGCGGAGGTGCCCCGGATCAGCCGCCGGCTGGCCCGCCGTTTGCGTGCCCTGCCGCTGCCACGTCTGGGGAGCTCGGCATGAACGACGCGAAGACCGCACTCGGCGACAAGATACTGGCGATCAAACGGGACAGGAAACTCACCTGGGCGGAGATCGCCGCCCGGCTGGGCCACGCACCCACCTGGATTTGCGCCGCTTGCCTCGGGCAGATGTCGATGACGCCGGAAACCGCCGCGAAGGCGGCGGAGCTGTTCGGCCTGGATCCGGCGGAGACCGCGCTGCTGCAGGCGATCCCGTATCGCGGCTCGCTGCCCGCCGGCGTGCCGACCGATCCGTTGATCTACCGCTTCTACGAGCTCGTCATGGTCTATGGCACCACCTGGAAGGAGCTGATCCAGGAGGAGTTCGGCGACGGCATCATGAGCGCGATCGACTTCGACATGGCGCTGGAGCGACAGCCGGACCCGAAGGGCGACCGGGTGAAGCTCACCATGTCGGGCAAGTTCCTGCCGTACAAGCGGTACTGAGCTGCTGGTTATGCGGGCATTCGCCCCCTGGCGCCGGGGGCCATCGCGCGGCTGTAGCGCGGCGAGAACATGGGCAGGCTGCTGATCCGGGTGTGACAGTAGGGGGATCGAGGCTGATAGGGCGTGGGCCTTTACAACGGAGGGGCGCCGGCGCGTCTCGCGCCAGAACCCACCGCCGCGACCGGCTGGGAGCCGGAACTGGCGAAACTCCGCCACCGCATCGCCCTGACCAAGCAACGCGGCGGCAACCTCCGGGTCGATCCGCATCGCCCGGGTCACCCGGGCACGGCTTTGGTCCGCCAGGCCCGCCGCACCCGCCTCCTTGCGGCGCGCCAGCCATTTGTGGCCGGTGTTCCGGCTGATCCCGTGCTGCACGCAAAGCGCGCTCCCCGATGTGCCTCCCCGCGCAGTCTCGGCGACACGTAACACAGGCGGCTGTCCATCACAGTCACCTCCGTCCAGGGCATCGAACACCTCCAGATCGGCAGACCGCACGCCTCAGGGAGTGTTACCCATGTGCCGGGTCCGCCGTGTCACCCATGTGGCCGGTTGAACCGGACAAAGCCCCTGGCCTTCCTTCGTGCCAGCGATTGTCCCGCGGTGGTCGCCTATTGCCCGGCAAAACTCTGCACCAGGCTCCCCGCCACCAGCCGCCAGCCGTCCACCAGGACGAAAAAGATCAGCTTGAACGGCAGCGACACCACGCTCGGCGGCAGCATCATCATGCCGAGGCTCATCAGCACGCTGGCCACCACCATGTCGATCACCAGGAACGGCAGGAACAGCAGGAAGCCCATCTCGAACGCGCGGCGCAACTCGCCCACCAGGAAGGCCGGCACCAGCGCGCGCCAGGGCACCTGGTCCGGCGTGGCGGCGGCCGGCAGGTGCGCCAGATCGAGGAAGAACCGCAGGTCCGACGGCCGCAGGTTTTCGGTCATGAAGCGGTGGAACGGCGCGATCGCCAGCCGCATGCCCTGCATCTCGCCCAGCTTCCCGGCGACCATCGGCGCCAGCCCGGTCGTCCAGGCATCGTTCAGCACCGGCTGCATGACGAAGAACGTCAGGAACAGCGCCAGCCCGATCAGCACCATGTTGGGCGGGGTGCCCTGGGTGGCGAGTGCGCTGCGCAGCAACGACAGCACGATAATGATGCGAGTGAAGGCGGTGACCATCACCAGCAGGCTGGGTGCCAGCGACAGCACCGTGACCAGCGCGGTGAGCTGGATGATCCGGCTGGTGGCGCCCGCCTGGCCCGCGGCGCCGAGATCGATGCTGACCGACTGCGCATGCGCCACGACCGGCGCCAGCGCCGCCGCCGCCAACAACACCCAACACCAGCCCGCGCTCCGTTGGTTCATTCCTCAGCCTCCGTGTCTGATAACTCCGTGTCTGACAACCGACCGCTGACCGCCGACGGCGGTTGAGCCAGCCAGCCGACCACCACGTCCTGCCCGCCGCCGGTCAGCAGCACCACGTCGCGCGGGCCGCAGCGCACCACCAGCAGGCGCCGGCGGCCATCCAGCGCGATGACGTCCCGCACCGCCAGGATGCGTGCGCCGGACCGGCGTGGCGCGAGGCCGCTGAACCGCGCGGCGCGCGCGCCTGCCCACACCAGCCCGAGCACCGCGACGAGCGCGGCAACGGCGGTAAGCAGCGAACTGAGACCAAGGGAACTGAGACCAAGGTACATGGCGCGGCCTTTTGCCGGGCGGATGGGAACGTGGTCAGCCGGGCGGTGGCGCCCGTGTCGCCAGCGCGCCGGACAACGCGTCGAGTTCCGCGCGCAGCCCGAGCAGTACCGGGCGCAGGCTGCGGCCCTGGTCCGGCGGCAAATCCAGCGTGCGCGCGCAGACATAGCCCATCTCGGCGTCCAGACCGGTCAGGTCCACCCGCTTGCCGGCCCGCACCAGGCTGCGGGCGATGCCCAGCGTGCGGCCGAACTGATCCAGGCAAGCCTGCACGGTGGCGAGCGGCGTCTCGGTGTCCTCCTGGCCTCGCATCGCGCGATTAGAACCGATCGGGATGAACGAATCCTTTCCAGGGGGAGACAAGGGACAAGCCGGCAGGGTTCGTCGCGGGGGCATGCCTGCACTTTCCGTCATCCCCGCTTCCTCCGTCATCGCCGCGAAAGCGCGGACCCAGGCCCATGGGTCCGCGCTTTCGCGGCGATGACGGAGGAAGCGGGGATGACGGAAAGTGCTGCGGTCGTCGCGTCAGCCGCCGCGGTCGCCGCGCCGCGGAGCCTCGCCCGGCGCCGTTTGCGGCCTCGGCGCGACCCAGGCGAAGCCGCGCGGCAGGGCGGGCAGGATCTCGCCCTGGCGCGCCACGATGCAGTGACCCGTCCTGCGGCCGAACAGGTTGACGGTCTCATAGGTTGCCGATGCCGGCGCCGGCGTCCCGCCAGTATATTCCTGTCCATCGGGCGCAACGCTGCCGTCGCCCGGCCGACATGTACCGCTCGTCACCTGTATCGTTCCCGGATTAAGCTAGGCCGCGCGCCTCCGGCGGCCTGTGCAGGGTGTTTAAGCCGGTGCCCTGATCGGCTCCATCCGTAACAATACCTATGCCAGGTTGCCCACCCGCCCGGGCCGGCCCAAACACCACCCGCCCATGACAGACCCAACCCGCGAAGCCGCCTTCGATCTGCTCTCGGCCGTGCTGGACCGCCGCCGCCCGCTAGAGGAGGCGCTCGACGCCATCCCTGCCACAACACCGTCGCGCGACCGCTCGGCGGCGCATCGGCTCGCCGCCGCCGTGCTGCGTCGCATCGGCACGCTGGACGCGGTGCTGGAACCCTACCTGCACAAGCAGCCGCCGGAACCGGTGCGCCACGTGCTGCGGCTCGGCGCCGCCGGGGTGCTGTTGCTCGACACGCCGCCGCATGCCGCGGTGGCCACCGCCGTGGCGCTGACCCGGACGCGCGGCCTCGCGCCGTTCGCCGGCCTGGTCAACGCCGTGCTGCGCCGCGTGGCAACCGCCGGCCCCGCGGCGCTGGCGGAACTCGACGGCCCTCGGCTGGACACCCCGGCCTGGCTGTGGCGTTCGTGGGGCGCCGACGCGCGGGCGATCGCCGCCGCGCATCAGCACCCTGCCCCGCTCGACCTGACGCTGCGCCCCGACACGCCGCCGCCGGAGGGCGGCGTGCTGCTGCCGACCGGCTCCGTGCGGTTTCCGCCCGGCACCCATCCCGACGCCATTCCCGGCTTCGGCGAGGGGTTGCTCTGGGTGCAGGACGCCGCCGCCGCCCTGCCCGCCCGGCTGCTGGCGGCGCGGCCGGATGAGCAGGTCGCCGATCTCTGCGCGGCGCCCGGCGGCAAGACCGGCCAACTCGCCGCCGCCGGCGCCGCGGTCGCCGCGGTCGAGCGCGACCCCCAGCGGCTGGAGCGCCTGGCGGCCAATCTGCGCCACTGGGGTTTGCACGCTACGCTGGTGCAGGCGGACGCCGCGACCTGGGTGCCGCCCGCGCCGTTCGACGCGGTGCTGCTGGACGCGCCGTGCAGCGCCACCGGCACCATCCGCCGCCACCCCGACGTGCCGCGCATCAAGCGCCCGCGCGACGTGCAGTCGCTGACCGAGACGCAGGACAAACTGCTCCGCGCCGCTGCGGCTCTGCTGCGCCCCGGCGGCCGGCTGATCTATGCGGTGTGCTCGTTGCAGCCGGAGGAGGGCGTGCCGCGCATCGCCGCCGCTGTCGCGCGCGGCGGGCTGCGCCAGGACCCGTTCACGCCGGAGGAGCTGGCCGACCTGCCGGAGGCGCGCACGCCGGAAGGCTTCCTGCGCACCCATCCGGGGCTGTGGCCGGACCTCGGCGGGATGGACGGCTTCTTCGCCGCGCGGATGATCCGTATGTGAGGGCGCGCCGGCCGAGAATGTGCCGCATCACGACCGGCACGTTACCGAGGGGGACTCGTTCTACCTCGATGATGTGCTGATCCCGGTGGAGTTCCTGATCAACCACCGCACCATGCTGTGGGAGGACCGGGAGCAGGAGGTGACGATCCATCACGTGGACACGCTTCCAGGCGAGATGGACATGCCGTGCGATCCGGCGGCACGCTGGCGCCGGCAACAACGAGGATGGCACGATGACCGACGGGGCCGGCAACGACCGCATCCACCTGATGGTCGATGAAGCGCGCGCATTGGGGGCAACCGCGATGCGTGGCGCCGGGTTCGACGACGAAGACGCGCGCATCCTGACGGATCATGTGCTGGACGCGGCCCTGTGCGGCTACGAGTATTCCGGCCTGCCGAAGCTGCTGAACGTCATCGACTACCCGAATTTCCGGCAGCCCCGGAACCCCGTCAGCGTGGTGCGCGAGACCGGAGCCACCGCCCTGCTCGACGGCGGCAACACGACGGGCATGATCGCGGCCTATCGTGCGTCCGAAGCGACCATCCACCGCGCGCAGGCGCATGGGCTTGCTGTCGTTTGCCTCGGCAACACCTGGATGACCGGGCGCAGCGCTTACTATTGCGAACTGATCGCCCGCGCCGGCCTGGTCGTGATCCACACGGTGGCGGCCCCGCCGGCGGTGGCCCCGTTCGGCGGCACGCGGCCGGCGCTCGGCACCAACCCGATTGCTTTCGGCTTTCCGACTGACAGCGACCCGCTTGTCATCGACATGGGCACATCGGCGTTCATGGGAACCGACCTGCAGTTCCGCGCCCGTCTCGGCACACCGATCCCTACAGGTGTCGCACTCGGGCCGGACGGACAGCCGACCACGGACGCCGCAACCGCCCATCAGGGCGCGCTGCTTCCGTTCGGTGGCCCGGAGGGCGGTTACAAGGGCTTCGGACTTGCCTTGGCGATGGACGCACTCGGCGCCCTGACCGCCGGGATACGACCGGCGGACGCGATAAGCGGCTATGTGTTCTTCGCGTTCAAGCCGGAACTGTTTCTGGCGCCCGATGCGTATCGGCACGAAGTCAGCCGGCGGATCGGCGCGATCAAGGCCACGCCACCACAGATCGGAACCGCGGAGATCCGCATTCCGGGAGAGCGCAGCTACGCGACACGCGCGCGTCTTGGGCGCGAGGGGATCGAGATCGATCGGAAGATCCACGATGCGCTGGGACGCCTTGCCGAAGGAAACCTCGATCACGGCGGTTGAAGGCAACGCTCCGCCCGATCCGTAGCCGTCCAGCCAACGGCGCACGCTGCAGGCATCGCTTCCCACAATCCAACGAAAGCCAACCGCCATGATGATTGTTGACGCACAGATCCACCTCTGGGCCAAAGGCACACCATCCGCCCATCACCGCCAAACACCCTATCTGAAGGAGGAAGCGCTGGCGGCCATGGACGCCGCCGGCGTCGATCGCGCGGTGATCCACCCAGTGATGTGGGACCCTGATTCGAACGAGCTGGCCGTCGAAGCGGCACGCGCCCATCCCGATCGCTTCGCCATCATGGGGTGGTTCTACCTGGATCAGGCAGATCAGCGCGCTGCCATCGATACCTGGAAAAGCCGGCCCGGGATGAAGGGACTGCGATTCTACTTCTCCGATCCGCGGTCGCAATCCTGGCCGGACGATGGCGTGCTGGACTGGCTGTGGCCAGTGGCCGAACGCCTGAACATTCCGGTTTCTCTTCAGGCATCGGCATTCCTGCCGCGGATTGGCGAAATCGCCGAGCGTCATCCCGGACTGAAGATCAGTATCGATCACATGGGGGTGCCGCGCGCGACGGAGGGTGCGGACGGCGCCTATCGCAACCTGCCGCAGTTGCTGGCATTGGCGAGGCATCCGAACGTGGCGGTGAAGGCGACCGGTCAGCCCGGCTATGCGCTGGACCCATATCCGTTCCGCAGCATACACGACGCGCTGCACCGTGTGTTCGACGCGTTCGGTCCGCGACGCATGTTCTGGGGCACCGACATCACCCGCATGCATTGTACGTGGCGCCAATGCGTGACACTGTTCACCGAGGAATTGCCCTGGTTGCGTGGCGCCGACCTTGACCTGGTGATGGGCCAGGCGTTCTGCGACTGGATCGGCTGGCAAACGTCGGGCTCGTAACGGTCTGCGGCCCGGAGCGGTCGTGTTGTCTATGTCTGGTCGCATGGTCGCCTTGACACGCACCCTCCGTCGGGCAGACTCGCGCCAATTCGGGGAGCGGAAACACATGCGCCGGACGAAGCAATTTCACCCATGATGAAGCTGTTCCACACGCCGGCATCGCCCTTCGTCCGCAAATGCTCGGTCGCGATCCGGGAGCTTGGCCTCGAAGACCGGGTGGAGATCATCCCGACGAAATGGCCGCATTCCTGGGGCACCGAGACGGTGCCGTATCGGAGCGACTTCCTCGCGGCGACACCGATCGCCCGCATTCCCGCGCTGGTGACCGAGGATGGCGAACGCCTGACCGAATCATCGCTGATCTGCGAGTACCTGAACGACGAGCTTGGCGATTATCGCCTGTGTCCGCGAAGCGGGCAGGAGCGGTGGCACATATTGTCCGTGGTGTCGGTGGCGACCAGCGGGATCATGGAATGCCAGGTGATGCGCCGCGCGGAGATGCTGCGGAAGCGCGACGCGTCGCAGAACAAGCAGGAATTCTCGCCCAGCTTCGTCCGGAAGATGATGGAGCGGATGGACCGCTGCTATCAGCGTCTGGACGAGCTGTCGCATGACTTCCGCGCCGACGTCGATCTCGGCCAGATCGCCGCGGGGTGCGCGTGCGGCGTTTCGGATTTCCGCTTCCCCGAGGATGATTGGCGCGCTATCGCCCCCAACCTCGCCCGCTGGTACGAGCGGTTCCGCCGGCGACCATCCATGCGCGCGACCGAGCCCGGCGAGACTCCGTTCGACAGCGACGACACGCATGCGGCCGCCAGCCACGCGGCGTGATCAAGGAGCAACCGGTGGATCAGGCGCAATACCACTATCTGATATACCTGGAACCAGGTTCAAATCTCTGGCGCTGGACGCTCTACAACCCACTGGGTCGGATAGCCGCGCAGAGTGTCGAGAAATACTATAACAAGGAGGACTGTCTTGCCGCCATCAACGCCGTTAAGTCGTCAGGCTCCGCCCCGGTCCGGGAGCGATAGGGCGATGGGCCGGCAGACGCGTGCACCGGGACTCTCGCTTGGGGCAAGGTAATACCGAAGGCTCATTGGATCTCACCGGTGCTGGTTCCATCACCGTCATGGACGGTGCCGGTGGGCGGGCGCGACGAGCAGAATCTGGTCCCCACCCGCCGCGGGCCGAGAGGACGGCGGATGGAACGTCTGATTTGGACGAGCAACGTCACTCGACTGAACGGCAGCGATGGGCGCGCCGTGGCCGACTCCGGAACGTCCGCTCTGGAATGTGAACGGCGACAAGCAGACGGTCGCCCGTTGGATATTGTCGGCGCCAGATAGCGTTAAGGGTCATCGGACGCCCCGGCTATCGCGGCTTTGCGGTGGCGCGCCGGCATTCAATCTGACCCACCCCTCCCGCCTGGGACCCGGGACCGGCCGCCAAGCTGGAGAGCGCTCGCCAAGGCCAAACCCGGTCACCGCCGCCCTCACCGCAATGACAGGCAGCCGCGGGCCCGTCATGACGACATGGCGGGCGGCTCTGTCCTTGTGTCCCGTCAGCACCACGCTTCCGAGGGCACGAGCGCAGCTCCACCATGCGCGGCCGGCAGAGCACATCGCGCCCTCCACCGGCTATGGCTGGCCCACACCCCTTGCACCGGGCAACGCGGTGGTGCAGGCACAGGCAACGATGATGGGCCGTCTCGACATCTTCCGGCTGCCTGGCGTGCCGGCGTTGTCCCTTCGGCCGCTGGCGCTGTTCCTGCCGCGGATGCCGGAAGGGACGGCGCCGGCGCGTCGGGGCCGGACAGAGTGCAAGTGGGGGACTATGCTGCGAGTTGTTTTTGCCGCTGGAGCGGTGCTGGCTTCGTCGGTGGTGCTTGGCGGTTGCACGGTGGGGCCGAACTTCCGGGCCCCGTCCTGGGCGTCGCCCGCATCCTGGTTCGCCGGACCGCGGGAGAAGGTATCGGCGGAACCCTCCATCCCGGTCGCCGCACCGGTCGATCCAGACTGGTGGAACCTGTTCCACGACGCCGAGCTCACCGCGCTGGAACGCCGCGTCGCGGCGGAGAACCTGGACGTGCGCGTCGCCACCACGCGGCTGGCCGAGTCGCGCGCCCAGCTCGGCGTGGCCCGCGCATCGGAGTTCCCGGCGTTCAACGCCAACACCTCCTACACGCGGCAGAAGGCCAGCAATTTCGGCCAGTTCGCCAGCGCGCCCAATCCGCTCGGCGCCAATGGCAGGTCCGGCAACACCGCCGGTGGCCTGCGCAGTGCCAACCTAGCGCCGTTCAGCGTCTATCAGGCCGGCTTTGACGCATCGTGGGAGCTGGACCTGTGGGGCGGCGTGAAGCGCTCGGTCGAATCCGCCACCGCCTCGGTGCGGGCCGCGGCCGAGGCGCGCCGTGCCGTTCTACTGTCCAGCCTGGCCGAGGTTGCGCGCGACTACATCGCCTTGCGCGGCGTGCAGACCCAGTTGCGCATCGCCCACGACAACGTGCACACGGCACGGCAGAGCCTGCAGCTCACCCAGCAGCGGGCGGCCGGCGGGGTGACCACCGACCTCGACGTGGCCAACGCCTCGGCCCAGTTGCGCACCACCATGGCGCAGATCCCCGATCTCGAGCAGCAGGAGGCGGCGGATATCAATGCGCTGAGCCTGTTGCTGGGGCAGCCGCCGAACGCGCTGCGCGGCGAACTCGCCGAGGCGCGGCCGGTGCCGCCGGTGCCGCCGCGCGTGCCGATCGGGCTGCCCTCGCAACTCGCGCGCCGGCGGCCCGACGTGATGCAGGCCGAGGCGCAACTGCACGCGGCCACCGCCAATATCGGCGTCGCCGTGGCGGCGTTCTATCCGTCGGTGACGCTGTCCGGCAGCATCGGCCTGCAGGCCCTGCAGCCGGCGAATTTCTTCCGCCTCGGCGCGCGCGAGTATGCTGCCGGTCCTGGCATCACCATTCCGATCTTCGAGGGCGGCCAGCTCAAGGCGACGCTACGGTTGCGCAAGGCGCAGCAGGAGGAGGCGGCGGTTTTCTACCAGAAGACCGTGCTGCAAGCCTTCCACGACGTGGACAATGCACTGACCGCCTACCAGACCGAGCAAGCCCGGCGCGACCAACTGGTGCTGGCGGTGGCGCAGAGCCGCAGGGCGCTGGGCCTGGCGCAGAGCCGCTACCAGCAGGGCGTGGCGGACTTCCTGACGGTGCTGGACGCCGAGCGCAGCCTGCTGTCCTCGCAGTTGCAATTGGCGGACAGCACGACGACGGTCTCGGAGAACCTGGTGGCACTGTACAAGGCGCTGGGCGGCGGTTGGCAGACCGACCTGCCGCGCGAGGTCGCGACAAGCGCTGGGCGATAGCTTTCGCTGTTTGGCCGCAGCGAGCGGCAATTCCCTTGTTCCGCCGCTGGCCTCCCTTGTAATCAGCGGACCAAACGGGTGGAGAACCGGGCATGTTGCGGCCGAACCGTGATCGCGTCGCCCGTCTGGCCGGAATGTCGGCCCTGGCCTGTATCGCGCTCCTCGCGGCGACCCGGGCAAACGCGCTGGTCATCGACGCCGGATTCGGAAGCTCGATCACGGCCGCCGCGAATGCCGGCGCGATCGAAACCGCCATCGACACCGCGGTCAACGCCATCGGCAGCCTGTACAGCAACCCCGGCACGGTGAGCATCCTGTTCACCACCGGCCCGGGCGGTTTCCTCGGCCAGAGCAACGAAGGGCTGGACGGTGTCTCCTACAGCAACTACACCAGCCTGCTGGCAGCCGACGCCGCCGCGCATCCAGCCAACACCACACTGGCCGCGGCGGTTGCCAATTTGGCATACGGCAACGACGCAAACGGGTCACGCCCGATTGCCGCAACCACCGCCCTGCTCCGGGTCGGACTGGGGGTCACCGGTGCCACACCCTGCTTCAATGCAAGCGGTGCCTTCGTGAGCACTTGCGGACAGGCTTATGACGGCGTCGTCACCCTCAGCAGTACCCAGACACTGGATGACACGCGTCCGGTTGGCTCGGGTTACGACGCGATACGCGTCGTGGAGCATGAGGTGGATGAAGTCCTCGGCGGCGGCGGCGCGGGTTCGACGCTCAACGTCATTGCCGGTTATGGCCTCGACAATTCCAGCCGACCGCTCACCTATTATGACGGCCCGCTGGACCTCTACCGCTACAGCGCGCCACTCCGGCCGAGCTTCTCCACGTCGTCCGGCGCGACGGCATATCTTTCGGTCGATGGCGGCAACACGAACATCGTCGGCTTCAATCAGAACCCCAACGGCGATTTTGCGGACTTCCTTTCCACCGGCTGCCCGGCCCGCGTGCAGGACGCTTTCACCTGCGCCGGCCAGGCGGCGAACGAGACAGTGGCGTCGCCTGAGTACCAGATGATGCAGGCCATTGGCTATAATCCGGTGAATGAACCAGCCTCGCTCACCTTGCTGGGCATGGCGGTCGGCGGATTGACCCTGGTGCGCCATCGCGCGCGGCGCCCGGGCAGCACGTCGGGCCGGTGCGCGAACCAGCGCGGGGCTTTCCCCCCGCTGCGTTCGGTGTCGCTTTGAGGTGCCCGCCTTGCCGGCCCATTCCGCGCCGTCCTCCGACAGCGGCGGCCCGCGCGCGATGACGCGTGCCTGGCGGATCATTTCCGTGAAGTAGCGCCGGCTATGCTCGGGATCGCCCTGGAACTCCCACGTGGTACGGCCCAGCACGTTGCGCCAGCGCCTCACCGCAACGGCGCCGAACACCACGGCAATCCCTCGCGTGAGTGAGGGCGGCTCCTCCCGCGGGGGATTGCCGCGTCGCTCCGCTCCTAGCAATGACAGGTTGCTCGGCGCCCGCACGCGTAGATCAACCTTTTGGGCGTGGTATAACAACACGGCTATGCTTGCCACCTCACCGAAGGCCATGCGGGCGACATGACGAAAACAAAGACCCACGCCAAGGCACGCGCGGTGCTGGCGGCTCGCATCGCCCGGCATCGTGCCCCCCGCCGTCCGGGGCACAAGGGATTGCTCGGCCGGCTCGGCCCGGGGCTGATCACCGGCGCCTCCGACGACGATCCGAGCGGGATCGCCACCTACTCGCAAGCCGGCGCGCAGTTCGGCTACGCGATGTGCTGGGTGATGCTGTTCTGCTTCCCGCTGATGGCGGCCATCCAGGAGATCAGCGCGCGCATGGGCCGGGTGACCGGCCAGGGCATCGCCGGCAACATCCGCGCGCATTACCCGGCCTGGCTGCTGCGCGTGATCGTCGGACTGCTGCTCGCGGCGAACGCCATCAATCTCGGCGCCGATCTCGGCGCGATGGGGGCGGCGTTGAAGCTGCTGGTCCGCGGCCCGGCCAGCCTCTATGTCGTCGGCTTCGCGATCGGCTGTGTCTGGCTCGAGGTGTTCTCCAGCTACGAGCGCTACGTCGGCGTCCTGAAATGGACCAGCTTCGTCTTGCTCTCCTATGTGGCGGTCGCGCTCGTGGTGCACGTGCCCTGGGGGCTGGTGCTGTATCGCACCTTCGTGCCGAATTTCTCGCTGGACACGAACTACGTCGTCACCGTGGTCGCGGTGCTGGGCACCACCATCACGCCGTATTGCTTCTTCTGGCAATCCTCACAGGAGGCGGAGGACGAGCGGATCGATCCCGCGGCGCACCCGTTGCTCGCCGCGCCGGAGCAGGCGCCGGCCGAGATCGGGCGGATGCGCTTCGACACCTATGTCGGGATGGCGTACTCGAACGTGGTCAGCCTGTTCATCATCGTCAGCACCGCCGCGACGCTGAACGCGCACGGCATCACCAACATCCAGACCTCCACGCAGGCGGCCGAGGCGCTGCGGCCGATCGCCGGGGCGTTCACCTTCGCATTGTTCGCCACCGGAATCATCGGCATCGGCCTGCTCGCGGTCCCGGTGCTCGCGGCGTCCGGCGCGTATGCGCTCGGCGAGGCACTCGGCTGGACCACCGGCCTGGATCGCAAGCCGCTCGACGCCAAGGCGTTCTACGGCACGATCGCGGTGTCCACGCTGATCGGCATCCTGATCAATTTCGTGGGACTCGATCCGATCAAGGCGCTGTTCTGGTCGGCGGTGATCAATGGCGTGGTGGCGGTGCCGCTGATGGTGATCATCATGCTCATGGCGATGCGCCGCGACGTGATGGGCCGCTTCGTGCTGCCGCGGCCGCTTTGGGCGATGGGGTGGTTGTGCACCGGAACGATGGCGGTCGCGGTGGGGATCATGTTTGCCACATGGTGAGCGGGCAGACGGACGACGCCGTCAAGCGAAGTGAGAGAGGACGTCAGCGCTTGATGACCATGCCGGCGGCGGCCACGTCGCCCGCGCCCGCCGCGACGGCCACACCTGGCGAAACACTCGCGTCCGCCGGCGTGCCGGTGCGGAGTCAGGCAGAAGCCGCCGCAGGCGAACGCCGGCACGGCCAAGCCAGCACCGCCCCCGCGGCGGGCCGGCACATGACGCCACGCCGCATCCCGACAGGCGGAGGCCGCTGCTTTACGGCGTGTGGATCACCGTGGTGGTGGCCTGGGGTTGCGCCGGCGTTACGTAGGTGGTGGAGGTCGGTGCCGGGGCGGGATTTGACATGACGCATCCGGCAAGACCCAAGAACATCAGCGGCAGCAGGAGCAGGGAATAGCGCATAGGGCAGTTTCCTTTCGTTGGCGACGGGTTCAGATGGTGTTGCCGAACGCTGGGCAGCAGGATCGGAATCTACTCAGGCCCGACTTCTATCGTCGCAAACCCCGGGCGCCGCTTCATTCAGCCGCTCGGGCAGTGCCTGATGCATGCTGACGCTGAGGCGCGCGCTCCTGCCGGGCAGTTCGATCGGCGGCAGGGCATGCACCTCGGAACGTGTCAACGGCTTGTTGCTAGCTAGTCAATGTGTCCGGTTTTTGTAGCTCGTGATCTGTCCGCTTCGTTCTTGTTCCGTGCCGCGGTGCGCCCGGCACGGAACGCCGCGATGGAAGCGTGTCATCCGGC
>Ga0307372_10000372_pt1 | contig 80539 bp, 72 predicted proteins | sample OX1MG_FD_202533 | JGI IMG/M metagenome (GOLD analysis project Ga0307372, IMG submission 202533) | Soil microbial communities from Risofladan, Vaasa, Finland - OX-1 | ecosystem: Environmental > Terrestrial > Soil > Coastal area > Acid sulfate soil | place: Finland: Risofladan, Vaasa | collected... | reverse complement strand
GGGTGGCATTGGTCATGTTCTCCATGTCCTGCAGGTCGCGCACCAGTTTGCCTTTGAGAGTCTCGTCTTCCAGCAACTCCGCCCGCAGCCGCATGCGCGTTATCGGGGTCTTGAGATCGTGGGAAATGGCGGTCAGGAGGCGCGTGCGATCCTCCACATAACGTACCAGCCGGGTCTGCATCTCGTTGAAGGCGCGCGCCGCACGGCGCACTTCCACTGGACCCCTTTCCGGGACCGGTGAACGGCGGATATCGCGACCCAGTTCATCGGCGGCAGCGGACAGCACCGAAAGCGGCCGCGTCACCCAGCGCACCGCGAATAGCGACAACAGGATCACGGCGGTCAACAACACCGCGATATCCACCAGCAACGGATACGGCCAGCCTGCGAGTTGCAGGGGACGCAAGTGATCGAAGATTACCCACTGGCCTCCCCTTATCTGCACTTCGATGATGCTGCGGGTACGGTAACCAAGTTTGAAGGACGCCACCCGCACCGGACGCTGTACCGGCACGTGTAACAGATAACCGCGCACGGCATACTGGGGAAGAAGTTCACGCAACTGGCCTTCAAATGCAGCCGCATCGGCATCCAGCGGAAGGGCACCGGCAACCGCTGCATCCGCATTGTCCGCCAGGGTCACCGTGAGCCGCGGCGAAGTAAGAATCCTTGCCACCTGCGCGCGTTCCGCGATGGGCAATATTTCCATCAGCTGGACGGCTTCGACATCCCTCTGCGCCCATTGCTGATCGCTAAAATACACCAGCGCCTGATCACGCTCGTGCAGACTCAGGAGTGTGGCGATGATCTGAGCCACGATGAGCCCGGTGATCAGCACCAGCACCAGACGACCGAACAGTGATCGTGGCAACAGGCGCATTACTTTTCAGCCTCCACGGGCAGTGCGAACACATAACCCTCGCCGCGCACCGCGCGGATGATACCTGGATTACGGCCATCGTCCCGCAACCGTTGACGCAGACGGCTTACCTGCACGTCCATGCTGCGGTCAAAGGGGATATTACTTTCGTGCCCGCGCAGCAACTCCATGAGCCGGTCACGGGAAAGCACCGTGTTGGGATAGCGCAGGAAGATGCACAGCAGACGGTATTCCGCACCCGACAAAGGCACCACCGTACCCTCGGAGTTTTGCAACTGGCGCGTTGTGGTTTGGAGCCGCCAGCCGCCAAAACGAAAGGCCTGCACATCCTCGGGCCACAGGTCCTCCGGCAGGCTGCGGGCACGTCTCAGCACGCTGTTTATACGCGCGACCAATTCCTGCGGATTGAACGGCTTTGGCAGGTAATCGTCAGCGCCGGTTTCGAGACCGATGACGCGGTCGGTCTCGCCGCCTCGAGCCGTCAGCATGATGACGGGGATGGTGGAGCGGCGGCGCAGCTTCCGGCACAGACTGACGCCGTCTTCGCCGGGCAACATCAGGTCCAACACCACCAGGTCGAAATGCAAATCCTCCATGACTTGTTCCATGGAAGGGCCATCCGCCACGGTGGTCACCCGGAAAGCATGACGCGTCAGATATTCCTTGAGCAACGCCCGGATCTCGGTGTCGTCATCCACCACCAGAATATGATCGGCTGGAGCCATATCCGCACTTATGTTGAGAATCCGGAAATGTGAAATTTTATCCTGCGCGTGCGCAGCCTACGCCCCGCAAGCGAACGGATTTGTATCAAAGTGTAACTCACGGTTTTGTGTCGCACCGCAATGCGAAAATAGACCCTCGCCGAATGCCCGGTCAATGAACTTAATGGCTTCGCGGCAAGTCACAGGCTTGACCTGCAAGCCAAACAACGCTGCCCACGGACAATTATCGCTGCCATGCCGCTGCCAAAACCTCTCCACTGTCTTGCCACGACCGCCTGCCTGATCCTCCTCATGACCGCGGCACCGGTCATGGCAACACCGGCACCGCAATTCGCGCACCCCTTCACGCTGGTGGAACTGACCGACATGGCGCTCACCAATAATCCGCAGACAAAGCTCGCCTGGGCGGAAATCCGCTCCAGTCAGGCGGGTGTGGAGTTGGCGCGGGCCGGTTACTGGCCCCAGATCAGCGCCAGCTACAGCGTCACCCGCAGCCGTACCGTGAACTTCACCGGCGCCTCCAACAGCGCCCAAACGCGCTACTCGCCCAGTATCAGCCTGAGTTACCTGCTGTGGGATTTTGGTAACCGTTCCGGCACTCTGGATTCAACCAAGTTTGCGCTCACCGCCGCCGAGCTTGCCAACAGCCAGACGCTGCAGGATGTGATCCTGGCGGTGGAACAGGACTATTACCAGGTACTGGGCTTGCAGGCGCTTGAACAAGCCGACCAGCTGAGTGTAAAGGATGCGGAAACCAGCTTGGATGCCGCCCGCCAGAACCAGAAATCCGGCCTGGCCACTGTGGGTGACCTGTACCAGGCGGAATCCGCACTGGCGGGCGTCCAGCTCAGTTTGCAGCAAACCCAAGGGAATCTGGCGGTAGCCCAGGGCACCTTGGCGGTGGCCGTGGGCTTTCCTGCCGATACCACTCTGAAGCTCACGCCCTGGAACCAAAACGTGACGGCGGTGATGCCGAAAGCCACGATCGAAACGCTGTTGGCTCAGGCCCGCGAGGCACGACCGGAGTTGCTGGCATCCAAGGCCAGTGAACAGGCGGCCATCGCCAATCTGGAAGCCACCCGCAGCCGCGGCCTGCCGAACCTCACCCTGGACGCCAATGCCGGCCGCACCCGCACGGTCAGCAGCGGGCTGAGCCAAACCGCCAGCAACTACAGTGCCGGTCTGACCCTGAGCATCCCGCTGTTCGCTGGCTTTGGCGATGAAGCCGCCAATAAACAGGCGCAAGCCGCGATCGACATCAGCCAAGCGACCACGGCGCAGTTAATTCAACAAGTGGAGCTGGAGGTCTGGCAAGCCTATCAGAATCTGCACACTGCGGTGGTGAGCCTCACGACCACCGGCGTGCAGTTGAAAAGCGCGCAGCAGGCGGAGGACGTGGAAATCGCCCGTTATCACATCGGGCTGGATCCGATCCTGAACTTGCTGACGGCACAACAAACGCTGGCCAGTGCACGCGCGCAACAGGTTCAGGCAAGGCTCAACTGGTTCACGGCGCTGGCCGCCCTCGGCCATGCCGTGGGCGGTCTTAATGCCCCGACCGAAGCAACGGAGTTACCGTGAATAAGAAAGTGAAATATCTCTCCATCGGCGGACTGACCGTCGCCATGCTGGTGGTGCTGGTCGCTTGGCGCATCATCAGCAATGCTCGCATTGCGGATGCCAAACGTATCACGCCGCCATTGCCGGTGGATATCACCCACGCTGTCATTAAACCCATGCCGATTCAATTCACGGCGGTGGGACAGGTGCAATCGGAACACACGGTAGCGGTGCAACCTCAGATCAGCGGCGTGCTCAAGCAAGTGTTCTTCCGGGAAGGCCAGTATGTACATCCCGGTCAGCCTCTGTTTCTGATCGATCCCGCGCCGTTTGAAGCCGCCCTGGCATCCGCCAAGGCGGCCTACCTGACCGCTAAAGCCCAAGCTGACCGGGAAGCACCGCTGGCCGCGAAGGATTACATCTCACCGCAGGGTTATGAAAGCACAGTAGCCACCGCAACCCAGGCCAAAGCCGCCTTGCAACAGGCCGAGATCAATCTTTCCTATACCAGCATTAAATCCCCGATTGACGGTCTCACCGGCAACCTTGCGGTCAAAGCCGGGAACGTGGTTTCACCCACCGCCACCACTCCGTTGATCACCATCAACCAGATGAAACCCATCCTGGTGCAGTTCACCATTCCCCAGCAGTCACTCTCCGAGGTGCGCCATTACGATGCCGCACACAGCATTACGGTCTTTGTCACCAACGAGGACGGCAGCGGCATTCTGGACCAAGGCAAACTGGTATTTATCGACAATACCGTCAATACCAGCACCGGTACGGTGATGCTGAAAGCGGAAATACCCAACCAGCACGTACAACTGTGGCCTGGCCAGTACGTGGGGGTCATCCTGCGGCTCACCGTGCAGCCGGACGCCGTGGTAATTCCGGACAGCGCGGTACAAACCGGCCAGAACGGCAACTTCGTATACCGCGTCGAGGCCGGTAAGGCAATCATCGTGCCGGTGACCGTGAACCGCCAAGTCGGGAATGAAGCCGTGATTTCCCAGGGACTCAAAAGCGGCGAGGTGGTGGTCACACGCGTGCCGCGCACCCTGCGCCCCGGCCTGCACGTGGTATCCAGTAAAGCCGCCTCCGGCAGCCGCGCCAAACCGCAAGGCATGCCGTGAAAGTCAATCTGTCCGCGCCTTTCATTCACCGTCCGGTGATGACCACGGTGATCACGTCGGCGTTGCTGATTTTCGGCCTGGTGGCGTATTTCACTCTGCCGGTCAGCGAACTCCCGAACGTGGACTTCCCCACCATTAATGTGAGCGCCGACTTGCCCGGCGCCGATCCCGAAACTATGGCGGCCTCGGTGGCCACGCCCCTGGAGCGGCAGTTCACCACCATTCAGGGGCTGTCCTCCATGAGTTCCGTGAGCAATACCGGCAGCACCGATATCACCCTGCAGTTTGACCTGTCCCGGAATATTGATGCCGCCGCCATGGACGTGCAGACCGCCATCTCGCAGGCCATCCGCCAGTTACCCACCAACATGCCGACACCGCCGCACCTGTTCAAGGAAAATCCGTCGGCGTCGCCCATCATTTTCATGGCGCTCACCGCCAAGGACATCCCGCTCACCGAGTTGGACGAATACGCCGAAACGCGGGTCGCGGAACAGATTTCCATGGTCCCGGGCGTGGCCCAGGTAAACGTGTTCGGCGCAAAAAAATACGCCGTGCGTCTGTACATGAACCCCTACGCTTTGGCGGCCCGCAACCTGGCGATTACCCAGGTGGTCCAGGCGGTGCAGGCCGGCAACACTAATCTGCCCTCGGGCACACTCTACGGTGCCACCCGCACCTACACCGTGCGGGCCGACGGCCAGCTCACCAATGCCCAAGCCTACAACAACCTGGTGGTGACCTATCAGCATGGCGCACCGGTAAAACTCTCCGATGTAGGCCAGGCAGTGAACAGTGTCGAGGCGGACAAGCAGCTCACCGAGGTATTCGACAACACCGGCCGCAATCATTCACTCGAGCCTTCCATCATGCTGTCGGTGCAGCGCCAGCCCGGTTCCAATGCGGTGGAGATTTCCAAGGCTATCCATGCCCTGCTGCCAGCGCTTTCCCGCGAGGCCCCCGGCGACGCGCGGCTGTTCATTTTTCACGACCACACCGACTATGTGAACGGTTCCATCAAGGAGGTCAAATTCACGCTGCTCTTGGCCATAATCTTGGTGGTCGGCGTGATCTTCGTGTTCCTGCGCAATATCCGCGCCACGCTGATCAGCGCCCTGGCGCTGCCCACTTCCATTATCGGCACGTTTGCGGTGATGAAACTCGCCGGCTTCAGTCTCGACAATCTGTCGCTCATGGCGCTGGTGTTGTGCGTTGGTTTTGTGGTGGATGACGCCATCGTGATGCTGGAAAACATTGTGCGCTATCGCGAAAAGGGCGAGTCCTCGCTGCGCGCGGCGCTTATCGGCAGCAAGGAAATCGGTTTCACCGTGGTATCCATGACCCTGTCACTGGTGGCGGTGTTCATCCCGATCCTGCTGATGGGCGGCATTCTCGGGCGCCTGTTCCGGGAGTTCGCCCTGACCGTGGCCATCGCCATCCTGATTTCCGGCTTAGTGTCCCTCACTCTTACGCCCATGCTGTGCAGCCGCTTCATCAAGGAGAGTGAGCGCCACGGCCGGCTATACCGGGCGCTCGAAAAAGGTTTTGAGCGGATGCGCGACGGCTACGGCCGGACACTCACCTGGTCAGTAGACCACTGGCGCAGCATGCTGGCGCTCGCCGGCCTGATGCTGGTGCTGACATTCTATTTCTTCGTGGCGGTACCCAAAGGTTTTATCCCCACCGAGGATACCGGGCTCATCATCGGTAGCACCCAAGCCCCCGAGGGCGTCACCTTTAAGGAACTGCAGAGCCTGCAGCAGCGCCTGGCGCGCATCGTACGGCAGAATCCCAACGTGGCGTCCGCCATCTCCAGCTCCGGCCAGGGCCAAGGCGGCGCGGCCGGCAGCAACGTGGGACGTCTTTTCATCATGCTGAAGCCCATAAGCGAGCGGCGCGCCAGCGCTGACGAAGTCATCCAGCAGCTGCGCAAGGCGGTGGCGCCGGTGCATGACATGCAGGTGTATTTCCAGAATCCGCCGGCCATCCGCATCGGCAGCATCGGAGGTAATGGCAGCTATCAATACGTGCTGCAAGGTCTGGATGTGAATACCCTGGACAAAGCCGCAGCCGACTTCCTGCCAAAGCTGCAGAAGGTATCCGGCATCCAGGATGTAAACAGCGACCTGGAACTCAACAATCCGCAGATCAATGTGCACATCCTGCGCGACACCGCCTCCACCCTGGGCGTAACCGCCTCGCAAATCCAGCAGACCCTGTATGACGCCTATGGCGGCAACCAGATCAGTACCATTTTCGGTTCCACCAACGAGTATTACGTGATCATGCAGCTCGCGCCCCAGTACCAATCTGACATGGCGGCTCTGAATGCGCTCTATGTTCAGGGCAGCAGCGGCACGCTGGTGCCGTTGCGCAGTGTGGCCGACATCACGCCCAGCGTTGGCCCACTGCAGGTGGACCATTACCAGCAGCTGCCCTCGGTCACTTTTTCCTTCAATCTGGCGCCGGGCGTGTCTCTGGGGGATGTCACCGGCCGCCTCGAGCAATTGGCGAGCAGCGCGCTGCCGGCAGATATCACCGGCGTGTTCGCCGGAAATGCGGCCACCTTCAAGCAGTCCATGGTGGATCTGCCAATTCTGCTGATCATCACCATCCTGGTGATCTACATGGTGCTCGCCATCCTCTACGAGCATTTCATCCACCCGGTCACCATTCTCACGGCGTTGCCGCTCGCCATGGTAGGGGCACTGCTCACGCTGATCCTGTTTGGACAACAACTCAACATCTACAGCTTCGTGGGCCTCATCATGCTCGTGGGTCTGGTGAAGAAGAACGGCATCATCATGGTGGATTTCGCCATCCAGATGAAACGTGAGAAAAATCTTTCGTCCCGGGACGCCATCATCGAAGCCTGCCTGGTGCGCTTCCGGCCTATTATGATGACCACCATGGCCGCGATTCTGGGCGTGCTGCCCATAGCACTCGGCACCGGCATGGGTGCGGAAGCACGCCGGCCGCTGGGCATCGCGGTGGTAGGAGGCCTGCTGTTCTCTCAGGCGCTCACCCTTTACATTACGCCGGCCTTCTATGTGGCCATGGAACACCTCAGCGAACGCTGGGGTAAGCGCTCTCTGGAAGTACCGCCCGCCGCACCGAAACTTCAGCAGGGCGGTTGATTTTTTTCCTGGTCTCTACAAAGAGAAAAACCATGAACAACCCGGCCAACACTCAAATCAGCGAAACCTTAAAGGGCTATGCCGCGCATCCGCAGGGCCATGGCCGCTTCCCGGGAGTGGTGGTCATGATGGAAGCCTACGGCATCACCGGCCATATCCGCGGCGTGTGCGAACGCCTGGCGAAAGCAGGGTTTTTGGCATTGGCGCCAGACATCTTTCATGGCGAGGTCATCAGCTACACCGATGTGGATACCGTCATGGCTAAAATCCCGACACTGCGTGATGAGCCGATACTGCAGGAAATCAGTCAGTCACTGGACTGGCTCGCGGCCCACAGGAATGTGGAATCCAAGCGGCTCGGAATCATCGGTTTCTGCATGGGGGGGCGACTCGCATTTTTGGCGAATTGCCGTTTTTCGGGTCGCCTCAACGCGGCGGTTGGATATTACGGAGGCGGCATCGCGCCGCAGGGCCCGGACCGTTTTGGCCGCACGCCGCCCATCGGCGAAGCGCATAAGATGCAAGCGCCGATCCTTCTCGGATACGGCGCCGATGATCGAGGCATCCCGCCGACGGAACATGCGCGCATTGTCGAGACTCTGTCCGCCGCCAAAAAACGTTATACCCTCGCTGTCTACCCCGGTGCCGGTCACGCTTTCCTGTGTGAAGAGCGCGCCAACTATGCACCGCAAGCCGCGGAACACGCGTGGCGCGAAATGATCGCATTCCTGCATGCGAACCTGGCTATTGATTAATTCTGCAACCACGGGAGCCCGTCCTTGGGTGTTTGACCAATCCTTAAAAGATGATGTCCGCCCCGCGCTTTGATTGATCCGCTGACATAACCACGACCGCAGCGGGCCATCGATGGTTTATAAAAATAGACAGTGATGAATCATGCCCTGCGAGGGTGCCTATCATCGGACACGCTCGCCGCTTTTACTCAAGCCGACGGATTGCCCGACGTTGGCGGCGGCGGTGGTGGTTGCCCCGGGGGTGGAGGTGGCGGCGACTCCCCTGAGGACGGTGGTGGTGGCGGGGGCACATAGTTCGGCGCCGCATAGCCGGGCACCTGATTGCCCTTGGCGTACATGCACTGCGCATAAGCAATATTGTAGCGTTGCTGCATCGTCATATTGGTCTGCCCCGCGGCACCCGCGCCGGCAGCGGTACCAAACAGCAGGCCGGTGGCGGCGCCGCCCTGCGCGCCGTTACGACCGCCGCCCAGCAATGCGCCTGCGGCCGCACCGATCACGGCCCCGGCGACTGCCCCTCCGACCACCTGATTATTGGCCACTCGATTCGGATTCGCGCCCAGCTGTTCTCGGGCGTACTGCCTGCAGATGTTGTTGTCCGCTTCAAACACCTCGAAGGGCATTCCCGGTGCAGGCATGATCGCGATGGTCGGCGCTACCGGAACTTGTGCGCATCCCACCAGCGCCACCACCACGGCGACTCCCAACAATGACTGAGGCATAGGCATGACTTTACTCCTTCAATAGAACTTAACCGGGGGGCGTGCCCGGCGGCGGGGTGGCCGGTACCTTTTCCCATCCACCCGGGCATGTGGGTACATAGGGGTAATAGCCTTTCGCGGCTCTGCAGTAATACCAATACTCCGTCGGAGCAGGCCCAGGTGCGGCAGGGACTGCCGGGTACGGGTTCATGACCACCGGCGGGATGTACGGATTGGGATAGGGATAGATCGGTCCTGGATAGAAGTACCAGGTACCGGCGACAATCCACCACCAACCAAACCGGCCCCCATATCCGCCGTGGTACCAGCGGCCGCCACGCCAGATACGGTCATCGTACCTCGGGAAAGCCCGGATATCGCCACGGCCCCATCCGGGCCGTCCGTGATCGTAACCACGATCATGATCGGCCAGGGCTTGTATCGGAGAAAGGGCGATGAGCGCGACAACCGACAGCACTGCCAGCGGTGCAAGTACCCTGATTTTGCTCATAACAATCTCCACTTATTACAACCTGTTTCCATGGGTCATGGCGATGCTTGATTCATCCTGATAACTGAGAAAAACGGGCGTGCGGACCTAAGGTTGACGCAATTACGTTTTGTAACACTGGCATATCTGGATTAAATAATCCATCCGGGCTCATGCAAACGCAATGATAGCGGATGCGCTCATGCCGCAAGGGCGTTCCAGCCGCGGTTACGGAGCCATTCGCAAGAAAACTAAGAAGGCGCGACACCGTGATTTGTAAATGTTTATTTCCATTAAAGGTGATTGAAACAATCTGTTACATTTGCGCTCCGTTACCTCTTCTGACTACCGGTAGACTAGTATCATGAAAGATACTGCCACGAAAATCCTCATCACCGACGACGATCTCCGCACACGCGCATTGCTGGAGCGTTATCTGAAAGATCAGGGGTTTGCGGTGATGGCGGCGGAAACATGCTGAAAGTGATGGACCGGGGACCGGGAATACGCAACGTGCCGCCCAGCCAGGTGATTAAACCCTTCGTGCGCAATGACAGCTCGCGCGGCGACCAGACCGGCGCCGGCCTGGGATTGACCATCGCCGACCGCGTTGCCAGGATGCACGGCGGTGGCTTGAATTTATCTAATCGCGACGGCGGCGGGCTTATCGCGATTGTGGAAATGCCATGTCAGCAAATTTCTGCTTTCGGCTTGGTTCACTCCGTCTTTAAATAGATTGCTGGCAACTTGAGCGCCTGTATATTCCGGTTAAGGGCCGGCAAGCCGTTGCTTTCAACGCTTCGCCAGCGCGCCAGCTGGGCGTCTGTCTGGCTTTCCAGTTCCTTGAACACGGCATAGTCCTGGGCCGTGGGTCGGGCGTTGCTGAACTCCACGGTGCTCAACAGCGCCGCCAGTTTGTTGTTGAGGCGGATGGGATAATTGAGCACGTCCTCGCTGGCATGGGCCTTACTCTGGATGAGCGCATCCTCAATGCCGTTGAGCTCATCCAGCAGCGGCTTGGCATCGTCACCGAGAGACTTGGCTTGCGGTGATTTGGCATAGCGCTGGCTGAGATCATTGATCTGCTTACGCAGGCTGCGCAGACCGTTGATGGCTTTGTCGGTCTCGTCCAGCTTGGCATAAAGCTGCATGAGCAGCGCCTGGCGAGCCGCCAGATCGTCGGCACTCAGCTTTGATCGCGGATCGTTCAATACCGTGAGCGGCTGTGTGTAGGTGCGGCCGTCGGCGGTGAGTTTCAGCGTATAGCTGCCGGGCAAAACCTTGGGCCCGCGCATACTGCCGAACCACAGAACCGCGCCGGCAACGTGGGTGGCGTCCGGGTAACGCAGATTCCACACGAAACGGTTCATGCCCGCTTTGGCAGGCAATTGCTCGGGCAGCGCTTTCTCTTTGCTGTAAAAGTCCTGCCCCGGTTTCACCGGTTTGCCACTGCCGTCGGTATCGCTGGTAAAGCGGCGGATTTCCTTGCCGTGCACATCGAGAATGCTGAGGGTGATGTCCGCATTTTTGGCGGGCGCGGATTTCAGGTTGTAAAAAATCACCGCGCCGTTGGCCGGGTTCTTACCCTCGTTGGAGTCGGCGCCTCCGCCGAAGCCGCCGCCCGCCAGCAGATAGGCATGTTCCGGTGCGAACAGCTGGGTCTCATCCTTGCTGACGGCGCTCATCTGGCGCAGTACGCCGAGGTTGTCCAGCACCCAAAAGGCGCGCCCGTGGGTCGCGATGACCAGAGCGTCCTCCCGGTTCTGGATCGCCATGTCGGAGACTTGCACCGCCGGCAGGTTGAGCGCCAGTGACTGCCAGTGACCGCCGCCATCAAAGGACACATAGGCGCTGCGTTGGGTTCCGGCGAACAGGAGGTGTGAATCCCGGGTGTCCTGGCGGATCACGAACGTGGGCTCGTCCGCCGGTATGCCGTTATCAATGGGTGTCCAGCTCCTGCCGTAATTGTCGGTCTTGAACAGGTAAGGATGAAAATCGTCCTGCCGGTAGCGGTAGGCGGCGAGATACGCGGTACCCGCATTGAAATGCGACGCTTCGATGATGGACACCGTGCTCCATTCCGGCAAACCCTTGGGAGTCACGTTCTCCCAATGAGCGCCATCGTCTTTTGATACGTGCACCAGACCATCGTCGGAGCCGGCCCACAGTACCCCCGCCTTGACCGGTGACTCAGCGAGAGCGAAGACCGTGTCGTAATACTCCACGGAGGTATTGTCCTTGGTGATGGGGCCGCCGGAAGCGATCTGTTTCGCCTTGTCATTGCGGGTGAGATCGGGACTGATGATCTGCCAGCTCATGCCGTCGTCGCGGCTGCGCAGCACATACTGCGATCCCACGTAAATGGTGTGCGGTTCATTGGCCGGCACCAGAATCGGGTAGGTCCACTGGAAGCGATGTTTGAGGTTGGCCGCCGCGTGCCCCATGGGGTTGTCCGGCCAGGGATCCAGCAACCGCGTTTGGTCGGTGCAATGGTTCAAACGTTCCAGCAGACCGCTGTAACCGCCGCCGTAAACCACGCAGGCATTTGCCGGATCCGGCACCACCCAGCCGCTTTCGCCGCCGGCCGACGGCTGCCAATCCCGAGGTCCGATACCCCCGCCGTCGCCGCGGCTGGCGATGTCAATGGTGCTGTTGTCCTGCTGCGCACCGTAGATGTGGTAGGGAAACTGGTTGTCCAAAGTTACATGGTAGATCTGCGCCGTGGGCTGGTTGTCCTCACTGCTCCAGCTTTTGCCGCCGTCGTAGCTCACGGTGGCGCCACCGTCGTTGCCTTCCAGCATAATTTGCGAATTCTCAGGATTGATCCACAGCACGTGGTTGTCGCCGTGAGGCGTATCCAGCGGTTTGAAGGTGGCGCCGCCGTCCACGGACTTGAACAGACCATCCACTTCCGGCGCATACACCACGTCGGCGTTTTTCGGATCAGCGTAGATACGCATGTAATACCAGGCACGCTGGGTCAGTTCCGAGCCATGGAACAGCCGCTGCCAGGTGGCGCCAGCGTCATCGGAACGGAACACCCCGCCGTTTTTGGCCTCGATGATGGCATACACCCTGTCGGGGTCGGCAGCGGACACGGATACGCCGATCTTGCCCAGGATACCCATCGGCAGTCCGGGATTGCGGGAGATATTTTTCCAAGTCTCGCCACCGTCGGTGGATTTATACAGACCGCTGCCCGGCCCGCCGCTCGACATCATCGAGGGGTTGCGGTAAGCCTGCCATAGGGATGCAAATAGGATGCGCGGGTTGTGTGGATCAATGGAAACATCGATGCCGCCGGTGTCATCGTTCTTGAAAAGAACTTTCTTCCAGGTCTTGCCGCCGTCGGTGGATTTGTAGATGCCGCGTTCCGGATTGGGGCCGAATACGTGTCCCAATGCCGCCACATACACCGTCTCGGCATCGCGCGGGTCCACCGCGATCTCGCTGATGACATGGGTATCTTCGAGCCCCATATGCTGCCAGGTCTTGCCCGCGTCGGTGGACTTGTAGATGCCGTCGCCGGTCATCATGTCGCCGCGGATGAAGGATTCACCCATGCCGGCGTAAATCACGTTAGGGTCGGAGGGCGCCACCGCCAGCGCACCCACCGGCGCTGTTTTGAAAAACTTGTCGGAGACGTTTTGCCAGCTAATCCCGCCGTCGGTTGTTTTCCACACGCCGCCGCCGGCGGCACCGAAATAAAATGTACGTGGCTGGCTGATGACACCCGCTACCGCCACGGAACGGCCGCCGCGAAACGGACCGATCAGCCGCCATTGAAGTGCGCTCAGGTAAGGAGCGCTTTTGGGTTTTTCAGTGGCGGCGAAGACCGGTACCAGCAGAGTCAAGGCCAATAGCAGGATCAGATAGCGGCGAGCGTAATGCATTGTTATGACTCCGAACCGGAACAGCAGGGGTGGAATGATGGGTGCATTCGACAAGCGGCGTATCGGAAAATTCCGTCAGCAGCCGCCACAGTATACCTGCCATCTGCGTATGAAAACCCCCGACGATCCCGGGTCTTAGGCATCCAGAAAAAAGGCCCTGTCAGGTCCCCGTGCGCAGACCGGCATGTGGACAGAATTTCGGGCAAATCCTGTCTGACCTTTGCGGTTCATCAGGATGATGCCGGCTTCACTGCGGGTTTGGTTGGAAAAGTAAGCGATGGCTTGGGTTGCAGCCGCCATGGAATCCATACCTTGCTCCAACAGATACGCGGCATGTCGGGCGAGCGTGGTGCGGATGATGTCCTCCCCAGAGCCGGTGCAGGATACGGCGGCATTGCCATCCGCGTAGGTGCCACAGCCGATCAATGGGGTGTCGCCGACGCGCCCCGGCAATTTATCGAAAATGCCGCCGGTGGAGGTGGCGGCCGCCAGCCGGCCGTGTGCATCCATGGCCACGGCACCCACGGTGCCGTGTTCCTTTTGCCAGTAATTGCGCTGCGCCGGCACCACCAGTTCCTGCGGATCGCAGGTCTCGATGCCGTACAGCGTCCCAAAGCGATAAGCGCCCTCACCCGCCAGCAGTACATGCTGGCTCGCGTCCATCACCTTGCGAGCCAGATGGATGGGATTGCGGATGCCGCTGACGGCAGCGACGGCACCGGCCTTCAAGCTGGCACCATCCATGATGGCCGCGTCGGTTTCCACCCGGCCCTCACGGTTGAGTGTCGAGCCGGTGCCGGCGTTGAACAGCGGGTTGTCTTCCAGCACTGCCACCGCGGCTTCCACCGCATCCACTGCATGGCCGCCGCGTTTCAGGATAAGCGCGCCCGCCTCCGCCGCCTCACGACAGCCGGATTTGCGCGCCTCCAGACTTTCCGGCATGACCTCTCCGGCACCGCCGTGGACAATGATGCCGAAGGTCATTGCGCGTCATTCACCCGCGATGGTCATATCCGCGATGAGTATGGAGCCCGTGCGGATTGCGCCGCGCAGATCCACATCGCTGCCGATCGCAATAATATTCTTGTACAACTCCCTGAGATTGCCGGCAATGGTAATTTCCTCCACGGGGTAAGCAAGTTCGCCGTTCTCCACCCAGAAGCCGGCGGCGCCGCGGGAATAATCGCCGGTGACGGGGTTGACGCCCTGACCCATGAGCTCGGTGACCACCAAGCCGCTGCGCATGTGTCGCAACAGACCGGCATAATCATGTTCACCCGGCTTGACGTCGAGGTTACGCACCCCGCCCGCGTGGCCGGTGCTTTTAAGTTTCAGCTTGCGCGCCGCATAGCTGTCCAACAGATAGGTGGTGGCTACGCCCCGGTCCACGATTTCGGCATCGCGGGTAGCCACGCCTTCATTGTCGAAGGCGGCGCTGGCCAGCGCCTTCCTGAGATGCGGGCGTTCGGACAGCTGCATGAAACCCGGGAAGATACTTTCGCCCGCGGCACCCAACAGGAAAGATGCCTGCCGGTATTGGGCGCCGCCGCGCATGGCGCCGAGAAAATGGCCGATAAAACCGCGCGCCACTTCCGGGGTGAACAACACCGGCGCCTCGCGGGTAGTGAGTTTGCGCGCGCCCAGCCGCGCCACGGTACGCTGCGCAGCTTTGGTTCCCACGCTCTCCGGCGTTTCCAAATCCCGGGCGTCGCGCGCGCTGGTATACCAATAGTCGCGTTGCATGCCGCCGTCCTGCCGGCCAATCACCGCACAGGTCAAGCTGTGTGCGCTGCTGGCATAACCGCCGACAAATCCGTGGCTGTTGCCGTACACCCGCAGGCCCTGATGGGAAGTGACGGTTGCGCCGTCGGAGTTTTCGATGCGTTTATCAAAAGTGCGCGCCGCATCCTCACAGTTGCGCGCGATTTCAATCGCGTCTTCGGGTGACAGCGCCCAGGGATGATTGAGATCCAGGTCGGGTAGCTCCTGCGCCATGAGCTCCTCGTCCGCGAGGCCCGCGCACTCGTCTTCCGCGGTGTAGCGCGCGATGCTGACGGCGGCACGCACCGTCTCCTTGACTGCCGCCGGCGACAGGTCGGCGGTGCTGGCCGAGCCCTTGCGCCGGCCGAAATACACGGTGATACCGAGGCCGCGGTCACGCTGGTACTCGAGCGTCTCCACCTCCCCCAGACGCACCGTGAGCGTCAGGCCTGATTCGATGCTGACGCCGGCTTCCGCCTGGCTGGCGCCCAGCGTGCGCGTCTCGCGCAGGACCTCCGCCACCAGGGTTTCGAGGTCGGCCTGTTTCACTGCCGGTGTATCATGGCTGTGGTTCGCGCGCATCGTAATGAAATTGTTTGAGATACCGGCATTGTAACCCCATGGACCTGAACGACCACAGTCCTGAAAGCCCGAGTCGCTCGCAGGAGAAGCGGGAAGCCGAAGCGCTGCAAAAGCTCGGCGAGCAATTGATCTCACTCCCGAAAAAACAGCTTGAGATGCTGCCGCTGCCGGATAGCTTACGCGACGCTATCGAGCAAGCCCGCCGCATCACCAGCCATGGCGCTCTCAAACGCCAGCGCCAGTACCTCGGCCGGCTCATGCGCGAGATTGATCCGCAGCCGCTGCGCTCTAAACTCGACGAACTGCGCGGTGCCGACAAGGCGGCCAACGCACGCTTTCACCAAAACGAGCGCTGGCGCGACCGGCTTATCACGGAAGGCGATGCGGCGTTCGCCGAATTCCTGGTACAGCACCCCCAGGCGGATCGTCAACACCTGCGCCGCCTCATGCGCGACGCTGCCAGCGATGCCGCCGCGGGCCGTCCGCCGCGTCACGCCCGGGAACTATTCCGCTATATTCAAAGTCTCGACTGAGCGGCACTTGCGGCGGTTTCTCTGCTATCCGGCAACGGGTAGAATACGCCGATGAAAGCCCTCGTCGGTCTCATCATGGGCTCCAAGTCCGATTGGGAAACCCTGGAGCACACCGCCAAAACCCTCGGCCAACTGGCCATCCCTTACGAACAGCGGGTGGTTTCGGCGCATCGCACGCCGGATCTTTTGTTTGAATATTGCGCCAGCGCCGCGGGTCGTGGCCTGGAAGTCATCATCGCCGGTGCCGGCGGTGCAGCGCACCTCCCCGGCATGGCCGCCGCGAAAACCCTGCTGCCGGTGTTGGGCGTGCCGGTAAAATCCAAGGTTCTCAAGGGCGTTGATTCGCTGCTGTCCATCGTGCAGATGCCAGCGGGCGTACCGGTGGGTACGCTCGCCATCGGCGAACCGGGCGCGGTGAACGCAGCGCTTCTGGCCGCCGCCATCCTCGGTAACAAATATCCTGACATCCGCAAACGGCTGAACGATTTCCGTCGCGCCCAGACCGAGGCGGTGCTTGAAAATCCCGATCCCTCCAAGTAATCGCGGCACCTGCCGGCATGCCTGGTGTCATTCGCGGCATAGCTACTTTTTTCTGGAAGTGACTTGATATGAGCCCAGCGACAACCAAGCCACCCGCGAGCACCTCGCCCGCGAAAACAATCGGCATCGTGGGGGCCGGCCAGTTGGGACGCATGTTGGCGCTGGCGGGTTATCCCTTGGGATTGAAATTCGTTTTTTTGGACAAAAGTACCGATGCGCCCGGCGGTCAAGTGGGCCATATCATCCCCGGCGAGTTTAACGATCCGAAAAAACTGGGTGAATTGGCCGCATCCGTGGATATTCTCACCTATGACGTCGAAAACGTAGCGGTCGAGGCACTCGGCGATATTCCGAAAAACAAAATCTTTCTGCCGCCGGTGGCGGCCCTGGCTGCCGGTCAGGACCGGCTGTCGGAAAAGCAGTTATTTCAAACGCTCAAGATTCCAACCGCCAAATACCGCAGCGTGGACAGCATGCCGGATTTGGAGGAAGCCATTCACGCCATCGGTTATCCGGCGGTACTCAAAACCCGGCGGCTCGGTTACGACGGCCGAGGTCAGCGCATCATCCACAGTCCCGCGGAACTCGGCAGCGCCTTCAACGCCCTCGGCGGCGTACCGCTGATCCTGGAGGAATTCATCGACTTCACGCGCGAGCTTTCCATCATCGGCGTGCGCAACCGCAGCGGTCAAACCGCGTTTTATGCACTCACCGAAAACCATCACCGCGACGGTATCCTGCGCCTCTCAATCGCGCCTTACCCCGATAGAAAACTTCAGTCGCTGGCACAAAAACACGCGCGGCGTGTCATGCAGCATTTCAATTACGCCGGCGTGCTTACCCTGGAGTTCTTTGTCAAGCAAGGCAAGCTCATCGCCAATGAAACCGCGCCGCGGGTGCATAACTCCGGCCACTGGACCATCGAAGGCGCGGTCACCAGCCAGTTCGAGAATCACCTCCGCGCCATCCTCGATCTGCCGTTGGGCGACACTTCCCCGCTGGGCTGTTCCGCCATGGTCAACTTCATCGGCGAGCTGCCGCCGCTCGCCGACATACTCAAAATTCCCGGCGCCCATTATCACGATTACGGCAAACAACCACGGCCCGGCCGCAAGCTGGGCCATGCGACGCTGGTATGCGCCACGCGCCGGGAACTTCTATCACGCCTGAAGAACTTCCCCGGTATCGCACTGCGCTGAACGGCGCGTGCTTTCAACTGCGGTGGTCATGGCCACGGTGTTGCGCAAGCAGCGCCAGCAAACGCTCATCGAATTTCCCCCAAAGCTCACGTCCTTCCCCCTGCCAGCCCCGGTGACGCAACAGTTTTTCGATCACCACCCTGATCTGCACCAGCACGATGACGGGGCAGGTGTCAAAACGGTCCATGTCCAGGGCGCATTGCACTGCGGTTCCGGCATAACCGGTCTGGCACACCACCTCACCCAGCGTGACGTGGTATTGCGCCAGAATATCCGTGAACTTCGTCGCCGTGACGTCGGTCGCCGGCGAAGGCGTGGTTTCCGCTTGCATCTCCCAGGCACCGCCCCCGCTGCAACGTGCTGCAACAGGATGTTTAGAATAACTGAACACTGACTGTCAATTCTTTCTTTCCTTCCGGCGCTTATCAAGCCTCCCTAAACTAGCCTGCCATGAGTATTCACCTGCGTATCCGGCAGGCGGGCCTGTCTCAAAGCCAGCTCGCACGACTGATGGGCGTGTCGCGCAGTGCCTGCAACCAGTGAGAATCCGGTGCGGGTCCGGCTCCGCGCCGCGAGAGGCTTGCGCAATTGCTCAGCGTGCAATACGAATGGCTCGCCACCGGCGCTGGCCCCGTGCAACCCTCGGCCATCAAGGCGGGCATTACGCGCCGGTGTTATCGCCCGATCAACAGGAATTGCTGGAGATTTATCGCGCCATGACGCCGAAGCGGCGCAGTGCACTGCTCAACTTCCTGCGCGCGCTGCGCTGAGCGGGTCGTTGAAAAAGTCCATCCTAAATTTTTCAACTCGGCGAATCCAGCACTTGCATGCTTGCTTCACAGGTGATGCCGCGATGCAGCAGATCCCTGCATCGCCTTCAGCCCGGGTGCTAAAAAGACTTTTGCAGCGCCCAGAAGTCAATATTGAGTTGGCGCGAACACTCTCGCTGTACCTGATTATCCCCTCGGTGTATAAGTCGCTGCCTGCGTGGGGAGATATGACTCACTTTCGGCAGGTGACCTGCCCCGCCGTGGACTCAACACAATTGGCTTTGAAAATATGTAATTCGATACGGCGATTTTCCGCGCGGCCTTCCTCTGTTGCATTTGAGGCCGCGGGATCGGCCATACCATACCCCCTGACTACAAGCCGATCAGCCGCTACCCCATGAACAATAAAGTAATTCCTGACCGCCTCGGCACGCCGCAACGACAAATTTAAATTGTATGCGACTGATCCGATGTTGTCCGTGTAGCCCGCAACTTCTATTGGTACATTGGGGTACTTAGCCAGTTCCGCCAGATCTTGGTTAAGCAAATCCTGGGAATCCATCGTAAGATCTGCCGAGTTGAAAGCAAAATGTATGCCCGACAGCACAATGACCTTTTGCAACGGTGTGATCGCAGGTTGGTTGACCGGCAATACGGGACTCGTGTGCGGAACAGCTTTTACAGGTACAGGCTTTACAGGCACAGCTTGTACAGGTGATGGCGCTGGAGTCTGTTCCTCAGCAGAAGGTGGACTGCCGAACGGAATCGCGAGCCCAACACTGATAATCGAACCGCTAATCGCGGAGCCGGTGGGAGTCAATCCATTAACTGAGCGGTTGAATCGGATATCGCCCCGCAAGTCGAGGTATGGGGCCACTTGCCAGAATACGCCCACTCCTGCACTTAAATAGTTGTGGTTAACGCCGCTTCCATATACCGAACGGAGTTTTCCTGCGCCTAACTCAATATAGGGATTCCATATGTGCCCCGGCCAGGGGAAATAGAGAACATTCAGACCCGTGGCACGTTGAAGGATCGTTACCGGACTAATGCCCACTTCATGATATGTTTGTTCATTGAGTTCGAGACCCCAGTGCATAGAGAGGGGCTTCCCCATGCCAAAGAACCAGCCCTTACCAGAACAATATATGCAATTCACACGATAGCTATACATGCCAGATACGTAAAAGCGATTATCGGGCTGTTGGATACTGCCATCGGCCATGACGTTGATGGTAATGAACAGAAATCCCATAAACACTAGCAACCGTTTAATAATGGTTTTCCCTTCAGATTAGATATGGAGCTTCTTGAGTGCGAGAAACAGTAACTTCGCGAGGCTGAAGATACCAAACCCGCCGCCGCCCGGACGGGTACCGCCCTTGGGACCGACTGAGACGCTCTTTTTCTGCCGCGCTGACTCATTGGGTGGCCGCTGGTCGCCTTTCCATTCAATAGGCACGTCGTACCCTCATCAACATCTGAATCTGTTTTCAGTTAAGGGGGCTCTACCCCCCCCTCATATCAATCCTGCTGGGGAGTGGCTAGCGCCGTTTCCTCTTCTTTACCAAGGCAACTAACAAACCCAGCCCAAGGAGATCGCCAAGCCCGGTGGAGCCGGCTCCCCGCCCAGGAGTACTTGAGCTGGCGGTCACGCTCGCCGTGCTCGTGGCCGTCCCGCCCTCGCGGTCGGTGACCGTGACGTCTGCGGTGTAGGTGCCCTGAGTTGCGTAGGTGTGACTCACCGTCGCGGTAGTCTGGGTCACCGGTTCCGTGCCGTCGCCGAAGTTGAAGGTGTACTGCGCGATGCTGCCGCCGCTGTTCGGGTCACTTGAACCCGAAGCATTGAAGCTCACCGCAAGCGGTACGCTGCCGTTGGCGGGCGTCGCCACCAGGCTGGCCGTGGGTGGAGCCGAACTCGGCGCCACCTCGATCACCTCCGAGGCCGCATTCTGGCTCTGCGCCCCGCGGCTGTCGGTCACCGTCAGCTGGACGTTGTAGTTGCCCGGCTGCAGATAGGTGTAACTCGCCGTCGGCGAGGTCTGGGTCACCACCGGACTGCCGTCACCGAAGTTGAAGCTGTAGTCGGTGATGCTGTCGCCGTCCGTGTCGTTGGAACCCGAGGCGTCGAAGTTCACCGCCAGCGGCGCGGTGCCGGCAGTGGGTGTGGCCGTCAGCAGTGCCTTTGGCAGGCTGTTGGGAGCGCAGGCCGTGTTGCTCGTGACCGTGGAACTTCCCGTGTAGGCAAGCCCCACCGGCATCTGATCGATTGTCTCGGCTACGGCGCCGGGCGATTCCACCGATGCGGCGTTGAAGCCGTTGATGAGATTGCCCGGGCTGAGGCCCAGATCAGTGATCGGTACCACGATGACGATGGTGCCGTTAGCGGCGTCATAGAAGCTGCTCGGGTCGGCCGGTTTCTCGGTGCCGCTCTGCACGAAGCGGCCATCGATGCCGCCCGCGCTGTTGGATGCGGCGATATAGGACTCGAAGGTCGGCACGCTCGGATTGCTGGGGTCAAACCACATGCGCACGGCGTGCACGTTACCGTCCGGCTCCTTGAACGAGGCATACCAGTAAGAGCCTGGCGGCTCCGGGTTCTGACCCGGGTCGGTGTTGAGTTGGAAGCGCAGCATGATCTTGCCGTTCTGCGCATACGGCTGTGCTTGCTGGAGCGATTTCAGATCGAAACCCGGGGGCAGCGCGGTATCGTCTGTGTCGCCGTTGGCATCGCTCAGAATGGTCAGACCCGGCGGCGTGCAGGGACTTTCCGTCTGGACTATCAGCGGCAAACTGAGCTCGTTGCTGGCGGAGCTGCTGCCCTGGGCATTGACCGCCACGACCTGGTAGAAATACTTCGCCACGCTGGAATCGACCGACGCATCCTCATACTGGGTCTTGTGGCCGCTCACCGTCGCCAGCAGGGTTTCGCTGCCGGCGCTCGTACCGCGCAGTATCTGGTAGGAGGTGATGTCGGAACCGCCGTTGTCTGGCGCATTCCAACTCAGGTCGGCCTTGGCCACGTTGCGTGTGCCGCTCAGATAGGGCGCCTGCGGCGCAGCGGGTTCCGTTGGATCGTATTTGGCGAAGAGCGGCTTGCCGCCGGTCTGCCGTGCTACCCGGTCGAAGGCGACGAAGTCGTTGTTGGCCGGATTCGACGGATCCTGCAGACAAGTTTTGCTGACGCAGCCCTCATCGTAGCCGAACAGCACCCGCCCGTGACTGTCCCTCGTCACTTCGTTGAAGTCAAGCAGGTTGCGGTTCTGATTGCCGCCGCCGCTGTTCCAGATGCCGCCGGCAGCCTGCACCGGGTCATTCGGCGTGGCATTGACCGTGGTCCAGGTTTTGCCGCCATCGTAGGTGGTGGCGATATACAGGTACCAGATGCCGGGGAAAGCGATCGACTCATGGTCGCCGCCCACATTGGTGCCGAGGAAGCCGCAGGCCGCGCGACCGGTATCACCGGCCACCGCCTCGGGGAAATCCGCCATCACCACGCCGACGGGTGCGCCGATGTCGGTATCGTCGACCCAGGTGGCACCATGATCGTGGCTGACGGCCACGTGCACGTGGTGCTCAAGGCCGGTGCCGTCCACATAGCAATCATAGACGTTGTTGGCGGCGTCGATGGCGACCGAAGGGTCGGTGGAGCCGCCGGTGAACGACTGGCTGTTGGGGATCAGGAACTGGGTCCAGGTCAACCCCGCGTCCAGGCTGACCACGCCACCCTGCTGGGAGAGGCACTGGGGCACCGGCACGTACACCGCGCCGTCGGGGCCGACCTTCACATGGCCGTGGAGGCCGCCGCAAGCGGTGATATTATTGCCCTCATAGATCGGCACCCCGGGACCGAAGCTGGCGCCGCCCGTATCGCTGCGCTGGCACATCGCTGGCCCCACAATATCCTGCGAGCAGTAATAGACGGCATCCGGGTAGCTAGCGGCCTGGGCGATCTGTGCGAACGGCGAGCCGGCCGGGTACGGGCCGGCGCCGACGGTCTCATGGTCCGCCGCGCCATCGGGCGGCGACGCGGAAGCTTGCGTCCAAGTGGCGCCGTCATCGTCGCTATAGGCAAACAGGGCCTCGGCACCGGTGGTCTGCATGGCCTGGAAGGTGCGTCCGGTGGCCTGATCGGTGAACAGGATCGGATCGAGGGTAGTCGTGCTCACGATAGACGGCGAGACGTCGAGCCACTGCGCCGGGCCCGATTCGGGCAGCGGCGGGGTGAGGTTCTCCGGTGGCGTGACGCGTGAGGTGTTGATATCCGACAGCGTCAGGATATTGCCGGTCTTGGGGTCGAAGCCGATACTGAATTCACCCGAACTGCCGTCGGCGGCCGAGCCCGCCGGTGCGGAGAAATTCTGGTAGCGTGGCACCCCCGGTGCAATCGGGGTCGGCTGCCCGAAGGGCGGGGCTTCGCAGGTGGGCGCGGTATTGTGAATCAGCTGGATGGTGACAGTCACCGTCTCACCGGTCGGCGTGAAGGGAACCGTAACGATGGTGAAGTTTTTGGTGCCGTTGAACACGCAAAAGGCGGTCACCTCCGGGTTGGCGGCCCCGGCGGATTCGTAGGGTGCCGCTTGCGAGCCGTCGGTGGTGGTGACGGTTCCTGGGTAGACATAGAGGTCGTAGTCGGACTGGCCGGTGCCCGCGTCTGTCCAGCTCTGCGTGACCTGAATCACGTCATTGGGGTGCGCTGTCGTGTAATTACTTGGCAGCGCCACGGTCAGCGCGAACTCGTCGCAGGGCTCCACTGGATTGTTGCAGCGGGGACCCACATCGACCTCGATGATGGGTGTTGGGTTGGCTACGACAAAAGGACCGGCCGTATAAACCACCGGACCGGAGGTGGCGGTGAGCGTGGCGCTCGCGGGCGTGGCGGCCCTGACCGGCGCCGCCCAAATAATGGACAGCAGCAGGGCCATCACCAGTGCGCACAACAGCGCAAGGGCATACGCTACCGGGTCATTCATGGCCGAAAACCAAGAACGATTCATGCTGGACATGACTGCCTACTCCAAAAGTTAGAAGGTACAAGCAAATTCCATCAATGCACTTCGCCCGAACGCTGCGCTAACACACCTGAACTGTCTCCTTAATACTCGCGCCACGTTTCAATCCTCAAGATTCTTAACAGGCACCCAATCGCCACACAACATAAATAAGGGTCAGCGACGAGGGGCGCCCCGCCGCCGCAGACCGCCCAAGCCGAGCAGCCCGAGGAGCGAGAGCAGATCGAACCCGCCCCCGCCCGGGGACGGTGGCGTGGGATTCTGGCGTACCGGCGGCGATACCCCGACGCTCGCCCGCGCCACCGCGGTATGGCCCTGGTTGTCACTCACCGTCAGCGTCGGGGTGTAGGTCCCGGCCACGGTGTACACGTGCGTCGCCACCGGGACGGTCTGGGTCACCGTCGAACCGTCGCCGAAGTTGAACGTGAAGCTCTGGATGGTACCGTTCAGATCGAACGACTTCGACCCGTCAAAGGTCACCGGCAACGGCGCAAAGCCGGAGGTCGGGGTCGCCGAGAGCTCCGCGGTGATCCCGCCCGGATTGACCGTGATCGTGAGCGTCACCGTGACCGGCACCACCGCCGGGGAGGAACTCTGCCCCGCGCTGTCGGTCACCGTCCCATACGCCTGGTAGGTCCCCGCCGCCGTATAAGTGTGCGAGACCGTCGGCGTACTCTGCGTCACGCTCGCCGTATTGTCGCCGAAATTGAACGTGTACTGCGTCAGCGTGTCCCCGCTCGGCGCGGTCGAGCCCGAGGCATCGAACGCCACCGCGAGCGGCGCCGTCCCGGAGGTCGGACTCGCCGAGAGCGCGGCCACCGGCCCGCTGCCCCCCGTGCCCCCGCCGCCGGAACTGGCACTCACCGTCACGCTCGCCGTGGCTGTCGCCGTCCCGCCCTCGCTGTCGGTCACCGTCACGCTCGCCGTGTAGCTCCCAGCCGTCGTATAGCGATGACTCGCCGTCGCGCTCGACTGCGTGACCGGGGCACTGCCATCGCCGAAGGTGAACGTGTACTGGGTAATGGATCCGCCGCTGTTCGGGTCGCTCGACCCGGAGGCATCAAAACTTACGCTCAATGGTGCCGTGCCGCTCGCCGGACTCGCGGTCAGCGAAGCCAGCGGCGCTACCGTGCCCGGGTTCGCGGTGATGGTCACGCCGCGGGTGCCGGTCGCCCCCCGCGAATTTGTGACCGTCACCCCGGCCTGGTAGGTCCCCGCCGCGGTGTAGGTATGACTGAGGGTCGGCGTCGCCTGGGTGAGGGGGCTGCTGCCATCCCCGAAGTTGAAGGTGTAGCTCACGATGTGATCCACGGTGTCCGCGCTCGGCTCAACGGAGCCCGACGCATCAAAGGCCACCGCGAACGGCACCGTGCCGCTCGTCGGCAGCGCCGTCAGCGCCGCAATCGGCGGAAGGTTCGGCGCACAGGACAGGTTGCCCGCCAGCGTGTAGGTGCCGGTGGGCGTCTTGTCCACCGTCACCAGCAGTCCGGTGCCCACCGCCCCCACCAAGTCGGTCACCGATCCCGTGATCCCGGTCAGCTGCGCGCCCGCCGCCGGCGGGGAGGCGCTGCCCGGCGTGCCGGGCGTGCAGGAGGTCAGGGAACAGCCGGATTGCGGAGGAATAATGAGCTTGGTCGGCAGCTCCAGGGTGATGGTATTGGTGGCCGTGCTGTAGTTGCCCGCGATGGGACCAAACGTGATGGTGGATCCCCCGGTACCGGTACCGGGGACCGTGACCCCGTACTCGAACTCCGGTGTCACCGGTGTCCCGGACGTGGTGCCCGACAGGACTCCGTTCATGTCCGTGTCCATGTCCACGAAATAGGTCTGGCCGTTATAGTTGAACGCCACTTGCCAATCGGTGTTCGGCGGCAAGGCCTGCAAGGCCGAGAGGTTCTCGATGTTCATCGTGATGAGGAGCGTCGGGTTCGTGGCGGTGGCCGTGTTGTAGGGCTCGGCAAATGAGACGCCCGTGATGTCGTTCTCGGCATTCGCCGGTGCGCCCGTCTGGCTGCCCGGTGCCTGCGACACCACCGTCACTCCCGGTAGGGTGCAGGGACTGGGGATTGCTACGGCGTTGCCCGACTTGACTTCGTTGCCTGGGGCGCTGGGGCCTTCCGCATTCTCCGCCGACACCGTGTAGTAATAGGTGGCGCCAGCCTGCGCGCCGGTGTCGAGATAACTGGTCTTTGCCGCCGATAGGGTTACGAGGGAGGTCTCCCCGCCGGGCGAGGTGCCGCGGTTGACTACGTAATTCGTGATCGGCGAACCGCCCGTGTCCGGCAGATCCCACGTCAGGAGCACCGCCCCAGCACTCTGCGCCGTGGCGCTCACCAGGAGCGGTGCCTGCGGCGCTGCGGGCTCAGTCGGATCGTGACTCGCAAACAAGGGGTCGCCGCCTGACTGGTAGGCGATGGACGGCAAGGAATCGAAGGTATTGGTGGCCCCGTTCGTGGTGACACACACCCCGGTGCAGCCCTCAGCATAGGCCACCACCACGTGGCCGGTCTTGTCCAGATTCGCGTCGATGAAGTCCAAGAGGTTGCGATTGGTGCCCGAGCAGCCGGAGCCACCCGTGCAGATGCCACCCGGTGCCTGCACCGGCGCCCCCGGCGTCGCATCCACCATCTTCCAAGTCTGGCCCCCGTCATAGGTGGTGGCGATGTAGAGGCGGAAATTGCCCGCGTAGTCCGCGGCCTGATAGTTCCCCGGCGCCTTAGCGCCGAGGAACGCCACCGCCGCGCGGTCGCCATCGCCGGCCACCACCGCCGGGAAGACCGTGTTCACGATCCCATCGGGACCGGAGACATCCTGGATATGGGTCCACGTCACCCCCTCGTCCTGCGACTCCGCCACATAGAGATGGGCATCGTTGCCCTGGGTATCCGGTCCCTGCCAGGCGAAATACACCGTGCCATCGGATGCCACCCACAACGAGGGATCGGAGCCGGCCCCCGAGGTCGAATCGATGGTGGTCGCATTCGGTACGGTGCGCATCGTCCAGGTGAGCCCGTCGTCGGTGCTGACGGCCAGTCCCGGCCCACCATTACAGTTGGCATTCGGCACATACACCGTGCCGTCCACCGGCGATACCTTGACGTGCCCATGCAGGCCTTGGCAGGTCCCACCGCTGACCGGCGTATTCGCCACATCGTTGTAGATCGGCACGCCCGGAGCGAACGTCAGGCCGCCGTCGTCGCTGCGCGCACAGTAGGCGGTCTCAATCTCCTGGGAGCAGAAATACACCGCATCCGAGAACACCGGATTGGGGGCCGGCAGCGGCACCGCCGTGGAATAGGGTCCGCCGCCCACCGTCGGGTGGTCCGAACCGCTCGTCGGCAGTCCGCAACCCTCGTCCGGGAGCCAGCTCGTTCCGTCGTTATCGGTCTCCGCCATCAGGCTGCAGCCCGGTGGATACCCCAGCGCCGAGATCAGCTGGTCGGAGATGGTGTGTCCCAGGCTGTCAAAGGTGAACAGGATCGGATCGAGGCTCGCAAACTGGTTGTCCGCGGTCACGGCGCTCCAGGTGGTCTCGGCCGGGGAAGTGGCCAGGTTGTAAGTCGTCTTCAGCGTCAGCCCACAGTCCAATACCGTGTTGGCAGGCTGGCACTGGGTTCCCGAAAGCGCCGAGAACAGCGTCGCCCCGGTGATCCAGTCCACGCCGATGGACTCCTCGTTCTGGAAATTGTCAAATTGCGTAGGCGCCGCATAGGTCTGGTAGCGCGGAATCCCCGCCGGGCTGGTGGGGAGGATGTAGGGGGTGCCGTTCCCGCCCGTCACCGGCGGGATTTCCAGCGTGACGGTGCCGGTGTAGCTGGCACCGTCGGCCGTAAAGGGCACGATCGTCACGTTCAGCGACGTCACACTGTTCTTGAGCAGGGTCGCCAGCGTGAGCTTGACGTCCTCGGGCGTCGGCCCCGAGGCCGTGCCCGATCCGAGCAGCTTGCCGTTCTGGTCGTACACGTAATCGTCATAGTCGTCCTGGCCGGTGGCGCTCTGCCAGGCAAGAAAGATGTCCACCACGGCCGTCGGGTTCGAAGTTGCGTAGGCGGCGAGCGAGGCGTCCAGGTTCACGGTGTAGTTGTCGCAGAGCGGCGCCTGGCCAGCGGCGCTCTCACATACCGGCCCGTTCACCCCGGCCGGCAGGGGGGTCGGGTTGGACACATAGTCCGGCCCGCCGGTAAAGATGAGCGGTGAATTGGTGGACGACAGCGTGGCGCTCGCCGGGGTGGTCGGCGTGGCCTGCGCCACCCCGAGGCCGAGCAGCACCCCCGCCAACCCCAACACCCCTAACCTTAGCCCGTTACGCTGATTCATGACGACACCTCGGTGCTTTGAGAACCCTAATGGGCGCAACCATCCCGACTTGCAATATGCAATATTATAGTTGCATAACTACCATGATATGGTTATACGGTAACCTGAATTTGTCAATAGTACTATGACTAGATTCTTAGTTCACTATTGACTGTCGGTAATAGTGCCACTATCCTTGGATCCACTGGGTTGGCGACTGACGGGCAGGAGTTCAACCACCACACCATGCACATGCTGGATACCGATACCCCCAACGTCAGTAGCAGTCGGGACCGCCTGTTCGCCGCGGCCAAACGTCTCATGGCCGAGGAAGGCTACGAGCGGGTCTCCACCGCCGCCATCGCACGGGAGGCGGGTACCTCCGAATCCCAATTGGTGCGCTATTTCAGTACCAAGGCCGGGTTGTTGGAAACCATTTTCAACGAGAGCTGGGCACCCCTGAACCCCGAACTCACGCAGCTTGTGGCCGCGTCAACCACTGCACGGGAGGCCACCCTCGCGATTCTGTCCGCCATGATCAATGTATTCGAGCGCGACCCGGACTTGGCCAAGCTGCTGTTTTTTGAAAGCCGTCGGTTACGGGGCAACACTGCCGAGGTCCAGCTTTCCAAGGGCTTCCTGGACTTCGCCAAACTCGTAGTCCATCTGATAGAGCGTGGTCAGAAAGATGGTGGTTTCAGCAAGACATTGCAGCCCATTGCGGTGTGCTCAGCTCTGCTGGGGGCCACTGAAGGCATGATCCGTGACCGTTTGCTGGCTACAAATCAGCATCAACCACCGCCGTTCCCGGAATCACAGATCCGCGCGGTATTTGAAGCCATCATATCCGGCCTCGGCCCGTAGATACCTATTCATCTAAGCTCACCCGCAATGTCGGCTGATCACCTCCCACGGGCACGCTCCACCCCTCTTTGCCACAGGCACTCGTGCCTTCGTCAAGCCAGGGTTCATAGCTCACCACTGGTGTGCAAGACACGCAAAGAACTGCTGATGCGGCTGGAAAAACTCCCAGGAATCGATGACTAAAATTTGAATCGTCGCTGGGGTGACAACATTGCATCACAAAAAAGCCCCTTCCCGGGAACCCGGGAAGGGGCTGCAGGCAATCCCCGACCGTCTCAGTGGCCGAAATGCAAGGAGTTCAGGAATACATACGTAAACGCCAGGTTGGTCGCATTAATGGTGCCGATGCCGGCACCGTCATCGTAGCCCGGAATGCCCTGATAGAACCAGTTGTCACCCGCCGTGATGTCGTTGAATGAGGTATACGGGCCGTAACCGAATACCTGCTGTTCCACGTAGACTACCGGATTCAACAGACCCACCCGCGAACCCGCCGCTTGGTTAATCAGCGCGGTGATGCCGTTCAACTGCGGCGCCGCGAAGCTGGTACCGCCGAAGCCCGTCGCAGCGCAGCCCGGGTTGGCAGGTTCGGGAAAGTCGGTGCAGTCCACCACAATGTAGCCGGTTTCCGGATCCGCATTCAGCGACAGGTCCGGCAGGTTGCGGCCGGCAAAATTGGCCGGCAGATCAATCAGATCCTGGGCGCCGCTGGTGCTGGGGTAATTGGGATAGTAGAACAGGCTCTGCCCCGGCTGGGTCTGCTGCATACCCGTAACGGATTGCTGATAATAGGGTATCGTCCAGAAGGAACTCACGCCGCCCCCACCGCCTATGGAGAACAGGTAGTCCGGCGGCAGGCCGAGACAGCTGGCCCAATCATTATTCAGGTAATCCCAGCCCCATACCTGCTCCTGCGGAATAACGATGTTTGGGCAACCAACTTGCGGGATGCCCGGAACGGTGGTCGCGACCGTGGTACCCCCGGCTGCCGTAATCGCAGGGTCGCTAGCCGGCGAATCCACTGACAACTGCATGGAAAACTGCGGAATCGGCGCAAACCGGTTTATGTCATAGGCGCCTGCATCGCCACTGGCGGCGAAAAAGGATTGACCCTGGGCGGCGCCTTCCAGCAGCGCCTGGTGAACGGCTTGAAGCTCGCCGGTGTAATCAACGCCACCGTTGAGTGCCGCGAAATAAAACTCTTCCGGTTGGCCCCAGCTGATGGACACACCATCCGCCTTATTCTCCGAAACTGCCGTGTAAAACAAATCCATGAAACCATTGTCGGTGTTGGGCGCGACATAGACCCTGATTTTAGCCCACGGCGCCAGCCCGCCGGACTGTTCCACATCCAGCGAGGTTTCGTCGTCACCCACACCGGCCTGCACCGGCGTGCCGCCATCCACCGGTATGACTGCGATGCGGTTTGGTTTCACCTTGAGGCCGATATCCTGCCAGTAGGCTTCCGCATCCGCCGGATTGAAGTTGGCCAGGGTCATGATGCCGACCGTCCGGCCCTGACCTTTTATGCCTGCCTGATACAGCGGATTCACCTGATAGAAGTTGGCCACGTCGCCTACGGTGTACTCCTGCGGTACGCCCGTGGCGGTGCCGTTCTGTGGCCAGCTCACGGGTGGAGGCGCGAGTTGCGCATAAGACCCTTGGCCGAGGCGCACATACATGGGGTGGAAAAGCCCCGTCTCGCTGTTGAGGCCCGGTACTGCCAGGACCATCTTGGCCAGATCACCATAAACAGCCGGCTTCCGAGTGGGCCGGTGGAAACGCTCGCCATTCTTTACGTAATCGTGAATCTGTGCGGAGAAGGCGGCATTAAGCTGATCCGCCGTGCCGGTGACGCTGATGTCCAGATTATCCGCATAGACTTCATTCACGGTGATACCGAATGACTCCAGGTAGCGCACGAACTGATGAATCTGCTGATTGGATGGCGCAAAACGCTGACGAAACTGCCCCACCGTCAAAAACCGATGGTAATTTGGATCGGAGGGGGTGAGCGTAGCCTGCACGTAGCTCTCCAGTCCCGGCAGATCCGTGACACTCAGGATAATGGAGGTGGTGATGGTAGTGGAGGCCGCCGTGGGCCCCGCATCCTGGAGCGCCGCCCGCGCCATTAAACCCGGCGCAAATGGTGAACCTGCATTTGCCGACAGGGGAATCCCCACTGCCGCCAACACAAGCAGCGCGGAGCTGATAAATAGAACAAGCTTTTCATTGAAAAACATGCTGTGTACCCCCCGAAAGTTATAAAAGTTGACTCAAATATCAGACGCTAATCGGAGCCGCAATTACTACCAATAGTCCTCGTCTGTGCACACGAGGCCAGAAAGGTGCTGAAACCGGGATATTGATCAGGCGAACCATTGCCCACGATTGAGTAATCATTCCATGTAATTGTGATCTCGAGAGCTATAGGTGTAGCAGAGGTTACGGGGATTTTCTAGAAATAGTGTTATGTCAACTTAAGAAGTGCCGCCGACCGTAAGCCCATCTATTCTCAACGTCGGCTGCCCCACGCCCACCGGCACGCTCTGACCTTCTTTGCCGCAGGTACCCACGCCGTCGTCCAGCTTGAGGTCATTGCCCACCATGGAAACACGCGTGAGCACGTCCGGGCCATTGCCAATCAAGGTGGCGCCACGCACCGGCCGTGTCACCTTGCCGTTTTCGATCAGATACGCTTCGCTGGCGGAAAACACGAACTTGCCGCTGGTGATGTCCACCTGGCCGCTGCCGAAATTGACGGCGTACAAGCCGTGCTTCACCGAGCGGAGGATTTCCTCGGGAGCATGGCTGCCGGGGCGCATGTAGGTATTGGTCATGCGCGGCATGGGCAGATGCGCGAAGGATTCGCGCCGGCCGTTACCGGTGGGCGCAACACCCATGAGGCGCGCATTCAGCTTGTCCTGCAGGTAACCTTTGAGGATGCCGTTCTCGATCAGTGTGGTGCAGTGGGTCGGCGTGCCTTCGTCATCCACATTGAGTGAGCCGCGGCGGTTCGGCAACGTGCCGTCGTCCACCACGGTGCAAAGCTCCGACGCCACCTTTTCACCGATGCGGCCGGAAAACGCCGAGGTGCCTTTGCGGTTGAAATCGCCTTCAAGGCCATGGCCGATGGCTTCGTGCAACAGGATGCCGGGCCAGCCCGGTCCCAGTACCACGGTCATGCTCCCGGCGGGTGCGGGTGTGGCCTCAAGGTTCACCAGCGCGGTGCGCACCGCTTCGCGCGCATACTCGAGCGCACGATCCGATTCGATGAAATGCTCGTAGCCGAAGCGTCCACCGCCGCCGGCGTAGCCCTGTTCACGGCGGCCATTGGCTTCCGCAATCACACTGACGTTGAAACGCACCAGCGGCCGCACATCGGCAGCCAAAGTACCGTCGCTGGCGGCCACCAGCACTGTTTCATGCACGCCGGCAAGATTCACCATCACCTGTTTGATGCGCGGATCCAGCCGCCGCGCTTCCGCATCCACGCGCATCAGCAACTTGACCTTAGCGTCGTCCTTGAGCGTCGGAATCGGATCCATCGGCAAATATAGTTGCGCTGCCTGGCCGCCGTGCCATGCCTGCAGGCCGTTCTGGCCCCCCTGTTTGGCGATGGCACGCGCCATATCGGCGGCACGGGTGAGCGCCGGCAGCACGATCTCGTCGGAATACGCGAAGCCGGTCTTGTCGCCGGAAAGCGCACGCACCCCCACGCCCTGCTCGATGTTGTAGCTGCCATCCTTGACGATGCCGTCTTCCAGGGACCAGGACTCGTGACGGCTGGCCTGGAAATAGAGATCCGCCGCATCCACTTTGTAATTCAGGATACGGTCCAGCACCTGCTGTAACTGCAATTCGCCCATGCCGGAAGCGCCGAGCAGATTCTGTTTGGCGATCTGTAACGGGTTCTTGATGGTGTCTGTAGGAGGCATGTGTTATCCGCTCATTAAAAGTTTTGGGCACCCGGATTTTCTGGTTGATTAGTCCTAAAAGGAACCCTGCTTTAACATATCCAAGCAAGGTTGATTCGGCTACTGGGTTGGAGATTTACAGGAAAGAATTGAACGCTCTACGGTTGTGTTGGGTCCAATAGACTTGGACATGTTTATCCCTCCTGCTTCATAAGCATGCATTATCGTTCACGCTTATACCCCATGAAATATCAGTAGATTGATTAATCTTGTCAATCATCGGTTACGATGCACATGGAATTTAATTCCAACGCAGACACCACAAAACTCTCATCGAGAGGCAGTTTCCCAAGATCAACCGTCTCCTTGAGGTATTTTAACGGTATGGACTTACTAGCTGACGGGTTCTTAAGGTCGGAAATCACATGCCCATCAGATGCGTAACGGATATCGCGGATTATTCGATAAACATTTTGTCTGCATTGTATCTTTATCAGCATGATCTCCGTCTTGTATCCACCGTCCTTCGATTCTTGCGGCGTGATGAATTCGGCCTTGGACCATACGAGGTAATCAGCATAATGATTGCTTTTGAGCTGGGTTACCGGCCCATCAAAATCCTTTTGAAACGGCTTATCGATTGTTGTACCTGCATATTCCCATAACTGAGGTATGGGAGTGTCTGCATGTGCAACCGTCAGATAACTCAGAGGCAACAAAAGCAGCCATTTAAATTTTGTTAGCCTTTTCATAACTTCATTCCCCTACGAGCTTTCTTATTCATCATCGCATATCGAATACTCCAGAAATGTGAATATGTCAACCACATGGCGCCAGTGGTGCTGCACGCGCGATTTTACATTGATGATGTCCGCTAAAGCACGTCTAGCACCACTGAGACGGATAATGCCTGGCAAGTCGCATCCCAAAATGCAGGGCGCACGAGGTACCATTGAATAGCACATTCGCGATGCATCTGGTGGAACCGTCATGCACTCACCGCTCCTCCGACACCCACCGAATCAACGCCTAGCCGGACACTCCGTAATTGAGCTCATGCTTTAGCCGTTGAAAACCCCGTGTTACGCTGTGTATATACAGCAGGTTACAGACTACAGGATTTTGTGTGTGATACTTCGGTTTTTTGAGCTTGTGCAAACTGCGGATGAGCAGCATCTTCGCCCGCAGCTCCTCGAACCAATACCCCCGACCGGTGCGGTTGAGCAGGAGATTTATGACGGTACGCTGTTGCAGGTTGGTGAATACAGCCCAATGCTTGTCAAAGATGTGTATCTTATCCATCCCCAGCCAAGCTGGGGGTCTCAGAATGGATGGTGCGTTCCAATTCCGCCACGTGCTCGCGGAACACCGTGCGGATCGTTTTCTCATCCAGGCCGACATCCTCGGCAAGGCTCGCGAAGGTATAGGGACAAGGCCGGCAGTGGTACCGGCACCGCTCCACCCAGATTCCACCCGCTTGCCATGCACCGGCAGGTCCATGATCTGCTGGCCGCGCGTGTCGAAGCCCACCACCTCGTCTCCCTAGCAGCGCGGGCATTGGGTTTTGGGACTTGCGGCCGCGGCCGTTACGCGGAAATCGTGCTCGGTCTTTTCCGACGAGATCAACCGGTACCCCGCTGGAACCAGAATGTTCATGCACCTTCCTTTAGGTCACGGCTCAGACCCGTCGTGACGTGAGGCTGCATGGCAGGGTAGCGGTCGGCTTGGTGCAGATCAACCGCTTATTCGGGTTTATGACTAGCTGTCCCCCACCCGCCAACGTCCAAAATCAACCAGATATTCCGGATACCCAAAGTTTTACCCGTGCGATCAATTCAGCCGCCGGTGCTGTAGTACCGGGAACCGCGCCCGCAGGCTTGATTGCTGTGTGTTATCGATGACGGTCATGACCACGCCGGGTTCGTGGGCGCGTTCCGCCAGCACTTCGCCCCAGGGGTCCACGATCATGGAATGCCCCCAGGTTTCCCGGCCATTGGTATGGCGGCCGGTCTGGGCGGCGGCGATGACGAACGCAAGATTTTCCACCGCGCGTGCGCGGTTGAGCAATTGCCAGTGCGGCGCGCCGGTGGTGCGTGTGAACGCCGAAGGCACGCTAAACAACGTCGCTCCCTGCGCAGTCAATTCGCGAAACAGCTCCGGGAAACGCAAATCGTAACATACACTCAGCCCTAACCTGCCAACCGGCGTGTCCACCACCACGGCACGCTTACCTGCCTCGGTACGCGCTGATTCGTGATAACTTTCGCCGGCGGTATTCACCTGCACGTCGAACAGATGGATCTTGTCGTAATAAGCCACGCGTTCGCCGCGCGCATCGTACACCGGTGAGCGGGCGTACACCCGCTCGCCCCCCGCCAAGACCGGCAGCGTGCCGCCCACGATCCAGACTTGCAGATTGCGGGCTTTATCCGCGAGGAAATCCTGAATGGTACCGCTGCCATCCAACTCACCGGCCGCGACCCGGTCCGTATCGTTCTTGGCCATGAGCGCGAAATTTTCCGGCAGCACAATGAGTTCCGCACCCTGGGCCGTGGCCTTGGCCATGAGCTTGCCGGCCTCGCGCAGATTAATTGCAATCTCGGCGACCGAATTCATCTGGATGGCCGCGACTTTGTGCGTGCTCACCGTTCCACCATCAGGGTCACGGAATTCTCGTCCTGGCCGCTGACGCGTTTCTGAATATCCGTCGAGGGTATCCCCAGGGACACCAGCCAATCCTGTACCTCACTGGCCCACAGGCTGCCCATGTCGTCGCCGGAATGCAGAATCACCAGTTGCGAACCCGGATGCCGCATCCAGTCGTTTACCGCCGCACGCACCGGCGCCATCTGCAGCATGACCGCACCGCTGCGTGGCTGCATCCACATCTCCGCGGTGATGGTGTAAGCGGCCGCGCGGGCAGCGGGTGCGGCGCCCAGGGCGATGGCAAACAAGCAGGCAATACCAGCGGACTTCATAGAGGGATTATCAATGCCGGCCATTGGCCGCAGGTTGGGGCTCAACCACCTTGGTAAGCACCGGATTATCCCATGTTCCCGTGAGCCGGTAACGTATTTCGCCGGCAGTGGTGAGCGGTTTCTTGAAAATTTCCGTGAGTATAAACAACACTGCGCCCACCCCCATGCTGCTGGCGGCGAGCGCACCCAACACCGGCAGGGTTGAGCCCACGCTGCTATCCACAATCAAGGCCTCGTTAAAATCGTGTTTCACGAGTCCAATGCGGCCGACCATATGGATCTTGGCCGCGGGTCCGCTCACCACCAGATCGCTGGTGTAGGCGTCACCGCGCTCAATGAGGAAATCGCCCTGAATGGAATCGTAGCCAAAGCCCTTGCCCAGAACGTCGCTGAAATTGAGCAACAACCGGCGTGGCAGTGCGTTGATGCTCAACAGGCCGAACAACCGACCGGCACCGGGTTTCACTTCCAGCAAACGCCCGTCTTTCAGCTGCACGTGCAGCTTGCCGTTCAGGGTCGGCAGTATGTCGGCAAACGGACCCCCGCCCCAGCTCAAGCTGGCCTGCAGCTCACCCTGGTCACCGGTGATGCCCGGTGCATATCCGAAGGACTGCAGGGTCTTTTCAAGATCGCTGCTCTTGATCTGCACGACGAGTGTGGATTGCTGCGCGCCGTCCGCTTGCGCGGTCCAGCGGCCGTTGCTGGTAAGGCTGAAGGCAGGGTTGGAGATGGAAAGCGTCTTCAGGTTCACGCCATTCGGCTGCTGCTCCAATTCCGCTTGCACGTTGTCCAGTGTCATATCGTTATAACGCAATTGCTTGACGGCGATTCGCAATGGCGGCACATCGCCGGGCTTGAGCGGGACGCTGGCCGGGTTGCTGCCTGGTTTGGTAGCCTTGCGTATCCAGGTTACCCGCTGCATGTCCGCGATGATCGGGTGTGCGGCATCCACTTGATAAGGCAAACTGATCTGCCCGGCGATCGCATTGCTTGTCAATCCCAATTTCCAGGCGCTGATATCGCGGACAAGCCGCACATGCAGATTATCAACCGCCTGACCGAGAGCGGTGAAATGATTGACCTCCACATCCAGTCCCCGCAGGAACGGCGGCAACAATTTCTCCGCGGAGGCTCCGGACTGAACGGCATAGGATTTCCAGGCATCCAGGGAAAATTCCGGCAAGCTACCCGTGAGCATCAGTCCGCCGGCAACCGGCAAGACCGGCGGGCCGGCTCCCAATACAAGGTCACCCCGGTCAAAGCGCCAGCCGTCGTTTTCATTATTGAAACGGTACAAACCATTCATGTTGTCCCCGTAGCGAACCTGCACCAGCATCCGCTGATCACCGGTAAGGCTCATGCTTGCATCCAGAGGCACGGCGCTCTCGGGTGCTTTACCAAACGGCGCCGGCAAATCGACACCCAGTCCTTGTAATTTCGATGTCAGGGTGAACGACAGGCCTTGGCCGTGCGCAGTCGGATGGTTGGAAATACGCCCAATCAGCTGCCAGGCGGCATTGCCGGTCAGGGTTTTTTGGAACGGCTCCGGTAAAGCGGCTGACAAGAATGCCGCATTGGCACCGCCCTCAACCGTGATCAGTGTCATGTCCTGTTTGCCATCCGGACGCAAACTGATAGCCAGAGGCTCGCCCAACAGCATGCCTTGCAGCTTGTCACTGCTGACGCCATCCGCCGTGAAATTCACATCGCCGTTCAAGCGGCTCAGCTGCCACTTGGGCAGATTGGCCATACTCACACTGACATCCTGGAGGCGGGCATGGCCGTCCAGCTTGAATTGCTGCATGTGCTTTACGGGCAACGCCAGGCTCAGACTTACATCGCTGCGGCCTTTGGCTTTGAGGCTTTCGAGCGAATGACCGAAGCGCTGTTTGAGCGGTCCGCTACGCAGGAATGTCAGCGCGGTGGCGGCGCTGCCCCGGGCCGTACCCTTGATTTCCAGGATGCCCCGGCGCAAGTCAACAAAGCGCGCACTGGCGCCGCTAATGTCGTCGTCGAGCAGCGTGCCGTGCTGCACCGCGACGTTCATTCCCTGGTTCTTGAATTCCACATCGGCTTCCAGATGCTCCACCGGCGGCCATCCGCCGGCGTAGTCCAGCGTGCCATTGATAAGATGGAAACGGATATCGAACAAACCCCGACCGTTATCGAATGGAAAATCATCCAGCTTGCCGCGCAAGACCAGGCTGCCGGAAGGAACTTGGCCGCCGACAATGGCGCTATCCAGCCACTCCACCACTTGCTTGGACATGATGCCCACCGGGAAATACACGGACTTGTTCTTGGCATTGACGTTTTGGGCATTGGCCTGCAAATCGATGAGCGGCGAGCTGCCGTCGGCCGGCAGCAGCAAGCTGCCTTTTGCCTGAACTTGCAAGTCTGCATTGGCGGCGGAAAAATCATCGGTGGAGATATTCCAGCCCTGATGATCGTGATGGAACTTTACCAGGGCCCCCAGGGTAGTGGCGCTCAGCGCTCCGCGAAACAGATGCGGGAACATGGCGGTGGCATGCTGGCTGTCAAGTTGCAAGCTGCCGTCATCCTGATTGGCCTTGAGTTCGCCGTTCAGTCCGCTAAAGCCCGGGATATCGCCGTCTGCATGCAGGCCGAGATTGTTGAAGCGGCCGCCCAGCGACCAATTATCGAGGGATTTGCCGCTCCAGCGTGCTTGAAAACTCAGATTAGTGAGGTCGCCGCTGGGTGAAAGACGCAGCAAGCGTTCCCTGTCAGAGAGAGCGTCCGCCGGCAGCCACGTTGCCAGCGTTACCAGATCCTGCAAACGCAGGAAACCCGCATCCCCCGACCAGGAAAGATTACCGTCCGTCCCGCGGACATACTGCAAATTGAAATTGCTGGCCGGCCAGATGTCCTGACCGTGCTGCAACTCTATATTGCTGCCTGCCAAAACCCAGCCAGTGGCACTTCGATTCCAGTTCAACCTGCCTGACAGCAGGCTGAATCCACTATGGGGGGGCGTATAACCCGTGGGAATCACCTGCCGGGCATTGATGTCGGCTGACAGGCGGTTGACACGTGCACCCGAGCCGGAAACGGATGCGCTCAAATCCAGCAAGCCGCTGCTGAGACGGCCGCTGAAAGCAGGCCAATAGAACAGCAGTTGCGGCACATTCAGTGCGATGCCTTGCATATCCGTTTGCCACTGCCAGGTGTCCGGCTTGAGAGCCTGCCCCTGAACGCCGCCCGCGAATGACAGGCTGCGGCCGAGTGCCGCCGGCAGCAGCAGATGCCCGGATAGCTTATGGTTGTCGGCGCTGTTGTCCACATCCAGCCGGATATCACTGAAAAGCAGCGGAGTCGTGGGCCTGCGCCGATCCAGCAACGTGATTTCGCCACTGCGCACCCGCAGTTGCGCATTCTGCGCAAATATCTCTGTCGCTACCTTGCGCCAGTTGGTTGCTACACTCGCGGGTTCGAGTCCGCGGATGCCGAAGTTGCCGTTGGCATCGCGTTCCAATACCAACTGTGGCTGTATCAAGATGATGCGGTTGGGGCGCGAGAGCCGTGCGTGCAACAACGCTCCCAGGGTATAGCCAAGGCGGATTTCACGCGCCGTTACCACCACACGCTGGCGGTCCCGCGACAGCAGTTCGACCTTTTCCAGAGTGACTTCCGGGCCGTAAAGTCCCCACTGGGCGCCCATGGCGGCGATGTTCACGGGCCGGCCCAGCGCCCGGCTGGCCCATACCTGTACTTGCGTGCGATATCCCGGCACCAGCGGTGCAAACAACCGGAACAGACCCACGAGCGTAGCGCACAGGATCACCAGCGCCGCGATCACGCCCGCGGTCCATTTCCAAGTGAGATGTTGCCAACGCTGCATATTCATCTATCGGTCGCGAAGCGTGCTCATAGGGGCACCACGTCAAACTGCTCCTGGTTGTACAGGCCCTCGGCCTGCAGACGGATGGGTTTGCCGATCTGGCCTTCCAATTCTGCAAGACTGGCGGATTCCTCATCCAGCAGCAAACCGATCACTTCCTGGGAAGCCAGCACGCGCAATTCCTTAGCCTCAAACTGGCGTGTTTCCCGCAGAATCTCGCGGAAAATTTCATAGCAGACCGTCTCCGGCGTCTTCAGCGAAGCGCGCCCCTGGCAAGTGGGGCACGGCATGCACAAGATATGCTCCAGGCTTTCGCGGGTGCGTTTACGGGTCATCTCCACGAGCCCCAGGGAGGAAACTTCGGTGACCTGGGTTTTGGCGCGGTCCCTGGCGAGTGCTTGCTGCAGAGTCTGCAACACCAGTCGCTGGTGTTCCGCCTCGTCCATATCAATGAAATCGATAATGATGATGCCGCCCAGATTGCGCAGCCGCAATTGGCAGGCGATGGCCTGAGCTGCTTCCAGGTTGGTCTTGAGAATGGTGTCTTCCAGGTTGCGATGACCCACATAGGCGCCGGTATTCACGTCGATTGTGGTCATGGCCTCGGTCTGGTCAATGATGAGATAACCGCCGGATTTCAATTGCACTTTGCGCTCCAACGCCTTGCGGATTTCCTCTTCGATGCCATAGAGATCGAAGATCGGTTGCGTGCCGTCGTAGCGTTCGATGCGTGGCTTCAATTCCGGCACGAACCTGCCGGTGAAATCGCACATGCATGCATAGGCCTCCGCTGAATCCACCCGTACCCGCTGCACCTCACCGCTGAAGAAATCCCGCAGGATACGCACCGATAGCGGCTGATCCGCGTGCACCAGGTTGCCGGCGGGGATGTCCGCGGCCTGCAGGCGGATGTTTTCCCAGAGTTTATTCAGAAACAGCATATCGGCGCGCAGTGCTTCGGCCGCCGCGCCTTCGCCGGCGGTACGCACGATATAACCGCCATCTCCGGCAGCGGCCGCGCAAACCCGCAGAAGTTCCTGCAATCGCTCGCGCTCCTGCGGATCCCCGATGCGCGCCGACAGTCCCATGCCCTTGCCATCCGGCAGGTATACCAAATAACGGGATGGGATGCTGATGTGGGTGGTGAGACGCGCACCTTTGGTGCCCAATGGATCCTTGAGCACCTGCACCAGGATTTCCTGGCCTGCGTGCAACAATCCGCGGATATCCGCGGGCACCTCGCTCTGGTAATCGGTCTCCGTAGTGGCCACCTTGGCGATGTCGGCGGCGTGCAAAAAGGCGGTGCGCTCCAGGCCGATGTCAATGAAGGCCGCCTGCATGCCCGGCAGCACACGCAACACTTTGCCCTTATAGATGTTGCCCACCAGACCGCGGCGGTGCGTGCGCTCGATGTAGAGCTCCTGCAACACGCCGGTTTCAAGCAACGCCACTCGCGTTTCGCGCGGTGTGACGTTAATCAGAATCTCCTCGCTCATAAAGTCCTGCGTAAGTGGGGCGTGAGGAGTGAGGTGCGAGAGGCAAGGAGTGGAAACCGCCTGCAAACCCTGTAGCGCCTCACTTTCCCGCATCCTCACTCGCATTATCTCCGCTCCATATCCGAAAACCGGCCTGCCTCAATAATTGCGCCGTCTCATACAGCGGCAGTCCCATGACGCCGGAATAACTGCCCTCGAGGCGCTCGATGAACTGCGCACCGCGGCCCTGGATGGCATAGCCCCCGGCTTTGTCCGCGGGCTCGCCGCTCTGCCAATAGTGGGCGGCTTCCTCGGGGGCAATGACGCGGAATCTTACTTCGCTCACGCTCAGCGCGGTGTGCATCGCGCCACCCCGCCACAGGGCAATGGCTGATAATACCTGATGGCCGCGGCCCGACAGACGCATCAACATGGCCAAGCCTTCCGCCCGGTCCGCCGGTTTACCGAAGATCGCACCGTCCACCGTCACCAGGGTATCGGCCGCGAGTATCGGCTCGCGGATACCGCTGCCAAGAATTCGCAACGCCGCTTCCGCCTTGGCTCCTGCCAGCCGCCGTGCGCAGGCCGCCGGATCCTCGCCGGTCTGCGCGGTTTCATCCACGGCCACCTTAACCGCCTGGAAGCGCAAACCCAGTTGCCGGAGCAGTTCCACCCGGCGCGGTGATTGGGAAGCAAGGTAGATAAACTGCTCGCACATAAGTTCTCATCAGTTTGTCGCAGCACAGCGTTATGACGCAATTTCCGATCAACAAAAACGATCGCGGTCAGGCTGCTCCCGGCATCCATGCCTCCCGTAGGAGCGGCGGTGACCGCCAAGGATGGCGGAAATGCAGCAATGCAGGAGCTTTAATCTGCCCCCGCCGCGAAAGGCATCGCGGCCGAGACGACCGCTCCTGCATCGCACATCTCGCACCTCATTTCTTCACGCCCGGTGATACGGATGGCCTTGCAATATCGTCCACGCACGATACAACTGTTCAGCCACCACCACCCGCGCCAAACCGTGGGGCAGTGTCAACGGCGACAGCGACCATGTGAGTTCGGCGCGCTCACGACAGTCCGCTGCCAGGCCGTCCGGGCCGCCGATCAACAAAACCAAATCGCGGCCGTCACGCAACCAGTGGGTCAACTGCTTGGCCAGTTCTTCGGTACTGAAGCCGCGGCCGCGCACATCCAGCGCGATCACACAGGCGCCTGCGGGCATTGCCGCCAACATGCGTGCGCCCTCCCCGGCTACGGCCTTGACGGCATTGCCGCCACGCGCTCTCGCGCTCAGTGGAATCTCTTTCAGCCGCAGCCTGCATTCCGGCGGCAGGCGCTCAGCGTACTCAGTGAACCCGGTGTTGATCCAGGATGGCAGGCGCGTGCCGGCGGCCAAAAGATGGATACGCAAGGCTCAACGCCGCTTACGGATGGCAGCAACCGGTAAGACCGTCTCCACAACCGGGCTTTCCATACTCCAGAGCTTTTCCAGATTGTAAAAATCCCGTACCTGGGGCCGCATGATGTGCACCACCACGTCGCGCAGATCCACCAGCACCCATTCACCTTCCTGTTCGCCCTCGACACCCATGGGTTTCGCGCCGGCCGCGCGTGCCTGATCCAGCACATTGCGGGCCAGGGATTTCACGTGCCGGTCCGAGGTGCCGCTGGCAATCACCATGAAATCGGTGATCGCCGTCAGGCCGCGCACATCCAGCGCATGGATGTCCGCTCCCTTCATGTCCTGTAATGCCTTGATGACCAGATCGCGCAGTAGCTCCGCTTGCATCAGTGCTCCATCGGTTGGGTATAACAATGGGAATTGATTATCAGCTCGCGCACCGTTTCGGGCACCAGGTAACGCGGATCGCCGCCCGCGGTTATGGAGGCGCGCACCCGGGTGGAGGAAATCTCCAGTTGTGTCACCGGCTGCAGCAGGATGCGGCCGATGGGTGCAGACCATAGTTCCGCCGCTGACATTGCCCGGCGCTCGCGGATCATCTCAGCCAGTTCGCCGCCGCTCTGCAACACCCAGCCGGGCCGGTGCGCGACGATCACGTGGGCGTAGTCGAAAATCTTCCGCCATTGGTGCCAACCCGGGAATCCCAGGAACGCATCCATGCCCGCCAGCAACACCAGCGCGTCGCGGGGCAATTCGCGCCGCAACTCGGTGAGTGTGTCCACGGTATAAGACGGCGTGCCGCGTTTTATCTCACGCTCATCCACCACAAAGCGCGGCTCCATCGCCACCGCCGCTCTCAGCATTTGCAGGCGCAAGCCGGCGGCCGCCGCGGGGGCCTGCCGGTGGGGGGGTTGGCCTGCGGGAATGAAGCGGATTTCGTCCAGCGAAAGTGCGTCCAGGATTTCCAGTGCCGGCCGCAAATGGCCGAAATGGATGGGGTCGAAGCTGCCCCCGAAGATACCGATTTTTCTCATGCGCGGCGGTAGCGCTCCTTGAATCCGGATCCGGTCATGCGGGCGGCTTGAGGCCCGCCAGGCTCACGCATAAGTTTAACAGCTCATCCCAGGGCCGGCCCGCTGCCTGCCCTTTCAAAACCCGATCCGCGTGGGCCGCCGAGGCCAGCAGCTGCTGCCAAGCCTGCCATGGGTGGCGCCCCAGGGCTTTCTGCACCAGGCTGCGGCGCTTTTCCCAGACACCCGCCAGTGCCCGTTGCGGGGACAGACCGCCGCGGATATCCCATGCCAGGCTCGCAAGGCTGCGGATTTCACGGGTCAGCGCCCACAGGATAAACGTGGGTTCGGTGCCTTCTTCCTCAAGCCCCTTGAGGATGTGCACCGTGCGCCGCGGGTCGCCCGCCAGGGCGGCGTCCACCAGCGCATACGGGTCATAACGGGCACTGTCGGCCACCGCTTCCCGGGCGGCGGCCGCGTCCACCGGACCGGGTCCGTGCAACAGCAACAGTTTCTCCACTTCCTGGGCAGCCGCCAGCAAATTACCCTCCACGCGCCCCGCGATAAGCGTCACGGCTTCCGGAGTGGGGCTGAGGCCCAGGCGCTGCATCCGCCGCCCGATCCAGCCGGGGAGATTTTTGGCCTCCACCGGCCAGATACTCACCAGCACGCCGGCCTGTTCCAGGGCTTCGGCCCAACGGCCGCCGCCCCGCTCCAGCTTGCCGCTGATCACCAATAACACCACGTCGGGCGCCGGGTCTCTCGCATAAGCGCTGAAGGCTGCGGCACCGTCGTCGCCGGGTTTGCCGCTGGGCAGGCGCACTTCCAGAAGACGTTGGGAGGCGAACAATGACAAGCTCGCGCCGGCGGTGCCGAGCTGATTCCAGTCGAAGCCGCGTTCCGCGAACAACACTTCACGATCCACATGGCCGCGCGCGCGTGCCGCGGCGCGGATGGCATCCGCCGCTTCCTCTCTTTGCAAAGGCTCATCGCCCGCGATCAGGTACACGGGTGCCAGCGTGCTTTTCAAATGGGCTTCGAGTCTGTCAGGCGTGAGCTTCAAGGGTTTTGGCCGGGGGCAGGAATCTGCGTACCCGCTGCATCATAACGGTAAATCCCGCGAGCTACCACAGGATCGCATGCAGGCTGCTACCTCGGGGTTTGAACTTGTTCACCGGCGGCAGTCAAACGCTCTGTTTCTCGAGCGTATAAACTGACACCCGTCTGGAACCCGTGGCTGCAATCCATGTTGCAATTTCTTGTAAAAGCCGGCGGCCGCTTGGCGGTGCTTGGATTGACCGCTGTACTCAGCGCGCCGGCGGCTCGCGCCGGCGGACTATCCCCCGGAATTCCAGACCCTTGCGCCGGGCCGGGCGCGATGCTGGCGTTGCTGGACCGACCGACGGTGGGCGACAGCCCCTGCGTGGTGAAACCGGATCAGATGGTGCTGGAAGCGGGGGTCGCGCATTATGCCCTCTATGGCCTGAGCGGTCATGCCTGGGGCTACCCGCAACTGGAACTGCGCTGGGGCCTGCCCGGTCACAACGAGTGGGTGCTCCTGCCGCCCAACATCAGCCGCGTGAGCATCCCGGCGGCGGGCGGCGTCAACCAGGCAAGTACCGGTGGTAGTGCCTCGGTGGCGGGGATCAAGCATGAATTCGGCTACAACGAGCATTGGCTGTGGGCAGGCGAGATGCTGATCACGCTGCCCTCCGGCAGCCCCACCTTCGGATCGGCGGCTACCGGTTACGCGGTCAACGGCATCGTCAGCTACAGCCCGGCACCCGCCTTCGGACTGACCCTGATGTTCGGCGGCGCGCACTACGCCCAACCGCGTGAGGTGCAGGGCGGCGCCTATTATTGGACCTTGAACCCGGATCTGGTGGCCACCTGGCAACCTGCGCCGGACGTCCAGTGGTACGCCGAGGTCTATGGGCAGGAACATGCCGGTCCTGGCCAGGCTTCGGCGTACAACGCGGATGGCGGCATCCAGTATCTGGTGAACCCGGATTTCGAGCTGGACGCGGAAATCGGCCAGCGGCTGTCCGGCAATCTCGCCGGCTGGTCCCATTACCTCGGCGTTGGTTTGGGACTGTTATTCTGAATCAGGATTACACGCTACGCCGCAACCCACGCTTCTGCTCAGTGGCCGCCCGGCATCCGCCGGCCCGCGGCTTCCAGTCTGAACAGGATCAATTGCGCCATATCGCTTTCGAGAGCGTTGTACAGCACGTTGGCCTGTTCGGTATCGCCGATCACATTGGCCACGTCATAAGCATAGTCGCGCGTCAGCGTGAGCGTCTGCGCTGCCATGAGCGTCTTGCCGCCGGCGGCGGTGAGCGAGAACTGCACCTGGTAGGCCACCTGGTACTCCAGCGGCTGGCCGGTATTGCTCACCGACAACACCCGCTGTAAGCGCTGGGATTTCAGGATATTGAGCACCGCCGTGGCGGTCGTGGCATCGTTGGTTACGTTGGTGGTAGGGGTGATCAGATTGCGACGCAACTCGCGCACCAGTTCGGCGTCATTGCCGGTATCGGCGATGTAGGTCCGTTGCATGGCGGCGGGCAAATGGATGGCCTGACGCAGCTGAAAACCACAGCCGGCCAGCAGCAGGCAGGTCATCAGCGCCGGCCACGCTGAAAATCCTGGAAACCTCTCCTGCCTTGTTCTGCAAAGGGAAAAGATGGGAGTGAACTTCATTGCGCGTATATCATCGTGTTTAGTCAATTATCGCGGCCGGTATGGCCGCTCCTACCTCTCACATCTTACCTCCGCATCTCATAGAAGCGATGGCTCCGCCGCAATACCCACCGGCCAAATCTTCGTGGGAGCGGTGATCCCCACCGCGATTCCGCACCCATTATCGCGGCCGGGACGGCCGCTCCTACCCTGGATCTGCGATTTTGCAGGAGCGGTGATACCCACCGCGATTCCCTTCAGCCGAATCTTCGTAGCGGCGATGACCGCCAGGGGTGAGCGGCGACAGCCGCAACGGGCAGGCAGGAAGCCTGCCCTGGGCTTTCAAGTGGAGCAGGAAGCGGAGCTTGAATGGCGGAAATGCAGCAATGCAGGAGCAAAAATCTGCCTTCGCCGCGATTCCACACCCATCATCGCGGCCGGGACGGCCACTCCTACCTCTCACACCTTACCTCTGCATCTCGCAGGAGCGATGGCTCCGCCGCAATACTCACCGGCCAAATCTTCGTAGGAGCGGTGGTCCCCACCGCGATTCCCATCTTTCCAGATACCGACAAGCATCACACCACCAGATTGACCAATTTCCCCGGGACCACGATCACCTTCTTAACCGCCTTGCCTTCGACAAACTTGCGCACATTGGCATCCGAGAGCGCAGCTTGTTCCAGTTGGGCGCGCTCCGCGTCTGCGGGTACCGAAATCCGGCCACGCAGTTTGCCGTTCACCTGCACCACCAGCTCGACACGATCCCGCAGCAGCGCAGCCGCATCCGATTTGGGCCAAGGCACGCTCATCACCGATGAGCCATGGCCGAGTTCGCGCCAAAGTGTCTCACAGATATGCGGGGTCATGGGTGCCAGCAGCAGCGCGATGGCCTCGAGGCCTTCCTGTTTCACGGCCCGATCCTGAGCGGCCGCCGGCTCGCTGCGCGTCAGCGCATTCAGGAGTTCCATGACGGCTGCGACCGCCGTATTGAAGGTGTAACGGCGGCCGATATCATCGCCCACCTTGACGATGGTTTCGTGGATCTGCCGCCGCAAGGCGCGCTGAGCGTCGTCGAGCGCGGCAACCTCCAGTTTCGGAACGGGGCCCACATTGACATGCTCCGCCACCGCTCTCCACAGCCGCTTTAGGAACCGGTGCGCGCCTTCCACACCGGTTTCGGACCATTCCAGGGTCTGTTCCGGCGGCGCGGCAAACAGCATGAACAGCCGCACGGTGTCGGCGCCGTACCTGTCCACCAGCGTCTGCGGGTCCACGCCGTTGGCCTTGGATTTGGACATGGTGCCCATACCGCCGTATTCCACCGGCTTGCCGTCCGCATTAAGTGTTGCGCCGATGATCTGGCCGTTCCCGTCATAAGCCGGCGTGACTTCATCCGGGTTGTGATAGCGGATGCCGCCGGCGGTTCCCTTGCGGTAATAAATGTGGTTCAGCACCATGCCCTGGGTCAGCAGCTTGGTGAACGGCTCGTCGAACCGCAGCAGTCCGAGATCGCGCATCACCCGCGTCCAGAAACGTGAATACAGCAAATGCAGGATGGCATGCTCGATGCCGCCGATATACTGGTCCACCGGCAACCAGTAATTGACCCGCGCATCCAGCATGGCGCGCTCGTTATCCGGACAGGCATAACGCAGGTAGTACCAGGACGAATCCACGAAGGTGTCCAGAGTGTCGGTTTCCCGATGTGCCGGCTTGCCGCACCGTGGGCAGGGTACGTTTACAAACGCTTCACATTTCACCAGCGGATTGCCGCTGCCGTCGGAAATCAGATCTTCCGGCAGCACCACCGGGAGCTGCGCATCCGGTACCGGCACGTCGCCGCAATGTTCACAATGAACGATGGGGATGGGACAGCCCCAGTAGCGCTGACGGGATACACCCCAGTCGCGCAGACGGTACTGCACGCGTTTCTTGCCCAGGCCCTTGGCGGCGAGATCCGCGGCGATGGCGTCCACCGCGGCCTGGTAGCCCAGCCCGTCGTACTTGCCGGAATTGCACACCACCACGTCCTTGCTGACCACGCCCAGAGCCGTACCGTGGACGTCCGGGACCGGGTCCGCCGGGGCGCGCACCACGACCTTGAGAGGCAGGCCGTACTTCCTGGCGAACTCGAAATCCCGCTGGTCGTGGGCCGGCACACCCCCTATCGCGCCTTCGCCGTAGCTCATGAGCACGTAGTTCGCCACCCACAGTGGCAGTGACTCATGGGTGAGCGGGTGCTGCACCGTGAGGCCGGTGGGTACGCCTTTCTTCTCCTGGGTGGCCAGTTCGGCTTCGGTCACGCCGCCCTGGCGGCATGCCTCCACGAAAGCCGCCACTTTCTTGTCCTGGGCCGCCGCCTTCTGCGCCAGCGGATGCTCGGCGGCCACCGCTATATAAGTGGCGCCCATGAGCGTGTCGGCGCGGGTGGTGAACACCTTGAGCACGCCGCCGTCGCAGGGAAAGCCGATTTCCACGCCCTCGCTTCTGCCGATCCAGTTGGCCTGCATGGTCTTGACGCGCTCGGGCCAGCCGGGGAGCCCGTCGAGCGCGCTCAGCAACTCGTCCGCATACTCGGTGATGCGCAGGTAATACATGGGGATCTCGCGTTTCTCCACCAACGCACCGGTACGCCAGCCGCGGCCGTCGATCACCTGCTCGTTGGCCAGTACCGTCTGGTCCACCGGATCCCAGTTCACGCTGCCGGTCTTTTTGTAGGCGATGCCCTTTTCCAGCATGCGCAGGAACAGCCATTGGTTCCATTGGTAATAGTTGGGATCGCAGGTGGCGATCTCCCGCGACCAGTCAATGGCAAACCCCAGGGACTGCAGTTGCTTGCGCATGTAGGCGATGTTGTCGTAAGTCCATTGCGCCGGCGGCACGCCGTTTTTGATGGCGGCGTTTTCCGCCGGCAGGCCGAAAGCATCCCAGCCCATGGGTTGCAGCACGCTTCTGCCCTGCATGCGCTGATAGCGGCTGATCACGTCGCCGATGGTGTAATTGCGTACGTGCCCCATGTGCAGCCGGCCGCTGGGATACGGCAGCATGCACAGACAGTAATATTTCTCCGCGGCATTCCGTTCCACCGCGTCGAACAAGCCGCCTTCCTGCCAGAGATTGCGGGCCGCGGCTTCCAGTGATTGCGGATGATAGTGCTCTTGCATCATTCGGCTGGCTTCAGATTTGTCTGTGAAGCGGCCTGCGCATCCAGCAGCGCATAAAACAAGGCCATGTAAATCACATACCAGGTGATCATGATCGAGTGCAGGAAAATCGTGTCGGTCAGCGCATAGATGGCGAAACCGGCCACGGTCAGCACACCGGCCAAGCCGATGGCATGAGTCGCGTGCGCCGGACTGCGCGTCGCCCACAGAAAGCGCCAAAGAGGAATCAGCAGTATGGCAAGCAGCGTCGCGAACCCCAGGAGTCCGCGGCTTGAAAGCGCATCCAGATAATCGTTGTGCGGATGATCATAATTGCGTAAAAAAACAGCTACCTGTCCACGCCGGATCAACTCATGGGTCTTTGCCTGGAAGGCTCCCGTACCCACGCCTAAAACCGGATGCCTCAGGAACAGGCTCCAGGCGTCGCGCCACATTTCAAAGCGCCTGCCCACTGACGTATCGATGATAGACAGGCTGTATTCACCCCAATAGCTATCCAAGGGCACCAACCAGGCTTTCTCATTAGGAGGCACATAAACATAGACGCTGCTTCCGCTGACATCTTCAGATATAACTGTTGTCTGTATGTAATGCTGGGAATTGAAAGGTACTCGGGTTGAGCCCTGTTCATTCAGCGCTATTGCCCCTACGCCGCGCACCAGTAATTTACTGGATTGAGTTTTCCCATCAGCGGGCACACGTGGAAAATAATACCAAGCTCCTTTAGAGACATTCTGGTTGTGCAATTCAACAGCGTACCTGCCCCGGCAGAGGCCAACTTGCCGGAGTTGTGGATCCTTTACAACGTTGGCAATCAATGGAGGATTACGGGTTGTGGGATACATTTCCAGCCATGCCTCCAAGAAGGACGCTTGATTATCACATTGTTCTTGCTGGGTTCGCGGGCTACTTTGGCCTTTGAAAGTATTCAATCCAATGAAATAATCCACGGTGCTGCGAACAGCATCCTTGAGACGCTCTTGCGTATCGGTGCGCGCAACAAAATAGGACGATGAAAATACCGCGATGATGGCTATCAGAATTGCAACCACATAGCGTCGCTTCAGGAAACCAGCTGCCGGCGTGGCCAGCGCCGGTATCAGCAGGAACAAGGGCAGCCAGGCGCCGCGCGTGCCGGACAACAGCGTCGCCGCCACGCCGCCGGCGAGGCACAGGATCAGCAGCGGCACCGACCAGTGGCGCCGGGAGGCCGCCATCAGGCCGAAGCCCGCCACCATGCACAACACCATGGTGGTGGTGAGATCGCCGAAAATGATCGAGAGGTCGGTTTGCGCCGCCACCCGGATTGACCCATGGGCTTGCAAAAACTCCAGGCTCGCCAGCACCCCGGCTGTCAGCGCTCCCAGGGCCAGACCGATGAATACGGTCTTGGCCGTGGGCGGATAACGTCGGAAAGCCAGATATACCGGCACGATCAGCAGGAAACGGAAATAGCGGCCGAGATAATGGAAGCCGTCTTCAGTCTGATATCCGACGGCATACGACAGTAATACCACCGCGAAAAACAACGCGAAAGCCAGGCAAAGAAGTCCGCTGTCCCGATTCAGCCAGATGCGGGCGCCGTCGCGCAGCCACACCCAGATACCGATTAGCATCAGCAACCCCAGCGTGTAACTGTCGCCGCGATTGATAAAAAGGGTAGCCGCCGGGAAGGCCAGTACCAGCAGGGTGACAATAAAACGCAAAAAACCATCCGCGTGCGCCCCGGCACCCCCTGGTGTTTTGCCGTTATCAGTCGGCGCTGAACTGTTCATGTCCCCGGTTCCCTCATGCCTGCCTCCTCCGCCATCCCGCCGCCAAGAGCAGCAGCAAACAGCCCACCACCACCGCGGCATTGCCGATGTATTGATAGGGTGTGCCGCCCGCATAGGGCACAACCGCACCTTGCAATACGCCGCGGGTGGCGCGCGGCAGGCTTTTTACCACCGCGCCCTGGTTATTGACGATGGCCGTGATCCCCGTATTGGTATCCCGCAAAAGATAACGCCCGGTTTCCAGCGCGCGCATGCGCGCGATCTCGAAATGCTGCGGCAGCGCGATGGAATCCCCGAACCAGCCGTCATCGCTGACATTCACCAGGAATGCCGCCTGCGGCAAGGCCTGCATTATCTCATTGCCGTAGGCGTCTTCGTAACAGATGGAGGTGCCCACCGCATAGCCCGCCGCCTGCAGCAACGGCTGGTTGGCGGCGCCCGGGGTGAACGAGGAATACGGCAGATTCATGCTCTGAAGCCAGCGCCTGGCCCACGTCGGCAGCGGAAAATATTCCGACAGGGGCACCAGGTGCCGCTTGCTGTACACGCCATCGTGACCGCCGAGACTGATGACACTGTTATAGGCGGCGCCCGTGGCCGGATTCTCCGTGGGCACGCCGATGAGCAGCTCGGTACCGTGGGCACGGGCTTCTTTTTCCAGCGGCTCCAGGAAATCGTCCCAGACTTCATCCGCATAATCCGGCACGGCGGATTCCGGCCAGACGATCAGGCGGCTGTCCCAGTGTGCCTCCGTCATCTTCCGGTACAAATCCAGCGTGGGCTGAAAACTCTGCGGCTCCCATTTAATGGTCGAGGGAATATTGCCCTGCATGAGGCTTACCCGCAGGGGTTCGCCGGAAGGATGGGTCCAGGAGACCGATGCCAGCACCCCGCCTGCGATCCACACCGCCGCCAGGACCGAGAGCGATACCAGGCGCGAGCGCAGCTTTGCCTTCGGCGCCAGCGCACTCAGCACCAGGCCCGCGGACAACACCACCGCGAGCGTCACGCCATACACGCCCAGCACCGGCGCATAACCTTTCAAGAGGCCGCCGATCTGGCTGTAACCGAGACTCAGCCAGGGAAAGCCGGTCAACAGCCAGCCGCGCAGCCATTCAAGCAGCGTCCACAGCGCCGGCAAGACCACTATCCAGCGCCACCGGCCCGCGCGCGGCATGAGCCATACGCCCAGGGCACACGCCAGCGCACTGTAAACGGCCATGAACGCCACCAATGCGGCGATGATCAGGAATGTCAGCCACAGAGGCGCGCTGGCGATGACATGGATACTGATATACAGCCAGTACACGCCGCAGGCGAATTCCGCCAGGCCAAACAGAAAACCGCGCCACCAGGCGCGGCGCACCGATACGCCGTTCAACAGCCAGAACAGCGCCGCCGGGGTGATCATCGCGAGTGGATAAAGATTGAACGGCGCAAACGCCAGCACCGTGAGCGCGCCGGCGATGAGCGCCAGAAGGTCGCCCGGGAGACCGGACCGCAGCCGGTTGACATAAATGCCAAACCTTTCCATCGCCTTAGCCACCGGTGCGCGGTTGCCGATCATAAAACTCTCATTGTAGGAGCGGTCGCCTGCCTGTGCGGTGCACGCAGACAGGTCTCGACCGCGATTCCAAAAGCTCTTGTGGGAGCGGCCGTACCGGCCGCGATTCTTAGACCATCGCGACGGTGGCAGATTAAAGCCCCTGCATTGCTGCATTTCCGCCATCCTTGGCGGTCACCGTCGCTCCTACCAATATCATTCCTCATAACGATCCATCGCGGCGAGTATCGCCGCTCCCACGAAAGGCCTTTTTCCCAATCCCATTTGTAGGAGCGGTCGCCTGCCTGTGCGGTGCACGCAGACAGGCACCGGCCGCGATTCCAAAAGCTCTTGTGGGAGCGGTCGTACCGGCCGCGATTCTTAGACCATCGCGACGGTGGCAGATTAAAGCTCCTGCATTGCTGCATTTCCGCCATCCTTGGCGGTCACCGTCGCTCCTACCAATATCATTCCTCATAACGAGCCATCGCGGCGAGTATCGCCGCTCCCACGAAAGGCCTTTTCCCCAATCCCATTTGTAGGAGCGGTCGCCTGTCTGTGCGGTGCACGCAGACAGGCACCGGCCGCGATTCCAAAAGCTCTTGTGGGAGCGGTCGTACCGGCCGCGATCCCAAAAGCTCTTGTGGGAGCGGTCGTACCGGCCGCGATCCCAAAATTGTGGCCCGTGGGACGCCGAGCGCAGCCCGGCCACGTAATTCATGCGGTGATATCGGAAGCCGCTGAAGAACCGCCGGCTTTGCGCATCACTTCCAGCAGATGCAGCCGGCGGCTGTCGGCGCGCAGCACCTTGAAGCGCAGCTTGCCGATCTGGATCTTCTCCCCGCGTTTCGGCAAATGGCCAAAAGCATGCATCACCAGACCGCCCAGGGTGTCGAATTCAGCATCGCTGTAAGCGGTGCCGAAGTAGGCATTGAAGTCCTCGATGGGGGTCAGGGCCTTCACCGTGTAGCGCCGGTCGCTGTGCTGGAGGATGCGAGTCTCGTCGTCCACGTCATATTCGTCGTCAATCTCGCCGACGATCTGTTCCAACACGTCCTCGATGGTGATCAGCCCCGCGACCCCGCCGTATTCGTCCGCCACTATCGCCATGTGATTGCGGCTGGCGCGAAAATTCTTGAGCAGCACGTTCAGGCGCATGCTTTCCGGCACGAACGGCGCGGGCCGCAGATACTCACGCAGATTGAAGGCGGCCTCGGGATCCTCCAGGAAATGTTCCAGCAGATCCTTGGCGAGTACGATGCCGATGACTTCGTCGCGGCTTTCGCCCACCACCGGGAAACGCGAATGGCCCGAATCCACCACCACCGCCAGCACCTCCCGCCGGGAAGCGTCCTTCTCCAGCGCCACCATCTGGGCTCGGGGGATCATGATGTCGCGGGCCTGCATGTCCGCCACCTGCAACACGCCTTCCAGCATGGCCTGGGCGTCGCTGTCGAACAGATTGCGGTTCTGGGCGTCGCGCAGCAGTTCCAGAAGCTCGTCCCGGTCGCGGGGTTCGCCGGCCAATACCTGCCGGAGGTTCTCGAACCAGGCGCGCAGGCCGGGACTTCGGTCGGGGGAGGCGGTTTCGGGGGGCATGGGCTGCATCAACCGTATGGCAATGAAGTTAAGTTTACCTGCTGGCGGCCCCGGCCAAAAACCCGGGCGGATTCCCTCATCCTCAATAGGGATCCGGATAACCCAGTCCGGCCAGGAGGGTGGTCTCCAGGGACTCCATCTCCTCCGCCTGGGAAGCGGATTCATGGTCGTAGCCGAGTAGATGCAGGGTGCCGTGGATGGTGAGGTGCGCCCAGTGGGCTTGCGCCGGCTTTCCCTGTTCCGCGGCTTCCCGCATCACCAGCGGCGCGCAGATCACCAGGTCGCCCAGCAACGCGGATTCCACACCTGCCGGCAATTGCGCCGGAAATGACAACACGTTGGTCGGGTAATCCTTGTGACGGTAGCGGTGGTTGAGCCTGGCGCCCTCGTCTTCGTCCACGATACGGACCGTCAATTCCGCCGACTCACGCCTGCCGGCCAGGGCAGCGCCTATCCAGCGCTCGAAGTCCGCGTCCGAGGGCAGAGCTTTCGTTTGCGTCGCTGTCTGCAACGTCACCCTCAGCATACCGGCCATATTGGTCTAACCTTAATCGCGACTCTTGTGGGAGCGGTCGTATCGGCCGCGATTCTTAGACCATCGCGACGGGGACCGTCGCTCCTACAAAATATCATTCGCATAAAATCCATCGCGGTGAATATCACCGCTCCTACAAAAAATCATTCGCATAAAAATCCATCGCGGCGAATATCGCCGCTCCCACGAAAAGCCTTTTTTCCAATCCCATTTGTGGGAGCGGCTGTACGATGTACAGGGATGTACGAGTGCTGCGAAAGGCATGGATGCCGAGAGCAGCCCGACCGCGATTCCTCATTCTTCAAGCCACGCCGTATCCCATAAAGGATACTCTCCTATGTCTTCCACCAGCCCAGCCCGCAACGGGTTGCCTATGATATAGCGCGCCAACTTTCTTAGATCCTCATCCCGGCGCACCGCATGATCATGATAGCCCGGTTGCCACAGAGGTTGGCCCTTACGTTGCAAGTGTTCATTCAATATCCTTGCCGTATAACCCTTGAACGAGCGCATCAGATCATCCAACCCGCCACGTTCACCGAGCACCAGCAGCCAGTGCATATGATCCGGCATCACCACCCACGCCAGGCTCTTGCTCCAGCCAGCCTTGTCATGGTGTGCAATCGCCCGGGCTATTTCGCGGCCGCAGGTCAAGCCCGAAAATACAGGCCGGCGCTCCGCGGTCACGGTCGTGAGGATGTAAGCTCGGCCGGATTCGGAAACACGTCCTTTGCGCAAATTATTTGATCTAGGCATGGCGCTCCTCCTTGAGCTTGCAAAAATCGCGGCTCAGAGCGCCGCTCCTACCATCGGATTTCTTGTAGGAGCGATCCTCCGGGTCGCGATCCCAAATTTCAAATCTATCGCGGCGAGTATCGCCGCTCCCACCAGAACCGCAAACCATTGTAGGAGCGGCCGTCTCGGCCGCGATTCCAAAAGCTCTTGTGGGAGCGGTCGTATCGGCCGCGATTCTCAAACCATCGCGACGGGGACCCTCGCTCCTACGAAATCACAAATCCAAAATCATCGCGGTGGGTACCACCGCTCCTACCCACAAGATTTCTTGTAGGAGCGATCCTCCGGGTCGCGATCCCAAATTTCAAATCCATCGCGGCGAGTATCGCCGCTCCCACCAGAACCGCAAACCATTGTAGGAGCGGCCGTCTCGGCCGCGATTCCAAAGGCTCTTGTGGGAGCGGTCGTATCGGCCGCGATTCTCAAACCATCGCGGCGAATATCGCCGCTCCCACATGAATTTTCCCCCCTTTTAAAAAGGGGGGAAAGAGGGGGATTTGTATGTTCAGAAATCCTCCCTCACCCTCCTTTAAAAAGGAGGGGGGCAAACGCTCAGCGTTTCGATTCTTCCGGCAGATCGCGCTGTTCGTAAGCGGCGACGATACGCTGCACCAACGGGTGACGCACCACGTCGGCTACCGTAAAAAACGTGAAGCTCACACCCTGCATGCCGCGTAGCAGCTCCACCGTGTCCCGCAATCCGGAGCGCTGCGGCCGCGGAATATCCACCTGGGTGATGTCGCCGGTAACCACCGTGCGCGAGCCGAAGCCGATGCGCGTCAGGAACATTTTCATCTGGTCAATGGTGGTGTTCTGGGCTTCGTCCAGAATGATGAAAGCTTCGTTGAGCGTGCGGCCGCGCATGAACGCCAGCGGCGCCACCTCGATCACGCCGCGCTCCAGCAATTTGCCGACCCGTTCGAAGCCGAGCATTTCATAGAGCGCGTCATAGATGGGGCGCAGATACGGATCCACTTTTTCCGTCAGGTCTCCGGGTAGAAACCCCAGGCGTTCGCCGGCCTCCACCGCCGGCCGCACCAGCACCAGCCGCCGCACCTGGTCGCGGTTGAGCGCGGCCACGGCGCTGGCCACCGCCAAATAGGTCTTGCCGGTGCCCGCGGGGCCGATGCCGAAGGTCAGATCGTGATCGGCGATGTTCTGCAGATAGTGCCGCTGGTTCGGGCCGCGCCCCCGCACCCGCCCTTCCTTGGTGGTCACCACGATGTCGTCCGGCGCCTGCGCTTCGTCCCGGTTCTCCAGCAAGGCGGCGACGCCGGATTCCTGCAAACTCACATGCACCGTCTCGCGGCGGATGCGTTCCTGGGCGGTGGCGGCATACAGCTGTTTGAGGATCGCCGCCGCCGCCTGTGCCGGCTTTGGGTCACCGATGACCCGGAACTGATTGCCGCGGTTGTTGATCTCGACACCCAGGCGCTGTTCGATCTGGCGCAGATGCTCGTCGAACTGGCCGCAGAGGTTCGCCAGCCGCTCGTTGTCGGTGGGTTCAAAAGCGATATCAATAGATGCAAGTTTTGAATCCATTTGCTGCAATGTCGTTACGGTCGAATCCGCGTTCCGATAGTTTCAGAGATGATGGGTCGCAACGCCCAAGGTTGCCGCCGCCGACAATAAAACCTTGTCAAAAGTTGCGAGCGGCACCTGCCGTTTGGCAGCACAGGCAAGATGCAACGCATCGAGGGTGCGAAGCGGAGATTTGCGCGCCAACAGCCAAATCACTGCCTGACGGTAATAGGCCGCGGTCAGCGGGAACACGCGATAACAGCCTTCATCGATATCAGTCTGGAACGCCGCATGAATGCGGCTGGCGTCCGCGTCGGTGATTTCGCCGGTCCGTACCCAGCGCGCCAGAGCCGAGGCAACCTCTACTTCGGTCAGTGAGCTGATGAAAGCGGGTTCCTTGAGACTGAGCAGAAGTTTCTGCGCGCGGGCGCTTTCAGGCTCGGCGCGGTAAAATGCCAGCACCACGCTGGTATCCACGTAGAACATCAAGAACGCTCGTTATCCCTGAGTTTGCGCACCGCTTGCGCCGCACTCTCCGCCGAGGCCGGCACCGAGGCTCGCAATGCCTTGCGATCCGGGAAACCCTTCCACTGCGGCTTGCGCACGGCAGTCAGGCGGGCAGCTGGTTTACCGCGACGCACAATGATGACTTCCTCCCCCGCCGCGATGCTGTCAAGAAGATGAGCAAGCTGTTCGCGAGCCTCACGCACGCTGACTTTTTCCATGTTTTTGCCCGGCAAATTTTCTGTGTACACATTCAAGTGTACATGATGGAATTACGCATGGCAACCGCATACCCGGCTACCCGCCGCTGGTTCGGGCCGCGCCCCCACACCCGCCCTTCCTTGGTGGTCACCACGATGTCGTCCGGCGCCTGCGCTTTGTCCTGGTTCTCCAGCAAAGCGGTGACGCCGGATTCCTGCAGACTCACATGCACCGTCTCGCGGCGGATGCGTTCCTGCGCGGTGGTGGCATACAACTGTTTGAGGATCGCCGCCGCCTGTGCCGGCTGCGGGTCACCGATGACCCGGAATTGATTGCCGCGGTTGTTAATCTCGACACCCAGGCGCTGTTCGATCTGGCGCAGATGCTCGTCGAACTGGCCGCAGAGATTCGCCAGCCGGTCGTTGTCGGCCGGTTCCAGCCCAAAATCAATGGATAGTGGTTGCGGGTTCACGGGCACCAAAAACGCATCAGGATTTGCCAGCCGGGATGATTCTGTCCCGGCATACCGCGGGATTGCAGATCAAGAATTTCACTTTGTTGGCAAGCACCAGCAAATCCTTGTCACCGGTAACCAGCATGTCAGCCTTGGCGGAGAATGCAAGTTCAATGAACTTCTGATCATTCGGATCGCGGCATTGCGGCAAAGCCGGCAGTCGCGCGGGCATCGTCACCAATTCGGCAAATGGAAGATAGTCGCCCAACAGCTCTTCACGGTCCGCTGCCGCCAAGGTGAATTTTGGATAACAAAGAACACGGTAGAGCTCCTGCATGGTGGCTTTGTTTGCCAGTGGGATCACTGTCCGGCCATGCCATGACTGCCGTAACCAGGCAAGACTGCCGCTTGGAAAGAGCAGCGCGGAAACAACCGTATTAGTATCAAAGACAACCCGCTGGCTCACTTCTCACGTGCCCACGCAATCGCGTTATCCACATCAGCAGAGGTTATGCCTAGCATCCGCAGCTTCTCACGGACTGCATCCGCACCGCCGGTTTTTACAGGAGCCAGTACGATACGGCCATTTTCTTCGCGCACATCGAAATACTCGACAGCGGGGAAACGGCTGATGACCGCCTTGGGCAGGGTAATCTGGTTTTTGGACGTTTTCTTGGCAAGCATGATGAATTCCTTTAAGTAAGGATATCTTACAAAAAGGAAGTGGAGAATACAAGATACCGCTGTGTTGCCACTTAGGCTTGGGCACTGGCACTAAAAAAAGCAGGTATTTTTTCCCGAACCCGCCGTCCGCGCAGGGAATTCTGCTTCGCCTCGGTAATCGCCACCTGCGCAAACCGGCCGATGAGGCGCTGGTCGCCGGCGAAATTGACCCAGCGGTTGCATTCGGTCCTGCCGGCCAGTTCGCGTGGATTTTTCGTCGCGGGCCGTTCCACCAGCACCCGCTGTGTGGTACCCACGAGACGCTGCATGTAGGCCTGGCCGAAGCCATGAATACGCGCCTGCAAGGCTTCAAGCCGCCGCACTTTCTCCTCATGCGCTACCTCATCCGCAAAGGATGCCGCCGGCGTGCCGGGACGCCGGCTGTAGATGAAGCTGAAGGCCTGATCGAATCGCATGTCCTCCACCAATTGCAGGGTCGCCTGGAAATCCTTTTCGGTTTCGCCCGGGAAACCGACGATGATGTCGGTGGACAGGCTGATATCGGGGCGCACCTCCCGCAGTTTTCTGATCTTGGCCTTGTATTCCAATACCGTGTGGTTGCGTTTCATGGCCGCGAGGATCCGATCGGAACCGCTCTGCACCGGCAGATGCAAGTAATTGGCAAGCTTTGCCACGCTTGCAAACACTTCAATCAAGCGTTCGTTGAATTCCAGCGGATGTGAGGTGGTGAAACGGATGCGTTCGATACCGTCCACGGCGGCCACATATTCGATCAACAGGGCGAGATCGGCGATTGAGCCATCGTGTCTCACGCCGCGATAGCCGTTCACGTTCTGGCCCAGCAGGGTCACTTCCATGACGCCCTGCTCCGCCAGCTCGGCGATTTCCGCAATCACATCATCGAACGGCCGGCTGACTTCCTCGCCGCGGGTATAGGGCACCACACAGAAGCTACAGTACTTGCTGCAGCCTTCCATGATGGAGACGAAAGCGGTGGCACCCTCGGCCCTGGGCGGGGGCAGATTGTCGAATTTCTCGATTTCCGGGAAGGAAATATCCACCACCGGACGGTGCGTGCGGCGCGTTTCCTCCAGCATTTCCGGCAGGCGATGCAGGGTCTGGGGCCCGAATACCAGATCCACAAACGGCGCCCGCTTCACGATGCCTGCGCCTTCCTGGCTGGCCACGCAGCCACCCACGCCGATGATGAGATCAGGTCGTTGCTGCTTGAACTCGCGCCAGCGCCCGAGTTGGGAGAAGACTTTTTCCTGGGCCTTGTCGCGCACCGAACAGGTATTCAGCAGGATCACGTCCGCTGCTTCGGCCTGTTCCGTCAACTCGTAAGCATGGGAATCCCGCAGCACCTCCGCCATCTTGGCGGAATCGTACGCGTTCATCTGGCAGCCGAAAGTCTTGATGTGGAGTTTGCCGGGCATTTCAAAGTCTGGATAAGGCAGAATGAATCAACCGATGTATCAGACAACCAGCAGGCCATTACTCATGGCAGGAAATCAGCCGGAACTGTGCCGGTGCGCAAGCCGTCAATGTCCTGGAAGTGTTGGTCGTACGTAAAGACAGCAAGACCGTGTTGCAACGCCGTAGCCGCAATCCAGAGGTCATTGGATGGAATCGGTTTGCCTTGGCGACGAAGTTGCATCCACACCACGGCATAGAAATCAGCAGTCTTTATATCCACACCCAGAACCCGTACTCGTGGTGAGTCGAGGAAAGCCGTCAATTCACGCCGATTATCTGTTTCCCGGCGACCGGCTGCGAATCCCGCCAGCAACTCCCCGATGACTACTGTACTCAGCACCAGAAATTCGCCGGTCCTCACAATGTCGAGAGCAGCATCCTCGCCGCGCTTGAAAGCGACATAGGAATTGGTGTCAAGCAAGATCTTGTTCAATGCCAAAGTACCGCGTCAATCTGCTCAAATCCGGCCACAGCAGCCTCGAACTCCCGAGCCTCATCCTCACTCCACGTGCCGGCAAGAGCATCCAACTCATTGTGAACCTGATGAAGTGATTTCGCATCCGCCCCCTGCGTCTCTTTACGCAAGTATTCCAGCACCAAGTCATTGACGCTTACTCCACGCCGGTGCGCTTCCTCCCGGAGGCGGAGTTGTGTTTGCTCGTCAAGTCCGCTCACAGTAATAGCCGACATGAAGTTACTCCTTTCATTTCACGCATATTATGCCACCAAACTGAATAAAACCGGGATTTCCTCACACAACCTCGCCTCGATCACGATATCGGAATTTTGTGGCTTGAGCTCGCGCCAGCGCCCCAGTTGGGAGAAGACTTTTTCCTCGGCCTTGTCGCGCACCGAGCAGGTATTCAGCAGGATCACGTCCGCTTCTTCGGCCTGTTCCGTCAACTCGTAAGCATGGGAATCCCGCAGCACCTCCGCCATCTTGGCGGAATCGTACGCGTTCATCTGGCAACCGAAAGTCTTGATGTGAAGTTTGCCGGACATATCGTGTGTTCTAGTTGATGCGGGTTGCGGGCTATATACCGCAGTCTGATAGCTTGTCAGCACAAATTCCACGCATAGCGGCGACTGCGCTAATTACTTCCACGCCGGTTTCACACTGCCAGGGCAATCATCAAGGCACCGCGCCGAGATCCCGACCCACGTACTTTCTACGGACGCGGATATGGAATTCAACGTCTTCATGTTCGGCGAGCGCTTCAAGGATGATGGCGAAATTGGCGACTGTGGGATTACCGGTGCGCCCAAGCATGCGGTGCAGGCTTTTTGTCGGGATCCCCGTGTGTTTGGCGAGTCCCTCGAATCCGAGTGTGGCGTTCACGTAGTCACGTAGCAGTGCCTTGCCAGCAACGGGATCGCCGTCAAGCACAGCATCCAGGGCCTCGGTGAGCAGCGCCTTGCGGAAGGCCGTATCGCGCGCAGCACGTGTCTGCACGGTGTCCTTGAAGTGTCGAGTGAGTCCCATAGTCATCTTCTCCTGCGCTGCTTAAAGTCATCCCAGCGAGTCTTAGCGCGGCTGATGTCAGCGGCTTGAGTTCCCTTGGTACCGCCGCCCAAGAGCAGGATCAACTGCTGTCCGTGACGCGCGAAATAAATGCGATAGCCGGGACCGAAATGTATCCGGCGCTCATATACGCCACTACCCACACTCCTCACCTCTGACCCATTACCGGCTTCAAGCCGGTAGAGAGCAGCGGCCGCTTTGGCAGCCGCTTGGGCGTCCAGCCCCTTAAACCAGCGTCCGAAAGGCGAGCGGCCGGCCGCGTCTAAGTATTCCTCAAGTGTCAGCACAGCTGATAGTAACCTATATGTATCCTTTTGTCAGTACGTCCGCTTCTTCGGCCTGTTCCGTCAGCTCGTAAGCATGGGAATCCCGCAGCACCTCCGCCATTTTCGCGGAATCGTACGCGTTCATCTGGCAACCGAAGGTTCTGATAAACAGTTTTCCAGGCATCTGACGTCTGATCAGCGGGAGCCGAACCCGGTCACTAATATGCGTGCGGTGCGGATAAGTATGGAGAAATCCAGCCAGAAAGACATGTGCTTGATGTAGTAGATGTCGCGTTCCAATTTCTCAGTCGTGGACTCCATATCAGCCGTGTATCCATGCGTCACCTGCGCCCAGCCGGTGATACCCGGCTTGATAATGTGACGGTAATTATAAAAAGGAATCTGCGCCTCGAATTCCTTCACAAAGGACACCTGTTCTGGGCGCGGTCCCACCAGACTCATGTGGCCGAGCAATATATTCAAGATCTGTGGCAGTTCGTCCAGACGCCATCTGCGCAACACCGCACCGGCTCGAGTGATGCGCGGATCCGCATGATCAGCAAATCGCGCACCATCATTCTCGGATTCCAAATGCATACTGCGGAATTTTAACATCAAAAAGATGCGTCCGCCCTGCCCGATGCGCGGCTGGATGAAGAATACCGGTCCCGACGAATCCATTTTTATGATGAGCGTCAATAAACACATGAGGGGTACAACCACCGGCAATAGGGCCAGTACCAGCAACAGATCAAAGAGACGTTTGCCCAGGAGATACACCGCCGGTGGCTCCAGGGAGTTCATGAAAGTTTCCGACATCTGGCCCAACGAGGCTCGACCAGTGATGGATTCGTGTACCCATCCCGAGTGATATACGGGAACACGGTGCAATGCGCAATCGGCAACAAACCGCAGCCAGTGATTCGGGAGTTTGGCATGCAGATCAACCACTACGCCGTCAACCTCAAATTCTGACAGCGACGGTTCTACCAGAACTTGCCACTTCACCCCCCGCACAGCGGTCAGCTCCGGCGCGGTCCCTTCTGCAACAACGGCGAGCCGCGGGATCAGGTACCGCCGCCGCAAATGCATGCCGACCACCAGCCATCCAAAGCTCAGGCAGTAGGCCGTAAGGAGAAAACTGCGGGCATAATAGAAACGCCCGATCAGCAACACGCAAACCAGCAACAGGAAAGCACCGCTAACCGCCGGCAATACCACGGTCACACTGCTCCATCCCGGAAAACGGCTGGTCTTTTCAATAACGATCACAGCCAAGCTGTAAGTGCTGGCCACGGCCAGGATCAATGCTAAATGATGCCGTATAAACGGCCAGAACAACGCCAGCTGATGAGCAACTGTGAGGGTGGTGAGCAGCGAAACACCAACCACGAGTAGCAGGCCCAGCATGGACCACAACATCAACCGGTGGGAAATCCAGCGCAGGGGATGCCCGCCGGTAAACCCACCCGCCTCGATTGAATGCAATGAGCGCAGTTCCATGTGCCGGTTCATTTCCTCTCCTGAAATCTCGGGCGGGCCGTTTGTTCCGGGTCTTTACTGCGGTGTGTGCATTGTGTTCGATTAAAGAACTTAAATGCTGCTGCTCGGATAGGCAGTTTACCCACCAGCTCCCTGAATATTCAAGGACTTATGTAACAATGATGAAATATAATCATGAATCGCACTGTTGCGACTACTCCCCCCTCTAACGCATGTCCGACACTTCGGTTAACCGTTCACCGTCTGATGACTGTCATCGCCGCCAGCAGAAAACAGACTAAGGTAATAGTCCGCAGCCAGCTTTATTCCCTCACTGACGGTATGGGTGGGCTGATAGCCGAGGAGGTTCCTGGCTTTCGAAATATCCGCCAGTGAATGGCGTATGTCACCAGGCCGGAAATCACGGAACTCGGGCTCGGCATTTTGCTCGGCCGGCAGATGGCCCGTCACCTCGGCCCGAATCAGGCGGAAGAGTTGCAAGAGTGTGGTGCGGTCTCCGACGGCAACGTTATAGACCTGCCCCACGGCGCCGGCATCGGACGTGCAGGCGGCCAGCAAGTTCGCCTGTATGGCGTTATCCACAAAACAGAAATCGCGGCTGGTTTCCCCATCTCCGTAGATATAGACCGGATCGTTTCTGAGCAAGGCCTTGAACCAAAGCGGAATCACCGCTGCGTAGGCGCCCTCTGGATCCTGCCGCGGTCCGAAAATATTGAAATAGCGCAGACCGATAACCTGCATACCGTAGCAGCGCGCGAGCACTGCCGCATACAGCTCATTCACCTGCTTGGTTACCGCATAGGGTGACAATGGGTGGCCGATTTCAGCCTCTACCTTCGGCAAGCCTGGATGATCACCGTACACGGAACTCGATGACGCATACACAAAGCGACGCACACGCGTGTCGCGGGCCGCCACCAGCATGTTCAAAAAACCATTGGCGTTAGTTTCATGGGTGCTGATGGGATCCAACAGCGACCGAGGTACCGAGCCTAGCGCAGCCTGGTGCAATACATAGTCCACGCCTTCAACCGCAGTCTGGCATGCTGTCAGGTTACGGATGTCGCCTTCCACAAAGCGGAAACGCTCCCATTGCGACGGCGCCACCAGCGCGCGCACCGCATCGAGATTGTGGCGATGACCGGTGCTCAGGTTATCTAGCCCAATTACATTCTGATCAAGGCGCAGCAACCGCTCCAGCAGGTTTGAACCGATAAAACCCGCGACGCCTGTTATCAGCCATGTGCGAGGATTCGCTTTCAGCTCAGTTTCACAATCCTTGATGTCCATGCCTTCCCCTGATTACAGACGCCAAAGATGGATGCCGGCCGCTTCGAGCGAAGCACGCGGGAATATGCATTTCACATCCATCACCAGGGGTGGATGCTTGAGCAGACGTTTGATTTCCGCGACGCTAAGTTTGCGGTAGTCAGCGTGCGCCACCGCCGCCACCAGTGCATCCGCGGGTTTGAGTTGTTTGAACGGCACCAGCGTCACGCCGTATTCGTGGTGCGCCTCCTCGGGATCCGCCAGTGGGTCGGAGACCTGTAGTTGCACGCCGAAATCCTGCAGCTCGCGCAGGATATTCACCACCTTGGAATTGCGCAGGTCCGGGCAGTCCTCCTTGAAGGTGAGCCCCAGAACGGTGACCGTAGCGCCGCGTACGTCGTGGCCGGCGCGAATCATTTCCTTGACGGTACGCTGGGCGATAAAGCGGCCCATGCTGTCGTTGATACGCCGGCCGGAGAGGATCACCTGCGGGATGTATCCGATCTTCTCGGCTTTATGAGTCAGGTAATAGGGATCCACGCCGATGCAGTGCCCGCCCACGAGACCCGGACGGAACGGCAGGAAATTCCACTTGGTGCCGGCTGCCTCCAGTACCGCCTGGGTATCAATACCCATACGGTCAAAGATCAGGGCCAATTCATTCATCAGCGCGATGTTGAGATCACGTTGGGTGTTCTCAATGACCTTGGCGGCCTCCGCCACCTTGATGCTCGGCGCTCTATGCACGCCGGCCTCCACCACACTGCCATACACCGACGCTACAATCTCAAGCACTTCGGGTGTCTGGCCAGACACCACTTTTTTGATACTGGTGAAGGTGTGCTGCTTATCGCCGGGATTGATGCGCTCCGGACTATAGCCGAGGAAAAAATCCCGGCCGCATTTCAATCCGGATTCACGTTCCAGAATGGGTGCGCAATCCTCTTCGGTGGCGCCGGGATACACCGTGGATTCGTACACCACGATATCGCCGCGCTTCAGCGCCTTGCCGACAGTTTCGGAGGCCCGTAACATGGGTGTCAGGTCCGGCTGGTTGGCGGCGTCCACTGGGGTGGGAACCGCGATGATGTGGAAATCCGCCTCACGCAGCACATCAATCTCATTGGTGAATATGATTTCCGCAGCCGCCAGCTCCGCGGAAGACACTTCGCCGGTGCGGTCGTGCCCGGTCCGCAACTCGCTGAGGCGCTGTTCGTCGATGTCGAAACCGATGACGCGCGCCTTCCTGCCGAAGGCGACCGCCACCGGCAGCCCCACATACCCCAGACCGATGACTGCTATCTTGCGCATCCCCTGAAACCTTGCTTATGTAAAGGCCCGCCGGAGGGCGGGCTTTCAAGGCGCATACTTTAAACCAGGCTGCCACGAAGCGGGTAAATCAGCCTGGAATTATCTGCTCCGCGGTTAGCTCTCGCCGTATGTGTTCATGACACCCCATTCATCAGCGCACGCAAAATGCCGAGGGTGGCGGCCACCACGCGATCCGTCGAGAATCGGTTTTCCGCGAGCAGCCGGCCCTGCTGCCCCAGGCGCCGGCGCAGTGTACTGTCTTCGATGAGCCGCCGGATCGCCGCCGCCAATTCCTGCACGTCTCGCACCGGCACCAGCAACCCCGTCTCACCGGCCAGCACGGCGTCGCGGCAACCCGGCACATCGGTAGTAACCACAGGTTTTCCGCAGGCGGCCGCCTCGATCAGCACCTTGGCCATACCTTCGCGGTAGGAAGGCAGACACACGATATGGCTCGTGGCGTAGAGCGCGCGCATATCCGGCACCTGACCCAACCATTCGATATCCCCCTCCGCATGCCACTGCCGCAGTTGTGCTTCGGGGATGGCACTGGGATTACCCGCATCGGTTCCGCCCGCCAGCAGAAAACGCGCTTGTACGCCGGCAGCCCTCAGGGCTGCGGCGGCCGCGACGAATTCATGCACCCCCTTGTCGCGCAACATGCGTGCCGCCAGCACCACCACCGGCACACCGGCGGGTTCGTCGGAAACATTGAAGTAGATCATATCCACGCCGGAGCCCGGTACCACGTCGGTATCTGCCTGCGACAGGATACCTTGACACACGAACGCGTCCCGGTCCTCGGGATTGTGGAAAATGACTCTTTGACAGGGATGCCGCAAGGCGAAGCGGTAAAAACCGAACACCAGATTGCGAAGCAGCGTGCCACGCAAACTATCCTGTAAGGCGAAATATCCCAATCCGGATACCACGCTCACCACCCGCGGTACGCGCGCGTTGCGCGCGGCCAACGTGCCGTAGATCACCGGCTTGATGGTGACCTGATAGACAAGCTGCGGTTGCAGATCGCGATACAGACGCCGGATACGCCATAGCGTCAGTAATTCTCGAAAAGGATTCATGCTGCCGCGTTGGAATGGCAGTGGATGAAATTCAAAACCGGCGGCGCGGATCGCGACCGCGGCCTCCCCGGGCATGGCGGCCACATGTACCGCATACCCCATGTCCCGTACCGCCAGCGCCAGCGCCAGGCGGTGCGAAACAAAATAGGCGGGATTGTTCTCGAAGAACAGAATACGCGGAGCATCAGACATGGTTGTGTCCATATGCCCGGTAAAAATTCGCATACTGAGTCATGATTGCACTCTGTTCAAAATGCCGCAGAATACGCTCGTGGGCCGTCGCCCCGAGTTGTTTGCGCCCTACATCGCCGGCGCGCACCAGTTCCAGCAAGGCGGCAGCCAAGGATTCAGGCGCACGCGCCGGCACGACGCGGCCGGTATCGCCCACCAATTCCGCGGACGCACCCACGCCGGTGACCACGCAGGGCACCCCGCAGGCCATGGCCTCGCCCACGGCGTTGGGGAAACCCTCGGCCCGGGAGGAAGACACACAGATGTCCATGGCATTCATAAGCGCCGGAATATCTTCCCGCTCCCCGAGCGCCAGCACCCGCTCCGTAAGACCCGGTTTTTCCAGCAGGCGGCGCAGAGCGGGGTTCCGCTGTTCCACATCCTTGCCCACCAGCATGAAATGGGCCCGGGGCACCTGCTCGAGCAGGATATGGGCGGCCCGTAGAAACGTCTCATGATCCTTGATGGCGTGATACCGAGCCACCATTCCTATCACGATCGCCTGGCTGTCGAACCCCAATTCCCGCCGCGTGACCAGCCGCAAAGCCGCGTCCGGACGGAACCGCTCACAATCAAACCCGTTGGGGATGATCACCGCCTTGACCTTCGGATACCCAAACTGTTCATGCTGGCGCGCCGCCACCTCCGAGTTGAACACGATGCGCGCGGCGGATCCGGACCACATGCCGCCCAGCCGGATCAATGCCCGCAAGCCAATACTTTCGTCGCGCCAGCCATCCAGCGAATGACGCACGTTCCATACCACCGGACAGCGCAATCCCGCGACGCGACGTGCCAGGCTTGCACCGAGGTTACCGTGGTATAGCCAGCCCTGAATCAGATCCGGTGCAAGGCGGCATGTCACCTGGCGTATCTTGAGTATTGCCGCGATGCCCGTGGGAGAAAATCCCGCACCGAGTGTGTGCACGACGATGCCCCGATGCTGCAATCGCCGTCCAACCGGACCGATCTCCTCCAGCGACACCACCGCCGGTTCAAATTCGGACGCATCCATGGTCTGCAGCAGGCGCTCCAGGAACAGCTCCGCACCGCCTGTTTCCAAGCCGCTGATGACGTGCAATATCTTCATAGCAGTGCCTGATTGCGTCAGAATCCGGAAAACCCGGGGCCATACACTTGCAGCGTCTCATCCAACATTCGTTCTATTTCGAAACGCACGCGCACGAACTCCCGCGCCTCCGTACCCGCCTGTTGCAGCCAGGACTTGTCAGCCAGCAGCCGCACAATCACTGCGGCGGCGGCGTCTGGGCGATCATCCGCTAATATCCAGCCTGTGCGTCCGTGCGCGAGAGTTTCCACGGCACCGCCGGCGGCTGTCGTGACTACCGGCACACCCAGCGCCTGGGCTTCGATCAGCACGTTCGGCAACCCTTCCGCACGGGAGGTCAGCAGGAAAAGATCCATGGCGGCGATGGCCGTGAGGGCCTGCTTTTCATAACCTACCAAATGCAATCTGCCCGCAAGCCCGCCACTGTCTGCCTGCCGTGCAAACCGATGCCTGAGGCGGCCATCGCCCACCATGAGAAAATGTGCGTCCGGCACCGCACGCGCGATGCGTCCGGCGATATCCACCCACAACCCGGGGCGCTTCTCCTCGCTGAAACGGATGACCGTACCGACCAGGGGTGCGTCGGTGGGTATGCCGTATCGCACGCGATAATCCGACCGGTGCGTGCGGAGATTCGGCAATAAATCGTCATCGAAATCGAAGCCGTTGTGTATCACCTGGATATGCCCAGCTGGCAATTCCAGCCATTCCTCGTAGGCCCGCGCTCCAGCAAGGCTGTTGGCCACCAGTGTGACTGCGGGTTGTGCGGCGAGCCAGCGATAGCCTTCCAGCATGTAGCTTTTATATAACGCAAAGTGGTACGGCGGCAGGCTGCGCACATGCAGCACAATACGCGGCACCCCCACAGCTACCGCCGCCAGCCCTCCCTGTATGTTCACCTCATCCAGCCACAGATGTGCAACCTGCGGATTCTGTTTCACCAGCGTGCGCGCGAAATTCATCACCTCTGCCAAACGGTAGGGCAGCGTGGCTACAGCATGCGTGATCGGCTGCAAATTGTCTGCAGCATCATGGGCCGAATCACGATCCAGTTCGGCGACGGATAAACCCGCGGCTTCAAGCCTGGGCAGGAAGAAGCGCTGCGTTTCGGACTCCAGGTGCATGGCCACCATAGCCACAGTCTTCAGGTTACGTTGCGCCAAGCCGAGCACTGTGACCGTCGCCTGCCGTTCGGCACCGCCGGGACCCAGCGTACCCACCATGAGCAGCACCCCTTGTGGAGAGTTACCCTTGGGCCGTATGCCAGTCAGGATGGACCCGAAACGCCGGAAATGCCTTTTGTATGCGCGTTCGCGCCAATGGAGAAATCCTTGCGGGATTCCATACGACAGCCGGTTTAGAATTCGCCAAACTTTTTTCTTTGATACCGATTGACTCCGCCATTGCTGCCATATGAGGGCTCTTATAGCAAGACTCTCCGGCAAGAATAACAATAAGGTTCCAAGGCCTCGTTTTTTTAATGCATTCTGAACAAGTTCGGCGTATGTGGGCACTGCAACTCCATCGTGCTCGAACTTCATTAAAAGCCAATTTCGTTGTCAGATTGTTCTAACGGATAATTTCTGCCGGGGAGCAATCCGGCAGCTGCGATTCAAGGCTTGCTAGTCCGGTATGTTATTCACGACTCTCTTACAAATACGAACTCGGTGTTGGCTTCGCCAGTCAGCATTTTCAGCTTGCGGAACCCCAGCTGCTCGCAAAACCGTACGGCTTCGGCATCGTACACGAATTCCATGGGCCACCCCCCCAGCCAGTCGCGAATGTCAGTAAATAGGCTCATGCCACGGCTCTTTTTGTATTCCCGCATGCGTTTGAAGAAAGATGGTAAATTCAAAAATCTGCGATACAACATGAACCTCCACACGTACCAGGCATCCATGCGGCGACGCGTCAGCCATCCAGAAGACACATATTTGCGTTTGACCTGCAACCAAAACTCCGGGGTTGGATCCTTCTGCACGTCCGCGGAATATAGTGCAATATAGAAGAGCCCGCCGGGTTTTACTCGACCAGCCGCGTTGCGAATGGCATACCAGACATTGCCAGTATGGTGCAAGACTCCCCAGGAATATACCAAGTCACTTTGCGGAAGTTGTGCCATATAAGCATCATCCAACACCGAGCCCTGATTCACCGTCCAGTTGTGAGGGTTGCCCGCCTTGTCCCGTACATAGCGCGTGGCTTCCACGGACTTGGCGTCGTAATCGAAGCTGCATACCGTCCGGGCACCGGATTGCCAGGCAGCATAGGAATGCAAACCGCTGCCACACCCTATATCCAGGAATGACAGTCCGTTGAGATGCTCGCGTCCCAGCACCTCGAGCATGTGTTTCTTTGAAACCTCAACATTTTCCTGACTGAAATTCTTCTCGATGAAACTCAACCAGTTCTTGCCAAATTCAAAACGTTCGTCGTGATCTGTCATGAGGCCGCCCTTTTGGAACATGTTGTCTTTGTAATCTTTCCTTCACTCAGGATGGGACCGTAAACCTGGAGTGTTTCGTCAAGCATGCGTTCTACTCCGAAACGCGATTTCACAAAATCATGCCCTGCATTGCCTGCCTGTTGCAGCCATTGCCGGTCGTTCAGCAGCCTTGCAATCACCCGAGCGGCGGCGCTGGCATTATCGCTACTCAACACCCAGCCGGTCTGTCCATGCGCCAGGCTTTCCTGCGCACCGCCGGCAGCAGTCGTGACCACCGGCACGCCCAGCGCCTGCGCCTCCACCAAAACGTTAGGCAATCCCTCCGCCCGGGAAGAGAGCAGGAACAGGTCCATGGCGGCGATTGCTGCCAAAGACTGTTGTTCGTAACCAACGAGGTGCAAACGGCCTGCCAAATCCAACGCTGCGATCTTTGCCTGCAATTCCGCCCGCAATGGACCATCGCCGACCACGACAAAATGCGCTTCAGGCACATGGCGCAAGGTTCGCGCAGCAATCTCCGCCCACAACAGTGGGCGTTTCTCCTCGCTTAGACGCATGACCGTACCCACCAGCGGCGAAGCGGGCGGGATACCCAGACGCTCACGGTAAGCGGCACGCTTGTTTCGTTGCTCCGACAAAAGACCTTCATCGAAATCGAAGCCATTATGGACCACCTGGATATGCCCAGCCGGAAGACCGAGCCACTGTTCATAGGCGCGCGCACCGGCATTGCTGTTACTTATTAAAGTCACCTGCGGTTGCTTGGCAAGCCAGCAATAACCTTCATACATGTATGGCTGATACAATGCGAAATTGTAAGGCGGCAAGCTGCGGGTACCTAACACGATTTTTGGCACGCCCGTGGCGATTGCCGCCAACCCGCCTTTGACGTTTACCTCATCCAACCAAAGGTGCACGATTTCCGGGCGCTGTGACTGCAGCGTACTAATATAGTCACGAACATCCTGAAGCTCGTCAGGTAGCAGTTTAACGATGGACAGGATCTGTCCTAATTCTCCCCGGTCATCCTGCGCAGTGTTCCTGTTGAATTTGGTTGGCGGCATCCCTGCGGCTTCCAGCCTCGACAGGTAGAAACGCTCATGCTCCGTTCGTAAGTACACAACCGCCAAACCCAAAGGCCTCAGCCCGCGTTTGGCAAGACCCAGGAACGTTAATACGGCTTGCCGTTCCGACCCGCCTGGACCAAGTGTACCGCTGACCAGCAGCAGACCATGACGAGTTGTGCAATTCCCCTTCAGTGTAACGATGGCTTTGCCGAAGTATAAATAGGATTCACGATATCGGCCCCCAGACCAGTGAATAAGCTGTTTTATGACGGTGCGCAATACCAGGGACAGTGGTTTCAGCATGGTGCTTATACCCAGTGTTTGATACTGCAATTGCAGCCTCCGCAACGCTTTAGTCCGCAGAAGTGAAGGTAGTGATCGTATAAGTTTTGTCAGAGAATCCCGGCTGCGCTTGAATGCCACAATCCATGCTCTGTAAGCGCGATGCGGACGAGTCACAAACAATTCAAAGTGATCCCCTAATGCTGTTTTCAGATATTTCTTTATGTACTCCATGATCATGCCCTATTCTCTCCCCTCCGAATTTCGGCGACGGCAAAAATATGCTGCGTTCCCACCACTTTTATTTCTTGAATATCTTTTTCCACCCTGTGAGACGCCGAACCTTGAGGAAGGGCTGCCTGATCCACGGTTCGTATGCACGACCAAAAACTGATTTCGCGGCTCGCTTGACCATGGACCTGAAGCCATCTTCAGGAAACACAAAGTTAATCGCGTCGTTCACTTTGCCAATTTTCTCGGTAATACCGAGCCTGTTGTCCGCGCGCTGTTGCCAACTCGACCGGCGCCCCACGTACAACAAGTTGCTTTGTGAACCGATACTTACTGCACGATTTGCGCGCATCTCCAATATATGCGACGGCAACGGAGTATCGGGTTGCATTGAACCCCATATTTCGTCGTATGGCACGTACAGGTCGTTATTGAACTCCAGTTCATGCGTCACGATTTCCTCAAAACCGTGTTTGGCCAGCAGTGCACCAAGGGTTTCACGTGTGAACGAACGCACATGCTGCCAGCGGTGAAACAGCAGATTGCTGACCGGGCAGTACGCCATGTTGAGATCCAGATCCTCATTATTCGGCGTGCTGATGATTAGCGTGCCGCCCACGCGGGTGAATTGCGCCAACTTGGCGAGGGTACTGTCGAGCTGCTCATCCAGCACATGCTCGATCACCTCGATCATCATCACCAGATCGAATTGCTCCCGAGACCGCATATCCACCGCGCCCAGAAAGCCATAGCACTTCCCGAGCTTGTCTCTCAAAATCTGATTCCGGCCCTCCGACGGCTCATAGGCTGCCGCGCGCAAGCCACGCTCGCACATCAGCTCGATGATTTCTCCGTCACCCGCGCCAAAATCGAGAATCCGGCCATCCTTTGGTAACAAATGAGCAATCGCGGCAATAAGTCCCTTACCCCCCTGCCGGGCAAAGCTATGCTCCACCAACCGCGTTTGCGAAAAACCCGTCCAGAAACACTCCACCAGTTCTGGAGTCCAGCGCAGACGCTCCGGCGTTACCAGACTTGAGGATGAATGATCACCACGTCCGATCAGGTGCCGAAGCAGAAATACAGCTGTGTTCCAGACGTGCATAAAAGGAGATGTGGATTTGACCACGGGCTTGCCAGATGATCCTTGAGAGATTTCCCTGCTCATTGCTTAATCACCAGTGCCTGACCCGTTGTTAGCATAATGATAGGTTCTGACTTATCTGTAAAAAAACCATCGGCTGCGCGTTTCGCACCCGGACAGGTCGTGAATCCGTAATCGTCCATGAGGATGATGCCACCGGTGCACATCCGGGGATAGAAGAATTCAAGTGAATCAAGTGTGGGCTGGTACAAGTCCACGTCAATATGAATAAAACAGAAGTATCGCTCCTGAGTCTCTGCGAAGCGTTCCGGAATCCACCCAGCGTACACCCGATAATTGTCAAACTCTTTGAGTGTCTCCCGAAGAGTGGCTTCCGGTATCCGCAGTGCTCCACTGGCCCAATAGTCTCCATCCCACTTGCTCGGTGCAGGCAACCCTTCAAAGGAATCAAATAGATGCACCAACCTGCCCGTACTTTGCAGCGCCTGGCACATGAGGTAGGCAGACATGCCCTTATAAGCACCGCATTCAGCCATATCCCCGGCCAGCGGCAAAGCGAGTTTAAGCAACTGGTTTAAAGTGTATTTGCGATCCAGCGAGTGCCAGTTTCCAGCATCCATGAATCGCCGATAATATGCCAGGAATGCCCGGTCCTCCAGAAACAGACGACCATACTCACTGAACTTGAATTTCGGATATAAAGCCGCAGTAAGGTTTTCAGCGGCGCGGTATCTATCTACATCTTTGGAACCCGCCCGAAGCCCCACACACAACTGCGACAGTAGTTCCTCAGCCCTACCCACCGCCAATTGCTGTAGCTCTTCCACCAGATTCATAAGCACCGGTGAAAGCATGTGCTCAGCGCGCCCTTCAATTGCGTGCGCATGTTTTTCATGCACCGATTTATTTTCTGGCGAGCGCTGCAACCAGCGCATAAAATTTTTCATGGGCCGGTAGCCCCGCCCGCCGTAGCAGGTTTGGATTCAATGCTGAATGCGGTCTGCAAATTAACAACCGAGTTCGTGAAAATACCATCCGGACCGATCACCTTGAACTCAATGGCATCCTCAATAAAATCGATCTTTTTGCCTTCTTCAACGTGGGCGGCCCCCAGTGTCACGAAGTAATAGCCGGCAGACAGCCACATGATGCAATCAGCAGATATAACCAGCCGCGAGTCGGCATCAGCCTTATGGGCAACCCGGTTCTGCGCCAGATTTGTGATACCCCACAATACGGTTCCTCGCCGATCCTTAATAGCAAAGCCGGCCGAGAGATCATCCACAGCCTGCTGGCAATCAAGCACCATGTACAGGCGGCAGGCACGACCGGATTCCACGACTCCGCAATGGTTGCCGTGCTCATCGAGCAGCCCCCAATCCACGAGACGTGCTTCGCCGGAACCATAGCGCATCTTGCCATCATCCAGCGTCTCCGAATCAAAGAAATTCTCTGCGCCAACCAAGGTACCCCCAGGAGAGTCAGTTCCACCATCCGCAACTGGCTGCACTGACAATCCACTTCTGATTATCCCATTCTTTGACGGAGTGGTTGCGGCATTCTTAGCCTTCTTCTGACCGAATAACAGATTGTGATAGGCCATGGATATCTTCTTGGCATCGCCTTCGGCATAGACATGTCCATCTTCCAGGATCATTGCACGATCGCACAGCGTAGTGATGGTATTAGTATCGTGAGATACCAATAGCACAGTCGTGGACTTGGCGCGTAATTGTTGCATCCTTGAAAAGCACTTTTGCTGGAAACGCGCGTCGCCCACCGATAAAGCCTCATCCACAATGAGAATGTCCGGATCCACGCTGATCGCTACACTGAACGTCAGACGCGCACGCATGCCGGTGGAATAGGTCTTGAACGGCTGATCTATGACCTCATGCAGTTCGCTGAACTCGATAATGGATTCCAGCTTGGATTCCACTTCCCGCTTGCTCATCCCAAGGCACATGCCGCCCATGTAGATATTTTCGCGGCCGGTGTAATCAGGATGAAAGCCGGTGCCGAGTTCAAGAATCGCCGTGATACGGCCGCGCACATCGAGATCGCCTGAGGTGCGCTCCAAAGTTCCGGCGATGAGCTTGAGCAGGGTGCTCTTGCCCGCCCCATTCCGGCCCAATACTCCGACGATCTCACCACGCCGCACCTCCAGATTCACACCGTCGAGCGCCACGCGCTTTATGTGCCTGGACCGTCCGGTTATGGATTCCTTGATTGCATCGATGGGATTCTTATAAATGCGATAAACCTTGCCGAGGTTGCGCGTAAGAATGGCAATAGACGCGTCATTCACAGAGCATCTCCAAACGAAGTGCGCGCGCTCTCAAACACCCAGCAGCCGAGCGTTAGTATCCCGAAACTGCAGAGCGGAAAGACGACCCAAGCTACGGCATGGGGTGCGGCCGGATGGAATAGCGCATCCTGCCAGCACCAGGTGAGGTAGCTGAAAGGGTTGAAATAGAACAGGGTATGCAGATACCTGATCGGGACAAACGGGTTAAAAAGTATGGGTTGCGCAAACAGATTCACGCTGGTGAATATCTGCACAAACTCCTTCATGTCTTTTATAAACACCGCTCCCGCCGATAACAGGAACGCCACGCCCGCCATCGCGGCCAACTGGCAGATAATCAGCCAGGGAATGCTCAGTGCCCACCAGGAAAGATCATGATGCCAAGCGGAGTATCCGATGGCAAAGACCAGAGCCACTGAATAGGGTAAGGCGCTTGCAACCGCTGTTTTTATCGGAAGAACCTCAATCGGAAACACAATCTGCTGCACGAGATTTGCCTGTTGCACAAGAATACCGGGCGCCCGAAACAGCAGGTTCTGGAACGCCAGCCACGGCACGATACCGGCAATAATACAGGCAGAATAATCCTGCACGATGGATGCCTGGTGCCCAAAGCGTGCGGGGTACACGTATCCAAAGAGTACGGTGTACATGATCATGAGGAACAGTGGCTGCCCAAACGCCCATAAGGCGCCGATGGTCTGGCCCATATGCTCATCGCGCAATTGGCGGCGCGTCATCTCCGCAATCAGTTCGCGGCGTGTCCAGAGCATGCGCACAAAGTTTGCGATCTTCCTTACCATGAAACCCCCGGATTGGCGTCAAGCCATGCCTGCAACATCAAAACATTCCATAAAGGATAAGCCCAGTTGGCACCCTCCAGATGCGCTTTCCAACGCTCGCGTATCGGCGCGGGCGTCAGCAGTCCCTGTACCGCCAGACGCTTCTCATTGAGCAGGTTCTCCGCCCAGTCGCGTATCGGCCCCCGCAACCAATGGTCAATGGGCACACCGAAACCCATCTTCGGACGTTCGATCAACTGACGCGGCACGCGCTTATACAGGGACTGGCGCAAGATCCACTTGGTCTCGCCGTTGCGAAATTTCATGCGTCGAGGCAGACGCCACGCCTGTTCGAAGACACGATGATCCAGCAATGGAGAACGCGCTTCCAGCGAGACGCTCATGCCGGCGCGATCCACCTTGACCAGGATGTCATCCGGCAGGTACGTGACCGAATCGTAGAACTGCATGCGATCCAGCAGATTCGGAATCCCGCGGGCCACGGTCTTGTCCCACAGGATGCCTTTGGTTTCGTTGGCCTGCAATACCATGGCGTCGGGCTCCAGCCAGTGGCTGAGCATCTGCCGGTACATGGCATCCGCGTCCCGCTGGAGGATGGCCCGGGCTGCTTCGTGCAACTTGGTGCCGCGCTGCGACGAGTACTTGCGCCCCGGAATGTGCGCCAGGCACTTGTTCAATATTCCCGGCGGCATGCACAGCAGTGCTCTGGCGAGTATATGGCGTATCGGCGACGGCGCCGCATCCATCTTGCCCCACAGGTTCAGTCCGGTCTGATAGCGTCCATAGCCCGCGAATACCTCGTCTCCGCCATCGCCGGACAGCACCACGGTCACATACTTGCGGGTCAGTTCACATACCAGGAGGGTGGGTATCTGCGAGGAGTCCGCGAAGGGTTCATCGTACCAGTAGGGCAGCTTGGGGATGATTTCCAGGGCGTGCCCCGGCTCCACGTAAAGCTCGGTGTGATGGGTGCGCAGATGCTGCGCGATCTGCTTGGCATACGGGGCTTCGTTGTATTCGCTTTCCTGGAAACCGATGGAAAAGGTATTGATGGGCTGGCTGCTTTGCTCGGCCATGAGCGCCGTGATCAGCGAGGAATCCACGCCGCCGGACAGCAGGCTGCCGAGCGGAACGTCCGACACCATGCGCCGTTTCACCGCATCACGCAGCAAGGCGTCAAATTCTTCAAGCAATTGCTGTTCATCACCCTGGGCCGGATAGTGAATGCCCGATTCCACCATGGCCCGGGCATCCCAGTATCGGGTGATCTTCGGAGAACCATCCGGGCCTATGCGCAACAGGCAGCCGGGTTCGAGCTTCTGCACTCCTTCATAGATGGTGTGCGGTGCCGGAATGTAATCGTGCCGCATGTAAGAAGACAACGCATTACGGTCGAGCCTGGGGGTCCAGCCATCCACGGCGCGCAACGCCTTCAACTCCGAACCGAACAGCAAACGACCGCCGAGAATGCCCCAGTAGAGCGGCTTCTTACCCAGGCGATCTCTGACCAGATACAGCTCGCGTTCTTTTCTGTCAAACAGCGCAAACGCGAACATGCCGATGAAGCGGGTGACGGATCGCTCTACACCCCATTCCGCGCAGGCTTCCAGCATGGCCTCGGTGTCGGAATGGCCTTTGAGCGTGCGGCCGGTGCCCTTGAGATCGCTGCTGAGTTCGGCGTTGGAATAGACCTCACCGTTGTACACGATCACGAAGCGGCCGCAGGAGGAGATCATGGGTTGGTCGCCGAGGCGCGACAGCTCGCGTATCGCCAGGCGGGTATGGCCCAAGCCTATTCCGGCTTCGGCATCAATCCAGACAGCAGTGGAATCAGGGCCGCGATGCCGCAGCGTCGCGTCCATGACTTCGACCAAGCCGCGCAGCTCGGCGCTGTCATACTTCCGACCAAAGGTATAGATACCGGCGATGCCGCACATATCAGGCTAGCCTATTTATTGCACTGATAATGACATTCATAAGCGGAATGCCCACATGCCCAACCTCATCGCGGTGGAGCCCGCCGCTCCTACCCTACAGGAAGTCTTAATCCCCTGTGGGAGCGGTCGTCCCGGCCGCGATTCCAAAAGCTCAAACCATCGCGGTGGATACCACCGCTCCTACAAGATCACAAATCTCAAACCATCGCTCCCCCTTTAACAAAGGGGGATGTAGGGGGATTTGTATTTTCCAAATCCTCCCCCGCCCTCCTTTTTCAAAGGAGGTAGCAAAATCGCGGCGAATATCGCCGCTCCTACAAGAAACTTCTCTCGTGGGAGCGGCCGTCCGATGTACAAGGACGTACAAGTGCTGCGGGAGGCAGGATGCCGGGAGCAGCCCGGCCGCGATTCCCGAATCCCAAACCATCGCGGCGAATATCGCCGCTCCTACAGGAAGCAGCAAGGTGCGGCATCCTCACGCCACGGTCGTGATGATCGGGCGCACATGCCCCTTGAAATGACGGCGTGCCCGCCAGAGATCGTAATCGGCCTGCAGCCCAAGCCAGTAGCCCGATGTGGTTCCCAAGGCCTTGGACAAGCGCACATCCATGTCGGCGCTGATGCCGCTCGCGCCGTTCAGCAGGCGCGACAACGAAACCCGCGCGATGTCAAGCCGTCCGGCCGCTTCCGTCACCGTAATACCGGCGAGCCATTCCCGCAGGACTTCTCCCGGATGCGGTGGATTGTGCATCTGAATCATATCGTCGCCTCAGTGATAATCCTGATAATCAACCAGGACGGCATCGCCGTTCTCGAAACTGAACGTGAGACGCCAATTCTCGTCAACCCATACCGCCCAGTGACCCTTGAGCGGACCGGTCAATGCATGCAGCCGCCATCCGCCGACCCATGTGGATGCGAACGGGAAGTCATGCGGTGTACTGGTCATGATCGAATTTGGATTTGGCACGCTCATCTCATCCCGCCTTACAGGGTCCGAATCTGAAATTCCATCGCCCGGGCAATCGGACGAACACTCTTTTCCTTGCGCTCCAGGCGTACGAATCCGTAACCCGCCAGCGTCTTAAGCGTCCGCGAAAGATTGCTCTCGGCGCGCCCGGTCAACTCGGCCAGTTCCCGTACCGATTCGGGCTGCTCTGCAGCGAGGATCCGGAGCAGTTCACGGTTTTTCTCGCTGAGCACTTCCGCCGCCGCGCGCATGGAAGTGAACCACACCTTGGGCTCACCCCGCTGCCGATGCCGCCGGCCGGCGGCAATATCGAGGCTGCGCTGCCGAAGCTCCGCTTCGTTCGCAATGCCAATCTTGACTATGGTGCGCTTCATTGTCTGTTCCTCCAGTCATCTATCGCTCGCCAGAAGTCCGCCAACAACTGCTCCGGCGATTCAAAATCATAGAGCTCACCCCTATCCTTGGGATGGGTGTGCTGATGGTCGTATTCCATTCGCCGTCCACGGTACCCGCGCCGTTCCGCCTGGACCGCATGGGCGTTATCAAAGCCCAGTATCCGGCGATTGTGCCGGTCGTGGTACGTGAGGCTGTACTCGATACCGTGCGGGCGCTCGGGCGTCGGAGTGACCTGGCGCACCCCGAATTTCACCCAGGAGCCGTCCTCCAATACGATCCGCTCACCATCCAGGTCCAGCAGCGTATCCAGTCCCTGGTTTCGCCGTGCCG